>Ga0187765_10000034_pt1 | contig 46998 bp, 43 predicted proteins | sample 0216_QUI02_MP05__3_FD_133018 | JGI IMG/M metagenome (GOLD analysis project Ga0187765, IMG submission 133018) | Tropical peat soil microbial communities from peatlands in Department of Meta, Colombia - 0216_QUI02_MP05_10_MG | ecosystem: Environmental > Terrestrial > Soil > Wetlands > Peat ...
CACGGACGGTGCGGAGGATTCCAAGCCGACCGCCGGCTTCCAGCGCGTGATCCAGCGCGCGGTGATCCACGTGCAGTCCTCCGGCCGCGAGGAGGTGACCGGCGCCAACGTCTTGGTCGCGATCTTCGCCGAGCGCGAGAGCCACGCCGCCTATTTCCTGCAAGAGCAGGACATGACGCGCTACGACGCCGTGAACTACATCAGCCACGGCATCGCCAAGCGCGCCGGCATGTCGGAAGCAAAGCCCGTGCGCGGCGTCGAGGACGAAACCGACACCAAGCCCGGCGACGACGGCAAGAAAAAAACCGACGCGCTCGAGGCTTATTGCATCAACCTCAACAAGAAGGCGCGCGACGGCAAGATCGACCCCTTGATCGGGCGCGAGGCGGAACTCGCGCGCACGATCCAGGTGCTTTGCCGCCGGCAGAAGAACAATCCGCTCTATGTCGGCGAGCCGGGCGTCGGCAAGACCGCGATCGCCGAGGGGCTGGCGCGGCGCATCGTCAACGGCGACGTGCCGGACGTGCTGAAGACCTCGACCGTCTTTGCCCTCGACATGGGATCGCTCTTGGCCGGCACGCGCTACCGCGGCGATTTTGAGGAGCGGCTGAAGCAGGTGATCCGCGAGCTGGAGGCCTATCCCAACTCCATCGTCTTCATCGACGAGATCCACACGGTGATCGGCGCGGGCGCCACGTCGGGCGGAGCGATGGATGCGTCGAACCTGCTCAAGCCGGCGCTGGCCGCGGGCACGGTGCGCTGCATCGGCTCGACCACCTACAAGGAATACCGGCAGTATTTCGAAAAGGATCGCGCGCTGGTGCGCCGGTTCCAGAAAATCGACATCAACGAGCCGAGCATTCCGGACGCGATCGAGATCATGAAGGGGCTGAAGCCCTATTTCGAGGCGTACCACAAGCTCAAATACACCAACGAGGCGATCAAGGCCGCGGTGGAACTGTCGGCGCGCTATATCCACGACCGTAAATTGCCCGACAAGGCGATCGACGTGGTCGACGAGTCGGGCGCCGCGCAGATGCTGCTGCCGGAGAGTCGGCGCAAGAAGACGATAGGACTGAAAGAGATCGAAACCACCATCGCCACCATGGCGCGGATTCCGCCGAAGACCGTATCGAAGGACGACGCCGAGGTGCTTCAGCATCTCGAACAAACGCTCAAGACCACGGTCTATGGCCAGGACAAGCCGATCGAGGCGCTGGCGGCCGCGATCAAGCTTGCGCGCGCGGGTTTACGCGAGCCGGAAAAGCCGATCGGCTGCTACCTATTCTCCGGGCCCACCGGGGTCGGCAAGACCGAGGTGGCAAAGCAGCTCGCCAAGAGCCTCGGGGTCGAACTGATCCGCTTCGACATGTCGGAGTACATGGAGCGGCACACCGTGTCGCGCCTGATCGGTGCGCCGCCCGGCTATGTCGGCTTCGACCAGGGCGGCTTGCTCACCGACGGCGTCGACCAGCATCCGCATAGCGTGCTGCTGCTCGATGAAATCGAGAAGGCGCATCCGGATCTGTTCAACGTGCTGCTGCAGATCATGGATCACGGCAAGCTCACCGATCACAACGGCAAACAGGTCGACTTCCGCAACGTGATCCTGATCATGACCACGAATGCGGGCGCGGCCGATCTCGCCAAACAGGCCTACGGCTTCACGCGCAACAAGCGCGAAGGCGACGACATGGAAGCGATCAACCGCATGTTCGCGCCGGAATTCCGCAACCGCCTCGACGCGGTCATCACCTTCAATCATCTCTCGCCGGAGATCATCGCCAAGGTTGTCGAGAAGTTCGTGCTGCAACTCGAAGCCCAGCTCGCCGACCGCGATGTCACCATCGAGTTGTCGGAGGAAGCCTCGCGTTGGCTGATCGCCAACGGCTACGACGAGCTGATGGGCGCCCGCCCCATGGCGCGCGTGATCCAGGAGCACATCAAGAAGGCGCTGGCCGACGAGGTGCTGTTCGGCAAGCTCAAGGCAGGCGGCCACGTGCGCGTGGTGGTGGAGAAGGACGAAACCGGCAAAGATAAGCTCGGCTTCGAATTCATCGAAGGTCCGGTGACGCCGAAACCCGAGAAGCTGCCGGAGCGCGGAGCGAAGCCGAAACGCCGTCCCAGACGCAAGCCCACGCCGCCCAAGGACGACGGTGGTCCGCCGCGCGGCGGCTCGGTGCCCAAGGTGCCGCTGAAGGTTTAGTCGCAGGCCAATATTATCCGGATGCAGGGCGAGGACCGCCAACAGGTCCTCGCCTTTTGCATGTCTTCGTTGTGCGATTGCTCGCGCGACAGTCGCTTTTGCCGTTGGCTTCCGATAGGTGAGGGCGCGAGAAGGAAACGATGCCGGAACCGGAACGCCCTCCAGAGTCCTCGATTGCTGCATTTATTTACGGCGCGCGGACGGCTGCGGCATCCGTCTTCATGTTCGTGATTACGGTCACGTACATCGGGTTCGGTGCGCTGACGCACGACTACGGTCTCTCCGTCGTCTGGGCGATGCTTTCCACCGTGCTGATATGGGCGGGACCGGCGCAGGTGATCCTCGTCACCACGCTCGGCTCCGGCACATTGACCGAAGCCGCGCTGGCGGTCGGGCTATCCAGCGTCCGTTTGCTGCCGATGGTGGTGGCGCTGCTGCCGCTGGTGAAGCGCGAGAATACCCGCGCCTGGCAACTGGTGGTGCCGGTGCATTTCATGGCGGTCAGCGTGTGGGTCGAAGCGATGCGGCTTGCGCCCAATATCCCGCGCGAGCGCCGCATTCCGTTCTGCAACGGCATCGGCGTGATGCTGCTCACGACCGGCGTGGTGATGAGCGCGGTGGGGTATTATCTCTCGGCGCTGCTGCCGGCGCTGTTCGGCGCGGCGGCAATGTTCATCACGCCGATGTCGTTCCTGGTCTCGACTGCGCGCAACAGCCGGCTGCTGCTGGAGAAGGCGGCACTCATCCTCGGCCTCGTGATCGCGCCGGTGCTGGCCTATTATAAGATCAGGCTCGATCTGATGTGGACCGGCGTGATCGGCGGCTCGCTCGCATACCTGCTTTGGCGCATTCGGAGGCCGAAGCCGTGACCAGCTTTCTGTCGGAGCCTTACGTCGCGCTGGTCTTGCTCGGATTCCTACCGAGCGAGATTTGGCGGTGGCTCGGCATCGCGCTTGGGCGCGGCCTCGACGAGACATCCGAAATCATCCAGTGGGTGAGGGCGGTGGCAACGGCCCTGGTGGCCGGCGTGGTGGCGCGGATCGTGCTGTTTCCGCCGGGCGCGCTTGCCGGCGTGCCGCTGACCGTGAGACTTGTGGCGATCACCTGCGGGTTTCTGGCCTATTATTTCGCGCGCCGTTCGCCATTCGCCGGGGTGCTTGCCGGTGAGGCGGCGTTGATCATAGGGACGCTTCTCTTCGCCCGCTGACCTCGGACGTCAGCCGTCCTTCAGCGCCGCCGACAGTTTCAATGCGTGGTCGGACAGCACGTCGGGTTTTTCCTTCTCGCTCGCAGGCGGCTTCATCGGCACGCCGGTCTTGCGAGGGATGACGTGCAGGTGGAGGTGAAACACGACTTGTCCGCCGGCGCCTTCGTTGAACTGCTGGATGGTGATGCCGTCGGCGTTGAAGACTTTCATCGCCGCCTTGGCGATCTTCTGCCCCGCTTTGGCAACGGCGGCGAAATCGTCGGGCGAAACGTCGAGAATATTGCGCGCCGAAGCCTTCGGCAGCACGAGCGTGTGGCCGGGCGCGCGCGGCATGATGTCGAGAAATGCCAGGACCTTGTCGTCCTCATAAACCTTGTATGACGGCATCTCGCCGCGGAGAATCTTGGCGAAGATGTTATTCGGATCGTAGGCCGGCATGAGGATGGTCCTTCAGTCCTGTTCGACCAAATTTTTGCGGAATGGCGCGGCTGCCGCAAGCTCTTCACCGAAAGCTTCCACATGCGCGCGCTCGCGCAGCAGATAGTCGGCAACCGCGCGGCGGAGCGAGGGATTGGCGATGTAATGCGCGGAATAGGTGGTGACCGGCAGGTAGCCGCGCAGGAGCTTGTGTTCGCCCTGCGCGCCGGCCTCGACGTGCACGAGCTTGTTGGCAATGACGAAATCGATGGCCTGATAATAGCACAGCTCGAAATGCAAGAACGGATGATGCTCGATCGCGCCCCAGTGGCGGCCGAACAGGGTCTCGGAGCCGATGAAGTTGATGGCGCCGGCGATGAAGCGGCCGGCGCGCTTGGCCATGATCAGCAGGATACGGTCACGCATCCGCTCCCCGACCATAGAGTAGAACGCGCGGGTGAGATAAGGCTGGCCCCATTTGCGCGAACCGGTCTCCATGTAGAAGTCGAAAAAGGTGTCCCAGACCGCTTCGGTGAGATCGGAGCCGGTCAGCCAGTGCACGCTGATGCCGTCGCAGAGAGCTTCGCGCCGCTCGCGCTTGATGGTTTTGCGCTTGCGTGACGCGAGCGCCGCCAGAAAGTTGTCGAACGAGGCGTAGCCGGCATTTTCCCAATGGAACTGCTGATCGGTGCGTTGCAGGAAGCCGCGCGCGGCGAGGAAGCGCCATTCCGGCTCGGGCATGAAGGTGACGTGCACCGACGACGCCTGGTGGCGGCGGCAGAGTTCGATCAGGCCCGCCGCCAATCCTGTGCGCACGCTGTCGGCGTCGGCGGCGGCGCGCACCAGCAAACGGCGGCCGGTCGCGGGCGTGAATGGAACAGAAACCTGCAGCTTCGGGTAATAATCGCCGCCGGCCTGTTCATAGGCTTCTGCCCAGCCGCGGTCGAAGACATATTCGCCGCGGGAATGGGACTTCAAATAGCAGGGTACGGCGCCGAGCGGTGTGCCGTCCGGACCTTCCAATACAAGGTGCTGCGGCTGCCAGCCGGTCTTTGCCGTGGCCGAGCGCGAGGCTTCGAGGCAGTACAGAAAATCATAGGATATGAAGGGATTATACAATTCCGCTTGCGAGGTTCGTTGAATGGCTTGCGGGATTGATTCAACAGGCTGAGATATTGGTTCAAGTTCGCCCGCCAAGCGCGGATTCGCGCAGGCATCCCATGCGTCGCGCGCAATGTCGGCGATGGCCGGGACAACGCGGATGCGCAGATTGGGTTCACTCATCGTTCGGGCGAGGCCAGAACCACTGTGGTTCGTCCTATTTTGACCGGCCGGCGGCCACAGACAACCAGGTTATCTGTAAGGGCATACGATCACGTCATAGCCGGTCGGATTTCCGTCCCAGGTGCGGCCGCCCTCGGGGTGGCAGTCGCGGGGTATCGGGCTGCAGCCCAGTATCGTGCAGGCAATTTGGGTTCCAGACCCATTGCGGATGGCATGGGATTGCTTCCGGCGCGGAGCGGGCGGCGTCGGCGTTTGGGCGGCCTGGGCAAGGACCTGAGTGTCCGCGGTCTGCGCGCCGGCGGTGCCTGGCATCCCAAAAACAGTTGCAGCGGCGGTCGCAAGCAGCGCCGATATCAGCGTTGATCGCAGTGGCATTGTGGCTCCTTTGTCGTTGCTCACCGAATAACACCGCGGAATGGCAAGGGCTCGATCAAAATCGCGTGCCTCCGGAGGGGTCGTGAGTTAAGGGCGAAAGCCCTCAAAAATCATCTGGTCGGCCCAGCGGCTTGCGCGCGCTCGGTCCTCCGGCGTGCGCACGGTCCAGGTCAGCAGCGGGAGTTGCAAAATGTCATGGGCCAAAAACGGTATCGGCGAAGGCAGATCCTTGACACGGTAGGCGAGAAATTGCACGCCGGCGGTGAGCGCGTGCATCGCATAGCGCAGGCCATGCGCGCCGTTGGCATCGTGTCCGCTGCGAGCTTGCTCGCGGCGCTGGGCAACGAGCCCGCGCGACAGCTTGGGCGCGAAGTTTTTCGCCGCCGCTACCGGCTCGGGATCGAATGACATCACGGCAACCGGGCCTCGGTAGGCCGACAGGACCTTCGCTGCGCGTTCCGCCAGCCGGAGGTCGCCATCGAACCGGCTTTTCAATTCGAGCAGGAGAGTCACTTGGCCGGCCACGAGTTCGCAGAGTTCGGCAAGCGTCAGCATGCGGTCCGATGTGGATTTAAACGGTACGCGCTTCAGCTCAGCGGTGGTCAGGCTTGCCAGCGCCGCAGTGCCCTCGGTCAGACGGCCGAGCGTATCATCGTGATAGACCATGGCTTCGCCATCGGCAGTGATTTGAAGGTCGCACTCGATGGCGTAGTTGCCGGCGATCGCCGCGCGAAAGGCAGACGGCGCGTTTTCGATCAAGCCGGCCGCAGCGTCATGCAGGCCGCGGTGCGCCACCGGGCGGGCGATCAGCCAGTCCATGGGATCTAAGCGATCTCGAACAGGCCCTCGACTTCAACCGCGGCATCCAGCGGCAATACCGCGACGCCAACGGTGGTGCGGGCATGGCGGCCCTTGTCGCCGAACACCGCGACCATGAGGTCGGAGGCGCCGTTCATCACCTTCGGCCCATCGAGAAACGACGGGGCGGAATTGATGAATCCGCCAAGCCGCACCACGCGCGCGACCTTGTCGAGCTCGCCGACCGCCACCTTCAGTTGGGCGAGCAGATTGATCGCACAGATGCGAGCCGCCTTGTGGCCGTCTTCGACCGAAACACCGGCGCCGAGCTTGCCTTTGGCCACGAGCTTGCCCTCGATATCGAGGCAGAGCTGACCGGAGACGACGAGCAGATTGCCAGCACGCACGAATCCCACGTAATTGGCGATCGGAGCTGCCGGCGTCGGGAGCGTGATGCCTAGGTCTGCGAGTTTCTTTTCAGCCGATCCGGCCATGGTGCCTCCTGTTTAAGCAGCTAATGGCATGTGAAGCGGTTTGCCGGCCGTTTATTCCCCGAACGGCCATCGCCTTGCAAGCGGTGACGTGGCAAACAGGCGTTGCAGGGGAGGGGCCAGAGTCCTAATTTGACCATAAGGGCGCGGTACGAGGATCGACTGATGTTGAGGACCGTTACCCCCACCCGTTTGGCATTGGCATGTACGGCGCTCGCGGCAGCAATCGCCGCGCTGGGATTGTTTGCGCCCAGCCCGGTGGCCGCCCAGAACACGCCGATCACGCTGGTGCCCCATCGCGCGGTCTACGAGCTCAAGCTCTCGCAGACGCGCGGCCGCCGGCCCATGCGAGCCGTGCATGGAAGCATCTTCTACGATTTTTCGGGAAATGCCTGCGACGGCTACGATCTGATCTTCCGCCAGACATCGGAGCTCGACAACGGCGAGGGCAATCCGATCGTCAGCGATACGCGCGTGACCTCCAAGGAGGGCGGCAAGGCCAACAGCCTGAGTTTCGAATCGCAGACCTACCTGAACAACCAGCCGCAGGATCAGGTTTCGGGGTTCGCGCAGCGTAACGCCGACGGACTTGGCGTGAATCTCACCAAGCCCTGGAGCAAGACCTTCGATCTTGCACCGAACCTGGTGTTTCCGACCGAGCATATTCTCCGGATCATTGCCGCGGCGCGCGAGGGTAAATCGTTCCTGCAGGCGGCGGTCTACGATGGATCGGAGACCGGCGAAAAGGTCTATGACACGCTTGCAGTGATCGGTCCGGCGATCCCACCGAACGAGAAAAGACCAACTGATGCCGCCGCAAAACAGCCGTCGCTTGCCAAGCTCACGCGCTGGCGGGTGACGATCAGCTATTTCGACAAGGCGGAGAAAAATATCGATCAGACTCCGACCTATACCGTGTCGTTCGAGCTTTATGAGAACGGCATTTCGCGCGCGCTCGTGCTTGACTACAATGACTTCATATTGAGTGGTGAAATGACATCGCTCGATATCAAGACATCGAAGCCGTGCGCGCCCTGAGCGGACCGTAGGCGGCCGGCCTACAAATCCCCGCTCTCGTCGAGCGCCAGTCCCTTGATCACCGATTTGTGGCCGAACCGGCCGCGCACGCGATCCACTGCCCGCTCGGCAGCGGCGCGCCGCTCGGAGCTGCGATCGACCAGGTCCACGGGGTCGGCTGCGCTTGCACCGGAGAGCGCGCTCACGCCGATGCCGAGCAGGCGATAGCGCGTGCCGTTGATTTCACGCGCGAGCAGATCGCGGCCGGTGGCAAAAATTTTCCCCGCCAGTTGCGTGGGATCTTCAAGCGAACGGGCGCGCGTGAGGATGCGAAAATCCGCGGTCTTGAGCTTCAGCGTCACGGTCGAGCCGGACAGACCGTCCTGCTTGAGGCGCTTGGAGACTTCCTCGGTAAGGGTCCACAGGCGCTGCTCCAAGGGACGGAACGAGGAAAGGTCGCGCTCGAACGTGGTTTCGGCGGAAACGCTCTTGCGGTTGCGCTCGGGATTTACGGTGCGATCATCGAGCCCGCGACTGAGCCGCGCCAGGCGCTGGCCATCGACGCCGTAGCGGCGCACCAGCTCCTTTTCCTCGACCCGCTGCAGGTCGGCGATGATACGGAAGCCTTCGCGCGCGAGCCGCGCCTGCGTCACCTTACCGACGCCGTAGATCAATGTCACTGGCTTGGGCGCGAGAAATGCCGCGGCTTCGCCTCCGCCCAGGACGGCAAAGCCGCGCGGCTTGTCGAGATCGGACGCGATCTTGGCGAGGAACTTGTTGCAGGACAGGCCAATCGAAACCGTGATGCCGATGTCGCGCTCGACTTGCGCGGCAAAGCGCGCAAGCACCTTCGCGGCGCTCATGCCGTGCAGGCGCTCGGTTCCGGCAAGGTCAATGAAGGCCTCATCGATGGAGAGCGGCTCGACCTGCGGGGTCAAGTCCAGCATCAACTTGCGGACCTGCCGGCTCGCAAGACTGTATTTATCGAAGTCCGGCCGGACGACGGTGGCGTGCGGGCAAAGGCGCTTGGCCTCGAACATCGGCATGGCGGAGCGCACGCCGTAGGTACGCGCAAGATAACAGGCGGTGGTGACGACGCCGCGCTTGCCGCCGCCGACGATCAACGGCTTGTCGGCGAGCGAGGGATCATCGCGTTTTTCGATCGCCGCGTAGAAAGCGTCGCAATCCACATGCGCGAGCGTAAGCGTGTCGAGCTCGGGATGGCGCGCGAGCCGCGGTGAGTGGCAGGCGGGGCAGCGGGTCTGCGTGCCCACATCGGCCAGGCAATCCCGGCAGAATCCAGGCATCACGGCACATCCCGTTCGGGCGTCCCATGACCGAGGACACTGCAGGCGCGCGCGACCTCGACCGGGTCCATGTCGACTTCGGCGGCAAAATCGACGAGGAGGGCTTCGTCGCCTGCCAGATAATCGAGGACGCCCGCGAGGAACTGCGGCTCGTGTGCGGCTTGGCGAATGTCCTGCGGTCCGACGCCGGTCACTGCAAGGAAACGGCCGAGCCGCTCGGGGTCCGCGGCGAAAAAGGCAAGGGCTTGAATTGCCAGCGATTCGGCCGCTTCAGCGGTGATGACGCTGCGTTTGGGTTGGGCCATCCGTTTGCTATTCCGTAATGAATCATCATTAGCTTGTTAAGCATCATGCCCGAGAGCGACCTGGGTAGCGATGCAAATTTCGGCCCGGGAGCGAATTCGCGTGCGGCCTGCGTCGCTGGAGCGGGGAATGGCCAAGACCATCCTGATCGTGGAGGACAACGAGCTCAACATGAAGCTCTTCCATGATCTATTGGAAGCGCAAGGGTATCGCACGGTCGGCACGCGCAACGGAATTGATGCGCTCGACCTCGCGCGCAAGCACCGGCCCGATCTGGTGCTGATGGACATCCAATTGCCGGAGGTTTCGGGCCTGGAAGTCACCAAATGGCTGAAGGACGACCCGCAACTGCGCAGCATTCCGGTCGTGGCGGTCACCGCCTTTGCCATGAAGGGCGACGAGGAGCGCATCCGCGAGGGCGGCTGCGAAGCCTATTTGTCGAAACCGATTTCGGTCGGCAAATTCATCGAGACCATCCGAAATTTTCTGGGAAATGCCTGAGGAGACGAGATGACCGCTCGTGTGCTCGTCGTCGATGATTTGCCGGCGAATGTGAGGCTATTGGAGGCCCGCCTCTCGGCCGAGTACTTCGACGTGATTACAACGATGAGCGGAGCCGAGGCGCTCGCCATCTGCGCGCGCGGCGAGTGCGATATCGTGCTGCTCGACGCGATGATGCCCGATATGGACGGGTTCGAGGTCTGCCGGCAACTCAAGACAAATCCCGCCACCGTTCACATCCCCGTGGTGATGGTCACCGCGCTCGATCACCCGTCCGACCGCGTGCGCGGCCTCGAAGCGGGCGCCGATGATTTTTTGACCAAACCGGTCTCGGAAATCGCCCTGATCGCGCGGGTGCGCTCGCTTGCGCGGCTGAAGATGATGACCGACGAGCTGCGCATGCGTGCAGTCACGTCGAAGGAAATCGGCGTGCAATTTCCGGGCAAGGACACCGCCGATGCCGGCCGCCATGGACGCATCCTCGTGGTCGATGATCGATCGTCTTCATACGAGCGCATTACATCCATGCTTGCGAGCGAACACACGGTCGAGGTCGAGAGCAATCCTAACCAGGCGCTCATCCGTGGAGCAGAAGGCAATTTCGATTTGCTCATCGTTTCGCTTACGATCGAGAACTTCGACGCCTTGCGGCTGTGCAGCCAACTGCGTTCGCTCGACCGCACGCGCAATGTGCCGATCCTGGTGATCACCGAGAACAAGGACAATGCGCGCATGGCGCGCGGGCTGGAAATCGGCGTCAACGACTATCTGATGCGGCCGATCGACAAGAACGAACTGCTGGCGCGGGCCCGGACGCAGATCCGCAAGAAGCGTTATGCCGAACGTTTGCGCGAAAACGTGCAGCAATCGATCGAGATGGCGATCACCGACGCGCTGACCGGCCTTTACAATCGCTACTACATGGAGAGCCATCTCACGGCGCTGGTCCAGCAGACCGCCGCACGGGGAAAGTCGCTCACCGTGCTGATGCTCGACATCGACTATTTCAAGGCCATCAACGACAACTACGGCCATGACGCCGGCGACGACGTTCTGCGGCAACTGGCCAGCCGCATTCGCAAGTCCATCCGCGGCATCGATCTGGCCTGCCGCTATGGCGGGGAGGAATTCGTCATCGTGATGCCGGAAACCGACATGGCGGTGGCGACCATTGTTGCCGAGCGGCTGCGCCGGCGGATCGCGGCCGAGCCGTTTACGATCCAGCAGGGCAGCCGGCCGATTGAAATCACGATTTCCATCGGGATCGCCACGCTCGATGGCGGCGACGACACCGTGGCCAAGATCCTGAAAAGGGCCGACCAGGCGCTTTACCGCGCCAAGCGCGACGGGCGAAACCGGGTCGTGGCCGATGCCGCATAAGACCTGGGTTCTGAGCGGAATTTTACCGTCAGCCGGTTGTTTATAATTTCAGGAATGTCACGGCACTGTCACGGGCATCAACCATAACCCTTTAGGTTGATGGGAGAATTCGGGCTCCAGGGGAAGCGCGACGGATTGCTTTCCCGCCTTGTTACGGTAGCCTGATTCATGCGGGGCGGCGGCCAAGTTTTGAGTTTAGGGACTGCTGAGGCCAGTCGAATAGCGGCGTCCACCCCTCTGATAACCCTACGGAATGCTCAGGTCCGCCGCATCTCCTGGGTCCGTGGGGTTCGGCCGGCCTGGGAGCGGTGTGAGTGGCCTCCTCATGACACCGCTTCCGGCCGGCCACCATTTTCCATGCCGATGAAGCGTTGCCGGGGTCCCCGAGCCGTCAGGCGCGACCGGCTCGTCCGGAAACATTAAGGGCGCCCGCGGGCGCCCTCTTCATTTTTCATTACAAAACGACTCGTTTCGTTACTTGATTTTGGACTCGCGGAATTCGACGTGCTTTTTCGCGATCGGGTCGTATTTTTTCTTGGTCAGCTTGTCGGTCATGGTGCGAGAGTTCTTCTTGGTCACGTAATAGTAGCCGGTGTCGGCGCTCGAGACCAACTTGATCTTGGTGATGACGGCCTTGGCCATGGTGAACCTCGTGGATTGCTGGCGGGCAACCTAGCTTGCGGGCCCGGAAAGTCAAGAAAGCTACAGCAGTTCGCGGACGCGCTTGCCGTGCAGCATGCGGTAGAACGGCACGGGTTGGTCGTGGCTGAAACCGGCCTCGATCTGCGCCTGGAGATCGCGCAACACCAATTGCGTAATCGCTATGAGATCGAGTTTCTGCGCTTCGGCAATCGGCTGCCATACGAGTTCCACGAGCTCCGCATCCGGACCAACGACGCCGTCGATACGATGGGCGATCGCGGTGGCATCAGCGGTGAAGAAGCGGGTGTCGTAGCGGCGCGGCCGGCGCGGCGGAGTGATCGCGCGCGCAATGAAATGAATGGTGGAGAGGTCGGGCACGACGCTGGCGCGGACAAATTCCGACCATGGTCCGGCAGGAGCGTCAATGGGTCCGGTGTGCTTGCGGCCGATCAGCAGACCGGTCTCTTCGAAGGTTTCGCGGATGGCCGTGAGCGCAAAGGTCCGCGCCCTGGCGGCGCTCGGTTCGCTCATGCGCTGCATGAGGCGTTTTTCGGTGCGGCGATCGAGCGGGCTCGCGATCGGCATCAGTCGATCCGCGGGATCGACGCGACCGCCCGGAAAGACAAATTTCCCCGGCAGGAAAACATGGCTGTGATGGCGCCGGCCCATCAGCACTTTCGGCACCGGCCCGCTGCGGTCGAGCAAAATAAGCGTGGCGGCGTCCTTGGGACGCCGGTTGGGAAAGGATTTGCCCATATGCGGGTCTTGCTCGAAACGGTCCGCCGGATCGCTCATCGGTGGCGATTTCCGCGGCGATGCCGGTCGCGCTCCGGTTTGTGCTTGCGCTCCATTTGCGCATGAGGGGAACGGCGGCCCACAAAACGGCCCTCGGATAGCAGCTTGAACCGCAATGCACCTGCGACGGGTGCCGCTTCGACCAGCTTTACGGTGACCTTGTCTCCGAGCCGGTGGGTTTCGCCGGTGCGGGAACCGACCATGGCATGGGCATTTTCTTCGTAGCGGAAATAGTCGTCACCCAGGGTGCGGGCCGGGACAAACCCATCGGCGCCGGTGCCGTCGAGCTTGACGAACAGGCCTGCCCGGGTGACGCCGCTGATGGTGCCGTTAAACGTGGCGCCGACGCGATCGGCGAGAAAATGCGCGATCAGCCGGTCCGAGGTTTCCCGTTCGGCCTTCATCGCGCGCCGTTCGGTGGCCGAAATCTCCGCGGCGATCTCGCCGAGCGTGCGCCGGTCCGCCTCCGGCGCGCCGTCGCTGCCGAGTTTGAAGGCATGAATGAGGGCGCGGTGGACGGTCAGGTCGGCATAGCGACGGATCGGAGAGGTGAAATGGGCGTAGCGGCGCAGGTTGAGCCCGAAGTGGCCGTAGTTCTCCGCCGCATATTCGGCCTGCGCCTGGCTGCGTAGTACCACTTCGTTGACGAGCTGCTCGACATCCTGGTTCTTAACCCGCGCGAGGATGCCGTTGAACTGCGCGGCGTGCAGCGTGCCGCCCTTGGCCAGCGAGATATGCAGCGTATCGAGGAACTTGCGCAGGGACTCGACCTTCTCCAGCGAAGGCTCGTCGTGCACGCGATAGATCAGGGGAAAATGCGCGCGCTCGAGCGATTCAGCCGCCGCGACATTGGCGAGGATCATGAACTCTTCGATCAGTCGATGCGCTTCCAGCCGCTCCGGCGTGATCACGCGGTCCACCGTGCCGTCGGCCTTGAGCATGATCTTGCGCTCGGGCAGATCGAGATTGAGCGGCCCCCGCGCTTCGCGCTCGCGCTTGAGCGCCGTATAGGCGGCATAGAGCGGTTTGAGCACAGGATCGAGCAGCGGCGCGGTTATTTCGTCGGAGCGGCCGCTCATGGCGGATTGCGCCTGTTCGTAGCTCAATTTTGCCGCCGAGCGCATCAACACGCGATGAAACGTGTGCGAGCGCTTGCGTCCGTCGCGGCCGATGATCATCCGCACGGCGAGGGCAGGACGATTCTCGTCGGCTTTGAGCGAACACAAATCGTTGGAAATGCGTTCGGGCAGCATCGGTACGACGCGATCGGGAAAGTAAACCGAGTTGCCGCGCTTGAGCGCATCCCGATCGAGCGCCGAACCCGGCCGCACATAATGCGAGACGTCGGCGATCGCGACGGTGATGATATGTCCGTCAGGATTGCGCGGATCGGGATCGCTGGCCGCATGCACCGCGTCATCGTGGTCCTTGGCATCGATCGGGTCGATCGTGACGAGGGGAAGTTTGCGCCAATCCTCACGTCCGGACAGGTCGGCGGCGGTCGCCGCATGCGCCTCAGCTTCGGCTGCGACCGTGAAGACGTGCGGGATATCATGGGCGTGAATGGCGATCAGGCTGATGGCGCGCTCGCTCTTGAGCGAGCCGAGCCGTTCCTCGACGCGCGCTGCAGGCAGGCCGAAACGGCCTTGGCGGATCAGATGGACCGCGATGAGGTCGCCATCGCGGGCTTCATTGATGGCGCCGGGTGCGATGCTGAGCTCTTTGCCGAGCTGCTTCTTGTCGATGGGAACGAGCCGGCCGCCGCCCCCCGGCGTGCTGCGGAACACGCCGAGCACGCGTTCGGGCGCGTGGGCGATGATTTTTATGACGCGGCCGGTGTAGCGGATTTCGCCTTCGTCGGTTTCTTCAACCCGGAGCAGAGCACGGTCACCGACGCCGGCGGCTTCGTGCGGGCGGTCCCGGCGCGGGGCAACGAGGCGGATTTTTGGTGGGGGACCGTGGGCGTCCTCGTCCCACTCGGTCGGGATTGCGATCAGTTCGCCGTCGCTGTCGCGGCCGGTGATGTCGGACAGCGTCACGTTGGGCAGCGTGCCCGGATGATGCAGCTTGCGGCGGCGGGATTCGATGCGGCCCTCGTTTGCGAGTTCGCGCAGCATCTGCTTGAGCGCAACGCGGTTGGCGTTTTTGAGGCCGAAGGCGCGCGCGATCTCGCGCGTGCCGATCTTGCCCGGCCGGGTGCCGATGAATTCGAGAATGGCTTCCTTGGAGGGAAACTTCGGTGATTGCTTATGAGAGTGTTTGTTCAATGGGAAACCTAGACGCGTAAAACGCGCGATGATGGGTTGAATTTAAGGATTTAACGCAAAGTTTGCCAGCGCACAGGCGCCGTTATTGCTTGGCCTTCGTCTTCGATTTGTGCGCGGCTTTTGCTTTGGCTTTGGGCGCGCCGTTGGCGCCGGCGGCCTTCTTGGCCTTGGCCGATTGGGTTGCGGGCTTGGCGGCCGGCTCTTTGTGTTTGGTCTCGGCACGGGCGGGCTTCTTACGGCGCGCGGGCATGCCTTCGGTGCGCGCGGCGCGTGCTTCGATCAATCCGATCGCCTCGTCGAGGGTGATCGCTTCCGGCGTCTTGTCGTTCGGTAGCGTCGCGTTGATACCGTCGTGGCTCACGTAAGGTCCATAGCGGCCATTCTTGACCAGGATCGGGCCGCCCTTCTGCGGGTGCTCGCCGAGCAAGCGGCCGGGATCACCGCCAAAGCGGCGGCCGCTCTTCGGCTTGAGTTTCTTTTCGGCGATCAGCGTGACCGCGCGGTTTAGCCCGATGTTGGTGACATCGTCGCCGCTTTCGAGATTGGCGTAGGTCTTGTCGTGCTTCACATAGGGACCGAAACGGCCGATCCCGGCGATGATCGGCTCGCCGTCCTCGGGATGCTTGCCGACTTCGCGGGGTAGCCGCAACAGGCCGAGCGCGCGATCGAGATCGATTTCGTCGACGGAAAGGCCTTTCGGCAAGCCGGAGCGCTTGGGCTTCTCCTCCTTGCTGCCTTCGCCGAGCTGAATGTAGGGCCCGAAGCGGCCGCTCCGCACGGTGACTTCGAGGCCGGTCTGGGGATCTTCGCCAAGCTTGCGCATGCCGTTGCCGGCGGCGCCCTCGGCGCCGACCGACAGCGGCCGGGTGTAGCGGCATTCGGGGTAGTTCGAGCAGCCGATGAAGCCGCCGAACTTGCCGAGCTTGAGCGAGAGGCGGCCTTTGCCGCAATTGGGGCAAAGGCGCGGATCGGTGCCGTCGGCGCGCGGCGGAAATATGTGCGGCGCCAGCACCTCGTCGAGCGCATCGATCACCTGGGTGATGCGCAGATCTTTGATCTCGCTCACTGCGCCGGTGAAATCGCGCCAGAAATCGCGCAAAAGGTCGCGCCAGGCCATTTCATTGTTCGAGACGCGGTCGAGTTTTTCTTCCAAATCGGCGGTGAAGTCGTATTCGACGTAATGTGCGAAGAAGCTTTCCAGGAACGCGGTCAGCACACGGCCCTTGTCTTCGGGGACGAGCCGCTTCTTGTCGATACGGACATAGCCGCGATCCTTCAGCACCTGCAGGATCGAGGCATAGGTCGAAGGCCGGCCAATGCCGAGCTCTTCCATGCGCTTGACGAGCGAGGCCTCCGAGTAGCGCGGCGGCGGCTCGGTGAAATGCTGATTGGCTTCGATCGACTTCTTATCGAGTTTTTCGCCTTGCGACATCGCGGGCAGGCGGCGCGATTCATCGTCATCCTCGGCCGGATCGTCGAGATCTTCGTGATAAAGCTTCAGAAATCCGTCGAACTTGATGACCTGGCCGGTCGCCCGCAAATCGATGTTGCGGCCATCGGCCCGTGCCGCGATGTCGACCGTAGTGCGCTCGAGTTCTGCGGATTCCATTTGGCATGCGACCGCGCGGTTCCAGATCAGCTCATAAAGCTTGGCTTGCTCGGGCTCGACTGCGCGTGCCACATCGCGCGGGGAGCGCGTCGGATCGGTCGGCCGTATGGCTTCGTGCGCCTCCTGCGCGTTCTTGGATTTGTTCTGATAACGTCGCGGCGTGTCCGGAACGTAGGACGCGCCGTAATCGCTGCCGATCATCTTGCGGATCGCGGCGATCGCTTCCTCGGCCATGTCGATGCCGTCGGTTCGCATGTAGGTGATCAGGCCAACGGTTTCGCCGCCGACATCGATGCCTTCATAGAGCCGCTGGGCAAGACGCATGGTGTGCGCGGGAGCGAAACCGAGTTTGCGGCTTGCTTCCTGCTGCATGGTGGACGTGGTGAACGGCGGCGGCGGGTTGCGCCGCGCGGGCCTCGATTCAACATCGGTAACCGTGAAGGTCGCGCTTTCGAGCGCGCGCTTGAAATCCTCGGCTTGCGCGCCCGACCCGATATCGAGACGCTGGATCTTTTCGCCGTCGGCGCCGACCAGGCGCGCTTCAAATTCCTCACCGCGCGGGGTCGCGAGCTTGGCGACGAGCGACCAGTACTCGCGGGCAACGAACTTCTCGATCTCGAGTTCACGATCGCAGACAAGGCGCAGCGCGACCGATTGCACGCGGCCGGCGGAGCGTGCACCGGGCAGCTTGCGCCACAACACCGGCGAGAGCGTGAAGCCCACGAGGTAATCGAGCGCGCGGCGCGCGAGATAGGCATCGACCAGAGCGTCGTCGATGTCGCGCGGATGTTGCATGGCTTCCGCCACCGCCTGCTTTGTGATGGCGTTGAAGACGACCCGTTCGACGGGAAGCTTTTTCAGCCCGTGCTTTTCCTTGAGCACTTCGAGCACGTGCCAGGAGATCGCTTCGCCTTCGCGGTCCGGGTCGGTGGCGAGAATGAGCTTGTCGGCGCCTTTGACAGCCTTGGCGATGTCGTTCAGGCGCTTCTGAGCCTTGGGGTCGACCTCCCAAAGCATGTGGAAATTGTCATCGGGATTGACGGAGCCGTCCTTGGCCGGCAGGTCGCGCACGTGGCCGAACGAGGCCAGGACTTCATAGCCCGGGCCCAGATATTTGTTAATCGTCTTGGCCTTGGCGGGAGACTCCACAACGACGATTTTCATTTAGCTCCAGTGTGTTAGCCGCAATTTTGAGAAATTTTAGCGGTGAAAGCGCGCATCAGAATCAAGTCAAAGATGGGTAACTCGGCCCCGCCTGTCAAATTGGCCCCGGGAAAGAAGGTATTTTCGGGCCGTAAAAACGCATGTTTTCGCTCACCCGTCTCTGCAACTATAGAGTGTAAACTTGCATCAAGACTCTCGTATCAGTATATGCTTGATGGGCTGCTCGGGCGGGGCGAGCACGGCATGGGCGTGGCGGCGGATCATGGCACAGCATTCCGGCTTCGAGGCAGGGCAAGACCGCACCGAAGCTGAGGCTTATGTGGTGGAGCTGACCCAAGAACTCGCCGGCGTAGCGCGCCGGCATGGGCTCGACACGCTTGGCTATCTGCTCGACATGGCGCGGCTTGAAGCGGAGAACATCGCGGGTTCACCGCCGCCTTCGGACGGCACAGGCAAGAGCGCGCACCAGTTAAGTCCGTCAGGGACGCTTTATCCCGAGACGTTCAAGCAGTTCCACGGTCGGATGGCCGTCGGGGCGCATGCGGAATTTCACTTGCTCGGCGCGGATGTTGTCGCGCAAGTCGAAATCAATGTGGGCAGTGAAATTGTTCACCTTGTAGCCGAGTTCGGCGAGCTTCTTCTGCAACGCGATCCGATCATCGCGCGAAAGCTGGGTGGCGTATTCGGGCCATTTGGCCTTGATCGGTCCCATGCCGCGCATGCGATCCGCGAGATGGCCAACCGCGAGCGCATAGATATCGGAGTAATTGTATTCCTTGATCACATCGAAATTCTTGGTGATGACGAAACCCGGTCCCGGTACGCCAGCGGGGAAGAACAGAATTCCGTTACCGCTCGCGGGATAGGCGCCGCCGTCCGCGCGCTTGACACCGAGCTTGGTCCATTCCGCGAAGCTCGCACGGCTGTTGCGATAGTCGAAGCCCTCGGGGATTGTCACCTCCCATCCCCATGGCAATCCATATTGCCAACCTTCCTTCTCAAAATAATTGGCGGTGGAGGCGAGCACGTCAGGCACGTTGGACCAGATGTCGCGTTTGCCGTCGCCGGAAAAATCCACTGCATAGTCGTAGAAGTTCGACGGCATGAATTGGGTCTGACCCATGGCGCCCGCCCAGGAGCTGACGAATTTGTCGCGCGCGATATGGCCTTCTTGCAGAATTTTCAGTGCCACCAGCAGTTCATTGCGGAAATAAGGGTGCCGGTAATTGGCGTGCGCCAGCGTAACGAGCGAGCGAATAGTGTCCCACTTGTCCTTGTCGGCGCCGTAGGATGTTTCCATGCCCCAGATGGCAATGATGATCCAACGCTCGACTTTGAATTTCTTTTCGACGTTGTCGAAGGTCTTGTGCCATTCCGCCTCCTTGCGCAGACCTTCTTTCGCCCGGCCGGGGGAGGCGATGGAATTCACATAAGCACCGGCCGGCTTGCCATATTCGGGCTGGCGCTTGGTGATCGGCATGATGCGCGGGTCAAGCGTAATGCCGTTGAACGCCAGATCGAACGTCGCGCGGGTGATGCCTTGCTTCTGCGCATCGCGCCATAGCTGGTCGAGGAAGACCTTGTATTCGACGACCGGCGGCGGATTGGGATCGACCGCGGGCGGCAGCGCGTAGACGGTTGCGCAGCCGAGGAGCAAGGCGAGAACAAGGGCAGGAAGGGTGCGGTTCATTCCGCCTTTATAGCAGAGAAACCAGGGCGCCGCTGAGGCGCTTAAGTTGGGACAGCAATCACGACTTGGGTTGCTGCCGGATCTATTTGCAAATCACAAAGTCTTCCATGTCGCTGCCTGAGGGTCGTTTTTCGACCCAGCAGCCGGGTTTGACATCTTGGCATCCCCATTTGTTGCAGACCACGCGCTTTGCCGCTCGTGGTGCTTCTGCCGACTTGGGCACTGCGGCTGGGGCCGATTGGCTCGGCGTTGTCGGCGGTTTGGCTTTCCCCGGCTCTTCCATTTTGCGTGCCGCGTCCGTTTTTGCTTCCTCAGCCTCGAGCTTGGCCAACTGCTGCCGGGCCAAATCGGCGTAAAGGCCCACGCTGTAGGTCGACAGGAATTGTTGCCAGGCCTGTTTGGTGCCGATTTGCATGACCAACTCGTAAGCGCGGCGGATTTCGGTGGTGGCATTGGCCGAAGGCGATGCGGTGACCGTTCCGGAAACGTCCGATCCCGGCACCAGGGCGACCGTCGTCCCGCCAAGCGAGCCATAGACAAACGGCTCTTGTTTGTTGCCGGTGGCCTTCATGACTTCATCACGAACCTTGCCGAATGCGATCCGCAGATCGAGTCCCGGCGTTGCGATATTGTTCACAAGGGCGGTGGTGAATGGACTGTTTGCGCCGGCTCCATCCGATGCGGTCGATCCGGCCTTGGCAGCGAAAGCTATCAATGTGTCGGTGGTGGCCGGCTCGACCTTGGCAAGACCCCTGTCGCCGATCGAACGCGTTCCCAATGTCCGCTTCATTGATCTGACGAATGGATTGTCGCGGCAGGCGTCAAGGATGACGAGGCGCAATCGTTTCGCCGGCTCAAGGATCCTCACGATGCGATCGAGCGAGATCGCTTCATCCTCGACGTCGACATCGCGTTCCAGCGTGGCGTCCACCGGAACCAAGTAGTTTGTCCCGTCAACTTCCAGGCCGTGACCCGCGAAATACACGACCGCGATGTCGGCTCCTTGGAGTTTGTCGCCAAAATCGCGGATCGAGCGGCGCATTTCGACAATGCCGAGGTTCTGGCGACTTTCGACAACGTCGAATCCCGCTCGTTGCAACAGCAATGACATCGCCGTGGCGTCATTGGCAGGATTGGTCAGCTTTGGTGCGTTCTTGTATGCGGAGTTGCCGATGACGAGAGCGACGCGCTTTTCGGCAAGTGCCCCATCGAGCATCAATAGGGAAAAAATTATCGCGCAGCACAAAGTGAAAATTGCAGTCTTGACCTGCATGGTCTGATCTCGGCAAAAGCCCTTTTCAATTTATTGGGCCACTTTCGCAGGGTCAATTCATTCTTAATCACATCGGTGAGGAAATTGCATTGAGCAGACTGGTATCTGCATCACAGTCTTGTGTTCGGATGAGCCAGCGAATCCGATTCAGGCGCCGATCTTGCTCTCAGTTCCTTGCAGCAGTCGGGCGATGTTGGCGCGGTGCGTGAGCATGAGCGCGATGGTGAGAGCCAGCGAGAGGAGTGCCAAATCGCGGTCTCCTTGCCACCAAATGTAGGCCAGCGTTGCGAGGCTCGCGATCAGTCCGGAAAGCGACGAATAGCGCGTGACCGCGGCGACGAGCGCCCAGACCACGCCGAAAACAAGCGCGGCAGTCCAGGCAAATCCGATCCATATGCCGATATAGGTGGCGACGCCCTTGCCACCCTTGAAGCGCAACCACACCGGAAACACGTGGCCGACGAAGGCGCCGAGTGCGGCGACAAGCGCCGGATTGCGGCCCCAGAGCGCGGAAGCAATCAGGACAGCCGCGGTGCCTTTGAGCATGTCGCCGATCAGCGTCGCAGCGGCGAGGCCCTTGTGCCCGGTCCTGAGCACGTTGGTTGCGCCGATATTGCCGGAGCCAATGGCGCGAATGTCCTGCGTGCCGGAGAATTTCGTCAGCAAAACTCCGAAGGGGATCGAGCCCAGCAGATAGCCGAGCACAAAGGCGGCAATGAGGGGAACAGTCATACGTATTCGTAGATGGTCCGTCCGGCGACGATCGTGCGTACAGCGCGGCCCTGCATGCGCGCCTCGTCAAACGGGGTGTTTCGGCATTTGGATTTGAGTTCGTCGCGGTCGAGCACCCAGGGGACATCGGTGTCGATAACGATCACGTCGGCAGGCGCGCCGGGGCGAAGCGTGCCGCCCGGCAGGCCAAGCAGCTCAGCCGGCCGGCTCGACATCGCCTTGAGCAACGCCGGCAGTTTGAGTTGGTCGCCATGGACGAGGCGGAGACCGGCGGTCAGCATGGTTTCGATGCCGATGGCGCCGAAAGCGGCTTCCGCGAACGGCAGGCGCTTGACCTCAACGTCCTGCGGGTTGTGATCGGACATGACGACGTCGATCAGTCCCTCCGCGAGCGCTTCGACCAGCGCATTGCGGTCGTCTTCGGAACGCAGAGGCGGCGTCATCTTGAAGAAGGTGCGGTAGGGGCCGATGTCGATCTCGTTGAGCGTGAGGTGATTGATCGAGGCGGAAGCGGTGACGGGCAATCCCGCATCCTTGGCACGGCGCAGCACTTGGAGAGATTCGGCGCAGGTGAGAGACGCGGCGTGGTAGCGGCCGTCGGTGAGTGCGACAAGACGGAGATCGCGCTCGAGCACGATCGTCTCGGCGGCCTTGGGCACGCCGATGAGGCCAAGGCGCGTGGCAAATTCGCCGTCGTTCATCACGCCTTCGCCGACGAGATCGGGATCCTCGGTATGGTGTACGATCAGCGCTTCAAAATCGCGGGCGTAGATCAGCGCGCGGCGCATCACCTGGGCGTTGACGATGCTCCTGGCGCCGTCGGTGAAGGCGACCGCGCCGGCGGCCTTGAGCAGGCCGATCTCGGCCATCTCCTGGCCTTTGAGCCCCTTGGTCAGGGCGGCCATGGGGTGCACGTGCACGATCGCGGTATCGCGCGCGCGGCGTTGCACGAAATCGACGACCGCAGGGTCATCGACGGCCGGCGTCGTGTCGGGCTGGCTGATGATCGTCGTGACGCCGCCGGCGGCGGCGGCCTGGCTTGCGGAGGAGAGCGTCTCGCGGTGCTCGGCGCCGGGTTCGCCGACGAAGGCGCGCATGTCGATCAGGCCGGGCGCGACGACCCTGCCGCGGCAGTCGACGATCTCGGTGCCTTCCGGGACACCAGCCGCGCCAATCCCGCGCTTGGCATCGCGGATCACGCCGTCGGCGATCAGCAGATCGCCGGCAAAATCCAGATCACGCGACGGGTCGACGATCCGGGCGTTGGCGAGCAGGATCGGCCGGCGATCGGACAGCATCACGATTCCTTCCGCTCCGGTGTTCCGGTCATTTCCTTGCACGCCTCGATCACGATCGTGCATCCGATTCCCAGGAATACCAGCGCGATCAAACAAACTATCAAGTTCGAGAAGCGGAGATCCTCAGACAACAAATATGCGAAGCCGCCCACGATGATGAGCGTTGCCGTCCATATTCGGCGCATCATCGGACTGCGAATAAGACGGAGAAAGTTACCCATGGGTTTCACGCATTGGGTAGGTTTCGCGACAGCGCTTCCAGTACCGCCATGCGCACGGCAACGCCCATCTCGACTTGTTCGCGGATGAGCGACTGCGCACCGTCGGCCACGATGGAATCGATTTCCACGCCGCGATTCATCGGACCGGGATGCATCACCAGCGCATCGGGCTTGGCGTAAGCGAGCTTCTTCTGATCGAGACCGTAATAGGCAAAATACTCCTGCGTCGAAGGCACGAACGAGCCGTTCATGCGCTCGCGCTGCAGGCGAAGCATCATGACGATGTCGGCGTCGTGGAGACCTTCGCGCATGTCGCGGATCACCTCGACGCCCATGCGCTCGACCCCGGTCGGTAGCAGCGTCGAGGGCGCGACCACACGCACGCGCGCGCCGAGTGTGTTGAGCAGGATGATGTTGGAGCGTGCCACGCGCGAGTGCAAAATATCGCCGCAGATCGCAACGGTGAGACGCTCGATGCTGCCCTTGCGGCGGCGAATGGTGAGCGCATCGAGCAGCGCCTGGGTGGGATGCTCATGGCTGCCGTCGCCGGCATTGATGACAGAGCAGTCGACCTTTTGCGCGAGCAGCTCAACCGCGCCGGAGGCGTGATGACGCACCACGATGATGTCGGGGTGCATGGCATTGAGCGTGACAGCGGTATCGATCAGCGTCTCGCCCTTGCGGATCGAGGAGGAGCCGACCGCCATGTTCATCACATCGGCGCCGAGCCGCTTACCGGCAAGCTCGAACGAGGCTTGCGTGCGCGTCGAGGCTTCGAAGAACAAGTTGATCAGGGTGCGGCCGCGCAGCGACGTGGTTTTTTTCTCGATCTGGCGGTTGAGTTCGACGAATTCCTCCGCGAGATCAAGCAGCCCAATGATGTCGGCGCGCGAAAGCCCTTCGATCCCCAGCATGTGTCGGTGGCCGAGGACGAACGAGGATTTCGAAACGATGTTCATTAAAGCGGCACCTATAGGCGCAGTTCGCGGCGGCGGCAAGGCAAAATTCGGCCTTCCACAAGAACTGGTGAATGAGGCGTGTTAGGGTCGAGTCCAACCGGATTCGCCATGCCAGCCGCTGCCGATAGTCAGGACGCCCTGAACCAATCGCCGCCCTATGTGGATGTCGATCTCTATGGCAGCGACCGGCCGCTGATTGATGCGCTGGCGGCGAATGGCGCTGCGGGCGAGACGAAGCCGCTTGCTCAATTCGGCCGGCGTTGGGGTACGGCCGAGATGTTCGAGCAGGCGCGGCTCGCCAATATCAATCCGCCAACGCTGCGTAGCATCGACGACAGGGGTGCACGGCGCGACACGGTCGAATTTCATCCGGCCTATCACAGGTTCATGGCCGAGAGCATCCGTGAAGGTCTGCACGCCTCGACTTGGCGCACGGATGCGACGCACACGACCGCGCCAGCCGAAGTCGCGCGGGCGGCGCGGTTCTACATGGCGGCGCAAGTCGAGAACGGTCATCAGTGCCCGGTGACCATGACGCATGCGGCGGTCGGGGCGCTTGCCACGGAGCCCGCGTTGGCCAAATCCTTGCTGCCGAAAATTCTGGCGCGCGAATACGACCCGAGTTTTCGGCCTTGGTGGGAAAAGACCGGAATTACGCTCGGCATGGGCATGACCGAGAAACAGGGCGGCACGGACGTGCGAACCAACACCACGCGCGCCGAACCTTCTGCCGAGGGCTACCGCATCACCGGTGAAAAATGGTTCATGTCCGCGCCGATGTGCGACGGGTTTCTGGTGCTGGCGCAGGCGCCGGCGGGGCTTACGTGTTTTTTCATGCCGCGGTTTCGTCCGGACGGCAGCGTCAATGCGCTGCATTTCGTGAAGCTCAAGGACAAGCTCGGCAATCGCTCGAATGCGTCATCGGAAGTCGAGTTTGCAGGCGCCTTTGCGATGCGTGTCGGGGAAGAGGGCAGGGGTCTGCGAACCATTCTGCAGATGGTGCAACTGACGCGGCTCGATTGTGCCATCGCCTCGGCAGGAATGATGCGGATGGCGCTGGCGCAGGCGCTGCACCATTGCCGGCATCGCAGCGTGTTCCAGAAGCGTCTGGCGGACCAGCCGATGATGCGCGCGGTGCTGGCCGACATGGCGTTGACCGCCGAGGCTGCGATTGCGCTGGTGATGCGGCTCTGCCGCTCGTTCGACCTTGCCGCCAGCGATCCCATGGAAGCGGCGCGCGCGCGGCTGCTCACGCCGGCGGTGAAATATTGGGTCTGCAAGAGTGCGCCCGGGCTCATCTATGAGGCGATGGAGTGCCTCGGCGGCAACGGCTACGTCGAAGACAGCGTCATGCCGCGGCTCTATCGCGAGGCGCCGGTGAATGCGATCTGGGAGGGCAGCGGCAACGTCATGTGCCTCGATGTGCTGCGTGCGGTCGGTCGCGACGAGGCCGGTCGTGCCGTGCTTGAGCAATTGGCACGCGAGAGCAAAGACGTTCCGGGGTCGGCCGAGGCCGCGGGCACAATCGCGAGATCGCTGGACAGTCCGACCGCGGAATTCGGCGCGCGTAGCGCGGTCGAGCGGCTTACGCAACTCGCGGCCGCAGCGGCGCTGACGGCAAGCGCGCCATCGGCGGTCGCCGAAATTTTTGCGCGCACGTGGCTTGCGCGTGCGCGCGGCGACAATTACGGCACCGCGGACATCGAGCAAGCCGAGTCATCGATACTGCTTGAGCGCGCGCTGCCCGCGACCTGAAGGTTCCATTCACGGATACGTTATCTGATCGCAACCCGGCCATCGGTCGCGCGTTGCCATGAAAGCTGATGGCGAGTTCGCCGATCGGCAGGCCTTGCCGCACGGCGGCCGTCCATTGAGTCCCTACGATTAAAGTCAGCAAGGAGAGCTCTGATGAAGAATACAATCACACAGGCCGCTGTCGTAGTCGGCGTAGCTTCGACATTGATGATCGCCGGCGCGACCCCGTCGATGGCCCGCGATCGCTGGATCGGCCCGGCCGTGGGTTTCGCGGCCGGGGTCGCGGTTGGCGCCGCTGCAGCCAACGCCCATGCCTACTATAACGGGTGCGATCCGTATTACGGCTGCGGACCGCGTGGATACAGCGGGTATGATGCCTATGCGTATTCGCCGGGGTACGCCCCTCCGACCTATTACGGTCCGTATGATCCCAACTACATCGGTCCGAACCGCGAACGCCAGGTCGATCACAATTTCTAGAATGCTCATTACCGAAGTCAGTGCAGGAAGCGGACCGAATGCTCCGCTTCCTGCAGCGTCCGGAGTTTTACTGATGCTCTCGCTTCACGATGCCACATCTCAGCCACGATCCATTCAATCCCAGTTCATGTCCACCGAGGTATTTTCCAACCCTGAAGACGCATCCTGAACTCACCGCCAGCGGGGCCCTGACGGCACAAAGCGGATCGAATGGTCCGCTTTTTGCTTTTTGGCGCGCCGAATGGGCAGTGCCCGCTTTCGCGATCCGCATCAAGGATGCAACAGCCGGTCAAGCGCGCCTTGCAAAATATAGGCGGCGGCGTGCGCATCGATGACGGCCGCTCGCTTGGCGCGGCTGGCGTCAGCGGCAATCAGCGCGCGCTCGACGGCTGCGGTCGAAAGCCGTTCGTCCCACAGTGCGATCGGCAAATCGGTGAGCTTGGCGAGATTGCGCGCAAAGGCACGGGTCGATTGCGCGCGCGGGCCTTCCGTGCCGTCCATGTTGATCGGTAGGCCAAGGACGAAACCGATGGCACGACGCTCGGTGGCGAGCGCAAGCAAAGCCTTGGCGTCCGTGGTGAAGACTTTGCGTTTGATGGTTCCGACCGGAGCCGCCAGGCGCCGGTCGGGGTCGGACGCTGCGACGCCGATGGTCTTGCTGCCGAGATCGATGCCGATCAAGACGCCGCGCGCGGGCCAATGGCTCGCAGCCTCGACCAGCGGCAGGATGAGGGCAGGCATCGGGCTTCAGGTAGCACGATCGCCGCGTCGAGACACATAAGAAATTGTTTCGCAGGAACAGCGGTCTATTCGGGGCTTAAGCGTCGTTTAATACAGAGCCACTATGGATGTTTTCGGGATTTCAGCAGGTCGAAAGCATTCATGCGCGTCGTCTTGGTCGATCCGAGCCGCACAGCGACGAAATTCATCAGCCGTCTGCTTGAGACGCGTCAGCATGAAGTGCGTTGCTTCGCGGACGGTCGCGAGGCGCTCGCTTACATAAAATCCGATCAGGAAGTGGGCGCGCTGATCACCAGCGCCGAGCCGCTGTCGATCTCCGGCCTTGAACTTTGCTGGGAGACGCGGTTGATCGCCTCCAGCCACCGGCCGATTTACGTGATCATGATGTCGTCCAGCCAGGACCAGGACAAGATGATCGCGGCGCTCGATCACGGTGCCGACGACTTCCTCAACAAATCACCGATGCCGGAGGAATTGTTCGCGCGGTTACGTGCGGCCGAGCGGTTCGTAAACATGCAGCGCGAGCTGATCCGTTTGGCGACGACGGATTCGCTCACCGGAATGTTCAACCGCCGTGCGTTCTTCGAACGCGCCAAGGCGCTGTGCGCGCGCGCCGCCGCCGGTGAAAAGCTTGCGGCGATGATGGTCGACATCGATCACTTCAAACGCGTCAACGATACGCACGGTCACGACGTCGGGGACGCGGCGCTCTGCGCGGTGGCCCACGAATTGATGAACGAACGCGTGCTGCTCGGACGGCTCGGCGGCGAGGAATTTGCGCTGTTGCTCGAAGGCCGGTCGATGGCAGACGCGGTCAACATGGGCGAGCGGATACGGTCCAATATCGAGAAGCTCGAGATCGAGAGCGGCAGTGTGATTTTGCAGCTGACGTGCAGCTTCGGGGTGAGCGAATGGCTGCGGCACGACACGATCGACCGCATGCTCAAGCGTGCCGATATGGCCTTGTACGAAGCCAAGCTCACCGGCCGCAACCGCGTGGTGGCTGCCGATCATGCGATGCTGACGACAAATTACGACGAGGTCGGCCGCCTGGTTCGCAGCGCCGCCAAGAGCGCTTGAGCGGCTGCCGAGACGCCGCGGCCTTTGAGCGCAATCCGGCGAAGTGGGAACCGGTTCGCCGTAAGATTGCGCGAAAAACCAAAGATTCTAGACCATGATCCGATTCAATCTAATCGGATCATTGTCTAGCATCCAAGGGGGCCGACTTACGGACAGGCAGACGCAAAGGGGGCGTCAAGTTGCTTGACCTCAATCGGGGCGCGAATATGAATGCTCGCCGGTCGGAATGGCGAGGAAATGGGAATGGCCAAAGAGATAGACATGCGCCAGTTCGCGCGCAGCGCGGGCACGACGCTGAGCTTTCAGTCGGGCACCACGGTATTCAACAAAGGCGATACCGGCCAGTGCATGTACATCGTGCAGTCGGGCGTCATCGAAATGATGATCGGCGACAAGGTCATTGAGGTGGTCGGTCCGAACGAGGCGATCGGTTTCATGTCGATGATCGATCAGGCGCCGAGATCGTCGACTGCGCGCGTACGTGAAACGTGCGAACTGTCCGTGATTGATGCGCGCATGTTCCGCTTCATGGTCGACGAGGTGCCGAACTTCGCGCTCTACATCATGGGCGTGCTGGCGCGCCGCATTCGCGGCATGGGCGAGGTCATGTAGCGGCGGCTCAGGCTTTGGCGAAGCGAATGCGTGTACCCCAGGGGTCGATCGTCTCGAATCCATCCGCGGTCGCGGTAATCGGGACATTGGCCGCCTTCAGCCGCCCGGTCACACGATCGATCGCGGCCGGCTCATTGGCTTGAATCTCGAACCAGGCAAGGCCGGCGCGCCGGTCGTCGCGTTGGCCGGCGCCGTCGCTGTGCCAGACATTGGCGCCGACGTGATGATGATATCCGCCGGATGACATGAAGGTCGCGCCGCCGCGCCGGCGAACGACGTCGAGCTCGATGACGTCGCGATAAAATTTTTCCGCCCGCGCAACGTCGCCAACCCGCAGATGGATGTGGCCGATGCGCAGGCCTTCGGGGGCGGTTGGATAGGTCGCAGTTGCCGGGTCGATCTCGCGCACGATGGCGTCGATATCGAGCGGTTCGGTCTGCATGACGATCATCTGGTCGCGGTCGTACTCCCAACGTTCGCGCGGCCGGTCGTTATAGACCTCGATGCCGTTGCCTTCCGGATCGTCGAGGTAGATCGCTTCGCTCACGTTATGATCGGACGCGCCGGTGATGGGCATGCGACTCTTCGCAACGTGCATGATCCAGCGCGCATGGTCGGCGCGGGTCGGCATCAGGAACGCGGTGTGATAGAGCCCGGCTTGGCGCGTATCGTCGGGCAAGGCGTCGGGGCGGTGGATGAGTTCGATCAAAGCCGTGTCGGTAGCGGCGAGGACTGCGCTGTGGGCGGTGCGCTTGAGCGCCGTCAATCCGAGCAGGGTACGGTAATAGGCTTCAACGCGATCGAGGTCGCGCACGACCAACCCGACAGCGCCGATATGCAGTGGCGTGCGGCTGGCGAAGGTGGGGATGGCCGACAGGTTGGTTGCGTCCATAGCCCTAATATTGGCGCATTGCGCGCTCGATACAACCGTTTCCGTAGCTGCCCTTCGCAATCTACGAAGGTATTTTCAGGGCGGACAGTGGCATTGGCGCCGGTCCAACGACATATTTTGCCACATCATCACGATTTGGGATGCCATCCATGTGGCCGGATCTCCGCCTTATCGCGCTGTTCAGGATCAAACACCCAATCGTACAGGCGCCGATGGCGGGCGCCATGGATTTCGAACTCGCAGCGGAGGTGGCTGACGCCGGCGGGCTTGGCTCGCTGCCGTGTGGGATGCTTACGCCGGATAAAATTCGCGGCGAGGTCGACAGATTCCGCGCGCGTACACAGGCGCCGATCAATCTGAATTTCTTTTCGCATGCACCGCCCGTGCCCAACAATGCGCGTGAGGCGAGATGGCGCGAACGGCTGGCTCCTTATTATCGCGAGCTTGGTGTTGATCCAGCGGCTCAAGCACCGCAAACCAATCGCGCGCCATTCGATTCCAACGCCCTGCAAGCCGTGCTCGCGATCAAGCCCGAAGTGGTCAGCTTTCAATATGGCTTGCCGGACGAAACGCTGCTGGCACCGTTGCGCCAAGCCGGCATTCCGGTTGTCGGTTGTGCCACCACGGTCGCCGAGGCGCGTTGGCTGGATGCGCGCGGCGTGGCGGCCATCGTGGCGCAAGGGGTCGAGGCCGGCGGTCATCGCGGCATGTTTCTCGACAGCACGATCACGGGGCAGGTGGGAACCTTTGCGCTCGTGCCGCAGATCGTGGACGCGGTGAAGGCGCCGGTCATTGCCGCCGGCGCGATCGCGGATGCGCGCGGCATCGCGGCGGCCTTCGCCCTCGGCGCGGCGGGCGTGCAGATCGGCACTGCCTACCTGCGTTGTCCGGAATCGAAGATCGCGGCGCCCTACCGGGCTGCCCTTGCTTCGGCGACCGACCAAACCACCGTGCTCACCAATGTGATCAGCGGCCGGCCGGCGCGCGGTATCGTGAACCGTCTGATCCGCGAACTCGGCCCCCTGTCGCACGACGTGCCCGAATTCCCGCTCGCCGCAGGGGCGCTCGCCCCCTTGCGCGCCAAGGCGGAAGCAGCAGGCTCCGGCGATTTTTCGCCGTTATGGTCGGGCCAGGCGGCTTCGCTCGGACGCGAGATGCCGGCACGGGAATTGACCGCGAAACTGACGGCCGAAGCGCAGGCGATTCTGCAGCGGCTGGCGGCATAGGCGGCTTGTCGCGCGGAAAGCGCCTTTGCTATAGGCTGCGAACCCGGGATTTGAACGCATGGCCGTCGACGCCCAAACCGTCCGCCGCATCGCGCATCTGGCGCGTATTGCGGTTGACGATGACGAAGTCGAGCACCTGAAAGGGGAGCTCAATGCGATCCTGGCGTTCGTCGAGCAGCTGTCGGAGGTCAAGGTCGACGGCGTCGAGCCGATGACGTCGGTCATACCGATGAAGATGAAGCAGCGCGCGGACAAGGTGACCGACGGCGGCATTGCCGACGACATCGTGAAAAATGCGCCGGCGACGGAGGGTCACTTTTTCCTCGTTCCGAAGGTGGTCGAATAATGTGCGACGCCTGCCTCGAGATGGAGCTTTATTTCGCCTACCTCAACGAGGTCGAGGCGCAAAAGCAGCTTGAGAAGCAAAAATCGCAGCCCTGGCAGTGCGAGGTGACGGTGATCCCGCAAGATGATGCGAAGGCGGCGCCGACTACTGCGCAGGAGCCGGTAAAGAAATCGCGCTTCGTGTGCGAACCTGAATGACGCAACTTACCTCACTCACGCTCGCTGAGGCGCGGGCGGGGCTTGCAAAAAAGCAATTCTCGGCTGTCGAGCTTGCCGACGCGCATCTTGCCGCGATGGAGCGCGCGCGATCGCTCAACGCCTTCGTGCTGGAAACGCCGGAGCGGGCGCGCGCCATGGCGAAATCCTCCGATGCGAAGATCGCCAAGGGCGAGGGCGGCCCGCTCGAAGGCGTTCCGCTTGCGATCAAGGACATGTTCTGCACCAAGGACGTGCGCACCACCGCATGTTCCCACATCCTCGACAACTTCGTGCCGACCTACGAGTCGACGGTGACGGCGCAGCTCTGGCGCGACGGCGCGGTGATGCTGGGCAAGACCGCCAATGATGAATTTGCCATGGGCTCGTCAAACGAGACGTCGTTCTGCGGGCCGGTGATTTCGCCGTGGCGGCGCAAGGGCGCCAATACGCCGCTGGTGCCCGGCGGCTCGTCGGGCGGATCGGCGGCGTCGGTGGCGGCAGGACTCTGCCTCGGCGCGACCGGAACCGATACCGGCGGCTCGATCCGCCAACCGGCGGCATTCACCGGAACGGTCGGCATGAAGCCGACGTACGGGCGCTGCTCGCGCTGGGGGATCGTGGCGTTTGCGTCCTCCCTCGATCAGGCCGGCCCGTTCGCGCGCACGGTGCGGGACGCTGCGGTGCTGCTCAATTCCATGGCGGGTCACGATCCGAAGGACACGACGTCGGTGGATCGACCGGTGCCGGATTACACGGCCGCCGTCGGAAAATCGATCAAAGGCATGCGCATCGGCATTCCGAAGGAATACCGCGTCGACAAAATGCCGGCCGAGATCGAGAAGCTCTGGCAGCAGGGGATCGCCTGGTTGAAACAGGCCGGCGCCGAGATCGCCGAGATTTCGCTACCGCATACGAAATACGCGCTGCCGGCGTATTACATCGTTGCGCCGGCGGAGGCGTCGTCGAATCTGGCGCGCTACGACGGCGTGCGTTACGGGCTCCGGGTGCAGGGCCGCGATATCATCGGCATGTACGAGAAGACGCGCGCGGAGGGATTTGGTCCGGAAGTCCGCCGTCGCATCATGATCGGCACGTATGTTTTATCGGCAGGCTATTACGACGCCTATTACATTCGCGCGCAAAAGGTGCGGACGTTGATCAAGAAGGATTTCGAGGACGCGTTTGCGGCGGGCGTGACCGCCATGCTCACGCCGGCCACGCCGTCGGCTGCATTCGGCATCGGCGAAAAGGCCGGCACCGACCCGATCGAGATGTATCTCAACGACGTGTTCACGGTGACGGTGAACATGGCTGGCCTGCCGGGCATTTCCGTGCCCGCTGGCCTCGACGGGCAAGGACTGCCGCTCGGCCTGCAGCTCATCGGCCGGCCGTTCGACGAGGAGACGCTGTTCTCGCTCGCCGCCGTGATCGAAGATGCAGCGGGCCGGTTTTCACCGGAGCAATGGTGGTAGGCACACCCCGCACGATGCCTTGACATTTGGAAGATAATAGTTAGTGTGTAATTGTACCTATAATTAGGAGGGTATATGAGTAAATATGAGCCGCTTGGCGAATTTCTCCGCAAGCTCCGAACAAATGAGATTCGAATGACGTTCGAGCAGATCGAGCGTGTGATCGGCGAGAAGCTCCCACCAAAAGCGCAGCTTCACCGCGCTTGGTGGAGCAACAACCCGTCCAACAACGTCATGACCAAGGCTTGGTTGGAAGCGGGTTTCCGTAGTGAACAGGTCGATATGGAAGCCCGGAAGCTGGTATTTCGACGGTTAGGCGGAACTGCAGTGCAGGGCGAGCCTCCGACGTCGTCAACCGGATCGGCGCCACAAACGAAATCGCTCATAGGTTGGATGAAGGGCACGGTGACTGTTGCTCCGGGTGTTGATCTGACCGAACCCGCCGATGCGGAATGGGGCAAACGGGTTTGGGGCGATCAGAAGTGACATGGCGCTGTTACTCGATACTTGCGCGACGATTTGGCTTGCACTGGGCGAACCTGTTTCTGCGGAGACTTCTGATGCTGTGAGGGGCGCCGCCACATCCGGCGAGCCGACCTATGTGTCGCCGATCACCGCCTGGGAAATTGGTATGTTGGCGGCTCGCGGCCGAATGAATTTACTTATGGCTCCTGAGCGTTGGTTCGAACGTCTATTGGAAGCACCGGGACTTCGCCTAGCCGACATGTCGCCGCATATATTGATCGCTTCATCCTATCTTCCAGGCGCGCCGCCTAATGATCCCGCCGACCGGATCCTTGCGGCCACAGCGCGCGAGTACGGTTATACGCTAGTCACGCGTGATCGGCCGTTGCTTGACTATGCCGCCCAAGGGCATGTTCTGGCATTGGCCTGCTAGCGAACGAAATGACTCCCGCCGCATTCAAACGAACCCTCAGCCATGCGGTTCCACCCAAGGCGCTTGCGCCGGCGCTGGCGGCGCTGTGGTGGGCCAAGAAGGGCGACTGGGAGAAGGCTCACCGCGTCGTCATGGACGAGCATGGCCGTGAGGCGGCCTGGGTGCATGCCTACCTGCATCGCGTCGAGGGCGACGAGGCTAACGCGTGCTACTGGTACACGCAGGCGCGGCGGCGGCCGGCCAGTGGAACGACTGACGATGAATGGGATGAGATCGTCGCCGAATTGGGCGGCGCTTGAAGCGCCGTGTTTTCAGCCACCGACTTCGAGGCCGTGTTTTTGGATGACGGTCCATGCTGCTGGCGCGATCAAGACATCAAGCAGCGCCCGCGCCGCCTCCGGCGCTTTCGCATTCGTATGAATGCCGGCCGAGAACACGGTGACGTGCTGGATTTCCGGCGGCAGGGGACCGACGAAATCAACGCCGGAGAAGTGCACGAGCTCGCTCACCTGCTGAAAGCCGAGCTCAGCCTCGCCGCTGGCCAGAATGGTGCCGACCGTGCCGCCGGACGGAACTTGCCGGGTCTTGGCCTTCACCTCGGCGGCGATGCCCAAGCGGTCGAACAGCCCCATCAGGTACACGCCGCTTGGGCCGGTCGAGTAGCCAACGGTTTTGGCAGCGAGCACGGCCTTTTTGATTGCCGCGCTCGAACCGATGTCAGGCTTGGGCGCGCCGGCGCGCACGGCTACGCCGATGCCGGTCTTGGCGAGGTCGACGCGGGGGCCTTTGACCTTGCCCTGCTTGATCAGGTCGTCGACGGCGGTGCTGGAGACGATGACGAGATCATAGATCTCGCCGGCGGCCATGCGCTTCATGATGTCGACGGTGCCGGCCCAGGTGGTCGTCACCTTGCGGCCGGTCCGGCGCTCGAATTGCGGGACGAGTTCAAGATAGGCTTCCTTCGTCGCCAGCGACGAAAGCACCGTGATTTCTGTGGGTCCGGTCATCGCCGGGCAGTCTAGCCACGGGCGTGTGGGCGCGATAGTTAACCGACATGGCTGCGAACAGGAAACTGATCAAAGGCGCGACCGGCGACTGGGAGGTCGTGATCGGCATGGAGGTGCATGCGCAGGTTACGTCCAACGCCAAGCTGTTCTCCGGTGCGTCGACGGAGTTCGGCGGCGAGCCGAACTCGCATGTTTCCTTGGTCGATGCCGCGATGCCGGGAATGCTGCCGGTGATCAATGCGGAATGCGTCCGGCAGGCGGTGCGCACCGGTCTCGGGCTCAAGGCGAAGATCAATCTCAAATCGGTGTTCGACCGGAAGAACTATTTCTATCCCGATCTGCCGCAAGGCTATCAGATCAGCCAGTACAAGTCGCCGATCGTGGGCGAGGGCGAGGTCGCGGTCGACATGGCCGACGGCGAGACGATCAAGGTCGGCATCGAACGGCTGCATCTGGAGCAGGACGCCGGAAAATCGCTGCACGACCAGCACCCGTCCCTGTCCTATGTCGATCTCAATCGCGCGGGCGTGGCGCTGATGGAGATCGTGTCAAAGCCCGACTTGCGCTCGGCCGAGGAGGCAAAAGTCTATTTGAGCAAGCTGCGCACGATCATGCGCTATCTCGGCACCTGCGATGGCGACATGGAAAAGGGCAACCTTCGCGCCGACGTGAACGTTTCGGTGCGCAAGCCGGGCGCGGCACTCGGCACGCGCTGCGAGATCAAGAACGTCAATTCGATCCGTTTTGTCGGTCAGGCGGTCGAGTACGAGGCGCGGCGGCAGATCGAAATTCTCGAAGAGGGCGGCAAGATCGAGCAGGAAACGCGGCTGTTCGACGCCAACAAGGGCGAGACACGCTCCATGCGCAACAAGGAGGAAGCGCACGACTACCGCTACTTCCCCGACCCGGACCTGTTGCCGCTCGAATTCGACGCGGCCTATGTGGATGGACTCAAAGCAGGGCTGCCCGAACTGCCGGACGAGAAAAAGGCCCGCTTCGCCAAGGACTACGGCCTGTCGGCCTATGATGCCGATGTCTTGGCGAGCGAGCGGGCGAACGCGGATTATTTCGAGGCGGTGGCCAGGGGCCGCGACGCCAAGATTGCCGCCAATTGGGTGATCAACGAGCTCACCGGGCGCCTGAACAAGGAGGGCAAGGACATTTCAGCCTCGCCGGTGAGCACGGCGCAGCTTGGCGCGGTGCTCGATCTGATCCGCGAAGGCGTCATCTCGGGCAAGATCGCCAAGGATCTGTTCGAGATCGTCTGGAACGAGGGCGGTGATCCGCGCGTGATCGTCGAGCAACGCGGGCTGAAGCAGGTCACCGATGTGGGTGCGATCGAAAAGATTGTCGATGAGATCGTCGCCAAGAATCCCGACAAGGTCGCGCAGGCCAAGGCAAACGAAAAATTGCTCGGCTGGTTCGTCGGGCAAGTGATGAAAGGGTCGGGCGGCAAGGCCAACCCGCAAGCCGTGAATGAACTGTTGAAGAAAAAACTTGGGATTTAATTCGCGCGTTTGACGTGGCGCGCGCACGGCTGCGTGCGCGACATTCGATGCGAATTTTCAAAATTCGGATGCGACTTTGGTCGCGGATCTTCGGTCCGCGCGAATCACTTCTTTACCGATTCGCTCAATTTCGGTCGTGCACGCAACTTTATTTGGGCAAAAAACGGCTGCCTGTGAAAAATTTTCCACGGTCAAAAACGCGCGCTTGCGGCGCATTCGCAGCGCGCTTGCCGCGACGAACGAGGCGATCGCGCGCAAATCTGCGCGGGGACATGGATTCACGCCGCAATATTGCAAATAAGCCGATTCCATGCGGGTTTTTACAGCATCAGCAAATTTCACCAAAGCGGCAGATTTATGAAACGCATCTGCGGTTGCGACGCGCATTCACATCGACATTGCGCGTTCGTTGCGAGGCGCGTGCGACGTCACGGATGCGTCGTATCGAGCAAAGTCACTGTTTTTTTCGCGCGGCTGTAGTAATCCGATTGCAGTGCATGTCGATTCGCGACTGCACTTTGCGACGTCGCCACTTTGATACCAGGAGGGCAGCATGGCGAAGAGGAGAAAGAAGGCAGCAGCGAAGAAGACCAAGAAGCGGCGTAAGAAGAAGTAGAGTTTGCCGCTCTTAAGAGTCTTCGACGGTTAAGCGTGTCGAAGATTTCTCCAAGCGGGCCGGCAAGCGCCGCGGAGCGATAGCTATCCACCACGGCGCGCCGGCACTGCAAGACAACAGAGGGCGTCGGAGAGACAAGGGTCTCGCCGACGCCCTCGGTGCGTTTGGTGTCAGTATGTTTTAGGTCAGGTATTGCCCGACAGCCGCTTCATGCAGGCGCCGTTGAACTGCGGCCACTTCTGGCCGCCGTCAACCGTCTTGCCATTCTTGACCTTCCCGGCCGCCTTCAGATCGGCCCATTCCTTCGAGCATTGCTTGCGGTGCTCGGCGGCCGTCTTCTGCGCTTCGGACTGTTCTTTCTTGGCGTCTTTCTTCGCATCTTCGGCATAGACCGAAATCGCCATCGGCGCGGTGAGCATCGCGAATGCCACCGCCGCCGCAGACAGGTATTTCAACATGGGTACCCACTCCTCACAGTTGCATGCGCGGGGGAGCATATCATCTAAGTGTATTGCCGGTACAAGCCTGCTTGCTTGGGCGCGGCAAAAGCTCGATAAAACCTATATTTGACGAGGTCTCGAAGGGTGCTGTTTCATGGCCAAATCCAAAAAAGCAAAAGCTGCAAAATCACGGTCCAAGCCGAAGTTGCGGGTGATCGCCGGCAAGGGTCCGCGCAAACCGATCGATCTGTATTATTGGCCCACACCCAATGGCTACAAGATTTCGATCATGCTCGAGGAATGCGGGCTGCCCTATACCTTGATCCCGGTGAACATTTCGCGCGGCGATCAGTTCAAGCCCGAGTTCCTCAAAATCTCGCCGAACAACCGGATGCCGGCGATCGTGGACTACGACGGTCCGGGCGGGAAGCCGATCTCGATCTTCGAGTCCGGGGCGATCCTGCAATATCTCGGACGCAAGACCGGCAAGTTCTATCCGGCCGACGAGCGCGGCCGCATCGAGGTCGATCAGTGGCTGTTCTGGCAGATGGCGAACCTCGGGCCGAAAGCCGGCGAGGCAAACCATTTCCGCAATTACGCGGCGCACGAGAAACAGCAGTACGCCATCGACCGTTTCACCAATGAGATGAACCGCATCTATGGCGTGATGAACACGCGCCTGAAGGATCGCGACTTTCTTGCCGGCAAATATTCGATCGCGGATATTGCCTGCATTGGCTGGGCGACGCGCTACGAGCGGCAGGGCCAGGACATGAATAATTTCCCGAACGTGCGGCGCTGGATGGATACGATCCTGGCGCGGCCGGCGGTCAAGCGCGGCATCGGATTGCGGGTCGAGGAAGCAAGCCGCGTGAACATGCAGGATCCGAAGGTGCGCGCCGTGCTGTTCGGTCAACGCGCCCGCTGAATCCGTCCGTCGCTTTCGGCAATTTTGGATTGCGCGTGAGCGCGCTCAGTTGCTGCTGCGCGTCCAGATTTGCGCGTCGCACCACATTGCCGAGAGCACCGTCTCGCAGCCTTCGACTTTCAATCGCGATCCGTCGAGCATTTCGATGCTGGCTTGGTACGTCTTGCCGTCGTCGGGATTGTAAATCCGGCCGATCCACCTGTTGTCTTCGCTTCTGCGCTGCATGCTGAGGATCACGCTGACGCCGAGCATGGGACGGCTGCGCAAGTGCGGTTCGACGTTGAGCTTGTCGGTTTGCGGTCTACCGGTTTCGGCATCAAGCGGCTCGGAGAGCCAGGCGACCGTGCCGCAGATGGCCTCGCCGCAGGGGAAAATACGCACCTTGGCGGTGCCGTCGGCGATCAGCCAAAGCCCAATCGGATCAACGGCATGTGCAGGGTTGATGGCTGCCACGGCGATGAACAATGCGCCAGCCAAGCAATGCAATCGCAGCATGAAAAGAATCCCGCCCGGCCCCAAAGCACGATACGGAACGTGCAACCGCAAGGCAATATATCGCCGGCGAGATCGGCGCGGGATGATGGTGGCGTGACAGATTGGTTACACCTGATGGTCAGACTTGGCGGAAATAGGAATGCGGCCATGGTTATCCGGGGCACAACGGCGACGGTTTATGGAGCGTCACCGCGATTGCGAAGTCGCGAGTCTTCCTGGGTTTATCTGCTTAACGGAGCGTTGGCGCAAAGCAACAAGTCAAAACTTTCATTGCTGATTCATCGCAACGTTTAAACTGTCGTTCAAATTTTCTCCTGAAGATCGCGATGTCTGGCCGAAGTCCGGTCGGACGCGAATTGCGCGAAGTTCGGCCACATCGCTGGGCGCGCGCTACGGGAGGCAACGATGGATCGTTCGACGTCCGCGGAACGTTCAAGCCGGGCATGCGCTGAACATTCGTCCGAGGAGCTTTTTGCCCTCGGCATGCAATGCTCGATCGGCGGGGAAGCGCCGACCGACCTGGTGTCGGCGCACAAATGGTTCAACCTCGCCGCCATGATGGGCAACCAGGATGCGATCCGGCTGCGGCGCGAAATCGCCGCGCAGATGTCGAACGCCGAGATCGGCGTCGCGCAGCGCGCCGCGCGCGACTACATGAAACAGCATCCGCAATCGTTTGCCTCGCCGGCGCCGCGGCTGAACGCGGCTTAAGCCGCTCGGCGATCATCCTGCGCTGCCTTGCCAAGGCCATGGTGGCGGGGCATGGCGGCCATCAATTCTTGCCCTTTTGCTTTCATTCATTGCTAGCTTGGCAACGGCAAACCATGCTTGGAGCGCCGGATGAATCGAAAGGAACGCCGCGCCGCACGCAAACAAGGCCAGGCGGAGGCTTCGGCGCGGTCATTGCCGGCGGAGCAGATCGCGCGGATGTTCGCGCAGGCGGTTCGGCATCGGCGCAACGGCGAATTGGTCGAAGCCGAAGCGTTGTGCCGCAGCATCCTTGCGGCCAATCCCGCGCATGCCGGCAGTCTCCACCTGCTTGGCGATATGGCGCTGCATTTCGGCCGCCCCGACGCTGCGGTCAAGCTCATCAGTCAGGCGATCGCTTCGCGGCCGGGCGTTGCCGCGTATCACGACGATATGGGACTTGCGCTCAATGCGCTTGGCAGACCGCACGACGCGGTGACGGAATTCCGCCGCGCCGTTCGACTTGATTCCGGCAGTGGCCGCAGTTTCAACAACCTTGCCGTCGCGTTGCTCGCGCAGGGGCAACTGTCGGAAGCCGCCGCGCAATTCGTCAATGCGCTGAAACTCACGCCGGAGCTGTTCGAGTCCTACGGGGATCTTTGCGCAACGCTCTACAAACTCTATCCGCTCATCGAAAAGGCCGTCGGGCTCGCATCGACGGCATGGCCGCGTCGGCTGGCGATCGACGAGCTGTTCGGAGCCGCCGGATTGGCGGCGGTCGCTGACGAGCCGCTTCTGCGCTGCCTGCTCGTTTCAGCGCCGGTCCGCGATATCGCACTGGAGCGGCTGCTGACCGGCATTCGTGCTGCGTTGCTCAAAATCGCGATGGACGAAAGCGCGAACAGCGACGGCCTTCTGCGCTTTTGTTGTGCGATGGCGCAACAGTGTTTTATCGACGAATATGTATTTGCGACGACTGCGGAAGAGCTCGAATCCGCCGAGCAACTCCGGCAATCGCTGGCTGCAGCGATGGCGGCAAAAAACCCGGTCGCGCCGTTCAAGCTTGCCGTATTCGGATGTTACGGCAAGCTGGAAACGTTGCCGGATGCGCAAATGCTGCTCGCTATGGATTGGCCGGAAGCGCTCGATGAGCTTCTGACGCAGCACGTGCGCGAGCCGGCGACGGAACGGCGATTGCGCGGGTCGATTCCGCTGTTGAGCGCGATCGAAGACGTGACGTCGCTGCGCGTCAAACAGCAATACGAGGACAATCCGTATCCGCGCTGGATTTTGCCGCCGTCGAGGCAGAAGCTTATGTCCGTGGCCGAATATTTGGCCGAGAGGTTCCCGTTCGCTCCGCTGAAGGTCGGCACCCCGACCGAGGGCGCCGAGATCTTGGTGGCGGGTTGCGGGACGGGCAGACATCCGAGCCTGGTGGCGCAATTGTTCAAGCGGGCGCGCGTGCTCGCAGTCGATCTCAGTCTTGCGAGCTTGGCCTATGCGCAGCGCAAGTCACACGAACTGCGTCTGAGCAACATCGACTACGCGCAGGCCGATATTCTGACGCTTGGACGTCTCGGCCGGACGTTCGACCTCATCGACGCCGGCGGCGTGCTGCATCATTTGACGGATCCGCCGGCCGGCTGGCGCGCGCTGATCGAGATGCTGCGGCCGAATGGGTTGATGCGTATCGGTTTGTACAGCGAGATCGCGCGCCGCGATGTCGCGGAGGCGCGCGAATATTGCGTCGCGCGTGGGTATCGACCGAACGCCGAGACCATTCGCGCCGTGCGACACGAACTGATCGCATCGCGATTCAAGAGCCTTGTGCGGTTCAATGATTTTTTCAGTCTGAGCGAGTGTCGCGATCTGCTGTTTCACGCGCAGGAGCATCGTTTTTCCCTTCCCCAAATTCGGGAATTCATCGAGGCCGAGGGTCTGCAACTGATCGGATTCGATGCCGCCGAGTCGATCTATTCGACGTATCGCAGGCGCTTCCCTGATGACCCCGCGATGCTCCGGTTTGACCATTGGACTGAGTTGGAAACGGAGCAGCCGGATACGTTTGCCTCGATGTATCAATTCTGGGTGCAGAGGCAGTGAGCGCCGCGCCTTGCCAAGGCCATGGTGGTGGGGCATATCGGCCGAAACGGAGACGTGGCCGAGTGGCTGAAGGCGGCGGTTTGCTAAACCGTTATACGGCCTTAAAGCCGTATCGAGGGTTCGAATCCCTCCGTCTCCGCCAGCTCCTGCTGATCTATTCTTGCGGAGCGCTGGCGAAGACTCTGCGCCGCTGCGCCGCGCTGTCAGCTGTCGCATCAACGATCGGCGTCGTCGCAGCACGCTGACCGGACGCTGCGATTCAAATCGCTGCGGAGCGGTCGGGAGAATTTCGCGACAGCGCCGTTCGGCCTCAGCGAGGGTGGCTCGTCTGCTGTCGCGGCCCGTGCGGATGATTGCCTGCGCGCGCTGATTTTCGACCGCATCGGTTTGATCGCGGCCGCACGAACAAGGTTGGCGCAAAGCGATTCGTTTTCGGATTTTTTCGGATGGCAAGGGCCGTCAACCTGCCCGCCCCACTGGCAGGAATGTTGCGAAAACCGTGAGGGAAGGCGAGTATCGGGGCTGGCGCGCTTGAAGCTGGCCGGTAGGTCAGTAATGCCTTGTAAATACTAATTAATCCCGACAGCGGAAACTGGCTGGCAGGCGCGGTTTTATGGTTACCAAGGGGTTAATCCTGCGTGTTATTTGTGCAACATGGGCCTGAAAACAGCAGTGAAAACCTGTGAGCACGCCGCTTCTTTATTGCCAGTAAGGTCCGTTCCGTTAAGGTGAGCATGCGACGTGGGGGGAGTTCCCCGGGTCGCCCCGTTCGGTATTTCCATTGGGGGCTTCTCCAGCAGGGAACATCGAGTGGTACACGGGGACTAAGGGGACCTTCCAGGGGTGCGAACCGCACCCGGCGGAGACGGAACCCTCCCAACGGTAGGAAGAACTTTGGAGGTTCATATGAAGATGGTGAAAAGCCTTCTCCTCGGTTCTGCGGCAGGTGTCGTCGCAGTAGCTGGGGCACAGGCGGCCGATCTTCCCGTCAAGGCCAAAGCGGTCGAATACGTGAAGATTTGCAGCCTGTACGGCGCGGGGTTCTATTACATCCCGGGCACTGATATCTGCCTCAAGGTCGGCGGATATATGAGATACCAGGTAGACTGGGATCCGGGTAACAGCGTCTCGGCCGGCCCAATGCTTGGCGTCGCTGGTATTCAAAACCGGATCAGTGGTTGGTCCGACATGCAGCAGCGCTCTCGTGCGATCACGACCTTCGATACCCGCACGGCGAGCCAATACGGCGTGGTCCGCACCTACCTGGTGTTGGGCGTCTCGCTTGATACCGTCGCGGCTCCGACACCGGTGATGGGTGTCTATGCGAACCGCGCGTTCATCCAGTTCGCAGGCTTCACCTTCGGCAAGACGCAGTCGTTCTTCGACATCATGCCGACGGCGACCATTGCGTACAATGCCGGCTTCTTGCATTCGCCGGATACGGGTGACGTTGGCGAAATCGTGGCTGCCTATACCGCGAACTTCGGCGGTGGCGTGTCGTTCACAATCGCTGCTGAGCAACAGCGCACGCAGTCGATCGTGAATACGAACCTCACGAGCCAATATGTGTTCGGTACTGCACCGCCCAACCACCTCGTGGGTGGCCCGGGTGGCGGCGTGCCGGATATCGTGGGTGCGTTCCGCATCGACCAAGCCTGGGGCTCGATCCTGTTGGGTGGCGCGGCGCATGCCGTAAGTGCCGACTATTATGGCGCGACGGAAGCAACCGGACATCCCAGCAACAAGTGGGGTTGGGCTGGCACGGCTGGTTTCGTGTTCAATCTGCCGATGATCGCTCCGGGTGATCGTCTGATGGCTGCGTTCGTCTACGGTAACGGTGCAACGCGCTATGTGTCCGGTCAGTCGATCGGCGCTGGTCCGGCTCTGTCTTGGCAGGGCGGGAGCATCGGCTGGGGCTTCTTCGACGATGGCGTCTACGGCGGTGTTGCCGGTACGACGGGCACCAGCGTCGAGTTGACGACAGCTTGGTCTTTGACCGGCGCGTTTGAACACCTCTGGACGCCGGCTCTGCGTACGTCGATCTATGGCACGTACTTCAAGGAAACCCATACCCTTACAGCCGCGACAGCGATCTGCAACGGGTTTGCGGCGACCTTCGGTACGGTCCTGGCCGGCAGCGTTGCTACTCCGGCGACTGGTTGTAATCCCGACTTCTCGATGTGGGGTATCGGTTCGCGCACCCAGTGGGAGCCGGTCCGCAACCTCTACATCGGCGTGGACGTGATGTACCAGAAGCTGCAGACGGCGACGCTCAACGCGGCTAATATCGTCAACACGACCGCGACGATCGGTGGCAAGGAAGCCGCGCCTTATGCGATCGCGGACCAGAGCACCTGGACCGTCACGTTCCGTGTCCATCGCGACTTCGTTCCTTGATCGCTTGATCGAGGTTTGACTTCGGCAACCCCCGGCGGTGACCCCGCCGGGGGTTTTGCTTTAGGCGCATGTGCTACGGAAGCTTGACGCACTTATACTTCGTCTCTCCTACGGGCGAAGCCGGCGCACGTGTGCGCTGAATGATGGCCCCCAATAATCGTCGCAACTGCACGATCAAGACTCATGCTGTCGCTTTGCCAGCGCCTGTCGCCTTCAAATCTCGCCGTTCCTGGCTTAGAAAAGGCCATGATCCGTCGCAGCGGCGCAACGCGCGGGGACAGACAATGAATCGCAAGATGCGGCGCGCTGCCCAGTCCGGCGCAAGACAGCCGCCTACACCACCACGCCAACTCCCCGTCGATCTCGCATTTCTCAACGCGTTTCTCGATCGCGGCTGGGCGCTACTCGCAGCCGGCCGCGACGACGAAGCGATGGAAGTCGCTAAGAGTGCGGTGCATATGCGGGAGACAGCGGACTCCGTCCGTTTCTTCGTTGAATGCGCTAAGCGCTGGACCTATTTCCCCGGCGCCGAAAACCTGCGCGACGTGCTGGCCCGTGCATTGCGCGAGCCCCTGGCGCTACCGCTCGACCTCATTGGCATCACCCGCGGAATACTCAATCACGACCCAGTTATTGGCCCCGCGATCGTGCGCGCCTCGGCCGCTTGGCCGCGCCGTCTTTCACTGCAGGAGCTGCTCGGCACGAGCGGTCTTTCCGTCATCGCATCGAACCAGTTGCTGTTGGCGATGCTCGAGTCCGGCAAGATCGTCGGCATTGATTTCGAACGTTTCTTCACAAGCCTGCGTGCCGGCCTGCTTGAAATCGCCATCGGTCAGAGCAGCCGCTCCGATGATGGCGCGCTGCAGTTGGCTTGTGCCCTGGCGCGGCAATGTTTCATCAATGAATATGTTTTCGCCCTGATGCCGGATGAGGAAACGCGCGCACACGAGCTGCATGATAAGATCGCCAAGGCGCTTGCCGCAAACACAGCCGTTGTGCCGCTCGCCATCGCCATACATGGCGCCTATTTCGGTCTCGACGGTTTGTCCGCGTCCGCACTACTCAAGCGCTCCTGGCCGAAGAATGTGTCTGAAGTCCTCGATCAGTTAATCCGCACGCCCGCAGCCGAACGGCGCCACCGCAAATCGATCCGGCAGATCACGCCGATCACCGACCGCACCTCGGTCGAAGTGCAGGAGCATTATGAGCAGAATCCCTATCCGCGCTGGGTCAAGCTGCCGCTGCAGGCGCGTTCGATGCCGGTCGACGATTGGTTCCGGCTCTTCATGCCGTTCAGCGGCTACCACGCGAGCAATGTCGGTGCGCCAGAGATGCTGATTGCCGGTTGCGGCACCGGCTATCACTCCATTCTGTTCGCGCAGAGCTATCCGGGTGCAAAAGTGCTTGCCGTTGATCTCAGCTTGGCAAGCCTTTGCTATGCCAAGGAAAAATCGCAAGCGATGGGGCTGAACAATATCGAATATGTGCAGGGCGACATTCTCGAGCTCGGGGCACTGAACCGCAGCTTCGACATAATCTCCTCAAGCGGTGTGCTGCATCATCTCGAAGATCCGGAAAAGGGCTGGCGCACGCTGCTGTCGCTGTTGCGACCTGACGGCTGTATGCAGGTCGGCCTCTATAGCGAGCTTGCGCGCCGCCATCTCGTGGCCACGCGCGACTGGCTCGCCGCGCGCGGCTATGGTGCTACGCCTGCCGACATCCGCCGCGCCCGGCAGGATATCGCCACCGCACACGAGCCTGCGCTTGACGATATTCTGCATTGGTCGGATTTTTATTCGATCAGCGAGTGCCGCGATCTGCTATTTCATCAGCACGAACGCCGCTTCACCATTCCGCAAATTCAAAAGTTCCTGGACGAAGTCGGTTTTCAATTTCTGGGCTTCAGCATCCGCGAAGATATCCACAATCAATTTCGTCAGCGTTATTCCGCTGAGCAGGAGTCGGACCTTCAACTCTGGCACGAGTTCGAGACCGAACACCCCGACACGTTCCGACGGATGTACGAATTCTGGATTCAGCGTCGGGCTCGCTAGGTCAATCTAATACTATCCTGCTCCCGCCGTCCGTGAATGCGGCGATCTATGCCGTTACTCGCCCGGGATAAATGTGATCGGGCTGCAGTTTTGCCTGATAACGCTCGTGCATGCCTTCAAAGGCCTGTTCGATATGGCGCGTAAAGGACGGCGTATCGAACAGCGGGGCGGACAGGCGATTGTGCGCGAGCCGGTTTCTGATGGATTGCAGCTTGGCCGGATCTGCCGCCAGGTCCACGGCCGTTCTTTCGTACTCCTCCGGCGTCCGCGCGATCAATTCAGACAGGCCAAGCGCGTTCAGCACGCTTGCGCCCACTCTTCCGGCGAAGGTGCAGCCAATCTGCGTCAAGATCGGAAGGCCGGCCCAGAGCGCGTCGCTCGCGGTCGTATGGGCGTTGTACGGCAACGTGTCCAAGAACAAGTCCGCCAGCCGATGCCTGGCCAGGTGCTCCGGCAACGACGGCATTCGCTTGGCAAAGACGAGGCGTTCTGCGGCAATGCCTCTGGCGGCGGCCTCCCGTCTCAAATTGGCGGCAGCGCCGTCGTAATCGGCCTTAAGCCAAAGCACGCTGCCGTCGGTTCGCCGCAGGATCCGCATCCAACAATCGAACACGCCGGGAAGAATCTTGTAGATATTGTTGAAACAGCAAAAAACAAAACCCTGCTCGGGTAGGCCGAATTCGGCGCGGGTCAACGGTTTGTCGGAGATCGCGCGTTTGGCGTCGTTGGCCTGATAGCTGTCGGGCAGGTAGGCGATTTTCTCCGTGTAAAAAACCTGATCCGCCGCCGGAACCAGCGTCCGGTCCGCGATCAGATAGTCGATGTAATCCGTGCCCATGGTCGCCGGGTATCCGAGGTAGCTGACCTGGATCGGCGCGGGGCGGCGCGCGAAAATGCCCGGGCGCGCGCCTTGGGTGAAGCCGTTCAAGTCAACCAGAATGGCTATTCGTTCGTTCCTGATGCGCGATGCAATCACATCATCGCTCATGTTCCTGGCGTCGACGAATTGCTCGAACGCGGCTTTCAATCTCTGACGCAAGGGGGAGTTGTCGTCGGGCCCGGTCGATATCGCGGTTACCCTGAATTTCGACTTGTCGTGGCATTCGAACAAGCCGGCCAAGAGATAGG
>Ga0187765_10000036_pt1 | contig 45040 bp, 37 predicted proteins | sample 0216_QUI02_MP05__3_FD_133018 | JGI IMG/M metagenome (GOLD analysis project Ga0187765, IMG submission 133018) | Tropical peat soil microbial communities from peatlands in Department of Meta, Colombia - 0216_QUI02_MP05_10_MG | ecosystem: Environmental > Terrestrial > Soil > Wetlands > Peat ...
AGCCGGCGCAACGAGCGCAGAAACTCGTAGCCGTCCATCTTCGGCATGTTCCAGTCGAGAAGAATTGCCTCCGGCAGCTGCCGGCGGCACGCCTCAAGCGCCTGCTCGCCGTCCTCGGCTTCCACGATCTGGAATTCGAGTCCTTCGAGAATGCGCCGCGCCACCTTGCGAATGACGCTTGAGTCGTCAACAACCAAACAGGTTTTCATCGTACAGCCTCGTTGTGTTCGCGCCTAACTACAAATCCTTCACGTTTCGACCGCATCACGCCGCGGCCGCCTTCACTGCAATGTCGAGCACGCGGTCGACATCGAGAACCATCAACAATTGTCCATCGAGCCGGTGAATACCGGTCGATACGCTCGCCAGTCGCGGATCGAGATTGGTCGGATTTGGCTCACACGCCGCAATATCGAGCTTGAGAACCTCGCCGACATTGTCGATCAGCAGGCCGTACGATTCCCCGCGCGACTCAACCCCAACGGCCATCGCGGGGATTTTTTCATCACGCTCACCGAGCCCGAGACGGCACCGCATATCGACCAGCGTCACGATGCGGCCGCGCAAGTTGAGCACGCCCGCGATTTCCGGCGGCGCCAGCGGCACGCGCGTCAATCTCTCCGGAGCAAATACGTCTTGCACGCGCAGGATCGGCAGACCAAACAACTGGCCGCCGATCATCGCGGTGACATATTCGTGCAGGTTATGGTCGGCGGTTTCGCTCATGGTTTGCCTGTCATGCCGCCCGACCGACGTCGGTCTGTTCCTTGAGCGCCGCGATCAGCCCCTGGCGATCGAACTTGGCGACATAGTCGTGGAAACCGACGCGCCGGCCGCGCTCGATCGCGTCTGCAGAAACAACCGAAGACAGCGCGATCACGGGCAAGTTGGCGGTGCGGGGGTCGGCGCGCACGATTTCTGCGAACTGGAAGCCATTCATCTCCGGCATTTCGATATCAGTGACCACTACATCGAACGCGCGGTTCTCTTTGAGCGCGGCCAGCGCCTCATGCGCCGAGTTGACGGCGGTCACCACATAACCGGCTGCCTGCAACACCGGCGTGAGCATGTTGAGGAAGAATGGCGAGTCGTCGACCAGCAACACCGTATTAGCGCGGCGCTGGGCCGGTTGCTCCTTGCGGCGGAACCAGTCCTCGAATGCAAGCGGCAGGAAGTGCCCGACATCGATGATCTCCGTGGCCTGCCCGCGCACGATGGCCGAGCCGAGCACGCCCGGATTGTCGCTCGCGACCTGGATATCGAGGTTGTCGTCGACGATATCGACGATTTCGTCGACCACAAGGGCCATGGAGCGGCTTCCGTCCGAAAAAACCAGCAGCGACTGCGCGCCTTCAGCCTTCACCCGGACGTCATCGCTCATGCTGATGAGCGGCATCAGATGACCGCGGTACTGCACCATGTGCCGACCATTCGAGAGCTCAATCTTGTGAGCGTCGATTTCCTCCAGTCGCGTGATCAGCGATAGCGGCACGGCTTTTGGCTGGCTCGACCCGGCGCGGAACACCAGAAGTGACGTGCTCGCCTCATCCGTGACCGCATCACGGCTGTCCGTTGATTGCTCGGCGGCGAGTTGCGAGGCAACGGTATTTCCAAATGCCTGCGCTACGCCGTTTGGATCGATGATCATGATCACCGACCCGTCGCCGAGTATCGTATTGCCGGAAAACAGGGCGATGTGGCGCAACTTGCTCGACATCGGCTTGACGACGATTTCCTCGGTGTGAAAGACGCTGTCAACGACAATGCCGAACGTCTGGCTGCCGACCTGCGTGACCACGATAAAACCGCCATTGATCTCGCCGGCATCCTTTTCGAGGCCGAGCAAATGGCTCAGGCTCGCCAGCGGGAGAAGTTTGTCGCGCAGCCGTAAAACGCGGGTGTCCTTGATCCGCTCGATGCGGTGCTCGCTGCCGGTTCGCGCGCGCACCAGTTCGACCACCGCCAGCTGCGGAATGGCGAAGCGGTGATCGCCCGCCTCCACGATCAATGCCGCGACGATAGCGAGCGTGAGCGGAATCTTAATGGTGAAGCTCAGTCCGGCGCCGGCGACCGACTTGACGTCAACCGTGCCGCCAATCTGATCGATATTGTTGCGGACAACGTCCATCCCGACGCCGCGGCCGGAGACGTTGGTCACCTTCGCGGCCGTGGAGAACCCCGGCGCGAAGATAAACTTGTGAATCTGGGCTTCGGTCAATTTCTCCGCATCGGCTTCGGAGATCAAACCGTGCGCAACGGCCTTGGCCTTGATGCGCGCCGTGTCGAGCCCGCGGCCGTCATCGGAGATCTGGATGATGATGTGGCCGCCTTCATGATATGCCGAAAGGCGGATGTGGCCGCTTTCTGGCTTGCCGGCCGCACGCCGCTGTTCCGGCGTTTCGAGGCCGTGGTCCGCCGAATTGCGAACCATGTGCGTGAGCGGGTCCTTGATCAGATCGAGCACCTGACGGTCGAGCTCGGTCTCAGCGCCCTGCATTTCCAGTTCGATGTGCTTGCCCAGCTCATTGGAAAGGTCGCGCACGATGCGCGGAAGCTTTTGCCATGCGTTGCCGATTGGCTGCATGCGCGTTTTCATCACGCCTTCCTGCAACTCGGCTGTGACATTCGACAATCGTTGCAGCGGGGTCTTGAATTCCGATTCCTCGTGACGGCGCACGATCTCGAGCAGCTGGTTCCGCGTGAGCACAAGCTCTGACACCATCGTCATGAGGTGTTCGAGCGTATCAACGGTCACGCGAATGGATTGATTGGCGTTCTTTGCGCCGTCGTCATCCTTGGCAGGCGCATCGGTAGGGGGCGGCGCAGGCTTGGCAGGCTTTGCCGCCGGCGGGTCTACCGGCGTTTCGCGAAACGCGCGCTCAAGATCGTCGAGCGTGTCTTCATCCGGCCGCAGCGGACGTTCCAGAGTCTGGGCGACAAGTGTCCCGACGGTATGCTCCGGCTCGGCGCGCGGAGCCGGCGCTCCGACGCCTTCGACCAACTGCTCAAGTTCGGCGATCAGATCGGTATCGCCGCCTTCCGGCTCGCGTTGTTCACGCTCGAGCGACTCTAAAATCGTCTTGATGCGGTCGATGGTGGCAAGAATGAGAGTGACGGCCTCGCTCGACGCAGGGGCTCCGTCGCGAAACTTGCCCATCAATGTTTCGGCGGCATGCGCGAGCGCTTCCAGCCGCGGCAAACCGAGGAAACCGCAGGTCCCTTTGATCGTATGTACGAGGCGGAAGATGTTGTCGAGAATCTTGGCGTTATTCGGATCCTGCTCAAAACGCACGAGCTCGACGTCGACCACGTCGAGACTTTCGTTCGTCTCGGTGACAAATTCCCTCAGCAGGTCGTCCATAAAAAACGCCTTCGTCGATGGGCTTCGGCCCACCCGTCGCTTTCCGTCGGAAGCGCGGTCAGTGTGTCTTTGAAGCGTTTAATTTTGGTTGCGTGGCGTCGTACGGCGCGCGCCGTTAACCGGTCATTAACCGCCGGAAATCTACCCGGCGCGCAGACTACTGCGCCGTGACGACGACCGTTTCGCCGACCATGTCCACGGCCGCCTTGATGCCACACGCCTTGGCGAGGAGACCGGCGTAGTAGGGCTGAATGCGATGGGCATCGAGCCCTTCGGCACCGCTTTCACCGGTAAGCAAAGGCGGGACCGCAGGCGGAACTTTGGCGTTCGTGCCGGCAGCGCTGACCTTGAAGCCCATCGTCTCCCCTTCCCCTATGGGCTCAACGGCCAGGGTGCCCCCGCGTGGAATCGCCTGGCCCGCGATCAGGAGCATATTGAGCAACAGCTTGACCCGGTTCTTGGCCAGGAGCGCGCGGGGCAGATTCCAGGTGAGTTTGGTTTTTTCATCCTCAAGAAAGCCCCGCGCAATGCTCTCGGCATCGCCAAGGTCGATCTGGGCTCCAGCCGAGCCGGCCGCACCGAAGGCAATCCGGCAGAATTGCAGTTTGGCCGATGCTGTGCCGGCGCTCCTCTTTATGAGGTCGAGTGCGAACTCCTTGGTTGCCTCGTCATTTTCTTCTTCCAGTACTTCCAGGCCGTTGACGATGGCGCCGACGGGGCTGATCAAATCGTGGCAAACACGCGAGCACAGCAAGGCCGCGAGATCGAGGGCATCGATAGATGATCCAGACATAGACTAATCTCCGCTGGGCATGCAGGCTGCGCGGATCGGCGAATCGATAAAGGCGCCGACTTGGTCCGGGTGATACACCGCACCTGAGCGACCGCCAAGGACCGCGGAGCGGCAAAAGGACATTGGATTTAAAAAATCCATGGAATTAACAGGACGCGGAATTTGATGTCGGGTTCCGAAATTCTGCCGATCGAAGCAGTCACGTTGCTGGATGGCCTGACCGGAATAATTGCCCGCGCGTGTGCGGAAATTCGTGCGATTTCGCCGGTCACCGTGGCGCAGCGGGTCAAGTCCGACCAGTCTCCGGTTACAGCCGCCGACGAGCGGTCCGAAGCGATAATTCTGCAGGGGCTGGCCGAATTGCTGCCGGGCATGCCTGTCATTTCCGAAGAATCGGTCAATGGTCAACTGCTCACGGAACTCGACAAGAGTTTCCTGATTGTCGATCCGCTCGACGGTACGCGCGAGTTTATTGCCGGCCGCGACGAATTCACCGTCAACCTGGGCATTGTCACGCGCGGCGTGCCAGTCGCGGGGATTATCGCGGCGCCGGCACGCGGCCAGGTCTGGCGCGGTGTTGTCGGCGAGAAGGCTGAACGGCTGCGGTTACTGCCAGACGGCGCCGACGATGCGCGGCCGATCCACACGCGTCGCTGGCCCGATCATGGAGCCGTCGCCACCGTCAGCCGTTCGCACCTCGACAGCGCCACTGATAAATTTCTTGCGTCGCTCGGGCAGATCACGCGTCACGCCGCCGGGTCAGCCATAAAATTTTGCCAGGTCGCGGAGGGCGCCGCCGACATATATCCGCGGCTTGCGACCACCTGCGAATGGGATGTGGCCGCCGGGCATGCGCTTGTCGCGGCGGCAGGCGGCAAGGTGACGGGCCGGCAAGGCGCGCCGCTGGCCTATGGCCGCGCCAAGGAGAATTTTCGCGTGCCGGCCTTCATGGCGTGGGGAGATCCCGCAAAAGCAGCATCGATTACGGCTTGAAGACCGGCCAGGCAATCAATGCCCAATCACTGTCCGAGCGAGCGCGAGAGTTTCGGCCATTTTCGTTCGGCCGTATCGATGATGCGGCCCGGATCGGCGAGAAACGCTGCGCGCGTTTTCTCGCTATAGAAGAGATAGAGCCTCTGACCGGCCACGACCCAGATCAACGGATGTCCCTGAACGGAACGATCGCTGCTGATCCCGACGGGATCATACCCGCCAAAACGGGGAGCATAGACCTCCGGGTGCGAGGCAAACGCTCCACGGTTGCCTTCATTGGTGAACCGCCAGACAACACCATCCAGATTAAGTTCGAGCTCCGGGCGCCCGAACTCCGCCTTGCTGTCGGTAAAATAAGCCACCGGGTCAAACCCGCTGATCGCGATGCCGGTGTCCGAATTGACCGCCAGTTGATTGTCGGTCGCGCCCTGCAGCGCCCCGGGTGCAAAAATACCGCAGCCCAGGGCGACCCCGAGCAAGAGCCGGGGCAAAATTGGGCGCTTCCGTTGCTGCCGTCGTGCAGTCATAGTTCTCAGCGACGTTAAAATGATTCGGGACGAGACGTCCGCGGCCACAATAGCGCGGCTGGCGTGAGCATCCGGTTAAGCGGGGCCTTTAGCCTCACCATCCAATGGAGCATATGATGCGCGCGATCCTGCGCTTTGCCGCGTTGGCCCTTTGCCTCAGCACTTTTGCCTACAGACCAGCGGCCGCCCAAAGCCCTCCACCGCCGCCACCCCCGGCGCACCAGCCCGGCACGTTCACGCCTGGCGAACTCGTGCGGGAAGGGCATCGCTTCTTCGGCACCGTGTCGCGCGGGTTGGCCCAGATCGTGGAGACGGCCGTCAGCCGCTGGGGGCAGCCAAACGGCTATGTGCTCGGTCAGGAAGGCAGCGGCGCCTTCGTCGTCGGCCTGCGTTATGGCGACGGCAAGCTCTATACTAAGAATGCCGGCGACCGCCGCGTATTCTGGGAAGGCCCCTCGGTCGGTTTCGACACCGGCGGGGAAGGCGCGCGCACAATGATGCTTGTCTACAATCTGCCCGCCACCGAAGCCATCTATCAACGTTTCGCGGGCATCGACGGCTCTGCCTATTTCATTGGCGGCTTTGGCATGACCGCGCTCGCCTCCGGAAACATTATCGTTGTGCCGATCCGTTCTGGGGTCGGATTGCGGCTGGGCGCCAATATCGGTTATCTCAAATTTACGCCGCGGGCGACGTGGAACCCGTTCTGATCGCGGCCGCATTTACTACCTTTCCTGCACGAACCAGCGGAAATGCGTTGGCCCGCGACGCGGCGTTTGCTTTAGGCTAGTCTGAAAGTCGTGCCGGCGGGATCGGGCCTGGCGGCCCAGAAATTCTGTGTGGCCGATTCGATGTTGGTGTGTGGGAGGCGTACGTTCGATGATTGAACCGATCATGTATTTCGGGATCGGGTTTCTTGTTGCTGCTCTGATCGGACTTGTCGTCGTCCCTCTTGTCCATGGACGCGCCGTACGATTGACAATGCGGCGGCTCGAAGCCGCGACACCATTGTCGATGGCTGAAATCCAGGCCGACAAGGATCAGTTGCGCGCCGAGTTCGCAATGTCGACCCGCCGTCTCGAAATGAGTGTCGAACAGCTCAAGACGAGAAGCACAAGCCAGCTTGCCGAGCTCGGCAAGAAGGGCGACGCCATCAATCGCCTTAAGGTCGAGCTGGGCGAGAAAAGCGCCGCGATATTCGCACTCGAGGCGCGCGACAAGTCGCTCCGCGACCAATTGCGCGCCACCGAAGAAGAATTCGCGGTCAAGACCAGCATCATGCACGAGGCGCAGCGCGCGCTTTCCGACAAGCAGGCGGAATTGACGAAACTGACCGGCGAACTCGACGAGCGATCGATGCTTGCCGACTCCCAGAAGGTTGAGATCGTCGCGCTGAGGACGCAGGTCGAAGCGCTCAAGGAACGACTGGATGCTGCCGGCCACGAATTAAAGACGGTCGAGGATCGGCGCGATGCCGAACGGGTCGAACTGAAAGCCGCCGCGCAGGAACTGCTGGAAGAACGCGGGAGGGTCCAGAATCTCTCGCGTCGTGTGATCGAACTCGAGCAGCAACTGGTGGCGCAGACCAAGGAGGCGGAAATCCTGGGACGCCGCGCCCAGAATCTCGAAGACCGGATTGGCGAACAATCGCGACTGCTCAATCAAAGCGAATTCGAACTCAAGCAACTACGCCAGGATATGGAGGCTGCGCGCAAGGTTGAGAGCGACCTGCGCACCGCCATCATCGAAATAGAGGGTCGCTCTAATTCTGGCGCGCAGAAACTCAAGACCGAGAACGTTCAGTTGCAGGCCGAAATCGGGCACACCCGAGAGGAACGCGATCGCCTGGCCCGCGAACTCGGGGCGCTGAAACGCGAAACGGAGGAAACCTGGGCATCGGAGCGCGTGGAAAATTCGCTTCTGCGCGAACGCATCAATGACGTCGCTGCCGAAGTGGCTCGCCTCGCCTCTGCGCTGGAAGGACCCAACTCGCCGATCGAGGCACTGCTGGCCGCCGAAACGTCGCGCGAACGGCTCGGCACACCCGCTGCCGTCGCCATCGCCGAGCCGTCAAACAACGGCAACCTGGCCGATCGCATCCGCGCGCTGCAAACCCATGCCTCCCGTCTCGGGCAAGGCGACGATCCGAAAACACGCAACTAGCAGACCCGCACCGGGCTTCGCTTGACACGTCTCCGAGGCGCTCATTATATCGCGCGTCCGCCAATGGCCGGGCGCTTAGCTCAGCGGGAGAGCGTTCCCTTCACACGGGAGAGGTCGTAGGTTCAATCCCTACAGCGCCCACCATTCCCCTCGCCTTGCCATTTGCGATTTTCGCTTTGCCTCTGAAAGCGGACAATCCGTAGAGCAGTCGGCATGTTTGCTTTGGGCCAGAAGCGGACATTCCATCTCGCCTCGCCGATTTCTTGAGGGTGAATTATCATTCGCTCTATCGATTCGGGGCCTGAAGTTCACTTATGAACCGCCAGCAACGTCGCGCCGCAGCCAAAGGCCGGGGGACCACTCCGGTGACGATGCCAGCAGGCCCCGCAGCAAGCTCGTTTTCTGCGGCTTTGCGACATCATGCGGCAGGACGGCTTGCCGAGGCCGAAGCAAATTACCGAAGTGTCTTGGCAGCCCAACCGGACCATGCCGATTCGGCTTTCAATCTTGGGGTTGTCTTGCGACAGCTGGGAAAGACCGAGGAGGCGATCGCCGCCTACGCCCAATTGCTTCGGATCAAACCGGCCTATCCCGAAGCGCATTTCAATCTCGGCAATGCATTGATGGCTGCGAGCAAACCCAACGAAGCCATAATCGCCTATGCCCACGCCCTTCGCATCAAGCCTAATCACTCGCGTGCCATAGCCAACCTCGGCGTGGCCTATGCTCAGCTCGGCGTCGCGCTGATGAACCAACGCAAGTATGATGATTCAGCTGCTGCCTTTGCTGAGGCCCTGGCCCTCAAACCGGACACTGCGGAAACGCACTACAATCTCGGCAACGTGCGGAAATATCAGGGCAGACTTGATGATGCCGCCGCTTCGTATGCCCGCGCGATTGCCCTCGATCCAAAATTAGCCGAGGCGCTCTCCAACCTAGGGAACACGCTGGCTGAGCTCGGCAGATTCGATGAAGCCGTGGCCGCTCACTCTCAAGCCATTGCGCTGAGACCTGGGTCGGCTGAGATGCATTATAACCTTGGTAATGTACTCAAGGATCAGAATAAGCTCGCTGCCGCCGCAGAAGCCTACACCCAAGCGCTTCGTCTCAATCCAGATCATGCAGGAGCAAACGCCAATCTCGGCATCGTGCTGATGTACCAGGGACAACTTGATAACGCCATCAGCGCCTACACCAAAGCCATTGCGCTCAAGCCCGATGACGCCGATACCTTTTCAAATCTGCTGTTCTGTCGCAGTTACGATGGCAGCCTCACGCCTGCGCAGTTATGTGCCGCGCACTGCGAGTGGGACCAGCGTTACGGTCTCGAGGCGCTGCGTCCGCGCGTCTATAACAATGACCCCACGCCCGAAAGACGACTGAGAGTCGGCTACGTCTCGCCGGATTTCCGCACGCATTCGGTCGCCTATTTTTTTAGGCCACTTCTCGAGGCCCGTGACCGCAGTGCCATCGAGACCTTCTGTTATGCCGAAGTTGCCCACCCCGATGCGGTCACCACTGATCTGCGGAGCTTGGCCGATCACTGGCTCGCGACGGTCGGAATGCCGGATAATATTCTCGCCGACCGCATTTGTGCTGATGGTATCGACATCTTGGTCGATCTCGCTGGTCATACAGCACACAATCGGTTGCGCGCATTCGCACGCAAGCCAGCGCCGGTGCAGGCGACATATCTGGGGTATTCCAACACTACAGGTTTACGTGCAATCGACTACCGGCTGGTCGACGAGGTTACCGATCCTCCTGGCTTGGCTGACTCCGCCGCTGTCGAGACGCTAGTGCGCATTCCCGGCGGATTCCTTTGCTACGGGGGGCCGAAAGACGCGCCGCAACCAGTCGCGCCGCCATGTCTTAAAACCGGCACCATCACATTCGGCTCCTTTAACAATCCGTCTAAGGTGTCACTTGAGACATTTGATGTGTGGGCACGACTGCTGACGCGACTGCCCGAGGCGCAACTGCTGTTAAAGGGAAAATCCTTTTCCGATGACGCCACCTGTGCGACTTTCCTCGCGCGTTTGGCCGAGCGTGGGATCCGCAAGGAGCGTGTGCAACTGATAGCGTGGGTGCCAGGTGCGGCTGCGCACCTGGCGGTCTACGAGCGCATTGATATTGCACTCGATCCGTTTCCCTACAACGGCACCACGACCACCTGCGAAGCATTGTGGATGGGCGTACCGGTAGTGACGCTGAGGGGCGATCGTCATTCTGCAAGAGTGGGAGCTAGTTTGCTGACCCAAGTCGGTATGACGAATTGGATTGCCGATTCGGTCGACGATTATGTCGAGATTGCACTAGCACTCGCGGCGGACCCAATAAAACTGAACGAAATGAGGCGCGGGTCTCGTGAGCGCCTCGTGGTCTCGCCGCTGTGCGATGCGAAAGCCTTCGCGCATAAGATGGAGACCGCTTATCGCTCGATGTGGCGAAGCTGGTGCGAGCAGAGAACGCCTCGCAGGCGCGATTAGATGACTCCACTCCAAATTCGCCTGGGTGATCATGTCACACTTGCGGTTCCGCCTCATCTCGACTCGATCACCACGTATGTCTTACTCGAACAGGAAACCTGGTTCGAGAAAGAACTGAATTTTGTAAGCCAGTGGCTCAAACCTGGCATGACCGCCATCGACGTTGGTGCCAATTTAGGGGTTTACACGTTGCCGATGGCGCGAATGGTTGGGCCACAAGGCCGTGTATTCGCCTATGAGCCGGGCAGTGAAGCACGTAACCTGCTGGAACAAAGTCGCAAAATTAATGGCGCATCTAACTTGGCAATTTTTCCCTTTGCGCTGTCTGATGGTGAACGCGAAGGGCGTCTTGCATGGGGCAGCTCCAGCGAACTGAACGCGCTTGGTCATGCCGGGAAAGGGGAAACAGTCCACATCACAAGTCTCGACATCGAAAACGAGAAACGTGGCTGGGATTCTCCGGATTTCATAAAGATTGACGCCGAAGGTGAAGAGGAACGTATTCTTGCCGGTGGCGGACTGTTTTTTGCACGGCATTCGCCACTTGTCATGTTCGAAATCAAAGCAGGTGCCGTGACAAATGAGTTGCGGGCAGCGTTTGCTGCCATGGGTTATCAACTTTTTCGACTCCTTGTGGGCGCTCCCATCCTGGTCTCCCTTGACCCTCAAGCTCCGCTTGATCCATTCGAATTAAACTTATTTGCAGCGAAACCCGATCGAGTCAGGTCATTGTGTGATGAGGGCTTCCTTGTTGACCAAATATCGGCGTGGGAGCCGGACAGCGTCGCGCTTTCCGGTGGCTTATCGCTTCTTCGGGAGCAGCCGTTCGCATCAGCATTTGGCCGATTACTTGACGATACCGGACAGATTGATTCTGATTATGCCAAAGTGCTCGCCGCCTATGCGGTATGGCGCACAAATGATTTGCCCGCGCAAAGGCGATTTGCGGCACTTTTGTTCGCGTATCAAAGCCTGGCTGCCCTGTGTAAACGCGCGCCGACCACTGCCCGCTATTCGACTTTTGCCCGGCTGGCCTGGGAAGGTGGATGGCGGAGTGAATGTGTGAAGACACTGCGCCAGATGGCTGCCCTTATTCAATGGAATCCATTTCAACCAACAGAGCCGTGTTGGCCGCCTAACCCGCGCTTCGATAAAATAGTTGCAGCTGACGACCCCGCTCTTTGGTTTGCAACGTCGGTCGCGGAGCAATTAGAACGGGCCCAAAGTCACTCCACATATTTTAGTGGCGTGTCACCTTGGCTCGCTTCGCTATGCGAGCAGCCGGCAGTTTCACACGAAATGCATAGGCGCAAAGTATTGCTTCAGGTACTGCGTGGTGAAAATCCAATCGTTCCGTCTTGCTTACGGCAGGCGGCGCCAGGCCACTTAAATGCTGATGTTTGGCGCAAAGGTATGGTTCCGGGTACAAAACGCGGTGAGTAAATATCCGCTAAGTGCACGGCGCTGACCGCATCGATACGATCTGAAGAATATCTTACCACCAAACGCGAATGTGACGTCGCAAGTCGGCAGCCTGATCGCACAGCAATTTAATTCATTCAGACGCTAGAACGTCATGCGGCCTGTGCAATAATTACGGCGTTGAAAAGCAGGGGACGATGACCATGCGCGCAATTCGTCACTGGTGCCAATTCACAACTCTTTCGGTTGCGGTAGCGGTAGTCACTTTGTTGGCATGCGAAGCCGGCTGGTCGGAGGAGAGATCTGAGGTTGGGGTCCCGCTGGAATTTTGGAAGGGCCACTTCGATCGTAGCGGCGGAGCTTTCCACGACTGGGACAAGGAGAAAGAAATCCCCGCAGTCTGCGCGCGTTGTCATGGAGCCAACAGCGTCCCCGAGTACCTAAAAGAGGGCAAGAATACGCCGGCGCAGCACGTCAAAAATGGGTTCGCCTGTACGAATTGCCATGCCGACTTGCTGACCTACGCGCGGCACAGTGTTCCTCAGGTCACGTTTCCGAGCGGGATGTCTGTCGACAGCGGTAATAACGATGCCAACCTGTGCATGACCTGCCATCAGGGTCGCGAATCGACGGCAAGCGTCAATAAAGCAATTGCCGGACTTGCCCCTGATACGCCGGACCCCAAACTGAACTTCCTCCACGTGCACTATTTTCCAGCCGGTGCGACCATGTATGGGACTGAGGCAAAGGTCGGCTATGAATACGATGGGAAAAAATATGTTGGGCGTTTCGCGCATATGCCGAACGTGAGCATTTGCACGGGCTGTCACCAACCGCATACCGGTGAGATTAAGATCGACCGCTGTGGTGGATGTCACGACGGCATCAAGGCTGTCGCCGACCTCGCGAACATTCGCATGTCGACCCGCGGCGACTTTGACGGCAATGGAAAAGAGGAAGGGCTCGCCCGTGAGATCAGCAATCTCCAAACTGAGCTTTATAGCGCCATTCAGACCTACGCGAAGACCGTTGGCGGCAAGCCGATTGCTTTTACCAAGGCGGCCTTCCCCTATTGGTATGCTGATACAAACGGGAATGGCCGGATTGATCCGGAGGAGGTGAATCCGGCGAACAAATATACTGCATACACGCCGCGCCTCATGCAGGCAGTATACAATTATACTTATTCGGTGCGTGATCCGGGCGGCGCGTATCACAATGGTCGATATGTCTTGCAACTCCTCTACGATTCGCTCGAAAGCTTAGGAGCGAGTGGCAAGGCGAACGTCCAAATGGGCGCAAAGGTGCGACCATAATTGTCCGTTTTGGGTCACACACGGGAGAGGTCACAGGTTCAAAGCCTATAGCGCCCACCATCGCAACGTTAGTTGCGGATCATTGCCGCAGCCTTTTCTCCAATCATGATCGCGGGCGCATTCGTATTGCCGCCGACCAGCGTCGGCATGATCGAACTATCCACGACGCGCAAGCCGTCAAGACCTCGCACGCGCAGCGCGGAATCGACGACAGCGCTTTCGTCGGTCCCCATCCTGCAGGTCCCGACGGGGTGATAGACGGTATCGACCCGCTGTCGCAGGACTGAGCGAATCTCGTCGTCGTTTTGAACATTGGCGGTAAACAAGTCGCGCGTTCGGCGGGATGCCAGCGCCGGCGTGTCCATCAAGCGCCGTGTCAGCTTGAACCCGGCCACCATGTCTTCGAGGTCCAGCGGATCGGCGAGAAAGTTCGGATCGATCGCAGGTGATTCGAGCGGGTCGGCATTGCGCAACGTGACCGTTCCGCGGCTGCGCGGCCGCAACAGGCAAAAGTGGCATGAATATCCGTGTCCCAGTCGCAGTTTGCGCGCATGGTCCTCCACCAAGGCGACCACGAAGTGCAGTTGTACGTCCGGTTGGGGAAGGTCGGCCCGCGTCTTCAGAAAGCCCCCAGCCTCAGCGAAGTTGGTCGTCATCATCCCGCGCCGCTGACTACGGTACCGCCTGAACTCCCGCACCAGATGCATCAATTCCGCAACCGATATTCCCAAAAAGTCGAGGCTTTTTGCCTGATAGGCGAAGACGAAATCGGGGTGATCCTGCAAATTACGGCCAACGCCCGGCAAATGAGCAACAACCTTGATGCCAAATCGCCGTAGTGTTTCGCCATCACCGATGCCCGACAGCATCAGGAGCTGAGGCGACTGGATCGCGCCGGCGCTCAGAATAACCTCTCGGCGTGCCCGCAATGAATGCAACATTCCGCCTTGCAGAAATTCAACTCCCGTCGCGCGCTTTCCCTCGCACAAAATGCGCCGCACGCGGGCGCCGCATTCCACGCGAAGAGTGGTCCGCTTGCCAACGTAAGGATGAATGTAGGCGCGTGCCGCGCTCCAGCGTTCTCCATTCTTTTGCGTCACCTGATAAATCCCGAGGCCTTCCGGTTCCGGAACGTTGAAATCCTCGCAAAGAGGAAGCTGTGCCTCGCGTGCGGCCTGGAGGAATGCCTGGTGAACAGGGTTGTCGGTACGCAACCTTGCGACGTGCAACGGACCATCCTGACCATGCCAGGCGCCGCCGAAATCCTCATTACATTCAGACTTTCTGAAGTAGGGAAGCACGTCGTCATAGGCCCAGCCCTTGTTGCCGAGCGCCGCCCAATGATCGTAGTCGGCACGGTGGCCGCGCACATAGACCATGGCGTTGATAGCGGAAGAGCCCCCCAACGTCTTACCGCGCGGCTGGTATCCGCGGCGCCCGTTCAAGCCCGGCTGCGGCTCCGTCTCGAACGCCCAATTATGGAGCTTCGTCGGCACCATGAAGACACCGGCGATCGGCGTATTGACCACCCAGCTGCTGCCGCTGTCGCCAGCCTCTATCAGCGCAACGCTGACGTCATGTTTTTCGCTGAGCCGGCTTGCAACAACGCAACCGCTCGAACCGCCGCCTATAACGAGATAGTCGAACTCATCCATCGGCATCCGATTCCTTTTTGCGCGCGTCCGATCACAACCCGCGACGTCATGTCAGCCAGCGCAGCGCGGCGAGCACGCGATCGAACCTCTTGCCATAAGGCGGCCGAGTCAAAACCGTGGCGCTCAGGCGAGGCCGAAAGTAGACGGGCTTGTCCTTGCTGAAGGTGTGAAAGCCCCATTCGCCGTGGTAAGCGCCCATACCCGAACCGCCGACGCCGCCGAACGGCTGGTTTTCCTGGGCGAAGTGCAGGAGACAGTCGTTGATCGTGACGCCGCCGGAGACTGTCTCGCGAAGAATTCGCTCGCGCGCCTTCGTGTCCGTACCGAACCAATAAAGCGCAAGCGGCCGTTCATGCGCATTCACGAATGCGATAGCGTCTTCCGCTCTTTCATATCCGACCACGGGCAGGACCGGTCCAAAGATTTCCTCCTGACTCACCAGCATTCCATTCTTAGGCGAAAGAACGAGGCATGGCGGAAGCTTTCTCCGCGATTTCCAGTCAGCCAAGCGATCCACGCGCATCTCGACTCGGGCGCCCTTCGACGCCGCGTCAGCCAGGAGTTTTTCGAGGCGATCATAGTGGGACTGGTTGACGATTGAGGAATAGTCGGGATTGCCGGGGTCGGAACCATAGAGTGCGGCTGCGGACGCAAAATACAGCTCAGCGAAACGGTCCACGAATTCATGCGGACACAGCACGTAGTCGGGAGCGATACAGGTTTGGCCTGCATTAAGGAGCTTGCCGACAGCGATCCGGTGTGCCGCCCTGGCGAGCTCTGTCGACCGATCGATAATTGCTGGAGACTTGCCGCCCAGCTCCAGGGTTACCGGCGTGAGATTCTTCGCCGCGGCTTGGGCCACAAGGCATCCGACTCGCGTCGATCCGGTAAAGAGCAGGTGATCAAACGGCAGTGATGAAAACGCTGCCGCGACGTCCGGACCTCCCTCAACGGATACGGCTTCCGTTGAATCGAAATACCGGCCGATCATCACGCGGAGCACCTCCGAAAAATGCGGCGTCAGCTCACTTGGCTTGAGCATGACGCGGTTGCCGGCCGCCAACGCGCCGGTCATTGGCGCAAGCGTCAGTTGCAGCGGATAATTCCATGGCGAGATAATGCCGACTACGCCGAGCGGCTGTGGAAATAGATGGTTCGATCCCGGCACGAACGGCAATTGCGTTCCGATGCGTTTCGGTCGCATCCAACGGTCAAGATGTCGCAACGCGAGCTTGATGCCGGATTCAACTACATGCGTTTCAAGCAGGCGGGTCTCGTGTACGGAGCGATGGCCGAAGTCGGTGTTGATGGCTGCTTCGAACTCGGCCGTGCGCTCCGTCAGCAGGGCCAGGAGCCGCCGCAGGCGATCCCGACGCACACCGGCCGAGACACTTGGCTCGCTGCGTGATGCTTGATGCAAAACGCGAAACGAGCTCTCCAGCGCAGTATCCGCTTGTCTGACCAAATTCATCGGCGCGTTCACGTCGTTCATGTCATCCAATGAGCCAATGGTGCCTTTTCATTCTCCGAGCAGGCTGTCATCCCCGGCGAACAGCGCGTTGAGCAATTTCTTTTCGCGCGCGATTACCAGCCGAAGAAATTCGTCGGCACCGCCCATTTTCCGAAATGCCGCATAGCCACGCTCGATGAAGCTCTGCAGCTCGGCTAGGCCCGCGAGTCGCGCCGGTTTGCGCATCAAGGCTAAAGTGGTGCTTATCAACGGCTGCCGTGCGAGCCGATCCAGTGACTGCCCAATTTCCTGAATCAGCTTGATCTGGCGTTCGCGGTCGTTGCGGCGCCCGACTTCGCGATAGGCGCTACCGTAGGCGGCGGCGTTAAGGCCGGTCAGGCGCTTGCCGAGGGCCGCGATCATGGCCGCATCGAGGTCTTCTGACAGGGCGTCGAGCTCGATGGCATCGGCCACGGTCTCCAGGCCTGCGGCGGGTAAAAGCTTGATCACCGTCGGCAGGACGCGCCGGACTTCGGTGTCCCGCGTGGTGGGGTCGTTGGCCCCATAGATGTCGGTCAGGAAAAAGGTCGCTGCTTCGGCAAATCGGGGGTTGCTGAGCAGGCTCGAATGGGTCCGGGCGAGGCGCTGAGATTGCCAGGCGCGGAAGCGCTGTCGCGCCGCCGTCATCTTGGGATCGGATTGGGCCGTGGAGCGCAACCCGCTCGCCCGGTCCAGCTGCGCAGCAATCCGTCCGGCGATTTCCTGGGTTTCTGACATTCGTCAATGCGTCCATTATCCTCAATCTGAATACTGCTCGGTCATACAAGCCGTACGAGCAATGACCCATGTCAAAAAGCGAACGCATGGCGCCGGTAGACACGACCTGGCTGCGAATGGAGCGGCCGGAAAATCTCATGGTCATTGTGGGCGTCCTTGTTCTTGAGGGGCCTGTCGATATCCCCAGGCTGGAATCAACGCTTGCGAAGCGGATTCTAGCCATTCCGCGGTTCCGGCAACGGACGGAGACACGGTCAACGGGCGTCTGGTGGAGCGATGACGAACACTTCGACACCGCGCGCCACATCAAGCGCACCCGCCTCCCCGGCGCGTCCAATAAGGCCGAGTTGGAGAAGTTCGTGGCCGATCTCGCTTCGACGCCCCTAGATCCGGAGCATCCCCGCTGGCAATTCCACATCGTTGAGGACTATCAGGGCGGAGCAGCGGTCATCGCGCGTATCCATCACGCGATCGGCGATGGAATTGCCATGATCGGCGTTCTGTTGTCGCTGACGGACGGACAGGTCGATCCTTCACGACGCAAGAAAAGACCGGCATTGCACGACGGCAATCATGGCTTCTGGTCGGATTTGATCGGCCCCATTGCCAGTACTGTAGAAGGCGGCTTGCGTATGTCGATCGAAGCCCTGCGCAGCTCGCTCGAAGCGGCAGCCAGCCCCGCCCAGGTGCTGCGCGAAGGGACCGGAGTAGCGGCTGAACTCGCTTATCTTCTCCTTATGCCGAACGACAGTCCGACGCGATTCAAGGGAGTTCCGTCAGGAAGCAAATGCGTTGCGTGGTCCGATCCCATCGCGCTTCCCGAAGTCAAAGCCGTAAGTTCCACGCTCGGCTGCTCGATCAACGACATGCTCCTCGCGGCGGTCGCGGGAGCATTAGGTCATTACCTGGCCGACAAAGGCGACGAGACCAAGGGAATAGAGGTTCGCGCGCTGGTGCCAGTCAACCTGCGCCCGCCGGGCAGCGAGCGCACACTCGGGAATCGTTTTGGTATTGTCGCGGTGGAATTACCTGTGGGTCTGGAAAACCCAGTTGCCCGCGTCCGCGACATTCATCGCCGAATGGACGCTCTCAAGAGCTCGTATGAACCGCCCGTGACATTGGGACTGCTCGAAGCGCTAGGTTACGCGCCACAGACGGTGCAGGACACGGTTTTTGCCCTTCTCCTCAGCCGTGCCACCGCCGTAATGACGAACGTGCCCGGCCCGCAGACGCCGCTCTATCTTGCCGGCAGCGAGATCAAGCAAGTGATGTTCTGGGTTCCCCAAGCGGGCAATATCGGAATGGGGGTTTCGATCCTGTCATTCAACGGACGCGTGCAGTTCGGGCTCATGACCGACAGGGCGCTCGTGCCCGACCCGAAGGCAATCGTTGCGTATTTCAAGCCCGAATTTGAGCAGCTTCTTTATTACGTTCTCCTGAATGTCGACGACGTCACTTCATCCGAGGATATCCGCGTCGAGCCCGACGAGGATCGAAGGGTGCCCGGCCACAAGGTCAGGCGTGGCCGCGCAGTTGGCCGCCGCAGGCAAAAAAAACCTGCCGCGCCGTGATCGGCGATGCAACCTCCGGCTGGCAAAATGCGTTCAACGCCGCTCCGGCCGTTCCTGCAAGGCTTCAGCCCGGGCAAGTCTGGTGGGATGACGGCGTAACTTCAGGATCGCGCCCAGCTGATCCAGCGACTGCTCAAGCTGATGAATGGCGCGTCCGAACTCGCTTGCGCCAAGACCGCGGAGTCCGCGGAGCGGACGCGTCAGCGTCCGAGTCTTGTCGGCCAGCACATCACGATCGATTCTGATGCCGTGGCGGGCAAGGATCGGTTCGAGCTCGCCTGCTCTGCGACGCAAGTCGGCCCGCGTCTTTTGATAGGCGTGCTCCGACAGGTGGCGCCGACTGGCGTAGCTGAAGACATTGGTGAAGAACATCTCGGTGTCGCTGGATTCAGGTTCAAACACCAGGACATCAGCGCCCGGAAAATCCGTGCGGTAGCGATCCATCCCGACCTGCATGCGGGAATGGATGATTGCCCGGAAGGTTTGCGACAGAACGGTGGGCAGCCCGCTTTTTACCAGCGAAACAGGCTTGCTGCGTGTCTGGCGCGCGGCCAAATCGGCATTGAACGGCACCAGCGGGTTGATGCACAGCAGGAACTCGGCGCCCTCGCGGAGCGCCACCGACGCGTGCAACGTCTTCATCAGGGCGCCGTCGACATAGTTGCGCCCCCGGATCTCGACCGGTGAAAACAAGCCCGGCAGGGCCGCGCTCGCGAGCACCGCTTGCGATATCGGGACGGTGGTCCAGCCGCGCGATCCGAAAGGGACGACCCGTCCTGAGTCGAGATCCGTCGCGACCAGGAAAAGTTTGTGGCGCAACCGGCGAAAGTCGTTGGTACGGCCAGGGGCCGAGAACAGCCGGGCGAGGTAGTCGCCGGTCCCGGTATTGTCAAAGATGCCGGTCGGAACCGCGCGGGCCAGCTCCTGGAGGGACGCGAAGAACCCGCGTGACCACGGGGCCTCAATGTACCGCCGCAAGGCAGTCAAGAATAATTGGGGCAGCGTCGCGAAGCGCTGTAGATATTCGCCGACTGCGGGCCGCAGCAGCAACTCCGGCTCGAATGGGTCGTCGGCCGTCTCGCTCTCGATGAACATGCGGTACATCTCGCGCGGGGATATCCCGTTCGCGAGGCCGGCGGCGACGAAGCTGCCGGAGCTCACGCCCACATAGACATCGCAATCGGCAAAATCGATGCCGACTAGAGCCTCGTCGAGAGCGACGAGAGCGCCAATCTCCCAAATGGCCCCCAGCGGACCACCGCCCGCCAGGGCAATGCCTTGCTTTCGGCGGCTCACGCGCCACCCCTTTTCACCAAGAGGATGCCCAATCAAACGCGCCGTAGTCGCGGCACGAACTAGTGAGCCGAGGGCCTCTGCGTCGGCACATGGGCCGAAGCCGCAAGCTTCTTCGTCGCCACGGTCAGTTCGGAAACACGTTTGCCGAGCGCATCGATATCTTTCTTGGTCGGCACGTTCAGGCTGTGCAAGGCCCGCGCTACGCGATCCTCGAACACATTTTCGAGCTTACCCCAGGTGCCCGTCGCCTTCGCGCGCACGCCAGCGATGGAGTTGCCGGCTGCGCGGCTTGCCCGGTGCTGGACCCTTTCGCCTTCGCTGACGAGGTCTTCGAAGAACTTGACGCTATCCGCCTGCGCCTTGACCGCAGCCTTTTTGGCACGCGCCTGGACCCTTTCGCCTTCCTTGATGAGGCCATCGAAAATCTTGGTCCCTTCCATCTGGGCCTTTGCGAAGGCCCCAAGTCCGGCGAGCCAGATCTGGGTCGCTGAATCCTTGATGGCCGCTGCGAGCTGACCATCGGTCTTCACTTTTGTGTGGCTCTTACGCTTTTTATTCATGACACTCTCTCCATTTTTGGCTCAGGTCGGCCGCACCGCGGGTCCCCGTATTGATGAAATCCGGCAAATCGAAAACCGCGGCCGAAATTGCCAGACGCTGATTTTCGCAATCCATGAGCCCGATCGCGGGACAACGGCCCGTCCTCCGACCCCTGCCTTTTCAACTACCATCCGGGAAAGAAGCTTTATTGATAGATGTCAAAGACTTGATTTTTTATTCTGACTTGATGTTGGAAGCCGGCGAAGGGCCTCGCACAGGTGGTTATTTGTATCTCCCACTTCGCAGGCGAACGGGGAGAGGATGGACTACTTTGTTACGGGTGGTAGCGGTTTCATTGGCAAGCGGCTGATCCGTGCATTGCTGGCGCGGCCGGATGCCCGCATTTTCGTCCTGTTGCGCAATCTTTCCTCGGACCGGGTCGCCGAACTTTTTCGATTTTGGGGTGCCGACGCGACGCGGGTCACGCCAATCAAGGGCGACGTGACGAAGCGGGGTCTGGACATCGAAGCCGGTCAACTCGAGCAGATCGTCGGCAAAATCGATCATTTCTTCCATTTGGCGGCGATCTACGATCTCGAGGCCGACCCGGAAGCCGAAATGCGGACCAATATCGAAGGGACACGCAACGCGGTCGCGCTTGCTGCCGCGATTGGAGCGAAGCGCTTTCATCATATGAGCTCGATCGCGGCTGCCGGCCTTTACCAGGGCGTTTTCCGCGAGGACATGTTCGAGGAAGCGACAAATCTCGAGCACCCCTATTTCACCAGCAAGCACGAATCCGAGAAGCTCGTCCGCAATGAATGCCGTATCCCGTGGCGGATCTATCGGCCGGGGCTCGTTATCGGCGATTCAAGAACGGGCGAAATGGATAAGGTCGATGGGCCTTATTATTTCTTCAAGCTGATCCAGAAGATGCGCAAGTTGCTGCCGTCCTGGCTGCCGAGCATTGGCATCGAGGGCGGGCGAATAAACCTCGTTCCTGTCGATTTTGTAGTCGCCGCGCTCGTCCATTTAGCTCACGTTGAAGGCGAAGACGGCCGTTGTTTCCATCTCACGGACCCCCACCCGCTTCGTGTCGGGGATATTCTAAACGTTTTCGCCCGCGCGGCGCATGCGCCCGACATGACCATTCGCCTCAATGCGGCGCTGCTCCGGCTCATTCCCCCCGGCATCATGACGACGCTGATGACGTTGACGCCGACGCGTCGAATTCGCAAGGCGGTGATGAAGGATCTCGGTCTTCCGCAAGATATTTTCACTTTCGTCAATTACCCGACACGCTTCGACAATCGCGAGGCGGCGCGGCTGCTGGAGCCGGCTGGAATCCGCGCGCCGCCACTCGAGGACTACGCCTGGCGAATTTGGGATTATTGGGAGCGGCATCTCGATCCCGACTTGCGGATCGACCGAAGCTTGACTGGCCGTGCAGCCGGCCGCGTCATCCTGATTACAGGCGGGTCGACGGGAATCGGCAAGGCGACGGCATTCCGGCTCGCGGCGGCCGGCGCTACGACGCTCATTGTCGCCCGAGACGTCGACAAGCTGGAGAGTACTCGGCAGGAGGCAGCAGCGCGCGGATTAAAACTTATTACCTATTCGGCCGACATCACCGATCCGTCGCAGTGCGACAAAGTGATCGGGAAAATTTCCGGAGAGTACGGCCACGTCGATATTCTCATCAATAACGCCGGTCGTTCGATCCGCCGCGGCATCGAGAACTCGTTCACTCGCATGCACGACTTCGAACGTACGATGCAGCTGAATTATTTTGCCTGCCTGCGGGTCACCATGGGCTTCCTGCCGGAAATGGTCCGGCGGAAAAGCGGTCATGTCATCAATATTTCCTCGATCGGAGTTTTGACCAACGCGCCACGATTTTCAGCCTACATCGCATCCAAAGCGGCGCTCGAGGCGTGGACGCGCTGCGCTGCATCGGAATTCCTCGATCGCGGTGTCGAGTTCACGACGATCAATATGCCGCTCGTGCGCACGGCAATGAGCGCGCCTACCAAGTTCTATGACAACATTCCAAGGCTGACGCCGGAAGAGGCTGCGGAATTCGTGGTCGAGGCCATCGTCAAGCGTCCCGTCCGTGTCGCGACAAAGCTCGGTATTTTCGGGCAGATTTTGCATGGCGCGATGCCGCATGTCGCACAGATCATCATGAATACGGCGTTTCGCATGTTTCCGGATTCCGCCGCCGCCACTGGAAGGCAGGTCGACGACGATATTCCGAATGCTGACCAGATCGCATTCACGCAGCTGCTGCGTGGCATTCATTTTTGATGGTGGCTTCGATGCGAAAGCTCACTGACCAATATGTCGAGAACGCCCGGCGAGAACAATGCAGTCAAATGGCCGAGAGCAGGCACCATCTTGTCGCGAGCGCCCTCAAGCCGAGCGCTGACCTGTGGCGCGATAAAATTGTCGGCCGGGCTCCAGATACACAGGGTCGAAACACCGGGTTTCGACAATTGCAAATTCTGTATCCAGGTGCTGCCCGGTTCCATCTCGCGGGCGCTCTCGCCGATGCCGTAATGTGCAACCCGCGTGCCGTGATGCGGAGCGGCCAGCGTCACAAGCTTTGCTACGCGGGCCGGCCCGTGCCTGCGCAAATAGGCACGCGCGACAAGGCCCCCCATGCTGTGGCTGACAAGCGCAACCTGGGCGGCTTCCGTATTGGCGCACAAGGTCTCGATGCGGGCATGCAATTGATCGGCGAATACGTCGATGCTGCCGTACGGTGGCTCGAGGTTGACGGTTGCGACTGTAAGACCATTCGTCCTCAGCCTTCGGCGAACCCACCACCAAATGCCGCGATTGCACATGTAACCGTGAATCAGCAGCACCGGGACGCCACCCGGCACGATGCGCTCGGATGCGTCGTCACCCATCCATGCTCGTTCGAAAGGCTGAATGACGACAAACAGGACGAGATAAGCCAGCCACTCGCGCAAAAAGATGGAAACTGCGGTGAGCAACCCAGGCGATGGCTCCGGCGGCGTCTTGGCGGCATGAGGGCGCGAGACCGCAAAGCTCGCGACCACAATGCTCGTATGCAGCGCGAGAAATACGCCGATGACGCAGAGCGCCGCGGCTCTTGGATAAGGAGCGAAGTACTGCGCAAGCGCAGCCACCGCGAAGACGGCAAGCGCGGTGCGCAGCAAGAAGGCAATCATCGCTGCATGCCGCGCTGGAGAGCCTTCAGCAATTTGGAAAGGCCTGACGATGTTGACGAGTTGAAACGCATTGTTCGTTTTGCCTCGCGAGTGAGTGGGAGAAAACAATGGAACCGATCTGGATCAAAAGTTACCCGGCTGGTGTCCCCGCGACGGTGAATGTCGACGAATACCGTTCGCTTTGCGATGTATTTGATACAAGCGTCCGCAAGTTTGCAGCGCAGCCTGCCTTCGTCAACATGGGAACGGCGATCTCATATGCGCGGCTCGATCAGCTCTCTGGCTGGTTCGCAGCTTACCTGCAATACGTGTTGAAGCTCCCGCGTGGCGCGCGCGTAGCGCTTATGATGCCAAACCTCCTGCAATACCCCGTTGCCATGTTCGGGGCACTGAGGGGCGGTTACACCGTTGTGAATTGCAACCCGCTCTACAGCCCCAGGGAGCTGGAATACCAGCTCAACGATTCAGGCGCGGAAGCAATTGTCGTCGTCGAGAATTTTGCTCATGTACTGGCCGAGGTCGTTGCAAAAACAAAGGTCAAGCATGTCATTACGACCCAGCTCGGTGACCTGCTCGATTTTCCGAAACGCTACGTCGTCAATTTCGTGGTGAAATACATCAAACGGCTCGTGCCGGCTGGCCGGCCCTCGGGCGCCGTGTCATTCCGGCATGCGCTGGCGCTCGGCCGCCGCCAGGCCTGGAAGCCCGCCGATATCGGTCCCGATGATATCGCCTTCCTGCAATATACCGGCGGCACCACCGGCGTGCCGAAAGGGGCCATGCTCACGCACCGGAATCTCGTGGCCAACCTGCAGCAGGCCCACGCCTGGCTCAAGAATGTTCTGGAAGAGGGACGCGAGATCGTCATCACGCCGCTGCCCCTCTACCATATATTCGCATTGACGGCGAACTGTCTGGCCTTCTTCAAGATCGGCGCGAAGAATGTGCTCATCACCAATCCGCGCGACATTCCCGGATTCGTCAAAGAACTTGGCAAGCACCGGTTTACGGTGATCACGGGCGTGAACACTCTCTACAATGCGTTGCTCGGCAATCCCGATTTCGCCAAGCTGGACTTCTCCCGCCTGCGCGTCTCGCTTGCGGGCGGAATGTCCGTGCACCGGTCGGTTGCCGAACGCTGGAAGCAAGTTACCGGGAAAACACTGGTCGAAGCCTATGGCCTGACCGAGACGTCTCCGGCAGTGACTGTCAATCCGCTCGATCTCGCTGAATACAATTCGTCGATCGGCCTGCCGATACCGTCCACGGAAATCTCAATTCGCGACGATGCAGGCAACGATCTGCCCCCCGGCCAGGCCGGAGAACTATGCGTGCGCGGCCCGCAGGTCATGAAAGGCTACTGGCAACGGCCGGACGAAACCGCCAAGGTCATGATGCCCGACGGCTTCCTGCGAACCGGGGATATCGCAGCTGTCGACGAACACGGCTTCGTACGCATTGTCGATCGCAAGAAAGACATGATCATCGTTTCGGGGTTCAAAGTGTTCCCGAACGAGATCGAGGATGTCGTGAGCCTGCATCCTGGCGTCATGGAGGTCGGTGCCGTCGGATTGACGGATGCGATCTTCGGCGAGGTCGTCAAGATCGTCGTCGTGAGGCGCGACCCTAATCTCGATGCCGAGGAACTTATTGCGCACTGTCGCAAACACCTCACCGGCTACAAGATTCCGCGCCATGTCGAATTCCGCCAGGAGTTGGTGAAGACGAATATAGGCAAGATTCTTCGTCGAGCCCTTCGCGAAGAAGCACGACAGGCAGCTTAGTCGATCGTTGGCACTGCCGCCCGAAGGAAAGGAGGTGTTGAGCCCGGCTTCGATATTGAATGGCGAGCGGCTGGTAGGATTCGTTTTGAACGTTTGAGTGGTCTACGTCCGTTTTTCAGCTCGGTCCGCTGCCGTGTCCTTCCGGCACGCGATCATCGTCGCGTAACTTCTTACCACCGGATTATTTCGCCAAATTCGGTACTTACGTACGCGCTTTGCGTTACATCAAAGCCGATAAAAGGAGAGTTGCTATCTGCCTTGGCGTGGCAGCCTCGAAATTCGGACTGACAAGCTATGGTGTCAGTGTCTTCGTCCTCGATTTCCACCACTGCATCCGCGGCGGATTTTGCAACCAAACAAGAAATAACTCGGCCATCGAGGCTATGGCCTGAGGCCGTCGTCGCTCTCGGCCTAGGACTCTCCTTTGGCTGGACGTGCCTTTTGGGCTACGGATTATTCAGATTTTTCGGACGTTTTCTTTAAGTTGAGCGCACCATTTTCACAATTACTTGCGCCGCGCCGGCGGATCGCGCGTCAAATTCTTGACCGCGAGTTCGTCGAGATAATCCTGCCAATATGCGGCGTAGTTGCTGCCGAGATCGCGCAGATAGTCCCACCCGAAAATTCCCGTGGAATGCAGATCGTCGAACACCAGCCGCACCGCGTAGTTGCCGACCGGCAGGACCTCGATAATGGCGACGTCGCGCTTGCCCGGAACGGTTTTGCGTTCCTCCGCTGAATGTCCCTGAACTTCGGCGCTGGGGCTTTTGACCCGCAGGTATTCCGCCGGCAGGTCGAAACACTCGCCACCGTCGAATGTCACGCTCAACGTCTTGCGATCTTTGTGCAATCGCAGCTCGGTCGGCCATGCCTGCATGTCCGGCATCAATTCACGAACCGTACGCTTCCCGCGCTGTGAATATCGTAGCCACCGAGTTCGCGGGCACGGGCCGCAAACTCATCCGATTGCAGAAACTTGAGCAGGGTCTGGAGCTGCGGCCGGAAGTAATCGCGCTGGCGCATCACCAGATCGAACGGTTCCCAGACGATCGGCACGAAATCCAGTCCGGCCACATTGGCTACGCCGCGCGTCGCGATACCGGTATCGGCACGCCCGGCGCGAATGGCTTGCGCAATATCGGGACCGGTCGGGCAAACAGGCGAGACGGTAACCAGCTGATCAAGCGTGGACTTCGCCTGCCCCATCAGCGCCAGGAGCAACAATTGCGCGCCTGCACCTTTCGGCCGCATGGCAATTCGTGCGCGCCTCGCAATCACGTCGCTGACCGAGCCGAGCTTGAGTGGATTGCCGGTTGGAACCAGAAAGCCCTGCTCGCGCCGGCAGAATGCGATCATTACAGCATCGTGCAGATCGCTGCGTTTTCTCAGGGCGATAACATTGGCGTCGACCTCGGCATCATGAAGCGCATGCAGATGGATGGCGGCAGCCATCGTTTCGCCCGCGACGAAACGCGCAAAGCCCGCTTCGCTCCCGATCGCCAGGGTCGCAAGCCCTGAATCGCTTTCGCGCAATGCCCATTCGAGCAATGGATCGTGGCTGCCGCCAACGATCGGCGCAGGCTCCGGCCGTGTCACTCCGGCCGGCCGCGAGACACTGCACGCCAGCCAATGGTCAAGCTCGGCTTTGGGAAACAGCCAGCGGCCGGTGACTTTCGTGCATGGCACCGCGCCCTCGGCCACCATTTCGTAGATCTTGCGTTCCTTGAGGCGAAGATAAGCGGCAGCCTCGGCCGTTGTGAAAAGCTGCATGACGTCGACCTGCACTCACATGCGCCTTTTCTGAGAATGCCTAAAACAACAAAAATAACAAGGGTATGAGGGTCGGCGGGCATTGGAACGCACGACCCCCTTGATATGGATCAAGGCCAGCGCTCTCTTAGCTTTTAGCGTTTTTGGTTTGGTTTTTGGCAGCACAGGAGCGTCGTCGTGAACTTCACCCGTCGTGATGCAATGGCCACCGGTATCGGCGGTGCCGTTTCTGTTTTGAGCCTTACATCTTCACGTGCGGAAGGACCTCTGCTCGGAGCAGTCGAAGGGGGCGAGGAATTCTGGCTCGCGACCGACGCCTACATTTATGGCTATCCCCTTGTGACAATGGAGATGACTCGACGCGTCATTACCAACGTTCCGGCCGTTGCGGGCACGCGCGGCCCCATGGGCCAGTTCATCAAGCTTCGGCAATATCCGGATGCCTCATTCCGCGATGTGACGGCGCCGAATGCCGACACTCTTTATACAACTGCATGGATCGACGTCGGCAAGGAACCGTGGGTTCTCAGCATCCCGGATATGAAGGATCGCTACTTCTTGTTTCCGATGCTCGACGGCTGGACGGACGTGTTCCAGGTCCCGGGCAAGCGCACGACCGGCACGAGCGCCCAGACCTATGCAATCACGGGCCCCGGCTGGAAGGGCACGCTCCCGGCCGGTGTCAAGGAATACAAGTCGCCAACCAGCATGGTTTGGATCCTCGGTCGCATCTATTGCACCGGAACGCCGGAAGACTACGCCGCAGTTCATGCGCTCCAGGACCAGGTCAAGCTGGTGCCGCTTGGCTCCTATGGCAAAACTTACACGCCGCCGGCCGGAACGGTTGATGCATCCGTCGACATGAAGACGGCCGTCCGCGATCAGGTGAACCGCATGGACGCGGTCTCGTACTTCACCTTGCTGGCGCAATTGATTAAGGCCAATCCTCCCGCGGCAGCCGACGCCCCCGAGCTGGCGAAGTTCGCAAAGATCGGTCTGGTTGCGGGCAAGGATTTCGATGCAAGCAAACTCGATGCGGATTTTGCAAAGCGCATTCCGCAAGTCGCGTTCGACCGCATCATGCTTCAGTTCAAGGTTGGCAAAACTGTAAAGAACATCAACGGCTGGATGTTCGACAGCGAAGCAGGAGTTTACGGAACTGACTACCTTAACCGTGCCTTTGTCACCGCCATCGGGCTCGGTGCAAACCGGATACAGGATGCCGTCTATCCGACGTCATTAAAGGACTCCGAGGGCAAGGCTTACACCGGTGCCAATAAATACGTGATCCATTTCCCGAAAGGGCAGCTCCCGCCCACGCGTGGATTCTGGTCCATTACCATGTACGACGCGAATTACTTTTTTGTCGCAAATCCGATCAATCGATACTCGATCAGTGCGCGGCAGAATTTGAAGGCCAACGCGGATGGCTCGATCGACCTTTACATTCAAAATCAATCGCCGGGCGCGGACAAAGAGAGCAACTGGCTTCCTGCTCCGAAAGACAAGTTTATTTTGATGTTGCGCATGTATTGGCCGAACGAGAAATCACCGTCGATAATCAATGGATCATGGACGCCACCGGCCGCAAAAAAGGTCGGCTAAAGCGAGCCAGGCTTTGCCGGATTGGCCCAGCAAGACTGCTGCGGCCAGGTGCTATAATCCGCTCGCAAATATCCGCTGATTTGGTCCGGTGTCACACCGTCGATTAGTTTGCCGAGCCCCAGAATTCGCGCGCCGCCTCGACGACCAGCGTCAGTTTGCGGCGCTCGTCGTCTTCCGTGACCGGATTGCCGGCAACCGTGCTGGCAAAACCGCATTGCGGGCCAATGGCGAGCCGGTCGAGGTCGATATAGCGCGCCGCTTCATCGACCCGCCGCTTGAGCGCATCGAGGCCTTCCAGCACCGGCGTCTTCGAGCTGATCACTCCGAGCACCACGCCCTTGTTCTTCGGCACAAAGCGCAGGGGCGCGAAATCGCCGGCGCGCGGCGTGTCATATTCGAGCAGGTAGTGGTTCACATTGGTGTCGGCGAAAAAGCGTTCGGCGACCGACTCGTAACCGCCGGCGCCAAGATAGTGGCCCTTAAAGTTGCCGCGGCACATATGCACGCCGATGACGACGTCCGTTGGGCACGCCGCGACGGCGTCGTTGATGCTTTTGATATAAAGGCCGACAAGCGCGTCCGGTTCGCTACCGGAACGCTTGATCTCGTCGCGGATGGCGGGATCGCACAACAGCGCGACGGCGACTTCGTCGAGCTGGACGTAGCGGCAGCCGGCCTTGGCAAGCTCGGCAATCTCCTGCCGGAACACCGCCGCAAGATCGGCGAAAAATGACTCGGCTTCGGAATAGGCCGCGCGCTCGGCATAGTCATTGCAGCGGTAGAAGTGCATGGTGGACGGCGCTGGGAGGGTTATCTTGCCGGTGAGCTTCGTCACGCCGCGCAGGAACATGTATTCGTCGAGTGCCAGCGGCTGCAGCCGCTTTATTTTTTTTGTGGCATAGGGCGCCGTGAACTCGACCTCGTGTCCGGCGTCGTTGCGGAATTTGAACGAGGCCGGCTTGATGGCGAAACCGTCGGTACGCTCGACGAAACGCCCCCAATATGAGCCGCGGCGGAATTCGCCATCGCTCACGACTTTCAGCCCGACCTGCTCCTGCATCGCGACGACGTCGCGGATGCATTGATCCTGCAACTTTTCGAATTCGGCGTCGGTGATCTCTTTGGCGGCATGCCGGCGGAAGGCCTGGCGCAGCGCGGCGGGACGCAGCAGGCTGCCGACATGATCGGCGCGGAATGGCGGTCGGCCTTTTGTACTCATGGTGGTGTCCCGAAAAATTCTATAGTGCAATAGATGGAATTTAGAACGCTGCCGTGGCAGAAGACAATGGCCTTGCTGGCGCAAGCATGTGACAGTTACCGGGCTTGCCCAACGGGGCGCCCACGCGAGTGATCGGATGAATGTCGTTGCCCTGCCATCGACCCGGCGTAACGCAAGCCAGCGCCGCCGCGCCCCGCAGATAATCGACGCGGCCGCGCACGTCTTCGCCGAGCGCGGTTTTCATGGTGCCACCACGCAGGATATCGCCGATGTGCTCGGCATCCGGCAAGCCAGCCTCTACTACTACTTCTCGTCGAAGGAGGCCGCGCTGGAGCTCGTCTGCCTGCGGGGGGTTGAGGGCTTCTTTGAGGCTGCTAAGGCAATTGCCGCCCGGCCCGAAAGCGCACGGAAACGCCTGATATCGCTGATCGCGTCCCATCTGTCGCCGCTGGTCGACCGGGCCGATTTCGTCAAGGTCTTCCTCAACGAGCGCCAGCACCTGCCGCGCGAAAGCCGACGCCGCATCGGCCGCTGGTCGCGGGGGCTCGAGCGCATCTTCGAGGACGTCATCAAGGAGGGTGTCGGCACGGGTGAATTCCGCGCCGATTTGGACGTCCGGCTGGCGACTTTGGCCATACTTGGCATGTGCAATGCGGCATCGAGTTGGCAGCGCAGAGAAAACATCGACGTAACGGATATCGCGGAGGAATTCGCGCGCCTGGTGACCGACGGGATGGGCAAGCGCCCCACGGTGCGGCGGAAGCGCCACCGACCTCGCATTGCTTGACGTACGCCGCGATATGCAATTCGATAGAGCTATAGAATTCTGCTGAGCCAGCGCGGGAAGAGCGCACGATGACCGTTCGGGTCGATCGCGACAGGCTGCGCCGCACGACCGGTCCGCACCTTCTGTGCGAGCGGGCGCGAATGACGCCGGATTCGGTTGCCTTCCGCTCCAAGCATTTCGGCATCTATCGCGAGCGCCGGTGGAGCGACTACGCCAGGCTGGTCGCGCATGCCGCGCGTGCTTTGCAAAGCCGTGGCATTGCGCGCGGCGATCGCGTCGCCATCATGGGCGATGTCTGCGAAGAGTGGATGATCTGCGATCTCGCCGCGCAGTCGCTCGGCGCTATCACCTACGGAATCTATCCAACTGCGGCATCCACCGAGGTCGAGTACCAGATGCGGGATGGCGGCGCCTGCATCTTCATTGCGGAAGACCAGGAATATGTCGACAAGATCCTGCCTATGGCGGATCGGCTGCCCGCCTTACGGGCGATCGTGGTGCTCGATGACTCCGCGATGTATGGCTATGCGCACGAGAAGCTGCAACGCTTTTCCGACCTGCTGGCCGCCGTTGAAAAACCCGACCTCGCCTGGCTCGAGAACGAACTGGCGGGACTTTTGCCGGCCGATCCCGCCTTCATCGTCTACACGTCGGGCACGACCGGCCATCCCAAGGGCGCGCTGGTTAGTCACGGCAAGCACCTTGCTGCGACCGACACCGTGGCCGCGCATTATCCGACCTTGCGCGACAAGCCGCATCGCACCGTCGTCTATCTGCCAATGTGTCACGTGCTCGGCCGCGACGTCGCCATCACGCTGCCGCTGATGTCGCAGCTGGTGCCGCATTTCGGCGAGGACCCGGAGGATTTCGCAACCACCTTGTTCGAGGTGGCTCCGACGGTGATGTTCACTGTGCCGCGTTATCTGCAGAAGTTCGCTTCGCATGTGCTGGTCGGCGTGCTCAATTCCAGCGGCATCAAGCGCGCCACTTACGAATTTGCGGTTCGGTTCGCGCGCAAGCATCTGCGCCGCCGCTGGGACGGGACAACGTCCTGCCTGCACGAAGCCGCCTATCAAGCGCTGCGGACGCTTGTCTTCCGGCCGATCCTCAACAAGCTCGGCTTTGACCGGCTGGAGCTGGTGGTCAGCGGTGGTGCGTCATTACCGGCAGACACCGCGGTGCTCTGGCAAATTTACGGCGTCAATGTCGTCGAAATGTACGGACAAACCGAAGAGGCGGGCGGCATCATCGCCGGCCAGCGCGGCCCTTTCGCGCGCCCGGGCAATGTCGGGACTACCGTCGACGGCGTCGACCTCAGGCTTGCGGACGATGGCGAGGTGCTGATCCGCAGCCCCGACCTGTTCGACGGCTACTGGCAGAACAAGGAAGCAACGCGCGAAGTTGTACGCGCCGACGGATGGCTGCGTACCGGCGATATTGGCGAGTGGCACGACGGCGCCCTGCGTCTCATCGACCGTGCGCGCGACTTCATCGTCACAGTCGGCGGCAAGACGATTTCGCCTTCCTTTATCGAGAACGCGCTGCGCGCGAGTCCTTATGTGGCGGAAGCCGTGGTGTTCGGTCATGGCCGCAAATATCTGACCGCCCTCATCGAAATCGATTTCGACACGGTCGCCGATTGGGCGCGCAGCAATAATGTCGGCTACACGGGATTCACCAGCCTCACCACGCACCCGCAGATCGAAAAGCTCATGCGCGACGAGATCGACCGCGTCAACGGCGATCTTGCGCGCGTCGAGCAGATAAAGTCGTTCCGCATTTTGCCGAAGGCGCTCGACCCGGAAGAAGAGGGCGAGCCGGTGACGCCGACGCGAAAAGTGAAACGAAAACTCATGTACGAGCGCTTCCGCGATCTTGTCGACGGAATGTACGACGACAGTGAAGAACGCCTGATCGCCGCTGGCGCAGGTGATGTGATGTTCTAGAGGTAGGACAAATGACAACGGGAGGGACCACAATGTTCAGGAAGGCTTTGCTTGCCGCCTATGCGACGAGCGCTTTTGCGCTGCCCGCTGCCGCGCAGGACTACGTCGTCGGCGTGACAGCGGCGCTCACCGGCCCGCCATCGAGCACTTATGCGCCGGCAGTCGACGCGATGCGTCTCTATATCGACCGCGTCAATACCGCCGGCGGCGTCAATGGTCGCAAAATCAAGCTTGTGATCGAGGACGACGGCGCGCAGCCCTCGAAAGCTGCGGCCAATACAAAAAAACTGATTACGCAAGACAACGTCATCCTGATGGTGAATGCCAGCCTGTCCTCGACCTATGCGCCGGTGATCGCCGAAACCAAGAGCGAGAACGTGCCGCTGCTGTTCGCGAGCGGCGTCTGCCCACAGAGCGTCTATCCGCCGGCCGACCCGCTGCAGTTCTGCACGACCGGCTACGCGTCTCATTTCGACAGCCAGGCGACGCTCGACTTCATCAAGGCGACCGCCAAGGGACCGTTGAAGATCGGCTTCTCGGCGATGGCGATCCCGCTCTCGCGCGGCGAGATGGATTACGCCATGGAGCTCTCGAAGAAAGAGGGCATGGATCCGGTCGATCAGGAGGTAATTCCGCCGCCGACCGCTGACTACACACCGTTTGCGACCAAGCTCAAGGATGCCGGGCCGAACTGGGTCTATTCCTGGGCGCCGTGGGTGACGCAGGTGCGCACGCTGGAGGCGCTACGCAAGCTTGGCTGGAACGGCGACTACATCGCCTGGGGTCATCTCGAGGCCGAGGCCGAGTTGGGACGTTTGAAGGACGGCAAGTTCTACGTGGTCAATTCGAACGCGCTGTTCGAGGATGGTTTGCCGATCCAGAAGGAGATCGATGCCGCGGCCAAGCAGGCGGGCTCGAAATATCCGGGCCAGACCATGACCGAAGGCTGGATCGGCGGCATGGCGATCGAAGCGGCGCTGAAGGCGGGCGGCGCCTCGGCCGATCGCGCGAAGCTGCGCAGCGCGATGGAGAACCTGACCATCGACACCAAAGGCCTGCGCGGTGGGTCGATCGTGTGGACCAACGACAACCACTTCCGAACCCAGCTCTACTATCGCGTCTACAAGTGGGACGGCAGCAAGATCTCGCGCGTGCAAGACTGGAAGAACTATGCGGTGAAGTAACGACTGTCATTCCGGGACGGCGCAAAAGCGCCGGGTCCGGAATCCAGATACACCTAGAGTCGTCCGTGCAGCTCGCCGTTAACATCGCCGTTCTCGCGTCGATCTACGCGCTGATCGCCTGCGGCTATGTGCTGATCTATCGCGTCAGCCGCGTGCTCAATCTCGCGCACGGCGAGCTGATGATGCTCGGCGCCTACATGGTGCTGATGACCGCGTCGCTCTTCAACGGTCATCCCATCATCGCGCTGGCCGCCGCGATTCTGCTGGGCCTGCTGGCCGGCGCGCTGGTCTATGTCTTTCTGATGCGCAAAATGACCGGCGAGATGGTGCTCGCCGCCATTCTCACGACCGTCGCCCTCGGCATTCTCATCCGCGGCCTGGTGGTACTGATCTGGTCGGCGCAGCAGCAATATCCGGCGCAGGCGCTCGGCGTACCGAATCCGTCGCTGGTGCTATTCGGCGGCGCGCGCATCTCAATGTGGTCTGCGGTGCTGGTCGGAACCACAGTCCTTGTCTATGCGGCGCTGTTTGCGTTTTTGCGTTTCGGCCGCTGGGGCATGCGCATGCGCGCGGCCGGGCAGAACCCGCTGCTGGCGGCGCAGCGCGGCATCAACCTGCACGGCGTCTATGCACTGGCCTGGAGCCTGTCGACGCTCACTGGGGCGCTCGCCGGCATACTGATGGCGCTCGATTCCGGCGTAACTAGCGGGATGCCGGTGATCGGGCTCAAGGCCTTTCCCGCGGCGCTGGTCGGCGGTCTCGACAGCCTCGTGGGTGCGCTGGCCGGTAGCCTGATCGTCGCTGCGGCCGAGGTGCTGCTCATTTATTACGTTGATCCGCTGCTGGCGGACGTCGTGCCGTTCCTGGTGCTGATCGCCATGCTGATCGTGCGCCCGTGGGGCCTGTTCGGCACGCGCGAGGAACTCGACCGTGTTTAGGCCATCGCCGCGTGCAAGCGGTTATTTCCGCACCGATTACGGCCAGGACCTGGCGCTGGTGCAGACGCGCGCCGAGCGCATCAGCCTCGCCGTCTTTGTCGTGGTCCTCGCCGGATTTCCCTTCGTCGCGTCGCCCTTTGCGCTCGATCTCGCCTGCCAGGTTTTTCTCGCCTCGGTGGGCGCGCTCTCACTGATGCTGCTCACCGGCTATGCCGGGCAGATCTCGCTCGGCCACGCGGGCCTGATCGCCGCCGGCGCTTTCACGACGGGAATCCTTGCGCGCGAAATTCACGCACCGTTCTGGATTACGTTGCCGGCCTCGACCGTGACCGGGATCGTGCTCGGCTTCGTGTTCGGGCTACCATCGCTGCGGTTGCGCGGGCTCTATCTGGCTGTCAGCACGCTGGCGCTGCATTTTGTCGTCATCTATCTCGGCGGCGAATACGAGACCAAACGCGGCTTCTCGACCGGCATCATCGTCGAGCCGCCGAGTCTCGCCGGCTTCAGGCTGGGCGGCGGCCGTTTCTGGTATTTCACGTTGCTGGCGGCCGCGGCCGTCAGTCTCTTCATCTGCATCAATCTGCTGCGCAGCCGCTCCGGCCGCGCCTTTCGCGCCGTTCATGCGCGCGAGACGGTGGCCGAAGCGCTCGGCATCAGCATTGCGGGCTACAAGCTGCTCGCCTTCGTCATCTCCTCGAGCATGACGTCGGTCGCCGGCTGCCTGTTTGCATACTACCGCGGCTTTGTGTCGATCGAGGCTTTCGACCTGTTCCTGACGATCCAGTATGTCGCAATGATCATCATCGGCGGCATGGGCTCCCTGCTCGGCGCGCTGCTGGGCGCCGCCTTCGTCACCTTGTTTCCTTATGCGATCGAGGCGATGCTGCATCTCCTGCCGAACATCGAGAAGCTCGCCGGCGACATTTTCGCGGTGAACTACGCATCTTTCGGCGTCGTGATGATCCTCTTCCTGATTTTCGAGCCGCTCGGGCTCGTCGGCATCTGGCACCGACTGCAGAACTATTTCCTGCTCTGGCCCTTCAGGTACCGGCCGCTGGCAGGAGCGCGCAAATGAGCAATGCTTTGCTCCAGGTCGAGAAGATCGAGGTCGTCTACAAACGCGTGATCACCGCCGTGCAGGGGGTCACGCTGTCGGTAAGGCCGAAGCAGATCGTGGCTATTCTCGGCATCAACGGCGCCGGCAAGACGACAACCTTGCGCGCGATCTCGGGATTCCTGGGGTTTGACGATGCTCGCATAACGGAAGGCATGATTTCGTTCGAGCGGAGGCGGATCGAGAATGCCCCGCCGCACGACATCGCCTCGCGCGGCATCGTGCTGGTACCCGAGCGAGACAAAGTCTTTCCCAACCTGACGGTCGCAGAAAACCTGGCGGTGCCGGTCTCGCGCGCAAGCGCTGCGGAACGGCGACGCCAGGACGAGCAGATTTACAGCCTGTTTCCACGCCTGGCCGAGCTGCGGCAGCGGATCGGCGGGCTGCTGTCGGGCGGCGAACGACAGATGCTGGCGATCGCCGGCGCGCTGATGTGCCGCCCAAGCCTTCTTCTCGTCGACGAGCTGTCGCTCGGGCTTGCACCCGTCGTCGTGCAGGACCTTACGCGGCGGCTGCTGGCGGTGCGCGACGAGCTCGGCATTGCGATTTTGCTGGTCGAGCAGAGCGCTGCCGCCGCGCTGATCATCGCAGACCATGCCTATGTGATGGAGAACGGCCGCATCGTGCTCGACGGCGACCGCGAGCGGCTGAAGAGCCATCAGGACGTGCAGGAGTTCTATCTCGGCCAGGCCAGCGGCGAGCGCCGGTCGTACCGGGCCGTCAAGCAATATCGCCGGTCGCGGAGGTGGTATGGCTGAGCTCGACGTTGCTCATTTATGTCTGCGTTTCGGCGGCCTGACCGTACTCGACGATGTGTCGTTTTCGGTGGGCGTGGGCGAGCTATTCGCGCTAATCGGCCCCAACGGCGCCGGCAAGACGAGCGCGCTCAACTGCATCAGCGGCATCTATCGCGGCAGCGGCACCATCCGTTTCCGCGGCGACGACATTACCGGGCGGGCGCCGCATGAGATCGCGCGGCTCGGCCTCGCGCGCACCTTCCAACACGGCGAGCTGTTCCCGCAGATGAGCGTGCTCGACAACCTGCTGACCGGCCGCCACGCGCGCATCCGCACCAATCCGCTGGCCGAGATGCTGTTTCTGCCGGGCGTGCGGAACGCCGAAATCGCGCATCGCGAGGCGGTCGAGCGCATTGTCGAGCTGGTCGAGCTCGAGGGCTACCGGCACGCTGCCGTCGGCAGCCTGCCGTTTGGAGTGCAGAAGATCGTCGGTTTTGCGCGCGCGCTTGCACTCGAGCCCAGCATCATGCTGCTCGACGAGCCGTCGGCCGGACTCAACCGGGAGGAGCGCGAAGATCTCGCGCGCTTCATTTTGCGCATCAAGCACGAACTGAACATGACGATGATCTGGATCGAGCACGACATGCAGATGATTGCCGACCTCGCCGACCGCATCCATGTGCTTGACTACGGCCGCACGATTGCTGAGGGCACCCCTGAGAGCGTTCTGACAGATTCGAACGTGCTTGAGGCTTATCTTGGGAGTGAGGGGCACTAATGTGAAGTTCGAAAACGACCGAGCTAAACACAGACCTGGCAGCGACCAATGTCCGCTTCTGGCCTTAGCGGACATTTCTATTTGCACCGCAAATGTCCGCTTTCGCAGGTAAACCGGACACCTAAAGTCCCGTGGCCTTAGCACCCGACAACTCCGCCCCCCGCAGTAAGGCAACGGGCGCGCTAAGTGGCGCCTCACCGAAAAAAGTGCCTCACCTTTCGGTGTCTCACCTAGTTATAAGTGCTGAAATTCAAACGCAAAAATTTCGGGTGGCGCTCCCTAGGGGACTCGAACCCCTGTTTTCGCCGTGAGAGGGCGACGTCCTGGGCCGCTAGACGAAGGGAGCAGAAATGCGCGAGCCCCCGAAATAGCCTTGATCCGGCTGGTCTGCAAGCTTGGCACGCGGATATTGCGGCCTGCCGCAGGACATTCCACGCTGGGCTGTTTTCAGGGGAGCATCCGCATGATCGACAGGATCGCCGGCCTGGTGAACGCCGACGCCAGGCTCGTCCACCGCGGCCGTTTCGTCGATACCACGTTCATGATTGTTATAGATGATGACTACACCATGCTGCGCGTGCAGCAAGGCAGGGTGACCAAAGTCACGCCCGGCCCGTTCATCACGCCGGACTACAGCTTCCGTCTGCGCGCCTCGCGCGACGTGTGGGAAAAATTCTGGCAGCCGCTGCCGCCGCGCGGTTTCACCGACGTGTTCGCGCTGGTGAAAACGAAATTGATGCAGATCGAGGGTGACTTGCACCCGTTCATGGCGAACCTGTTCTATTTCAAGGACGTGCTTGCCGCCCCGCGCAAAAATGCCGCTACCGAACAGGCCGCCCGATGAGCCCGCACTTTGAACACATCACCGGCCGCTACCTGCAACTCAACTTGCTTGGCAAGCCGCACCGGCTTTACGTGGAGGAGGCCGGCCATGGCATTCCGCTGCTGTGCCTGCACACTGCCGGCGCTGACACGCGCCAGTACCGCGGCCTCATGAATGATGAGCGCGTGACGGCGACCTATCGCGTGATTGCGTTCGACATGCCCTGGCATGGCAAGTCATCGCCGCCGGCGGGCTGGCAAGATCAGGAGTATCAACTCACCGCACCCGATTATGTCCAGGTGATCCTCGATGTCGCCGCCGCGCTCGAGCTCGACAGGCTGGTTGTCATGGGCTGCTCGATCGGCGGACGCATCGTCCTGCATCTCGCCTATCAGCATCCGACGCGCTTCCGGGCACTGATCGGACTGGAATCGGCGCCCTATGCCGAGGCTTATTACGATCTGTCCTGGCTCAACCGCCCCGATGTTCACGGCGGCATGGTCTGCGCGGGCGTCATTTCCGGTCTCGTCTCGCCGACGGCGCCGGAGCACGGACGCTGGGAAACGCTGTGGCACTACATGCAAAGCGGTCCCGGCGTGTTCAAGGGCGACCTTTATTTCTACACGACTGCCGACGGCGACATCCGCGACAAGCTCGGGCAGATCGACGTCAAGCAGTGTCCGCTGTTCCTGTTGACCGGCGAATACGATTATTCCTGCACGGTCGAGGCCATGCTCGGGGTCGCCGAACGCACCGGCGCGCCGGCCACGGTCATGCAGGGCCTCGGACATTTCCCGATGAGCGAAGACCCGGAGAAGTTCGTCGGTTATCTGCTGCCGGTGCTGGAGAAGATCAGGGCGCTTTAGCTACGGGCGCGTCGCGCATATGCTTCACCTCTCCCATAGGGAGAGGTCGGCGCGTAGCGCCGGGTGAGGGGTTATGGCCAATCGCGAGTCACGAACCCCCTCACCCCAACCCTCTCCCCATTGGGGAGAGGGAGCAAGCTGTCCGTGGCATCAAGGCTTCGTCTCCAGTCGCAAGCGCCCCAGCGGCGTAAGCGTATCCGGGTCGAAAGTGAGCAACTGGACAGTGCCGCCGACTTCGATGGTCACGACAATGTGGTCGTTGCTGACCGCGGTGGCGAGCACCCTGGCGCCGGCTGGCAGTGCATGGGTGACGTCCACGAACGATGCGGCGCTTTCCTTCACTTGCGAAAGGCGGTAGCCGATGACGGCGAGGATGACGCCGATGGCGACGAAGGTCGTCGTCATGATGATGATCATCAGGCGGCGGACTTTGCCGATCGCCGCGGCGGCTTCCGGGTCGAGGGGTTTGTGATCGTCGGACATTGGTTGAACCATGTCGGCCATTGAGACAGTGACCATCTCCGCCGAGGAAACCGGCGGCCGCCTCGACCGTGTGCTGGCCGCCCGTATCCCGGCGCTGTCGCGCTCGCGATTGAAGGCGCTGATCATCGGCGGTCAGGTGACGATCGGCGCGCGAACGATCCGCGATCCGGCGGTCAGCGTCAATTCCGGCGATATTGTCACCGTGACATTGCCCCCGCCCGAGCCCGCGGTGCCACAGGGCGAGGCCATTCCACTCAATATCGTCTACGAGGATGCTGCGATCATTGTCATCGACAAGCCGAGAGGTCTTGTTGTCCACCCGGCTGCCGCGCACGCGTCCGGAACGCTCGTCAACGCGCTGATTGCTCACTGTGGCGCGAGCCTGTCCGGCATCGGCGGGGTCAAGCGGCCGGGCATCGTGCACCGGCTCGACAAGGACACCACCGGGCTGATGGTGATCGCCAAGACCGACCAGGCCCATCGCGTGCTCAGCAAGCAGTTCGCCGAGAAATCCGAGGGTCCGCTTGAACGCGGCTATCTGGCGCTGGTCTGGGGCGCACCCGCCCGCCCGAAGGGCACAGTCGATGCCCCGATTGGGCGTCATCCGCACGCGCGGGACAAGCAGGCGGTTCGCCCCGACGGACGAAGCGCGACAACACATTGGCAATTGTTGGAGCAATTTGCCGGCCCGGACGGCAAGCCCGTCGCCAGCCTATTGGCCTGCACCCTGGAGACCGGGCGCACCCACCAGATCCGCGTGCATCTCGCCCATATCGGCCATCCGATCCTCGGCGATGCGACCTACGGCACGGGCTTTAAGACCAAGATCAGCCGTCTTGGGCCAAAGGCGGCTGCCGCCCTGGGGGCCCTTGGCAGACAGGCTTTGCATGCCTATCTACTGGCCGTTGAACACCCTGAAACCGGCGACGTCCTGGAGTTCCAATCGGAACTGCCGGGCGATTTGCGTCGTTTACGTGATGCCCTGCACATGGAGAGCCGTGAGGCCGGGCCCGGACGACGCAAATAAGAATTGCGAAATCAATGGCTTGAGGACGTGTAAGGACGCACGTCCGCGTCACGGTGACGTGACGGGCGGAATGCTTCCTTTCGCCCGGCCGAGCCGTTATGCTGCACCTGCGATCGAGGGATTTCGCGGTCGCAACATCGAATGCGCACCGTCGGCTCGGGGAGCGACGGTGACAACCGCCTGCCGATCTCCGGGGGCACAGTAAGGAGGGCGCTAAAATGGCCCGTACAGCCGCTTTGCCGGCACTCAAGGCCGAATCCGGTCTTTCACACTATCTCGACGAGATTCGGCGGTTCCCGATGCTGGAACCGCATGAAGAATACATGCTGGCGCGAAGCTGGCGTGAGCACGGCGACCGTGACGCCGCGCACAAGCTCGTCACCAGCCACCTGCGTCTGGTTGCCAAGCTCGCCATGGGCTACCGCGGCTATGGCTTGCCGATTTCCGAGGTCATCTCGGAAGGCAATGTCGGACTGATGCAGGCGGTCAAACGTTTCGAACCCGAAAAAGGGTTCCGCCTCGCCACCTACGCCATGTGGTGGATCAAGGCCGCGATCCAGGAATACATCCTGCGCTCCTGGTCGCTTGTGAAGATGGGCACCACTGCCAACCAGAAGAAGCTGTTCTTCAACCTGCGCAAAGCGAAGAGCAAGATTTCGGCGCTCGAGGAAGGTGATCTGCGCCCCGATCAGGTTCAGGTTATCGCCAAACGTCTTGGCGTGACGGAGCAGGACGTGATCGATATGAACCGCCGCCTCGGCGGCGACGCTTCGCTGAACGCGCCGATCCGCGACGATGGCGAAAGCGGCGAGTGGCAGGATTGGCTTGTCGATGACGCGCCCAGTCAGGAACGCATCCTGGCCGAGAGCGAAGAGAGCGACAATCGTCACAAGGCGCTGGTCTCGGCGCTCGATGTCCTCAACGATCGCGAACGCCGCATCTTCGAAGCGCGACGGCTCGCCGACGATCCGATCACGCTCGAGGACCTCGCGGCCGAGTTCGGTGTATCGCGCGAGCGCGTGCGTCAGATCGAAGTGCGCGCGTTCGAGAAAGTGCAGAAAGCGGTGAAGAGCCGCATCTCGGCGATTGAACAGCCCGCAGAAGCCGGCGCAATCACCGCGCACTGAACGTCACACATTGCACGCGAAATGATTATGGCCGGCTTACGCCCGGCCATTTTTGTTTTGTTCATGCACAGTATTTCCCGTTCGTCCCCGCGAAAGCGGGGACCCATCCTTTTTACAAGAACTGGATGCCCGCTTACGCGGGCACGAACGGAGGCGGTGCATATGCGCGGAGATGAACGAGAGATAATGGGATGCGCGGAAAATTGGTGTCGTCACTCGACGACTCGCGAACGACTACTGCCCCCAGGCCCTGAAGGCCTCCTCGAAGGCACGCGTGCCCGGGGTCCCCTTCTCCATCGCCAGGATCGCGCGCTTGCCACTCGTGTAAACGACCGGAATGTCGAACCAGTCGCGCTCCTTGAGCAGTTGGATGTTGCGCTGCAGGTCGACGTCGACGGCTGAAAGCCCGATCAGGAAATAACCGTTGGTCACTTTCACCGCGAGGCCGGCGAGCGGAACGCCGCGCGCCTGTTCATTCTGCTTCATCAGCACGCCGGGCACGTTGCCGATGCCGCCTTCCGGGAAATCCGCCGGCAGCGTGAAAAGAATCTCGATGGTATGGCTCGCCGGTAGCGCTTTGTCGGTGTTGCGGCGAAGCGACCACGTCATCCGCAATTTGCGTTCGGGTATCTCGATGTCGGCGCGAACGGCGAGCTCGGGTGCAAGCCCCGGACCTGGCGACACGGTTTCGGTGCGCCAGAGCGCAGACCCGACATAGCGTTTTCCTTGCGGATCGTTTGGATCTTCATCGTAGAGCACGACCTTTTGCGCCACCGCCGCGGCGGGCGCATTGGCTGAATCCGGCGCCGCTTCGCCGGATTGTCCGATACGGTCGGCGATTTTCGGCCGGGCTGTCGGCTGGCTCGCGTCCTTGGGCTTCGCCGGCTGCGAACGAAAGCTCGCAACCATCGATGTAATTGCCTGGCGCTGCCAATAGGCCGCGCCGGCAATGCCGCCCAGCACCAGCAGCAGCACAACCAGCCTTACGAGCCCCCTGTAAGAGCGCTGCGGGCGCCGCGTATATACGTCTTCATCATCAAAAGCGGCGGGCGGCGGGGTTGGCGGCACGTAACCGCCGCCGGCATGAGGCGGCGTCTCCTCGAAAGGCTGCGGCTCAGCGACTGGCGGCGGCTCATGGGTCTCGGCAGGCTCGAAATAATGCGGCTCGGGCTCAGCCGGCATCGCTTCGTAAGTTGCGTGCGCTGCGCGTTTGGCTTCGGCCGTTGCCTGGCCAAGGCCCTCGACCTCGGCCACCGTCTCCCGGAAATCGCGCAGGCCACGATCGCGCAGCGAGGGCTCGGCTGCCTCGGAATCCTGAGTTTCCGTCCGGGGGCGTCTCGCGGCTTCCGCCTCGACTTTGCGGATCGCTTCCTCGAGGGCCAATCGCTCGCGCGTGATATCGGTCTCGTCGAGCGCCGGTTGGACGCCGCGCAGCTGGCTGACCAGCGCGGCGCGCGCACGGTCGTACAACGCGCGGCGGTTCTCGCCCGTGTTTTTGTCGAGTCCGCTGACGGCGCGGGCAATTAGAGGATAATAGTCGGCCATTGCGCGTTATGTTGCTGGAGCATGATCCCCGCCCGAATTCGGCGTCCCACGTTCGGGTTCATGCTTGACCCCGGTTCATGTCTTTTTTCGGCAATCATAGCTCAAATGGATTTTTCATCAGGATCGTGTCTTCGCGCTCGGGGCTGGTCGACAGTAGAGTCACAGGACAGCCAACCAGCTCTTCAATGCGGCGGACGTATTTTATCGCCTGCGCCGGCAACTGGGCCCAGGAGCGTGCCCGCGCGGTGGGCTCCTTCCAGCCGTCGATCGTCTCGTAGACCGGCTCCACCCGGGACTGCGCCTGCTCTCCCGCCGGAAGGTAGTCGATTTCTCGGCCATCCAGACGATAGCGCACACAGACCTTGATTTCATCAAAGCCGTCAAGAATATCGAGTTTGGTGAGCGCAAGGCCATCGATGCCGCAGGTCTGCACGGTCTGCCGTACCAGCACGGCATCGAACCAGCCACAGCGCCGAGCCCGGCCCGTAACGACGCCAAATTCCCGTCCGCGCTCGCCAAGGGTTTTTCCGATGACATTGTCCATCTGGTCGGTCGGGAATGGTCCGAGACCCACTCGCGTCGTATAGGCCTTGCAGATGCCGAGCACGTAATTGATCGCGTTCGGGCCCAGTCCGGAGCCGGTTGCCGCCTGCGCGGCCACGGTGTTGGACGAGGTGACATATGGGTAAGTGCCGTGATCGATGTCGAGCAACGCGCCCTGCGCGCCCTCGAACAGGATGCGTTTGCCCTCGCGTCGTTTGGCATCCAGCAGCGACCAGACCGAATCCATATACGGCAAAACCTTGGGCGCGACGGCGGCGAGATGGTCATAAACCTCATTCGCCTTGATCTCGCTCAGACCATGTCCGCGACGGAGCGCGTTATGATGCGCCAGCAGGCGATCAATCTTCGTGCCGAGCGCAGGCAGATCGGCGAGATCCATGAACCGGATGGCGCGGCGGCCCACTTTATCTTCGTAAGCCGGGCCGATGCCCCGCTTCGTTGTTCCGATGCGGGTGCTCGCATTCTCCGCCTCGCGGATCGCTTCGAGCTCGCGGTGAAGCGGAAGGATCAGAATCGCGTTTTCCGCAATTCGCAGGCTTTCAGGCGTCACCGCAATGCCCTGTTTCTTCAGCTGGGCAATTTCGTCAACGAGCGCCTGCGGGTCGATCACGACACCATTGCCGATGACCGACAGCTTGCCGTCGCGAACAACTCCCGACGGCAACAGCGACAGCTTGTAGGTCGTGCCATTGATGACCAGCGTGTGGCCGGCATTATGGCCACCCTGGAACCGCACGACGATGTCGGCCTGCTCAGACAGCCAGTCGACGATCTTGCCTTTGCCTTCGTCGCCCCACTGGGATCCGACAACCACAACATTCGCCATCGGGATCCCTTCCCTGAGCCAGCGCCCGGACACTTTGAGCCGGGAGCCACCGGCCAGGTCCACCTTCGGATAAAGGAAGCCCCCTTTGGAGGCAAGCCAAAGTCCACCGCCTTTTGCGGCAGGTTGAGATCGACAAGAACTTGAAGTTACGCGCTAATTTCAGAAATGCCGTGGCCTGGGCTGCGCCTCGGCGCACGCTTTGGCGCGGCAGCACTAGGGCTGAAGCACGTAGGTGCCAGGCGCGGCCGGAAGCCGACCATCGGTGGCCGGGAAAGCCGGCGGTGCAACGGGCTTCCCGGACTGAGCCCTGAGCCAGTCGCTCCATTCCGGCCACCACGACCCGTTCTTGCGCGGCGCGGTCAGC
>Ga0187765_10000037_pt1 | contig 43865 bp, 47 predicted proteins | sample 0216_QUI02_MP05__3_FD_133018 | JGI IMG/M metagenome (GOLD analysis project Ga0187765, IMG submission 133018) | Tropical peat soil microbial communities from peatlands in Department of Meta, Colombia - 0216_QUI02_MP05_10_MG | ecosystem: Environmental > Terrestrial > Soil > Wetlands > Peat ...
AAAAAGGCGGACATATTCGGCCTATTCGATCACCTCGTCGGCACGGGCAAGTACGGTAGGCGAAATAGCCAGGCCGAAATCCTTAGCCGTTTTGAGATTGATGACGAATTCAAATTCCGTTGGCTGCAGAACAGGCATTTCTGCCGGGTTTGATCCTTTGAGAATCTGGCCGACGTATTCTCCAGCCTGGCGGTACATCCAGCTGATGCTTGGACCATAGCTCACGAGCGCGCCAACTGCCGCGAACTGTCGGACAAAACCTACCACTGGCAGCTTGTGCCGCTGCGCAAAGGAGACAATTTGCTCACGCCGATCCAGCACGATTGGATCGGTTGCCGTGATCAGCGCTTGAGCCTTGGCATTCAGCAACTGCTCGAACGCGCGCTCGAACTCGGCGGCATTCGTGCCAGTGAGTGTGATGGTCTCCAGACCGAGCTTCCTTGCTCCCACGACGGCGTCCGCCTCCTCGATTTTGAAATTCGGGTTGGTGGGATTCATCAGCAGCGCGACGCGGGAAACCATCGGCGCGATTGCCTTGAGCAATTCAACCCGCTTTCCGCCGAGCACATTCTGATTAAAAAGAATGCCGGTCACGTGCCCGCTGGGACGATTGATGCTTTTGATCAGGCCATAACGGACTGGATCACCCCCGATCGTAAAGACAACAGGCACGGTATTGCTTGCTTGCTGTGCAGCCCGCGCAGATGCGACGTCCCCTGTGGCAGCGATCGCAACCACGCCCTTTGCCACCAGTTCGGCCGCAAGTGCCGGCAAAGCGCCGTAGTCCCCGCGGCCCCATCGCTCTTCAATGCGGACATTCTTGCCTTCAACGAACCCCGCTTTTGCCAAGCCTTCTCGGAAGGAATCGGCATTGAAGCGATAGGTCTCGGGCGAGGCGCTATTTAGAAATCCCACGAGGGGAATTTGTTGCTGCGCTAACGCTGCATATGAAGGCAGGGCGGACACCGCACCGCCGATGAGCGTGATGAACTCGCGCCGCCTCATGGCCTTCCCCGATCCTGGCGACAGCCATCGTAACTGCAAAAGCTGGCGCCCTGAAAGGGCCAGCAAATGTCCGCTTCGGGCCAAAAGCAGATATCCCGGCCGTCATTCGTCACCGTAGCGACTTAACGTGCCTCAAGTCGCGGCTGTGCGGTGACCCGTTTACAGGCGATTGTGAATTTTAGAGCGCGCTAAATCTTCACTCTCTACAGCAGCAGAGAACAAAAACCCCGCGTGAGAAGTGCCTTTGGGCTGGCGCAAATCAAATAGCCGAGAGTGCACCGATCAGAAGCGATAGTTTATCGCGCCACGCACGGTGTCGAATGCGGCAGTGCCAAAATTCGCGCGAAGCACGTCTGCACTCGGTACCGCGACCGGAACCATGTTGAGTGAGTGATCGCCTAAATCGATGTGCTGATATTCAGCTCGCAGGGTCCAGCGATTCCATAAAGCCCATTCGAGACCAAAACCAGCCACCCAGCCAACGGAAGTCTTTGATTCCGATGCGGCCATGCAGACGCTGTTGGCGGGACAATTGAGGCCCCCAGCAACGATAAAGGTCGTGACCGGAGAACCTAAGAAGCTCGCGCTTCGCTCGACTTCACCATAAGCCACGCCGCCCGTTGCGTAGATCAAAAAATTCGGCGTCGCCAAAATGCCCCCGCGCACCCGGGTGGTGCCAAACCAATTGAGCTTCTGACTGGCGGTAAAAGTAAATGCGCTCCCGAAAAGGTTGGGCACGGCCACCGATCCGGTGTCTTTTATGCCCGAGCCCTGAAAGTCCGTCTCAAGACCAACCACGGTATAGGGATTAAGCTGCCAATTGTAGCCGACCTGCCCGCCGCCAAAGCCTCCCTTTGCACTGAAGTTTGCGTTAGCAGGAGTGCCACCGACGAAAGCAGTAAAGAAATCGGCGACGCCGGCCGTCACCGAGTCGAACCGTACGTTGACCGGATCGGGAATGCCATAACCACCGTTGAGACCAATGTAGAAACCGGTCCAATTATAAGCGGGTGGCGGCGCCGGAGCGACCACTGGCGCCTTGGTTGGGAGATCGGCTGCAAATACATAAGAAGACAAAAGGCCGAACGACGCGGCCAGCGCCAAAAGCTTTTTCATCTAACACGCCCCAATTTGCGCGGATGATCGTATATCGGAACCGGTTTCGGCCGTGTACCTTTTCTGCAACATTTCGCCGTTATGTGATTTGCCCCACCGCCTATTATTTCATCAGTTCGGTATCTGAAAGAATTAGTGCAGTGCTGGCCGAAGGTTGGAAAACCGTCGGCGATTTAGCGTCGCTGCGTTGCGTTCAGAGCGTCGGATACATCACGCCGCTATGAGCGCAGTCGCTGCGACCGTCGAGTGAGAGGTGGTGCTAACGACCTTCGATATGGATTTCGTTTTCATGGCCCTTGTCCATCGACTCTCCTTTGATGGACGTACTGTCCTTAAGCCCTAGCGGTGACGCTTTGTCGTTAGTCTTCTGAATGTTCATGTCGGAATGCTTGACCTTGCCCGATCCTGTCTTTCGGGATTCGAGGGTGACCTTGTCAATATGTTTTCCCTTCACAGCGTTCTGGTAAAGTTTGACACTCGCTTTGTCTGCTGAAGTTGCTTGGCCTGCCGGTTTGGAACCACCAGAGCCCCCAGATTTCCCGCCAGCAAGGGCTGGGTAAGATGAAGTTGCCAACAAAATCGTCAATGTAACAATCAGGGTGTCACTTAGGTTTCGATGCATCGCAGCCTCCACTAATGTGGAAGTCGCCCCACCTAGTTTATAGCGCTGTTAACTTATTAAGTCAGCGTCACTGATGTGTTTCAGGATCAGGACGCCGTCGTTGCTGTCCGGCCTCGAGCAACAGGACTTCAAAACGACGACCGTGCGGGAGTTCAGCATTTCGGAACGCGAATCGTCGAGAGTAGTGCGTTAGAGCCGTTTCCTTCTCAACCCCAGCAGACCTAACGCGCCGATGTCCGCTCTTACTCCAAAAGCGGACGTGTGCGGGCATTAGCCCACGTCTGCTTCGGGCCAGGGGACATGCGCAAAATTATTCGATGACTTCGTCAGCGGTTGTCAGTAGTGACGAAGGGACGGTCAAGGCAAGTGCTTTTGCGGTCTTGAGGTTGATAACCAATTCGAACTTGGTCGGCGCCTGTACCGGCAAATCAGCAGGCTTCTCGCCCTTGAGGATGCGATGGACGTAGGTAGCCGCCCGTTGATATTGGTCCGTGAGATCGGGGCCATAAGACATCAGACCTCCGTCGGCAGCGAACGTGCGGTCAAAATAGACTGTGGGTAATTTGTGCCGGGCCGCAAGCTCGATGAGAAGACCGCGACGAACCGACGCCGGCCCGCTTCGCGTTACTATGAGGCCACTGTTGGGAACGCGCGCGAAGGCTGTCACGTTACGCTCAATCTCACCCGCATCTCGTACGTTGATCGGGCTCACCTCCACCTGAAGGGATGGTGCCGCCGATTGAATAGCGGCAAACTGGCCTGCACCCGCGACGACGTCGGTATCTCGCAAAACGGCTACTCGCGTCACGCTCGGCGCGATCGCTTTGAGCAATTCCAACCATTTCCCGCTGATGGTGTATTCGGAAAGAGAGAAGCCGGTAGCAACGCCACCCGGCCGCGCGAGGCTATCAATGAAGCCGCCGCCGACCGGGTCAGTGACCCGCAGGAACACAATTGGCACCGCGCTCGTCGCTTTTAGCAATCTCTCCAAAGCCGGACTGCCAATGGCCAGAAACACATCTGGCGCAAATGCGGATAATTCGGCTGCGTATTTGCTGGTTTCGTTAATATTGCCTCCGCCCCATCGAGTATCAATCCGCAAATTGTGGCCTTCGGCCCACCCCAATTGCTGCATCTGTTGCAGAAACGCTCCCAGGTAGGCGTCATCGGAGAGGCTATTCAATACGCCTATACGCCGTATGCGCTCGCCCTGCGGCTGCGCCCGTGCAATGAACGGCCATACAGCGGCCGCCCCTCCGAATAGCTTCAGGACATCGCGCCGCCTCACTGTAACCCCCGAGGCTCAGACACGACATCGTAGCAATGCGCGCCGCTGTTCTGAAGAGGCTAACTAAACCAGCGACGTCCGCTTTGGGTCAAAAGCAGACATATGCGCCGCGGTAAGGCATGTCCGCTTTACTGCTGATTTCGACCGAAAAAGAAGACATCGGCCCAAGGTCATGTCCGCTCTACACCCGAAAGCAGACAGGTGCGGTGCAGCTAGGGATGTCTGCTACGGGCCAATAGCGGACATCAGTCACTGTTTGTTGTGCTTGCAGCCTACAAATTGTCTTCAATCCAGTCCGCGGCGAAATCGATGCCGACTTGGCGATTGTCGACATGCGCATGCTCCGCGCCGCCTTCTTCGGCCGTGAAGATCTTGATGGTCTTGTTTTTCGAACCGACTGCATCAAAGAGCTTTTGGGCATTCTCGACCGGCACGACTCTGTCGTTCGCACCGTGGGTGACGAGGAAAGGGCATGTGATGTTCTTCGCCACGTCCTTCAGAGTGAATTTTTTTGCGATGGCGATGGCGTCTTCCCCCGTTTCCGCCCCGACCACCCAGCGGAATTGGAAATTCGATTGCGCTACCGTGGTTGGGGAGTTGGCGTTTTTCTGCCTGATCTTCTCCTGCCACTCCGCAAGGTCCCAATGCAGTGCGGAAAGCGCGATGCATGCTGTATAGCGCTTCTCGAAAGCGGCGATACGTGACGAGTAATAGCCGCCAAAGCTATAACCGAAGATGGCGATGCGCTTGGTGTCAACGTCCGAGCGCTTGGCGAGATAATCGAAAGCCGCCGTGCCGGGCACTTCGTAGTCGTAACGGCTTGGCAAGTCACGGATGCGTCGTGTCTCGCCCATGCCGGGACCGTCCAGTGCGAGGGTGTTAATGCCGCGACGCGCAAACTCTCGGCCAGCGAAAAAGATGCTCATCTCCTTGGCATTGTCCATGCCGTTTACGACGACGACTGTCGGCGCAGGAGGGCCGTTCGTGGACGCCTTCATGAACAACGCTGGCAGCGTGGTTCCCTCATACGGCACCTCGACGAATTCGATCGATGGTTCGCGCAAACGGATGCCGGTATGCCAGCAATGATAGGCCTTTTCGGCCTGAACTCGCTTTTCAGGGCCCGGCATAATGAAACGCTCGGCGTTGTAGTGATAAATGCCGGCGCGCAGGTAATGGTCGCCGGCGCTGATCTTGTGGCCATTCGCCAGCGCCACACCGGCGCGGCTCTCGAGCTGATCGCCCATCGCGCGCCACTCTTCGTGCCAGGCCGTTGGATCGCTTTGTCGCACCCTAAGTCTCTCACAGACGCGGTCGATCTCCTCGAGCGCGACCACGCCATAGGGCGCCATGCCCTTCAAGATCAGCGTTGCATTGGACCAAAGAAAGTTATCACCGAAATGGTCGATCCATGGTCCACGGGTCATGAAAAAATCCCATCGCAAGATGTTTGATTTATGTGTCCACCGTTAGTTGGCGTGTGGACGAACGCAGGTTCTGGAGGATTATTACATCGCATGCATGCGCTTTGAACGAGGTCGTATTGGCTTGTTCACGGCGCACTAATTCGCCTTGAGTCCCTTGGCCTCGATAAAGATAGTCCAATTCTTGATCTCGTTCTGCAGCCGCGTCTGCAGCACCGCAGCGGGTCCAAATTCGGGTTCGATGTCGAGAACAGCCAAGCGCTCGCCAACGGCGGGTAATTTTAAAGCCTTTTGGATGGCCTTCTCCAACTTCGTCTTAACATCGGCTGGCATACCCTTCGGTCCAAATACGCCAAACCAGAACTGGAGATTTACGTCGGCGTGCGTGACGCCGGCCTCTGTCAATGTCGGAACGTCCGGTAGCGCCGGGGAGCGTTCCCTACCGGTGACAGCAAGGACCTTGATCCGCTTGTCTTCAATTAGAGGCTTCGCCACCTGGCTCGATGCCATGATGATATCGACCTGCCCCGCAATGATGGCGGCCATTGCTGGTCCGCCGCCTCGGTAAGGAACGTTGAGTGCGTCGATTTTTGCCCCATCTTTAACGACTTCCCAGACCAGTTGGGCGACTGATCCCGTCCCGGCCGAAGCGTAATTCAAGGTCTTGCCGGGCGAGTGAGAGTACGCGATCAATTCCTTGACGCTGTTGACCGGAACCGCATCGGCAACGCATAACGCAAGCGGCGAATGCGCCACCGACGCGACCGCATCGAGTTCCCTAAGGGGATCGAAGGCCGGTGTCATATCCTTGAAGCCTGGCCGAATCGCGACTGCGTTCTCCGCCATCAACAGCGTGTAGCCATCCGGCGTCGAGGCCGCGACATTCCTCCAAGCGATATATCCACTCGCTCCAGCGATGTTCTCGACATAGATCGTTTGCCCGAGTTCCTGACCGAGCGCGCCCGTTAAAAGGCGGGCGAGCGTATCGGTGGCGCCGCCGGGAGCGAAGCCGACGACCAGCCTGATCGGCCGATTTGGATAGTCGGCCGTCGACTGTGCGCGCGAAACGACCGGGACGATGATAACGACGCCAGCGAGCAGAGCCGCAAGCAATTCGCGCATAATGACTTCCTCGTACTACTCCGCCTTGATGCCGGCAGCCTTGATAAGCGGCCACCACTTCTCGATCTCGGCCCTCTGGAATGCAGCGAGCGCCTCTGGCGTCTGTTGTTCGCGCGGCGGAATGTCCGCGCCCAGTCCAGTAAGCCGCGTGCGTACCGAGGGATCAGCGAGTGCTTGGACGACGGCGCTGTTGACCCTGGCAATCACGGCCTTGGGCGTGTCCTTCGGCGCCCAAAGGCCGAACCAGATTGAAGCATAGAATCCCGGCAGTCCGCTCTCGTCGATGGTCGGAATTTCGGGTGCCGAGGCGAGCCGTGTCTTTGCGGTGACGCCATAGGCCTTGAGCTGGCCGCTGCGCACCTGCGGCAACGAGCTCGAGGCCTGGTCGAACACAAGATCGATCTGCCCCGCGATCAGGTCCTGCAGCACCTGCGGCGTGCCGCGATAGGGCACGAGCTGGAATTTCTTGCCGACAGCAGTCTGGAAATAGATCGCGGTGAGGTGCGATGGGCTCCCTGGCCCGGCATTGCCGACCGTCACCTTGTCTGGGTTTGCCTTGAGCCGTGCGATCAGCTCGCGCAGATCCCTTTCCGGCGTGGCCTTATTGGCGATCAGCAGCTGATAATTGCTCGGCAATAGCGATATCGGCTCGAAGTCCTTGGCGAGGTCGTATTGCAGCGGGTAAATCGCGCCGTTGACGACGTGGGTGCCAACATTGCCGAGCATGATGGTGTAACCGTCCGCTGTTGCGCGCACCACGCGTCCGGTTGCGATGCTGCCGGCGGCGCCGGTGACGTTCTCGATGACAAGTGGCTGCCCAAGCGTCTCCCGCATGCGTTCGGCGAGGATGCGCGCTAACACGTCGGCGGGCCCTGCCGCCGGGAACGGCACAACCAGGGTGATAGGCCGCGACGGATAGGTCTGCGGTGAGGCAACAGGCGCGAACGCGGCGATGGCGACCGTGCCAGCAGCCAACTGCAGGAATCCGCGGCGTGGAAACATCATGGGGCGTTCCTCCAGATATCCGTTGCTCTGCCGGTGGCAATTCCGCTAGCGGACAGGCTAGGGTCGGCGTCGGTATTTGTCACCCATACGGGATATCTATCGAGACCGATGTCCGCTTTGGGCCAAAAGCGGACATAGCGACCTCTAATCGATCACCTCGTCGGCAATCGCTAACAGCGACCGCGGCACGTCGAGACCGAGCTCCTTTGCGGCCTTGAGATTTATAACGAGCTCGTACTTGGTCGGTGCCTGCGCCGGAAGCTCACCGGGATTTGCGCCCTTAAGAATCCGGTCCACATAGTTCGCCGAGAGGCGAAAGATATCATCCAGGTCCGGCCCATAAGACATTAGCCCTCCGGCGGATACGTATTGCCGCCAAGGAACGATATGCGGCAGCCGATGCCGATCCAGTGCTGCACGAATTTTTGACTGGTTGACGGAATTGAACGCGTCAGTAAGCACGACCAAGCCTCCGCCGGGCCGCGCGGCAACCCCTGCGACCGCCGTCTCGATGTCCGCGGGCTCGTGGACTGCCACACGTGTCAGTTCAGTAGACCAGCGGGCCTCTCGCTGAAATCTTTCCAGATAACTGTCGTAGAAGCCATAGGTCTCCGGATTGTACATGAGCCCAACCCGAGTAAGCGTCGGCGCTAAAGCTTTAAGCAAGTCCACCGATTTACCCACGATCGGAAAATCGACCAGGCTGAAACCGGTGATATTGCCGCCGGGACGCGCCATGTTGGTGATGAAGCCCTGTGCGACTGGTTCGGCGATCCCTACGAAAACAACAGGTATCGTCGACGTCACATGCTTTAGCGCCGCGAGCGCCGGCGAGCCGCTAACGACAATTACATCCGGTTTGAACGCCACGATTTCCGTGACGATCTCCCGCATCCGCACGGCATTACCGCCTGCCCAGCGAATGTCGATCCGTACATTGCGACCGTCAGTCCAGCCCAGCTTCTCGAAGCTTTGCAGGAAAGCCTTCAGTTGGCTCTGACCAAGCGGATCTGTCTCTAGCCTTACATTGATAACAGCGACACTACGAAGGGCCTGCTGCCCTCGAGCCACCAGCGGCAATGCAGCCGCCGCGCCGCCAAGAAACGTGATGAAATCGCGCCGCCTCATTATCGTCCCCAAAGCTCAAGACACAGGATCGTACGGCGTTACGCTGGATTTTTGGAAGGGTCGAAAATGCCGCAATGTCCGCTTTGGGTCATTAGCGGACATTTGCGGTGCAACGAGCCGTGTCCGCCATACCCCCAATAGAGACAGCGAAAGCAGACATCCGCCCAAGGTCATGTCCGCTTTACCCCCGAAAGCAGACATGCGCAGTGCAATTTGGAAATGTTCCGCTTCGGGCCAATAGCGGGCATCACGCCACGCTCAAGTGGCTATAGATTCGCTTGTAATCGCTCGAAAGAGGATCGCAGAGATTCCTTGGCTTTGTTGTCTGGCTTGGTCGGTCAAAAAATACGCGCCATCTATCGCCTCATCCAAATCACCACACTTACAGCTATCAACGCCGATCTGAAGACCTCGATCATAGAGTTCAACCCAGAGCTCCAATTCTTCGGAGGGATTGACGGATGGCAATTCGAGCAGGCGAACCTCGAAAGCCCCAACGCTCAAAATAGCGGCATGGCGTGAGCCGTCGTCTTGCTTGGACGCGAGAATCAGCCTCGCGTAAGTTTCCTTGACACGCGTAGCAATCATTTTTGTCCATCCGTTTTGATGGCTACTTTTGCGCAGGCAAAAGCTCAACCAATGGCCAATTGCTTAATGGCAAAAACCCGCACGCGTCTTGTGATTAGATCACCAAGTTTTTGATATTTTTTCCCAGCAAACCAAAAGAGAGGGAAACTTATACGAAGGTATCGAGCGCCCAGATCATCTCCGGACCGCCAACCCTGCGCACTTTCAAATTCATGTCGATTCAATGCGAACGGTCGCGCCGTCGCCGAATGAAATCCATTTGGCGGCTATGGGCCAAGAGTGGACTTGAGGGCCAATCGCTAACTTCGATCTCTTGCGGCATCTTTGGCGGCGCGTTGCCATGGCCAGCAACCCTCAATCTCGGTTTCCAACGAGAAACTGAGAAGAGTTCGGATCAGCACAATTCCACCTAGCAGCCCGACGCTCATGATCGTCAGCGGGGCTGTAATCGTTGCAATAATGTCTGCGCCCACAAGCAGCTCGAGCCCAAGCAAGATGCCGCGTCCAATATTCGAACGGTAATCGGGATAAGCAGATTCCCAGTCGCCAGCGCGTGCACCGTCGCGGATAAACACCAACGTCGCAACAATAATGCCGCCAACAATGATTGCGACGCCGGCAAGTTCTAGGGCCTTGGCAAGTTGATCAACGTAGGCATGGATCTGCTCGGTCAACTTACAGCCCCCTCGGGTACAAACAAATGGGCCATCTTGATTAAACGGGCGCCCGCTTGTTCGATCACCTCGCCGGCGCGCGCGCCGATTTTAGTTTTTCGCCTGATGCAACTCGATTGTCGCATCCACTTTAATTGCGCCGACAGCGGTGTGGAAATCGTTGGCCGCTCCATCTCTCGCCGACACCTTCGGTCGCAGGAAAGGCGGCGCAACCCCAGGCCCCAGATAGGCCGAGGTCGTTCTCGAACCAGCATTGCTTCGGGTTTTACACTTGCCCGAATATGCAATCGACTTTCGCGGATTTTCCAGTTCGAGATTGAATTCGTCGCCGACGCGGCGTCCGTTGATTGAAACGTCGAACGGATCAGGCGGCGTATTCCGAACGACGCAGTCGGCAAAATTTTGCTCTTCGCTCGTCACGATGACGTGGCCGCGGCCCTTTATCGCACCATCGGCCTGCTCGGAGAAACTGAATCTGACTTCTGCGGTCTCGTTGTACATGTTGCCCTGCCCGTGCCCCTTGACGGTGCCGTACCAGTCATTTTCCACTGGAAAATCCGCCTCTTTGAACGTCCTGTGCCCGACGGCATCCTCCGCGATGACGACGAGATGCACGACAGGCGGCGGATTGCTTGGCACGGTGTAGCTCGGTTCGAAAACCCTGACCGCGCACGGCGGCGGCTTCATGCCGTAGTCCTTGGAATCGACGACGGTCCCGTCGGCGATCAACTGGATTGCCTTGACGCCACTGGGCCAGCTTTTGTGGCCGTCCTCATAGCGCTCGCTCGCGGTCGCATGCACCTTAATCTGATCGCCTATTTTTACCTTGCTGCCTTTCGGAGGTGTCGAGTTGATTTTGAGGATTGGCGGGTCGCGGTCAACGTTATTGAGTTGCATGGTCACTGTGCCATCCGAACCTGGACCAAACGATCCTGACGCCGTTGCCGCGACTGGATCAATAGCCGTCCACGGTACGCCGTGTCCCTCGAAGTAACCCACGAGAACCGTTCTGCGCGCAGACGCAATAACGGTTCCCATATCGCCATCTGCGGTATTCTGCGTCGTGTAAATCGTCAGCGTCACGGGAGGCGGAGAACAGTCGGACTTTTTGCCATTGCTGTCCTTTACGGCATCAGCAGCGGCCTTGACCGCGTTGTCCAGATCCGGATTGTTGAGAAATTTGAGGTCTGCGAGGTCTGGATCAAAAACTTTAGTGATGTTGCAGGGCACCGAAGAACACGCACCGCTTTGAGCCTGTGCGTAGACAACGAGCATGCCGATCGGCGCCGAGCGCTCTGGCCGTTATGCTGCTTCCGGCGAACATGTTGGCGCGGGGCTCGCCAACCGACGTCGTCAGGAGGGCATCATGCAGCTCAAAAGCGATTGTCCTAAGTGCAAGAAGAAAATGCAGGAAGGCGTCACGCTGGACCGGACGGCTTATCGCTCGGCCTGGCCGAGTTTATGGATCGAAGGTCCCGTGGAAAACGGCTGGCTCGGTAACATCAAATTGCGAGGAAAAAAGACCATCGATATCACCACCTACCGCTGTTTCTCATGCGGCTATCTGGAATCATATGCGCCGCAGGCTTGAGCAAGCGAGAGAGCGGAACAACAGTCTCAAAAGCAGACAGTAAAGTGGGCCGGAATGTCCGTTTGGCTCAATAGCGGACATTTGCGCCGCACAACGTCATGTCCGCTCTTACTCAGAAAGCAGACATGTGCGGCGCAAGCGCTATATCCGCTTCACCGCGAATTATGGACGGCGACAAGATTTTCTTGATCTAGATTTGCAACATTCGAAGAGAAGGACGGTCACGATGACGCTCGTCAAAACCGAACTGGAGCCGCCGCACCTGCAGCGAAATGCGGACGATTTCGCCGTCGTCAGACGTATCGCGGAGAGCGGGAACGATGGCCCCGTATTGATGCTAAACATGAACCGGTATTCGTCGGAGTCGGGTTTCCCGGACCATGGCGCCTATCGGCAATACATTTCTGGTCTAGGCATTTTTCTGGAAGGTGCCGGCGCCAAATTGCTATGGCGATTTCCGGTTCTGGGCCAGGCAGTCGGCGATCAGAGGATCCACGAGATCATTGCCTGCTGGTATCCGGTGCATAAAATATTTCTTGATCTCTATAAGGCGCCAGGCGCGGCAGAAAACTTCCGCTTGAAGGGTCTGTGCGTGGAATATGCTGTCATTCACCGGTGTCCCGGCGACCGGCCTCCGTTTGCGCCGAGCGAAGCTGCTGGAGACGTCCGGAACGGATAGTTGCCCAGTCTCGTTTGAGAACCGACGCAAATCAGCTGACATGGCGATTTGCCCTGTTAGCTTGCGCGCATGTAAGACGGAGGCGCGCCGGAGAGAAAGTCTTCACGCACCGGAGCGAAAAAATCGACCACTTCTGAATCCTCCGGAAAATATCCTTCGTGCTCGACCCCGCCGGGGATCACCGCGACATCGCCGGGCTTCATTGTGCGCTTCTCGTCGCCGATACGAAAATCCATTGTGCCTTTGATCATCCACACAAACTGTTCATGCGGATGCTTGTGCGCAGCGGCTTGCGCGCCCGATTTCATTTTCCAATAAACCATCGTGCCCTGCTTGCCGGATACGACGCGACGGCGAATTTTGTCGGTAATCTGTTCCTCGGGTACAGACGCTATTTTGTCGAAGCCTGCGATAACCGGCATATCGTTTTCCTCCGTTCGCCCGTCCTTACGTTAGATTGAAGTTATCCGATAAGGGCCAATAGCGGACATTGCGTTTATCATTCGATGACCTCGTCGGCGCGCCCGATCAGTGTATTGGGAATGTTGACGCCGAGCGCCTTGGCGGCTTTGAGATTTATGACCAGCTCGACTTTCGTGGCCTGCTGGACCGGTAGATCGGCAGGCTTGTCGCCCTTGAGAACGCGACCGGTATAGATTCCTGCTAAACGATATGCCTCCCCAATCTGCGAGCCGTAGCTCATCAAGCCTCCCGCGACGGCGAATTCACGAAACTGATGGATCGTCGGTACTGCGTATTTGGATGCCAATAGCGCGAGCTTTTTGGCATAGCCTGCGAAGAAGGAACCTGAGCCAACGATGAGCCCTTCTGAGTGTGTTTGAACAGCCTGTGCGAACGCCGACTCGATCTCACTCTCGCTATTGACTGGTATTACGTGAAGTTCGAGTCCGAAACCGCGAGCGGCCTCAGACACCTCCCGGGTATTGCTTTCCGCCGACACGCTAAGAGCAGGGTTCACTAGGAGCGCAACAACACGCGCATTTGGAAGTAGCTCGTGTAACAACTGCAGCCGCTTCGGTGCCATTTCCACATTTGATTGGGTTACACCTGTAATGTTGCCTCCTGGTCTGCTGAGGCTGCTTACAAACCCGATCTTTATCGGGTCGGCACCCATTTCAAAAATGACCGGAATAACGGTAGTCGCAGCCTTGGTTGCCAGTGCCGCTTCGGTGGTCGTTGCAGCGATCACGGTTACGTGCCGCTGTATCAGATCAGCTACTAACGCCGGCAACCGATCTTTTTGCTCATCAGCCCAACGGTATTCGATTGTTACGTTCTGGCCGTCAATGTAGCCAACTTCCCGAAGTCCATTTAGAAAAGCTGCAACTTCCAGCTTGTAATTTTGTGCGGCTGCGGCGTTGATAAAACCAACGACCGGCATCTTGTTGTCCGCCTGCTGCGCGCGCGCAGCGAGTGGCCAAGCGGCCGCGCCGCCCAGAAGCGATATGAACTCGCGCCGCTTCATGTGCCTCTCCTGAGGCTAGGAACCGGGCACGGGTTGAAATTAGCATACTTGAAGGGACCGCGCGTGTGAGTTTGGGGACGTTAGCGAATGGCCGATAACCGCTTTGGCTCATAAGCCGCCATGGCGGAAGTGAATTTGCGATGCCGCTTTACCTCCAATGCGGACATTCGGCCGGAGCCTACCCCCGGCGGTATTGCGCCTTTTTGTGACGGCCAACACAGCGCGTTTCTCCCTCCGACCTAGTCTGGGCACAGCGACACTCAGATTTGCCGGGTCAGAGGAGACGACGATGAGCTTCAATTATCTGACCAATTCCAGCGGGTTCACGCGGATAAGTGCCTATGTGGGGCACCTGCTGGATGGCGCCGTGGACGGGCATATCGAGAAGCTGTCGCAGCAGCTGCGACCAGATCCGGCCCGCCTAAATCGCCCAGGCGAACCACGCGAACCGATGCACCGGACTTTCAGTTACGGGTCCCGGGGAGGAATTCAATGAACACAACCGAAATTGTCGCCGGCGAATTTCTTCGCAACGACGACGCAGTAATCCTGCGGGACATCTGGTTTGCTCGTGTCATGGCTGAGAGAGGCGAGCGCAGTTCGACCAGATCCAGTCCGACCAAATCCAAGGTCGCGCCAAATGTGCCGTGCGAGCCATTCATCGGACGTTATTCGGCAGAGCGGGTCCCTTAAGCGCCACGTGACGCTTGAATCGCGAAACCCACATTCGGCAGTGCGGATGACAAGTCGCCTGGGCAGGCATGACGCCCCGCACGACCTGGAGCGGAAGCCGGCCCGTGATGGAGGCAACATGCGCACATTGACCATTGCATTGCTTTCCACCGTCCTGCTGCTCGGTCCCGCATTCGCGTCCGATGAAGTCGATGCGATGAAGACGGTAAACCAACTTATCGAGTCATTTAATAGCGGCGACCTGAAAGCCGCGCTGAACAGCTGCGCGCCTCAATCCGTCATCATCGATGAATTTCCACCCTTCGTATGGCAAGGCGCCACGGGATGTGCCGATTGGCTCAAGGATTTCGATGCCTTCGCAAAGAAAAACGGCATCACCGGCGCAAAAGTTGTTTTGGGCAGAGCGAATATCGATGTCGCCGAAGGTCGCGCTTATATCGTCACGCCGGCTCATTTCACCTTCAGGCAGCGCGGAAAGCGGATGTCCGAGCAAGGTTCAATCGTGACCACACTGCAAAACATCGAAAACAGCTGGCGCGTCACCGGCTGGGCCTGGGCGAAGCGCTAGTAGCATCCCGAATTATTGGCGGCCGAGGCCCGCGTCCGCTGTGGCCGGCACTGGCGTCGATGTTTGACCGGGCTGCTCGGCGCTTGCCGGCTGGTTCGGACCCCGCCTTGGCGCCGCCGCTGCCGTCGCTGCCGTCGGGGGAACCTTCTGCCGGCGTATCACGCGTTTATGGGCGGCGCCCGGCACCTCGTGCGGTTTCGTCGCGACACTCGGCGATGATTCGGGCGGCTGCAAGCTCGCCTCGCGGGGCGGCGGCACGACGGCTGTGCTTTCAATCACCGCCGCGGGTATCGGTCGTCCGGCAGGCGGCGGCTCGGGTGTCGCGGTCGTCTTCGCGTTGATTGTGCCCGTCGTCAGGCCGGTGAGGCCCGGCGTATTTTGTTCCAACCTCTCCTGCCGCTGTTTCGATGTGATGAGCGCGAGTTCCTCGCGCTTTTGGTCCACCAACTGAGCCACGCGGTCGACCTGCTTGCGTAGTTCTTCATAGGTAACCTGCTTGCGTCCGATCAGGTACGCGAAATAGTTGCTGGTCGCGATCACCGAAATAGCCGCAACCCCCAGCAGAATTGACCTGATAACGATGACGGCCGTTTCACCGCGCGGCGGCCGACTGCTTCCCGCCTGGGGGGCGGGTGACGGACGGCGTGGTTGGCGAGTGCGTACCGGGGAAGAGGTCGACATGCAGCGCTCCGTTCCGGTTTGACCATATGCGGAGCCCGATTCGGCATGGTCTGTCAAAACAAAGATCGTTGCCCACTCACGCGGATACCGTCTGCCGCGGCTCAAAGGCTGTGAGTTAATGCGAAAGTTAGTTGCGCGGCCGATTGCATCCACATTGAATTATCGCCGTCCGCACTGAATCCTCCACCAAGACGACTGCAGACACCGCGCCTTAACCGGCGCGGTTTTTTTGCAAAGCGGATCGTGGCGGGCGAGAGGTCCGCTCGTCAGATCGCGGGACGGGAGAGTGTTAGTCGCTGCGCGGTCGAGCCGGGTCCGGCGTCGGGACTCAACGCAAACTGACGCACTCCGGACTGGTCAAGGGCATACAACGGATCGTAGTAGTCGAAACCGGCTTGGCTTTCGATCAAGGTGGACGTGTGATTGTCGAGAAGCACCCAGTGCCCCTCGGTACGCACCGCGACGACGGCGTGCTGCTGGTGCGTCGACCTCACTTCAACGACGACGATTCTCAGAGCGTTTTCGTCAATGCCCGCCTCTCTCAGCGCGGCATATTTGAGCACCGCGGCGTGTTTGCAGTCCCCCGCACCCCTGGCCAGGATGTCGAGTGGCGATCTCCATTCGTTTTCCGAATGGGCGCTGTCGAGTGCCCGAATTGCAAGGTTCGCGGCTCTGTTGATGTGGGCGATCTGGTTTCTGCCCTGCTTCTGTTCGCCTTCCTTCACGACAGTTAGAAATCTGGCGGCGGTATTTGAAGAGCAGGACCGGGGCTCGGCGCGACACCCGGCGACGACCAGAAGGTCCCTGTCAATTTTGAGCAGCAAATCTTTCCACATTGCCGGCGACGCCGTCTCGGGTGCCGCACCGACAACGGAAAGCCCGAATGGCTCGTTGCTTTGCGCAAATGCCGTTGTAGCTGAAGCGAGGGAGAAACCGCTGATCGTGATCACAAAACAAAGAATCACCAGGCTTTGGCGGATCACCCAGCTGTTCAGCATGTTCTCTCCTTGAAAACGTCGTCGCTGCCCGGCCCTCGCCATATAGGTACCGGGCCGGCTGTGAAAAGGGGCTTTCAATTGCGGAAACATTATGATGCGCGGCTGGAATGTCGGCTTCGGGTCACTGGCGCGGAATCGTTTTCTACATGCCTTCGGCAATGAACGACCGCGACTTCGTCGTTTTGAGGCGGATTGCGGTGGTGACTTTTATATCCTCGTTGAATGCTTTTGCTTTCTCCATGCTGTCGAAGGCAATCAGGATAAAACGTTTCGGCGGAACGCCATCGATGGCCGTTATGTTGTCTGTGCGCGCCAGATAACGGCCGTCAGCCATCTTGGCCGAGGCGATGTTGGCTGGACCCGTTTTAAGGAGCGCCTTGAAACCTTCGGCATCGGTGATCTCGTCAATGTCGACCACGACGTAAGCCGGCGGCTTGGCTTTTGCGCTCAGGGTTTGGCCCGCAATCGCACCGAATGCGCCGGTGGCCAACGCTAACGCGATTGCATACCGAATGTTCATGCGAGGCTCCCCTACTCGTCTTTGATCCGATCGCGCGGCAGCAGCGTAGTACAGGCTACCCGCCAAACCAAACCGGGTCAGCAACGGTAAATCGCGGTTCCAAGTTCTCGGTTGGTCATGTAAAAAACAATCAGGCGGGCATTGGGAAATCCATGATGCCGATATTGCTTCTCCTTGGTTGGCTGATTGCGCTGGCCTTCATTGCGTATCTCGCCGTGCACGCGATCGAGCGTCGCCTGCTGGGTCGAAAGCGGCGCAAGCTGTTTCTCAGAAGGGTCCGGGAATTCAGAAGACACCACAGCTTTGACGAGAAACGCCACCAATGGGTCCGAAAACACGATGGCGTGGCCGTGGTCGATGAGGCCCGCGAGGATCGCTGGCTGATGCTGGTGTTATTTGGCTGGCTGTTACTCGTTGTTTGGGAGGTTTACTGGATTTTGGAAATTGTCGAACGGGTATCCGGAACTTCCAAACCGCTGCAGCTGCCATATTTCTTTTTGTTCGTCGTTTTGGTCGTCATTCCGGTGACGGTGAGTCTGATCTTTCGCCGGCGAATGCGGCGCTCGGTCCGTTCGCTGGAAATGCTGGAAAATCCTTAGAAAAAACTTGCGCGTTCCCGATTGCTTCGCGCCGCGCGGTCGTCCAGAAAGCGCGGCATGCTTGCCATCGACGATCTCACCGTCCGCATTGCCGGCCGCACGCTGCTGGAAGGGGCCTCCGCGCGCATCCCCACCGGCGCGCGGGTCGGCCTGGTCGGTCGCAACGGAACGGGCAAGACCACGCTGTTCGGCGTCATTGCCGGCGATATTTCAGCCGAGCAAGGCCACGTCACGATCCCGCCGCGCTGGCGCATCGGCAGGCTCGCGCAGGAAGCGCCAAACGGAGCCGATTCCCTGCTCGATGTCGTCCTTGCGGCGCATCATGAGCGCAACGCGTTGCTGGCGAAAGCGGAGAGCGAACAGGATCCGCATCGCATCGCGGACATCCAGACACGGCTCGCCGACATCGGGGCGCACGCGGCCCCTGCCCGCGCCGCGTCGATCCTCGCCGGCCTCGGCTTTTCCAACGCCGATCAGCAGCGGCCATGCGCGGAATTCTCCGGCGGCTGGCGCATGCGCGTCGCGCTCGCTGCGACGCTGTTTGCGGAGCCGGATTTGTTGCTGCTTGACGAGCCGACCAACTATCTTGATCTCGAAGGCACGCTGTGGCTGCAGGACCACCTGGCGCGCTATCCGGCCACGCTGATCGTCATCAGCCACGATCGCGATCTGCTCGACAGCGCGGTTGGCCATATCCTGTCGCTCGAAAGCCGCAAGCTGGAGCTTTATCGCGGTGGCTACTCGTCCTTCGAGCGCCAGCGCGGCGAGCGCATGCTGCTCGACCAGAAAATGATCAAGAAGCAGGAGGCGCAGCGCAAACACCTGCAGGCCTTTGTCGATCGCTTCCGCGCCAAGGCGACCAAGGCGCGGCAGGCGCAGTCGCGCCTGAAAATGTTGGCGAAACTCGAACCGATCGTCGCGCTCGTCACCGAGGACGTGCGGCCGATCCACATTCCCGCTCCGCACAAGCTGCTCTCCCCTCCGATCATCGCGACCGACGACGTCGATATCGGCTACGAGCCGGGGCACCCGGTGCTGGCTGGCCTCTCGCTGCGTGTCGACAACGACGACCGCATCGCGCTGCTTGGGGCCAACGGCAACGGCAAGTCCACGCTGGTCAAACTGCTCGCCGGAAGGCTTTCGCCCGAGCACGGCACCGTCACGCGCGCCGCCAATCTCAAGGTCGCCTATTTCGCCCAGCATCAGATCGACGAGCTTGAGCCGGATGCGAGCCCTTATGATCACGTGCGTCGCCTGATGCCCGATGCGCCGGAAGCAAAAGTGCGCGGGCGCGTGGGCGCCATCGGTTTTTCCGGACTGGCCGGCAATACGAAAGTCGAGAAACTGTCCGGCGGCGAGAAGGCGCGGCTGCTGCTCGGACTTGCCACTTTCAGCGCGCCGCATCTGGTGATTCTCGACGAGCCGACCAACCATCTCGACATCGACAGCCGCGCGGCGCTGATCGAGGCCATCAACGATTTTCCCGGCGCGGTCGTGCTTGTCTCGCATGACCGCCACCTTCTCGATGCCTGCGCCGACCGGCTCTGGCTGGTGCAGGACGGAACGGTGCGCCCGTTCGACGGCGATCTCGACGATTACCGGCTGCGCGTGCTCGCCGGTTCGGAAACGCCGGCGCAGCCCGCGCGCAAGCCCGTTCCGCGGCCCGATCCCGCCGCGGCCCGGCGCGCGGCCGCCGACAAGCGCGCGGCCACGGCGCCCTTGCGCAAGCGCGTGACCAAGGCCGAAACCGAACTCGCGCAGCTCACGCGCCAGCTGCACAAGCTCGACGCAACGCTTGCCGACGGCGACCTGTTCGCGCGCGAGCCGGCGCGGGCGGCGGAACTCTCGAAAACGCGCGCCAATGTCGTCGCGGCCATCGCCCGGGCGGAAGAGGAATGGCTCGCCGCCAGCGAAGCCTTGCAGACGGCCTAGGCGGGGTTCCTGGGGGCTCCCCGGGGGGCTCCAAAAGGCTCCAGAGGCCCATACGCGGTTTTCAACCGCTATTCCTGGCCCGGGCTGGCAAAGCGGCCCCGTTCTTACTACGTTCTTGCCCAGCAGGCCCGTATGGCCCCGCACAGGCGCGATGTGCGGTGCCGCAAAGGGCGGTTTATGGGCCGGTTTGCCCTGCAAGGTCCCCAATTCAGGTACCAATTCCGATCCAATGCCCGAACCCACCGACAAGCCCGCCCGCAGCGATGCCCGCCAGATCACCATCCGGGGGGCGCGCGAGCACAACCTCAAGAACGTCGACATCGCCATTCCGCGCGACCGGCTGGTGGTGTTCACCGGCCTGTCGGGCTCGGGCAAGTCCTCGCTCGCCTTCGACACCATCTATGCCGAAGGCCAGCGCCGCTATGTGGAGTCGCTCTCCGCCTACGCCCGGCAATTCCTCGAGATGATGCAGAAGCCGGACGTCGACCAGATCGACGGGCTGTCGCCGGCGATTTCCATCGAACAGAAGACCACCTCGCGCAATCCGCGTTCCACTGTCGGCACTGTCACCGAGATCTACGATTACATGCGCCTGCTGTGGGCGCGCATCGGCGTGCCCTATTCGCCGGCGACCGGCCTGCCGATCGAGAGCCAGACCGTGTCGCAGATGGTCGACCGCGTGCTGGCGCTGCCCGAAGGCACGCGCATCTACGTGCTGGCCCCGGTCGTGCGCGGCCGCAAGGGCGAATACCGGAAGGAGCTCGCCGAATTTCTGCGCAAGGGCTACCAACGCGTGAAGATCGATGGCGCGTTCTACGAGATCGGCGAGGTCAAGCCGCTCGACAAGAAATTCACCCACGACATCGACGTGGTGGTGGACCGCCTGGTCGTGCGCGGCGATATCGGCACGCGGCTGGCGGATTCGCTCGAGCAATGCCTCAAGCTGGCGGAAGGCCTCGCGGTCGTCGAACTGGCCGATACGAAGGCAACCGGCGCGGCCGCCAACCGCGGGCGCAACGCCAATGCCGAGCGGCTCATCTTCTCCGAGAAGTTCGCCTGTCCCGTGTCCGGCTTCACCATTTCGGAAATCGAGCCGCGGCTGTTCTCGTTCAACAATCCGTTCGGCGCCTGCCCGGTGTGCGGCGGCCTCGGCGTCGAGCAGCACATCGACGCCGATCTCGTGATCCCCGACCGCGATGCCACGCTGCGCAAGGGCGCCATCGCGCCCTGGGCGAAATCGTCATCGCCTTATTACGTCCAGACCCTCGATGCGCTGGCCAAGCACTATCGCTTCACCCTCGACACCAAGTGGAAGGACCTGCCGAAGAAGACCCAGCAGGCGATCCTCTATGGCTCCGGCGAGGACGAGATCAAGTTCGTCTACGACGATGGCTTGCGCGGCTACACGACAAAAAAGGAATTCGAAGGCGTCATCACCAATCTCGAACGCCGCTTCAAGGAAACCGAAAGCGAATGGGCGCGCGAGGATCTGCAGAAATATTTCACCGACGTGCCCTGCGCGGCCTGCCACGGCGCGCGGCTCAAGCCGGAAGCGCTCTGCGTGAAGATCGCCGGCCAGGACATCGCGCAGGTCGCCAATCTCTCCGTCAAGCGCGCCGGCGAATGGTTCACCGCGCTGCCGAAGAACCTCACGCCCAAGCAGAACGAGATCGGCACGCGCGTACTCAAGGAAATCCGCGAGCGGCTCAAGTTCCTGGTTGACGTAGGTCTCGATTATCTCACGCTGTCGCGCGCCTCCGGCACGCTTTCCGGCGGCGAAAGCCAGCGCATCCGGCTGGCTTCGCAGATCGGCTCCGGCCTCACCGGCGTGCTCTATGTGCTGGACGAGCCGTCGATCGGTCTGCACCAGCGCGACAATGCGCGCCTGCTTGAGACGCTCAAACGCCTACGCGACCTCGGCAATACCGTGATCGTGGTCGAGCACGACGAGGACGCCATCCGCACCGCCGACCATGTGCTCGATATCGGCCCCGGCGCCGGCATCCATGGCGGCGAGATCGTGGCCGAAGGCCTGGTCGACGACCTCATCGAGGCGCCGAAATCATGGACCGGCAAATATCTCTCCGGCGAGCTGAGCGTGCCGATCCCCGAGCGCAAGCCGCACAATGCGCGGCGCACGATCAAGGTGGTCAACGCGCGCGGCAATAACCTCAAGAACATCACCGCCGAGATCCCGCTCGGCCTGTTCTCTTGCGTCACCGGCGTGTCCGGCGGCGGCAAATCCACGCTGCTGGTCGACACGCTCTATAATGCCGTGGCGCGCAAGCTCAACGGCGCCTCGCTCGCGCCCGCCCCGCACGACCGCATCGAGGGGCTGGAGCACATCGACAAGATCATCGACATTGATCAGTCGCCGATCGGCCGCACGCCGCGCTCGAACCCGGCGACCTATACCGGTGCCTTCACGCCGATCCGCGAGTGGTTCGCAGGCCTGCCCGAGAGCAAGGCGCGCGGCTACGAGCCGGGCCGGTTCTCGTTCAACGTCAAGGGCGGCCGCTGCGAGGCCTGCCAGGGCGACGGCGTGATCAAGATCGAAATGCACTTCCTGCCGGATGTCTACGTCACCTGCGATGTCTGCAAGGGCAAGCGCTACAACCGCGAGACGCTGGAGGTGCTGTTCAAGGGCAAGTCGATCGCCGACGTGCTCGACATGACGGTGGAAGAGGCGCTGGAATTCTTCAAGGCGGTGCCGCGCGTGCGCGACGTGCTGGCGCTGCTGCACCGCGTCGGCCTCGACTATATCCATGTCGGCCAGCAGGCGACCACGCTCTCCGGCGGCGAGGCGCAGCGCGTCAAGCTCGCCAAGGAGCTCTCCAAGCGCGCGACCGGCCGCACTTTATATATCCTGGACGAGCCGACCACCGGCCTGCACTTCCACGACGTGGCGAAGCTGCTCGACGTGCTGCACGAGCTGGTCGAGCAAGGCAACACCGTGGTGGTGATCGAGCACAATCTGGAAGTGATCAAGACCGCCGACTGGGTGATCGACCTCGGCCCCGAAGGCGGCGACGGCGGCGGCGAGATCGTCGCGGCCGGCACGCCGGAAGACATTGTGAAGGCGAAACGCAGCTACACCGGCCAGTTTCTCGCGCCGGTGCTGGCGCGCGAGGCGAAGCGGAAGAAGCGCGTGCAGGCGGCGGAGTGACATGGGGCGCTCTGTAAGACAGGACCAAACCTTGTCGTCCCTCCATGCCGAGAGTCCGCCGCGCGGCGTTCTACACCCCCACCCATCGGCGCATGAACTCCCCGGCGTGCGCCAGCGCCTGGCGCCCGGCCTCGAGCTTGGCGTTCCACATCGGCCAGGCGTGGATCATCTCGGGCCAGACTTCGAGCGTGACGTTGACGTCGGCCAGCCCCGCCGCGCGGGCAAGGCGAACGGAATCATCGAGCAGCGTCTCCGATGAGCCCACCTGGATGAGCGCCGGCGGAAAGCCGCGAAGATCGGAAAACAGCGGCGAGATCAGCGGATCCTTGTGGTCGAGCGGCGCCGGCGCATAGGCATCCGCCAGCTCTTCCAGATAAGCCTTGTGGATCAAAGGATCGATTCCGTCCTTGTCGACGAGCGAGGCACCCGACATCGTCAGGTCGGTCCAGGGCGAAGCGAGCCACGCACAGGCCGGCTGCTCCTCGCCCGCCGCGCGCAACCGGTTGGTCAGCGTGATGGTGAGATTGCCGCCAGCGCTGTCGCCGCCGACCGCGATGTTGCGCGCGGCGATGCCCTGGTCGCGCAGGAAGCGCCACGCTTTCATCGCGTCCTCGTGCGCGGCGGGGTATGGATGCTCGGGCGCGAGGCGATATTGCACCGCCAGCGTGCGCATGCGCGCCGCGCGGCCCGCCTCCGTTACCATGCGGCGATGGCTGACAATCGAGCCCGAGCAATAGCCGCCGCCGTGGAAGAACATCAGCACGCGCGCGGGATCGCTGCCGGGCACGATGGACCATTCGCCCGGCAGGTCGCCGCCAAGATCGGCCTCCGCGAGCCGCACATCGTCCGCGACCGGCCAGGTCGAGCCGATCTCGTCGATGCGCGCGCGCCGCTCGGCCCAGCCCACCGGCCGCGGCTTCGCCGTCAGCAATTTACGGATGGCATCGATTTCGTGGCTTGCCATGACGGCAGGATATCAGCCCGCGGGGCCAAATAGGCAGCGCTATTGCCGCTCTGCGATACGTTACGCCGCGTCGGCCGGCCTCACCCGCTTGGCAATTTCCCTGCCCTTTTCGCGCTCGACCATCGCGATGTCGTACTGGCTCTGCAAATCGAGCCAGAACTGCGCACTGTTCCCGAAATAGCGGCCGAGCCGCACCGCGGTGTCGGCGGTAATCGAACGGCGCGCATTAAGAATGTCGGTGATGCGGCCAGACGGCACACCGATATCGAGCGACAGCCGGTTGGCGGAAAGCTTGCGCGCGGTGAGTTCGCGCTTCAACAGACGGCCGGGATGGGAAACGGGAGCCATGGTCTATCCTCTGTGGTAGTCGACGATCTCGACGTCGTAGGCGTCGCCCTTTCGGAATTCGAAGCAGATGCGCCAACGATCGTTCACGGTCATTGCCCACTGGCCTTTGCGGTCACCCTTGAGCTTGTGCAGACCGACGCTTTTCAACGGGCTCAGGTTATTGAGCGACATCGCAACGTTTAGCGCCAGCAGCAGGTCGATCGCGGTTTCGAAATCGAGCCCGCGCAGCTGGTTTGGCCGTTCGCCCTCCCAGACCTTGCGGGTCACGGAATTGCGCCACGACCGGATCATGGCATAAATATACTACGTCAAACGGTGAGCGCAACGGGTATTTACCCGGCGAACTACTGCCCCGGCACCGAATTCAGGCAGTGCCCTAGGCTGACATAAGAGTCCTGCGCCACCTTGAGGCAGCGCTCGCGGTTGTCGGCCGAGACGTGATCCCAGGCCTTGTCGACAACGGTTTTGGTCGTCTCCTCGGTCAGCAGACAGACCGATTTCGCCATCGCGCTCATGCTGCCGCTGGCATGGCTTTCCGCAAAGCCGGCGCAGAAACGCTCCATGTCGAATTCCGGCGCCGCGGCCTGCGCGCCGCCGGACAGCATGATGGCTATGGCCGTTATCAAACCCCGCGTCATAAGGGGTTCGAATAGCGCACGGCGCTTTAAATCTATTTCGCCGCGTTGCGAAAAATTGCTTTAAATTGTTTCGATTGGCTGCGTACCGGGGGCGATGGGCAATGAACGAAGCCGTCAGAGGCGCAGGCTCTCCAAGGGCCACAAGCGCTGCACCGCTCGCCACGATCGCCGCCGAAGCAGTCGACGCCACCGGCAGCGGCCGGCAGATAGCGCCATTTTCCGCCCGTTATCCCTCTTTCGCCTTCGACGATGCCTATCGCGTCTCGGGGCTTGCCGATGAAATCCGCGCGGCAAAAGGGCAGCGGCGGCTTGGCCGCAAGGCGGGCTTCACCAACCGGCAGATCTGGGACGAATACGGCGTGCGCGCGCCGAACTGGGGCTATGTCTATGACCGCACGCTGCACGATCTCTCGGTGCCGCTGCCGCTCGCGCCCTATGCCGAGCCCAAGATCGAGCCGGAAATCATGTTCGGCTTTGCCGCCCCGCCCTCGCCCGGCATGAATGACGCCGCGCTGCTCTCCTGCATCGCATGGGTCGCGCACGGCTATGAGATCGTGCAATCGATATTCCCGGGCTGGAAATTTTCCGCAGCCGACTCCGTCGCCGCGAATGCCATGCATGGCGCGCTGCTGATCGGGCCGCGCCACACCATCGGCGCGCATGCCGCGGAATGGTTGCGCACGCTTGCCGGATTCGAGGTCGAACTTTATCGCGACGGACACCTGATGGAGCGCGGCTACGGAACGAGCGTGCTCGAAGGACCGCTCTCCGTCGTGCGTCATGTGACCGATCTGCTCGCGCGCGATCCCGACAACCCGCCGCTTGCCGCCGGCGAAATCATTTCGACGGGGACGCTGACGCGTGCGCTGCCGGTGAAGGCCGGCGAGACATGGACGACGAAGCTCAAGGGCATCGCGCTTGAGGGGGTCAGCCTGACATTCTGCTGATCGCATATTGTCGATCCATGCGGGAACTTTTGCCCGCGAATCTCATTGTCCGTTGACGGTTGCCTCGATGTGTGGGGCGTACGAGGCGATGAGAGGCAAACATGCACATCTCGGACCAAGGCATTCTGGTCATTCTGCTGGTCGGGCTCATTGCCGGCTGGCTTGCGGGGAGAATTGTCGAGGGCGGCGGATTTGGCGTGATCGGAGATATCGCCATCGGCGTCGTCGGCGCGTTCATCGGCAGCTGGCTGCTGCCGCGCCTCGGCATCCATTTCGCCAGCGGCATTGTCTCGGCGATCATCGTGGCCACGATCGGCGCAATCGTGCTGCTCGCGATCGTCCGCCTGGCGACGGGCGCCTATCCGCGGCGGCGCTGGCGCTTCTGACGATTTTCGCGCTGCCGATTTGAATTTTTTGGCCCCGCTGGCAAAACGGCCGGCGAATACCTAGATGCCGCCCGCGCGGAGCTGCGCGCTGGAGGGTCCGATGTCGCCACTGTCTTTCCTGCTCAACGTGCTGTGGATCGTCTGCGGCGGACTATGGATGGCGGTCGCCTGGATGATCGCCGCCCTCATCATGGCGATCACGATCGTCGGGCTGCCCTGGACGCGGGCGGCCTTCAACATCTCGCTTTACACGCTGCTTCCGTTCGGCCAGCGCGCGGTCTCGCGCGCCCAGTATCAAGGCCACGACGACCTCGGCACCGGACCGCTGGGGACGCTCGGCAACATCGTCTGGCTGATCCTCGCCGGCTGGTGGCTGGCGCTGGGCCATCTGGTCACCGCGTTTCTTCTCGCCATCACGATCATCGGTATTCCGTTCGCCTGGGCGCATCTCAAGCTTGCCGGGATAGCGCTGTGGCCGATCGGCAAAATGATCGTGCCCGATGGTGTTCCGATCCGATCTTGATTTCCCGGGATACCGACGCGGCGCCCTGCCGCACCCAACAAATCAACAAACTTGTGACTTGCGTCACACCTGAGGCGCCCGAGCCTTCCTACGGTCGCAATGAGACCGTATTTTCGGAGCGCTCATAAGGCCTCTGAAAAAAGGGACCGCTCGTTTTTACAACGGCGGCCCCGAAGAAGGCCACCGGCGGGGTGAACGCCGGTGGCCGACCTCTATCAAGATAGCACGGCCGCGTTTTATTTTTGACAGAATTGCGGCTGTCCCCAGCTTGCACCGCGTTTTCCCAACGCGATGTGAAATGCGTTCGTGCGCGAATTTCTCCGCCGCATCATCGCACCTCCCGCTAGTGCTGTGATCGTTGTCGGCAAAACATCGCCGCGGCATCGGGGAGTGTCTTGCTACCTCCGCCGCGATCACTTGCGGCCGAGAAACCAGCTGATCACCAGTAAAATAACACCCAGACCGCCGGACAGCATGCCATGCTTGGTACGGATGCGCGCGAGCCCGTCGACGTGCCCTGGCAAGAAGCTGGGCAACGAGTCCGCCGGCACCAGAAAATAGACCGCGGCGATGACGAGAAAAATAACGCCGAGAATTGTAACGATTGCTTTCATGCTGACCTCTCCCCATTGACGCGCGAGCATAGCAAGGCATCACGACAGTTGCGTAGCGAAAGTTTTGTCAAATAAATGCGCTCGCCGGCGAACGTCAGCGATCAGAATCGCTCATGCTTGCTGAACACCGTGGGAAACGTTTTTTTCAAGTGCGCGTGCGATGCGGCCGCGCCAGCCCACGGTCAATTCTTGACGCGCTCTTCGTGCAGAAGCCAGTCGTGCACCGACTGAACCTTGTCGTCGGAAACGAAATCGAGCAGCTCTCTTTTTTTCTCCTGCAAATGTCTGAAAAAATACGCGCAGACATCGGGGCTCGCCAGATCATCCGAGTTCAGCGCGGCCCAGTTGTCCCATTCGTGAATGATCGCGGCCCTGGCCGCGTCTTCCGATTTTTTTTCTTTCGGCTTTTGCTCGAGAGCCCATTGCCGGCTGGACCGCGCCTGATCGCCAAGCGCCTGCATCCGTTCGCTCAGTACCATGCGCTCACGCTCACCCCGCGGAACTTTTCCCGAGCGTAGCCGAAAGCGTCGTCAAGCGCACGCCGTCTTGAATGCCTGTTTTGCGCTGCAAAACCGGCCAGGCCCAGCGGCCAAATATCATCCTTGGCCGGCAGGCGGTCCTTCGTCGATCCGCGAAAGATCTACTTCGAGTGAAATGCTTCGCTTGAACTGGGCAAACTCGAATTTGGATCTCTCGGAATCGCTCAGTGGAACCTGCACTTTGAGCTCTGCCTGGCGGTTCGCGGAAACAAGCGCGCGCTCAACCGCCTCGCCTGCCATGGCGTATAATTCCCGGCGTTTTGCGATATCCAGATTGCGCTGATCGGTCAGCAAGGACAGATTTAACTTCGCCACCCTGTACAGAGCATTGCGCGAGCGTGAGACCCTGATGTTTTTTTCCTTGTAAAATTCGGAGCGCAAATTGTCCGGATGCCGGATGACATAATCGATAAATTGATGCGCAAGATAATGTTCGCTCAAGCCCGCCCTTTCGAGCCGGTAATAGAGATCCTTCGTTTCGCCACCGTAGCCTTCGAACACTTCATCGTAGCATCCGATTTCGCTCAACGAAGTTCGCGGAGCGATACAGGAGCCGAACACACCGAAATTTTTCGGGCTGCGCTCGAACCGATAATAGGAATTTTCCTCGAGAAGCTGCGCCACCTGCGTCACAAAATTGTCCGCTAAAACGACATCGACATCGACAAAGCAGACCCACTTCGTGACAGCAGCTTCGAATCCCCTGTTGCGGCTTCGCGCCACATTGAACACCCCATTGTCGCTCAGGTGAACAATTTTAACCGTCGGGAAATTCGCGCTCACCCAGTTTGCGGTACCATCGGGGCAATCGGAATCGACGACGACCACCGACGAATTCTGCTGCGCAACGAGCCGCGGCAGACTGGTTCGCAGATATTCCAGTCTGCCTTTACACGTAACAACAAATGTTATCAGCGCGTCGCTACCCATCGCACCAGCCCCCACCACTCGCCTTTGCACCACCCATCAGCGCGAAACGCCGGGCCGCGCTGTTATCGCTATCGACCTGCGCTTTCCCTCAAAAGCGGACACAACCCGCATGTTTGCGCAAGCTCCACCCTGCCCCGGAAAGCAGATATGCAACCGGACCAACCGATCGCTCTCATCTATGATGGTAGCCACGGCGGCATCGTTGCGAGGTTGGACGTTAAATCGGACGTCCTTATTTGGCCGTCGACATTGCCATCCTCGTCGATGTCCACGCCGCACCAGTCGTTGGATTGCATCAGGATTCTGACATTGGCATTTCGCGGCACGCGGACGTCGGCTTTGCAGCCGCCGCCTCCGCTGCTTTCCTGAACGACCGACGTTGCGCGTATCGCGAAGCGGCGCTGGTCAAAAATCCTCTGGTTGCGGCTTTTGTCGACTTCTCCCACTCCCCACGCGCCGATGCCGGATCTCTGCGGGTTCTGCAGGTTGGTATCGATATCGAGACCGGTCGCGCATTTGCCGGCCGGCCCGAACCAGCGACGGTCAACCTGGTTCTGAAAAAGATCCCATTGTCCGCTGTTATAGAAATCGACGGTTCCTTCGTGCGACCGCGATGCGCTGATCCAGTTGTACGCCACCAGTTTTTCCGCGCGAAGGGTACGGTTGACGAACCCGTTCCCGTAAACCCCTATCGCATAGTGGCTGCCGACCGTGCGGCCGATGGCACGAAAGTACTCGAGAACAGGGTCCACCGTTGCGCGATTCACATTGTAGTCGACGCCGAAATAAATCGCGGATCCTTCGGGCTGCCCGACCAGCCTGGCCTGATCCAGCGCGGCCTTTGCATCGGCGGCGATTTCCGCCTGCGCCGAGCCGGTATCGTCCAGACCCTTGGTAAATTTCTCGGGAAGGTTGTTTCGATACTGGTAGAGAGAAACGATCGAAAGGCCGTTTCTGATCAATATGGTCGGCTCGCGGACGCCGTCGATCATGTTGGCGTCGGATGCCATGACCTTCTCGCGCAGACCCGGCTGCGGCTTGCGCGCGAAAAACCGAACGACGACCTTCACGTTCGCGGCGGACAACCTGTCCGCGAGCTTTGCCGCATTGTTCGGCGTATCGATAATGGCAATGCCTGCCGGATCGTTCGGTTGCCCAAACGCCGAAAGGCCCGGCACCAAGGCGCTCGCAAGCAGACCTTTGGTGAATGTTCGTCGCGATACGGACATTGCGCCCCCTGAAAGAGCGGTTGCCTGATCACTCAACCTTTTTGCTGCGCTTTGATCTCGCCAAACTTGGCCAGCGCGCGATCGAATATATCATTGAAGAGCCACATCGAATCTAATACTTCGCGCATGGTTGCCGACGCCTTCGCTCTGTCAGTCTTGCCGAAGGCAAACATGCTGTTGTTGCGCAAGTATCCCATGATTCGCGGCTCGGAAATCCTGTAATTAACCAAGTTGCCCGAATTGAGCGCGGCTTTGGCCGGGCTGGGAATGATCTGGATCAGCTCGAAAAATCTCATCTGGTCGATCGGGTCCGGCAGGGCTTTCATGATCGCCGGAATTTTCGTGAAAAGCTCCGCGTGCGCGTTCATCAGGCCGTTCCGCACGGCGGTCCAGTGATTGTATCTTTGATCTGAATTTCCGACGCGCGCTTCTTCCCTGTCGTCGCGGGCGTTGAGTTTTGGATCGAGGACTGCGATGGACTTCTTGATTGCCGCCCATTTCTTCTGGCCGATTTTGTCCTCGGACACCCCGGTCTGAAAACTTCCCTTGTAGGAATTCGAGCGCGCATTGCCGATGTTTTGATTGCCATCCGTCTCGGCAAAGAAGACGGCCAGGCTGATGCGGCCGGCAACTTCCGCATGCGCCGCATCGAGACCCTTGATGCGTGCAATCGCAGTGCCCATGTCCACAACGTCCTTGAACGGCGTATCGGATTTCTGCGCATTGGCGGGCGGCGCCTGCATGATGCGAAAAAGATTCTTGTACTCGTCGATAAGCGGCTCATTGTTGGCGTCAAAATAAGCCGGAGGAATTTTATATTTGTTTGGCCGCCCGATTTTGGACGGCAGTACGTCGGTGAGATCCTTGTAGGCGCCCATCATGGCGACACGGGCAAGATAGAGTGCCTGGCCCGGCACGTCCGGCAGCTTTTGATTTGAATTGATCTGCGCGCGCCGCTCGCTCAGGATCGACCTGAAGTCCTCAACCGATTTGTTATAGACGTTGAGCGCATCGGACTGCGGTTTTGTCACGGCCGCCGGCTGCGCAAATGCGTTCGCAAGGCCGCAAAGCCCGACCGTCGCGAACAAGCGGGCACAATTCACGATCCATGCAGGCATTCTGCTCCCCGGCTTCAGGCGTCGCATCAATGCGTCTCTACGATGATATCGGTATCATCGCCCGTTTCGTCGCTCATGCCGTTATCGGATATGATCAGGGATGAGCCCGGCGTGATCAGTCTCGCGATTCGTTCGCCGGCATCTTGCGGTATGTCGATGCGATCGAGGGCGGCGGCGGCCTGCGGGGGCGCCAACGGCGAGGCCTTTTGAATCGTCGATGCCTTGTGCGGTTTTTCCGGAGCCTTTTGACGAAGTGAATACCGGTCGGGGATCGATACGACGTTCCACCGAATTGCCGCGCCCGCGGTCGGAAATTCCACGGCGCTGAAAACGTGCGTTCCCATCGGCTCGTTGGGATTTTGAATGTTGACCGGGACATCGAACAACGGGGCGAACCCCTGTCGCACGAAGAGCTTGCTCAGCTTGCGGCTCACAAAGATGGTTACAGGTGCAACCTTTTGCGGCGCGACGTCGGCGGCAGTGGAGTCTGGACGTTTTTCGTTCTCCTGCGCCTGGGCATTTGAGACGAGCGGAGCAAGCATCGCCGCGGCCGCGGTGGCACTTCCGGAGTCCGGCGAAGCGACCGCGACTTTCGGCTCGACAACAAAAAGGCGCGGATTGCTGATCTCCACCGGCCGAACATCGTCGCGCGCGATGATCACGCGCGTGCCGCGCCTGGTGATATGAAACAGGCGAATGGCAAAGTCATTGGTCAGGCGGATGCAGCCATGGGATGCCGGATGCCCGGGCAAGGGCCCGGCATGCAACGCGATCCCCGACCAGGTGATGCGCTGCATGTAAGGCATGGGCGCGTCGCTATAGATGTTTGAGCGGTGCCACCTTGCCTTGCTGATGACGCTAAATACGCCGAGCGGCGTGGGATGATCCCTGACCCCCGTCGATACGGAAGAGCGTGCGACCAAAACCCCGTTGTCATAAAGCGAGATCCGCTGATCCGCGATCGAGATAATGATCATGAGCGGTCCCTTGGGAGCGTCCGGGACCTGCGGATTCTTTGGTAAATCGGGTTGAGTGTGCTTCCGGTGCTTGTGACCAAACGCGTAGTCGACCGACCAGGCTCCGTCCCGGGCATGAGCGGTCGCGCCCAAAAGCGTCATTACGAGTGCGGCGAGGAACCAGCGCATAAATCCCTTCATCCTGCGTATTCAGAATACTTTGCGGCGCTGGTATGTTCACAGTGCTATTTTTTAGGCTCCCGGGCGCACGCCTTTGGCCGCTGAATCCGGCCTCGTGATGCCGATTGCGACCATGGCTGCCAATGCCCGCTTTGGGCCAATAGCGGGCATCGTTTTCCTATCGCTTAGGTTGAAAGACGATTTTGTGATGGTCGTCACAGCCATAAATTTTTCCTGCGTCTCTACCTGGGTTGGGTTGGGTATCGAACGGGGGACGGGCTTTGCTTCCATCGCTTAAGATCAAGCTTGCTTTCATCGCGGCCTTTGGTGTCGCCGGCTTCTTCGCCGAAAACTCCGCGGCGCAGGAAAAATCGATTGTAGTCGCCTCTACCATCGCCACGGAGAACTCAGGGCTATTCAGACATCTGCTGCCGGTCTTTGCGCAAAAAACCGGCATCGCCGTGAAGGTGCTGGCACAACACTCGACTCAAGCGCTTGAAACCGGACGACAAGGCCAAGCCGATGTCATTTTCGTGCACGCAAAGTTCGCCGAGCAAAAGTTCGTCGCTGAAGGGGACGGCGTGACGCGATTTCCGGTTATGTACAACGACTATGTTCTCGTGGGTCCGGCGAACGACCCCGCCGGCATCAAGGGCATGACCGACATCACCCGGGCTCTCAGGGCGATCCAGGAAAAACGGCTTTCGTTCATATCGCGTGGGGATCATTCGCGTACCCATCGCGATGAACTTGCCCTGTGGAACAAGGACGTCGGCGTCAACATCGAAAAAGAGCGAGGACCCTGGTACCGGTCGATTGGCGCGAACATGGGAACGGCGCTCGACAAGGCCGCAACGGAACATGCCTACACGCTGTCGGACCGCGCCACCTGGAGTGCCTTCAAAAAAAGGGGTGATCTGCAAATATTGGTCGAAGGCGACAAGCGGCTGTTCAAGCAATACAGCGTCATATTGGTGAATCCGCAAAAGCATCCGGGCGTAAAGCGGGACCTTGGCCAGAAGTTCATTGACTGGCTTGTGTCGCCGGAAGGCCAAAAAGCTATCGCCGATTATAAAATCAATGGCGAGCAACTATTTTTTCCGAATGCGACTGATCCGAATGCGTGAGGCTTCATGCCGCCTCGGTAATCGATCATGCGCGCTTTACCCCAAAAGAGGGCACTCCGACACCACAACAGCGACATAGCATCGCAGGTTGACCTATCGCAAAGTCGACGTTGGACTAAAGTAGCGAAGATAAATTGCGGGGATGCCGAACAGTCGCCTGACTTTAGGCTTCCCCCTGTTCGGCGAACTGTAGGAGGGGCCGTTGCTGATCGCCACTCGCAACGGTCCCTTTGGCGTAGTCGTCGGCAGTTTCAATCTCGAACGAGCCGATGTCCGCTTCGCCCCCGATAGCGGACATGTGCGGCGCAAAAGAGAATGTCCGCTATGGGCCAAAAGCGGGCTGAAGTCGGTGCTTCAAGTCGGCACCACCCGCGCCAGGAAGCTGCGTGTTAGCGCTCCGATTTCTGCACAATGGTCTTCAAGTGCGAAGTGACCGCCGTCGATCGGGTGGAACTCGATCTCCGGCATGTCCGCGGGAGGCTTCATGCTGGCGCCCGGGAAAAGCGGATCGTTGACGCCGGTGGCAATCATCACCTGACGCTGGTGCGTTTTGAAGAATTGCCGCGCATCGTCGACTGTCTGCCGGTTGTTTTTGATATCGTAGAGGAGGTCCAGCATGATCTCGTCAACGCCCGGGCGAGCCAGCAAGGCGCTGTCGATCGTCCAGCTGTCCGGGTCGATCAGCGACGGGTCACGAGTTCCGGCAATATACTGATTGCGAACGGCTTCTGGTGTCAGCTTGGACCGGACCGCATCTCGATGCGCCGGCGACCCGTCCTTCCAGTACGCTAGCTCGGCCGCCCAGAGCGGGCCATCGGTCGGCTCTCCGAATGTCGGTGTGTTCTGGATGACGATCCCGGTTACACGATCGGGATATTTGAGCATCAAGCGGTATCCGATGGGGCCGCCGAAATCCATCACGTACATGGCGAAACGCGTGATGCCGAGCTTCTCAAGCAGCGCCTCGATCACCTGCGAAAGATGGGCGTGCGTGTACTGGAAATCGGAGCGTGAAGGGACGGCGCTGTGTCCGAATGCCGGATAGTCGGGTGCGATCACCCGATACTTGTCGGCAAGTATCGGAATGAGGTTCCGGAACATGCGGGACGATGTCGGAAACCCGTGGAGCAGCAATACGACAGGCGCTCCAGTTGGACCGGCCTCGCGGTAAAATATGTTCAACCCACCCACATCGACTGTACGATAACGTGTCTCAGGAAGCGCCGCTCCAGGTCCCGCCGGCGTCGCGTGCTGCGCAGACGCAGACATCGGCCACGCAGCAGCTGCACCACCCAGCAAGCTAGTGAACTCGCGACGTCTCATGCTCCTCCCCGAGGCTCGGACAGGAGACCGTAGCAACCCTCGCCCGTCCTCAGGAAGGGGTGTAGCGGAGATAGAGGATGTCCGCTTTGGGTCAGAAGCAGACATGAGCGGTGCAACTAGGTATGTCGATTATGGGCCAAAGCAGACATGGCGCTTCTTACTCGATCACCTCGTCTGCGCTGGCAAGTAGAGTTGGCGGAATGGTTAGGCCGAGCGCCTTGGCGGTCTTTAGATTGATCACAAGCAGATATTTGGTCGGCGCCTGCACCGGCAGGTCGGCGGGCTTCTCGCCCTTAAGGATGCGATCGACGTAGCCTGCTGCGCTGCGGAACTGTGCGGCAGTATCGTAGCCATAGGAGATCAAGCCACCGCTGCCGGCGACGAAGGACCGTTCATAGTAGACCGCAGGCAATCTGTGCCGGGCCGCCAGCGTAATGATTAGATCGCGATGAAGCTCCGTTAAGTTACTCGCCGTCACAATCAGACCGCCATTCGAGACGCGCGCGAAGGCTGCGACATCGCGCTCGATCTCACTGGCGTCGCGCACGTTGATCGGGCTGACCTCCACCCTCAGCGACGGTGCCACGGACTGGATGGCGCCGAACTGGCCGATTCCCGTCGGCGTGCTGGGATCCCGAAAGACGGCCGCCCGCGTCACGTTTGGCGCGATCTGCTTCAGTAGCTCCAGCCATTTCCCGCCCAAGCCATATTCGAACGAGAGGAAGCCGGTGGCGTTGCCGCCCGGGCGCGCCAGGCTGTCGACAAAGCCGGCGGCGACCGGGTCGCCAGCGACCGGGAACACGATCGGCACGGTGCGGGTAACCTGCAACAACGGTCCCACGGTCGAAGAGCCAAAGGCTAAAATGACGTCCGGCGCGAGCGCGGCCAGTTCCGCCGCATTCCTGCGAATTGCAGCGGCATTCGTCGTGGCCCAGCGGGTGTCGACGCGCACATTACGGCCATCGGTCCAGCCCAATTGCGCGAGTGTTTGCAGGAACGAAGCGACCCAGGCCTGAAAGTCCCGATCGTTCGCGGCGGCGGGCAGAAGGATGCCGACGAGCCGCATACGCTCGCCCTGCTGGGCATCCGCTGTGAGCGGCCACGCTGTCGCCGCACCGCCGAGAAGCGTGATGAACTCGCGTCGCCTCATTGCGCCCCCCGAGGCTCAAGAAGGGGCAGCATAGCGGTTCAAGTGAGGGCCGTTAAGGGATGCCCGATGTCCGCTTTGCGTCAAAAGCAGACACAACCCGGTGCCGAAATCGGAAACAGGCGCTATCTCGGAACGGATTATTGCCTGAGACGAATTAAAACGGTTTCTTGCTATTGAAGCTGCACAGCTTCGACAAAGCCACGAACTGAACTGTCAGCTCAGCTTGCAAAATTATGCAAAAATATTGACCGATTGACCGGGCGTATCGGTGAGTGGTGGGGCAACGGGCGAGCTGTCAGAAGCTGCCAAGGCCCGCGTATCGTTGAGTGATCCGCCGAACGTGGTTACCGGTTGGTTATCAAAGCTGGAAGTGTGGTTGACCTCGACATCCAGCGATGAGCCGGCGGGCGTAATTGACTCTTTGGCTTTCTTTGCTGCTTCCGCGGCACGCTTCTTGATATCCTCGGCTTCAGCCTTGCGAGCCCAGTCGACGTCATAGCAATTGCGACACAGCGTGCCGTCGATCTTCACCGGAGTTTGCAAAATCCCCATGATCAAGATGCTAGATAACGCCGGTAAATGGCGTCTGAATCGGGCGATAACACCCGCGTGATAGAAAGTTGCTAATAAAGCAGTCCGACCATTTTCCTGTAGCTGTTGCTGCGCTACGCCGATGTCCGCTTTGGGTCAAAAGCGGACATCCCCGCACTACCCTGTTTCGTTCAAGAAATCGCGCAATTCAGCAAAAAGAGGGGCAACGCCAGGATCCCGTTCCAACATAATGTGGTTGGAGCCCGGCAAGGCTACGAAACGAGCACCAGGTATTCTCGCTGCCACTTCACGACCCAATTGGATCGGAACCCTGCGGTCATCGCGAACGTGCATAACGAGTGTGGGCGACTTTATTTTCGGTAACAATTCTCGCACGTCAATCCCTGCGGCCGTCTCAAGATAGCGTACAGCCCCTTCGGGCGAGCTACTCAGTCGCTGAAGTTCGTTGAAGTAATCAGCCTGTTCTCTTGTTGCTGTCGGCATCAGCAAGGATGTGAATATCTGACGAAAGGTTGGATCGTCTGAGCCCCATCCCAACTTCGTGAGCGTTTTCATCGCTTCAAAGCGTTCGCGATCCGCAGCAGTCAGATTGGGGCGCTTATTAGATCCCACGGCAAAGCTGCCGCACAGGATTAAATGTGAGACCCGATCCGGATGCCGCGCCGCGAATGCTATCGACACAGCGCAGCCCTGCGAAAAACCAAACAGCGGAAAGCGCGTAAGACCGGCGGCATCCGCCACAGCTTCCATGTCGCTTACCCACGCATCTAGCGAAAGGCCACTGACATCCCAATCCGACAGCCCATTTCCACGCGCGTCGTATCGGACCAATGTATGATCCTGTGCCAACTTGAGTAGAAAATGTCGAAAAATTGGGATTTCCCAGTCGTACTCAAGATGGCCCAGCCAATGCGCCGATCTCATCAATGGCGGTCCCGCGCCAACCGTTGCGTAAGCCAAACGAACACCATCAGACGCATTACAGTATCTAATTTTCTGGTGAAGGTTCGCGGCGGCGAGGACACTTGCACCGGGCGGCGCTGCATCATTGAGATTGATTGCGTAAATCTCAACGGGCCGCGCAATGTTCTTTAGATTCTGCCGACCGAGTTCCCGGCAGCTGACAGGAACCTTTCCCTCAATCTGATCGAGAACTTGGCGAGAAATACAAACGCCCCCACGATCAGCGATGCTTTCTAGGCGTGCGGCAACGTTGACGCCATCACCGAAGATGTCACCCTCATCAATAACTATGTCGCCGACATTGATGCCAACTCGAAAATCAATCCGTCCATCCTCTGACAAACTGACATTCCGTTCAGCCATTCTTTGCTGGATTTCCAATGCGCAGCGAACAGCATCAACCGCGCTGGCGAACTCAACCAACATCCCATCACCGGTCGTTTTAACGATGCGTCCGTGATGCTCGGTAATTTTGGGGTCTATGAGTTCGCGCCGGTGCGCTTTGAGGCCCGCGAGAGTACCTTCTTCGTCGAGCCCCATCAGGCGGCTGTAGCCGGCGACATCAGCTGCCAGGATGGCGGCTAGCCGCCGTTCGACATGCGCCTCAGCCATAAGGATTTGCCCCAATCCATCCTGATTTTGTCCCAAGTTTATGGTCGAGGATGGAGGGTGTCCATCAAGGCAACAATGTCCGCTTTACCCCTGAAAGCGGACATGTGCGATGCAGCTAGCGATTTCCGCTTTGGGCCAATAGCGGACATTGCGCTCATTGCGCGGATACTTTTTCAAAGTCCGGCAGCTTCCACGTCTTGTCGAAAAAAGCCTTGTCGGGACCGTAGAGGCGGAAGATCGGAAACCACTCGCGCCCTTTGATTGTGGTCACCCAATTATTTTCCATCCCTGCGGGTGCTTGCGGTGCGAAATAAATGTCCACTGAACCGTCCGGGTTCTTTTTGGTCTTTTGATTGTACGAGTCCAAGCTGATCACTGACGCTTCCCGCAAGAAGCCAGCAGTGTCCATGTCGTACAAAGTTATCGACCAATACTGTCTCGCCGGAACGTTTGGTGGCACACGTAGACGATAGGCGGTGTCGCCATTAAATGGTTTTCCTGAGCTGTCACTCAGGGTTTGCAAGTAGATGCTTGGTGCGCTCGCGTCCTGTTTCATCGGCGGCCCCCAAGCAAAAAAGTTCAACATGCCGCGGCCGTCGTAGTCGAGCATATCGGCGCTCAGGTAGGTGAATTGCGTCTTTATTCCGGAGGCGTCTGGTAAAGACCAGCGAGCGCCATCCCAGTAAGGGACTGATGCAGCGCGTTGCAGGTTGATGAGATACGCCTTTGCTTCGATCACCGCTGCGCGAAGGGTTGCCGTAGTGGCGGGGTCCGGCTTGAACTCCTTGCCTTTCTCTATCCCGACAGAACGAAGCATGTTCATGACCGCAAGGTCACGTTCAAGAACGGGTTCCTCATTCAGCATCTTGGAAAGCACCGCGTAGAAAGTCTCATCCATGCGCGGAATGCCGTCCCAGATTTTGTCAGACGCATCTATGAATCGCTGTTGCGGCTGACTACCGGCCACAGACAATGGATACATTCGGAACTTCTTGATCAGCGCTATGGCGTTATCAATATCCGCCTGCGCCGCACTGTTCGGGATTGTGCGCATAAGCCAGAACCCGCCGAAGGTCTGTTGGCGCACCGAGATATAACCGGCGGGCACGTCGCCTTTGTAGTCGGGCGGCAATATGAGGTACTTCGCTCCCTGTCCTTTATCTTCTCCACCGGGTCCGACGACTGCCAGGGGCGCATCCCAGATGTCGCAAATCTGACCGTAAAGCCCCGCGCCGACGGCGGCAGGGACATCGAACACAATCGGCCCGTCCTTGGTGGAGTAAGCGCTGTAGAAATAGTGCGTTGACGCATTAGGGGTCGTCGTCTGGAATTTCCAGTCAGGCAATTTTGCGTAATAAACGATGTCGTTGTACTTCGCATTCATGTCTCGCAGGAAGCCTTGCCGCACCGCATCCATCGCGACGATAGGCATTCCCCAAATCGCTGCCTCGACTGCACGTCGCTGAACGGCTCGACGCGCAAGCTCTTCCGAAGAGACGTTTTGCGTTTGGGCTTGAACCGAGGCACAGAGCAAAGCGAGGGCCGCAACGACAAGTTTTTTCATTTTCTAGCCAGCCAGATGAGAAGGGCACCACGGAGGCTAACAACCCCGGATTTTGCAGTTTAGTTGGACTATGGGCCAAGGACCGCACCCAAGTAGATGTCCGCTTTGGGTCAAAAGCGGACATCACACCGACTTCAAACAGTAAACTGCGAATTGTGCGCGCCGGTCGGTAAAACGACATGAAAAATCGTGCCATGGGAATTACCCGGTGATGCCCATAGACGCCCATCGTGGGCCTCGATAATTGAGCGGCAAATGGCGAGTCCCATCCCCATTCCCGTCGGCTTGGTAGTAAAGAATGCTTCGAAAATCTTTTCTGCATTCTTGGCGTCTATCCCGATGCCAGAGTCTTCAACAGTGATCATGACATTACCGGCCTCGAGCATTGATTTGATCGTTAAAGCGCGAAGATTTTCAACGGTAGTGCTCATGGCGTCGGCAGCATTCATAATCAGATTGAGTAGCACCTCCTGCAACTGAATTGGATCCGCTAGAACACGCGGAAGATCCGCTGCGAGCTTCGTCTGGAGTTTAATCTTTTGTGCGCGCAGTTCGCCACGGGTGAGATTAAGCACATTCTTCAAAGCTTCGTTGATGTCAGTTGGGACACGTTTGTTCGTATTCTTTTTGAACATCGCACTTATACTCGTGATAACATCGTTAGCGCGTTGGCCGTCTTCCCCAATACTTTTCAGAACGGCACGTGCTTCATTGAGATTTGGTTTTTCTTTTGCGAGCCAGCGTGTGCCTGCACTTGAATTGGCTACGATAGCCCCTAGTGGTTGTCTGATTTCATGGGCGATGGACGCAGCCATTGCACCCATCGTGGCCAGCCGTGACACGCGGGCCATTTCGGCGTGACCCATGATCTCTCGCTCGCGCGCAACCGCGAGTTCGCCGAGCATTTCGTTAAATGCAGCTGCCAGCCCGCCAATTTCATCCCGGCTTTCATGCTTAAACCGTAGTCCGTAGTTTTTCGTCTCACGAATAGCGTTTGCCAGGTCGGCGAGCCGCTTGATCGGGACGACCATGTCTCGATAAGTCAAAAGAGCGACGAACAAGGCGAGCGTGCCGAGGGTGCCGATCAGTACCAGACTGTAAATGCGCTGGCGGCCGAGGTCTTGAATGCGCTGTGTCAAGAGCTGATCGAGTTTGTTCTGCGTAACATCCCAGGCATTGAGCCCGCTGTTGACCACGTTCGCAAACGACGAGTCGGCATGCCCTGCATCGCCCGCGCCGGAGGCGAAGAAAGCATGCAATGTACCGAGATAAGCGTTCGTACTAGTCGCAAAGGCTGTAATTGCGGGATCAACAACTTCCTTCAAATCGCTGCCGGGATTTCCACGTTGCGCGATGCGGAGATCGGTCACCATGCCATCTATATTTGCCCGCAACAGTGTGGCGAGCGCAACAAGGCGCGCTGTGTCGTCGGCAGAGGTCCCGTTCGGATCCGTCGGCACTCGTACCAATAATTGTGCTTGGCCAAGCTCGTCCAGGACCGCAGGCAAACGTGTCACCACGATGTTTTCGACGTGGTAGGTATCAAGAACAGGGTCGAGTGTTAAGTTTGAATCGTCCCCTATGCGAGCAGCAAGGTCGCGTAGATTTTTGAGGCAGACTAAGTAAGTGTTGTCTGATGACGCGTCAGCAGTATTGCTGATACTTAACTCATGGAGACCTGCTGTAAGCGACCTCGAAACATCCGCTATATGCAAGATGCCCTCGGTTTCAGCGTCCGCTCGCGATAGTAAATTGATAGCGTCGAGTTCGGATGTGTATTGTCGATTACCGAGATCGCTATGTGTTTGTGTTTTAAGCACGGCCACATAGATCGGGCGGAGTAACGCTAAGTACCTGCTGCCAATGAGCTCATTGCGGGCAAAGTTAATTGCAATCTGCTTCTCAACCAAAAGCGCATAAGTAGCTACGCTTGTGAGTACCAAAGACACCCCGCATAAAATCAGAAACTTTGTCCTGGTACGCAAATCCTTAAACATGAGCGGCTCCGAATATCCGTCGCAGCACGTTCTAACGTAGTTTGTGGATTTAATTGGTTTCGGTATGCGCGAAATGCTGGCGACCATACCATGCGCCGATACGCTGATGTGGCTCATAAAATCGTGATTGTTGGAATGCGGTGCGGATCGGTATGTCCGAAAACAACAAGAAGCAGCCGTCGATTGATCTAAATGAAAATGTCCGCTTTGGGCCAAAAGCAGACATGACAGCTGTGCTATCGCTATGTCCGTTTTGTGCCAATCGCGGACATTATTCGATCACCTCGTCGGCAGTGATGAAAAGCTTATTTGGAATCTCAAGTCCGAGCGCCTTCGCGGTCTTGCTATTGATTATCAACTCGTACTTGGTTGGCAATTGCAGTGGAAGCTCGCCCGGACTTATGCCGCGCAGAATGCGATCGACATAGGCCGCAGCTCTCCGCCACTGGTCGATTTGGTTGGGCGCGTAGGAGACCAAACCGCCAAATGCCGGAAAAAAGCTAAACGAATAAATTGCCGGCAGGCGCAGCCGGGCAGTCAATTCGATGATCCGGTCACGATTAGCAATAACGAGCGGGTACGGCGCTACGATGAGGCCACCATTTGGCTCGCCCGCGAACGTGGTAAGGGCGGGCTCGATTTCGGCGGCACTGCGCAGGCCGGCCGCTGTTACTTTCACTCCCAACGAACCTGAAGCGGTTTCGGCGGCGCGAAAGAACGCGATATTGGCGGCTACGTCCGGATGGTAGACGACCATTGTCCGACGCATCTCGGGCGCGATCTGTTTGAGCAACTCCAGCCATTTGCCGCCGATCGCGGTTTCAAAATTATGAAACCCAGTGATATTCGCCCCGGGGTGCGCCAGGTCTGTGACGAAGCCGCTGCCGACCGGATCAGACACCTGGATGAATACGATCGGAATCATTTGCGTCGCTTGCCGCAGCGCCCCCACGGTCGGATTGCCGTATGCAAAGATCACATCCGGAGCGGTCGCAACCAGTTCTGCAGCCGCTATGCGGTTTTGTTCAGCGCTTCCGTCCGTATAACGGGGTTCAAACCGAACACCGCGGTCCTCAATCCAACCCGCCCCTTGCAGACTTTGCTTGAAAGCATCGAAAGCGGCCTGCAATTCAGAATTGTTTTTACCGAAGGGAAGTAGCAGGCCAATCCGCCGCACTCGGCCGGATTGCTGTGCGTGTGCCATTAGCGGCCACGCTGCCGCCGCACCGCCGAAGAGCGAGATGAATTGCCTTCGCCTCATTTCCGACCCCAGGCTTGATAGAAATCATCCTCCCAGCTCAACCTAAGTACACCGGAACGGCCGGGCATGACACCTGCCGATATCCGCTTTGGGCCAATAGCAGACATTCCAGCGATTCGAATCGGCGCCAAGCTACTTTCCGACCTCAATGGGATCCTTGTGTACGTCATCCATCGATTCTCCTTTTACGCCCCCATTGTCCTTGATCCCTAGCGGTGACGCTTTGTCGTTGGTCTTCTGCATGTTCATGTCGGAATGGCTCACCTTGCCCGATCCGGACTTTCGAGTGCTGATGGTCGCTTCGTTAAAGTGCTTTCCCGCCACAGCATTTTTAAACAGTTTAGGACTACTCGTTTTGTCTGCTGACGTTGACGCGCCTGCCGGATGCGAATCGCCAGAGCCGCCTGATTTTCCGCCTGCCAATGTTGCTTGAGATGAAGTTGCCAACACAATCGCTATCGCAACGATTAGACTGCGCATTTTGCACTCCTATTTTTGATCGAGAGACAATGCAGATCCCGAAAGCGAAACTACTTGTGTCCGCCGCCGCTGTGGCCTGCAGGTGCGTTTGTGTTGGGTTTGGGCTTGCGGGCGTCTTGGGTGTTATACTGATACTGTACTGTCCCGTAGTTGAAAGACGTACTTTCACTGACGCCCTTAGATGAAGAAGCGTCCTTATTCTTTTGATCAGCATTTGCGATTAACGGCGCTACGAATACGAACGCCAAAGCAATAATCAGAAGAACATTTAATCTGCGCATTTGAAGCCCCCACTAAAAGCGGAAGCCGCCCCACTTCTATGATACGCGCAAGCCGCAAGGTTATTAAGACAATAACACTGACTTAACCTCCACGGCTGCATCATTTAGGTCGAAGGCCGGCCATTCATCAGCCGACATATGCGCTGCGAAAGCGATGTCTGCTTTACCTCAAATAGCGAGCGCGAAAGCGGATGCTCCCGGAGGGCCATGTCCGCTTTACCCCAGAAAGCGGACATGTGCGGTGTAAACAAGAATGTCGGCTTTGGGCCAAAAGCGGACATGAACAGACAGAAAGACC
>Ga0187765_10000038_pt1 | contig 43384 bp, 45 predicted proteins | sample 0216_QUI02_MP05__3_FD_133018 | JGI IMG/M metagenome (GOLD analysis project Ga0187765, IMG submission 133018) | Tropical peat soil microbial communities from peatlands in Department of Meta, Colombia - 0216_QUI02_MP05_10_MG | ecosystem: Environmental > Terrestrial > Soil > Wetlands > Peat ...
CCAGTCGCGCGGATCACCAATTGACTGCCGGTAGGCACAGCGACGGCGGTGCTGGCCTGCGCGGTATCGCCTGGCCGCAGACCCTGGAGCATTACGGGCGGCCGACCGGTATACGGCGGCGGGGTGACCCACGCATCAATGCGGAAATTTGCCGGTGCGACGACGCCGTGCCAATCGAAGGCCGCGGTAATTCGCTTGAACCGTTCGCCGCCGGCCGCAAAGAAGCTGGCCACGACCAGAATGAGTACGAGTGCACGAAATGCCATCGGATCGCGGAGCGACAACTGCGGCGTCGGCCAACCGGCCTTGAATTTTCGCGCCGAGAGCAGTGCCTGTTCGACATGTGCGCGCCACAACGCTTGTGCCACCGGATCCTGACTGTTCGCAGCAATATGGTCCGCCAGCGCGGTAGCTGGGCGATGCCTCTCCCCCGTGCTGCGGTCAAGCCGGCGCAGCCCATCGTAGATGCTCGGCAGGCGCAGAATGACGATTGGCAACGCTGCAGCAAAGGCAGCGATGACAAACACAGACAGGCCGATTGCGCGCCCCAGCGGCGGCAGTGCCAACCAAAGACCGGCCCAGGAAAAGGCGAGGAAAAGACCAGCGATGGTGGCAAGCGCGGCGAGCGCCGGCCACAGGCGCTCCCACAATATGCTGCCGCGCGCGCGCGTAAGGGCCCGCGTGAGCAGAAGTCGCGCCGGTTGCGCTCGATCGCGAGGCGGTTCGCTCAATTCGTCCAAAAGCCACTCCGTCGCTCAGGCTCGGGAGAATCTCAATGTCATCATGCTAACATGCACCGGACGACCGGGCCACGCGCCCATATACGTGCTTAAAGCCAATCCGGCATGCGATCGAGCGCAATTAATTGGTCAACTTCAAGGCGTGGACGCACCAAGGCCCATTCTGAGCCATTGACCATAACTTCCGGCACCAAAGGCCGGGTATTGTAGGTGCCGGCCTGGACCGCGCCGTAGGCGCCAGCCGACATTATGACAAGCAAGGCGCCGTTTGCGGGCTCCGCCAGATCGCGGTTAATGGCGAGGAAATCGCCACTCTCGCAGACGGGACCGACGACGTCGGCGCGAATGCGCCGCGCCGACGATGGCTGTGCGACGACCGGCCAGATTTCATGATGAGCATCATAAAGCGTCGGCCGGACGAGGTCGTTCATGGCGGCGTCGACGACGACGAAATTCTTGGCCTCACCATGTTTCACAAACAGCACGCGAGTCACAAGAATACCTGCATTTCCGACGAGCAGCCGACCGGGTTCGAAGATCAGCCGGCAATCGAGATCACGCGTCGCCTGCTTCACGACCTTGGCATAGGCCTCGGGGTGCGGCGGCGGTTCATTGTCATCCCGATAGGGAATTCCCAATCCACCCCCGAGATCCACGTGGGAAATTGAATGGCCATCGGCACGCAGCACCCGCACAAAGTCCGCGAGCAGTGCGAAAGCATTGCCGAACGGATCAAGATCGGTGATCTGGCTGCCGATATGCATATCCACGCCGGCGACTTTGAGGCCCTTGAGCCTGGCGGCGCGGGCGTAGATTTCGCGTGCGCGGCTGATCGGAATGCCGAATTTGTTCTCGGCCTTGCCGGTGGCAATCTTGTGATGTGTCCTGGCGTCGATGTCCGGGTTGACGCGTACAGAAATATTTGCGGTACGGCCCCTCGCCGCCGCAATTGATGACAGCAATTCGAGTTCCGGTTCGGATTCGACGTTGACGCACAGAATGCTTTCGTCGACCGCGAGCGCAAGCTCGGCCGCAGTCTTGCCAATACCTGAGAACATGATTTTGTCGGCCGGAATACCGGCAAGACGCGCTCGCCTGAGCTCGCCACCCGAAACTACATCCGCGCCTGCTCCGAGCTTCGCAAGCGTGCGGACGACAGCCTGATTGGAATTCGCCTTCATTGCATAGCAGACGAGCGCACGCACGTCGGCGAACGCGCCTGCAAACACCTGATAGTGCCGGGTGAGCGTTGCCGTCGAATAACAGTAAAATGGCGTTCCAACCGCGGCGGCAAGCGCGTCCAGATTTACCGCCTCGGCGTGGAGAACGCCGTCGCGATATGCGAAATGGTGCATGACACGCTCAGTTGAGCAAAACGTCGAGAGGGATACGTTTATTCGGGCCCGCCGGGGCAATCGGCTTGCCGTCGGGACCGAGTACCGGAGCATATTTAACGTTTCCAGCCGGAGCCGCCTGTTCTCCGGCGAGCGACGCAGCCGGTGGCGGATCGAGCGGACCTTTTCGGCCACACGCAGTCAGCCCGAGCGAGGCGGCAATCGCGCCGATCAGGGCAAGTCGTAGCAGCAGACGGTGGCAAATCGGATTCACGATACGCGCTCCTGGCCTCGCAGATACCATAGCAAAACAAGCAAAGAAGGCGAAGTCAGGGTTTCTCTTTCTGGAGCCTGCGCAGCCATTTCCTTGCCTGGGCACGCACGTTTCTGGGCGCGGTGCCCCCGAAACTGGATCTGCTTTTTACCGAGCGGTCGACAGACAGAACGCTGAAGACGTCGTCGCCGATTCGCGGTTCAATTTCGCGCATGGCCGCGAGCGGCAGCCGGTGCAGGGCAACACCGGTCTCTGCCGCTTTGGCGACAATCCGGCCGGTGCGATGATGGGCCTCCCTGAACGGCATTTTCAAAGTGCGCACCATCCAATCGGCAAGATCGGTGGCGGTTGCATAGCCTTCGCCCGCCGCCTTCTTCATGCGCGCGGTCTCGGGTTCAAGATCGCCGATCATTCCGGTCATTGCGGCAATGGACAATGAAAGTGCCGAGAGGGAATCCATGGCGCCTTCTTTGTCTTCCTGCATGTCCTTGGCATAGGCGAGCGGCAAACCCTTCATCACGATCAACAGCGCGTTGAGTGCGCCAATGACGCGACCGGTCTTGGCCCGGACCAGTTCGGCGGCGTCCGGGTTGCGCTTTTGCGGCATGATCGAGGAGCCGGTGGTGAACTTGTCCGACAGCCTGACCAGGCCGGTCAACGGAGAAGTCCAGATAACGATTTCCTCAGCCAGCCGCGACAGGTGAACGGCGGTAATCGAAGCGGCCGCCAACGTCTCCATGACGAAATCGCGATCGGACACTGCGTCGAGCGAGTTCGCCATTGGCCGATCAAAACCGAGCGACTTCGCTGTCATGTCCCGGTCGAGCGCAAACGAGGTTCCGGCAAGTGCAGCGGCACCGAGCGGAGATTCGTTGAGACGTTTGCGGGCGTCGGCGAAACGCCCGCGGTCACGCGCGGCCATCTCGACATAGGCGAGCAAATGGTGCCCGAAAGTTACCGGCTGCGCGGTTTGCAAATGGGTGAGGCCGGGCATGACCGTAGCGACATGCGTCAGCGCCTTGCCTACGAGCGCGAGTTGATAGCCCTTGAGTGCCGCATCAATCGTGTCGATTGAATCGCGCATCCAAAGCCGGAAATCAGTCGCGACCTGGTCATTGCGCGAGCGCGCGGTATGCAGTCGGCCTGCCGCTTCGCCGATAAGCTCGGCGAGCCGGCCCTCGACATTCATGTGGATGTCTTCCAGGGCGCGCTTGAAGGAGAATTTGCCAGCCTCGATCTCTGACAAGATCGTGTCTAGACCGTGAGCTATCTTTTTCGCATCTTCGGCCGCAATAATGCCTTGCTTGGCCAGCATTTCGGCATGCGCCTTGGACGCGGCAATGTCCTGGCGATACAGGTGCCGGTCGAACTCGATGGAGGCGTTAATCTCCTCCATGATGTCATCAGGGCCAGACGCAAACCGCCCACCCCACATCTTGTTGCTCATGGCATATCCATCAAAGCGCTCATGACCGGCCCCCAATCCAGCTTCGCTAAAAAACGCCTTGCCATGGTTTTGGCGGGCGGAATCGCCGGAGTCATCGTTGGGCTCGCGGGGGTATACGGGATTGCGACCCTCACGCGCAATGCGGGCAGCGACCCGGCCTGCCGTTCAGCCGTCGAATTGGCCACGAAATTGGCGCCATTTGCGCGTGGCGAGGTGGCCGCCGTTAACGTTGCCAAAAGCCCGCTACGATTGCCCGACCTGGCGTTCCAGGACGCCGCGGGCAAGCAGCTTACATTGGAGCACTGGCGCGGCCGAACCGTCCTGCTCAACCTCTGGGCCACCTGGTGCGTCCCTTGCCGCAAGGAAATGCCTGCACTCGACGCTCTGGAGCAGCGCCTTGGCGGCCCGGGATTTGAGGTGGTTGCGGTCAATATTGACACGCGCGATCCCGACAAACCGAAGGCTTGGCTGAAAGAGGTAGGAATACAAAAGCTCGCCTACTATGCTGACCCGAAGGCCAGCACCTTTCAGGATTTAAAATCCATCGGTCGTGCATTCGGCATGCCTACGACGTTACTGGTCGACCCCCACGGGTGTGAAATTGCCGCCATCGCGGGACCCGCAGAATGGGCGAGCGATGACGCGATCAAGTTGATCAACGCCGCCCTCGGCTCATAGTGCGCGTTGGCCGATTGAACCGGCTTTAGGCGGTGATATTCAGATTCTGTCCGACGCCGGCGGCGACATTCGCCAGGCTGGCGAGATTTTGCTGGGCCGCATCGAGCACCTGTACGATGGCGGAGGCAGCATCGGCATTCATGCGCAGCATCTTGGCCGCAATGGCCATCTGCACATTGCTCATCTGGGCGCCAGCCATTGCTGCGGCAAGAGAGGTCGGATCCATCCCGGCACATTTATACCGGCCGTTCGTCAACGAAACATAAATTTCGCGCGACGCTTGACCCCGGCGCGTGCATCCTTATACTTAACCGAATGGTTTACTATCAAAAGGCAAATCTCGATCGCACATTCGCCGCGCTTGCCGATCCGACGCGGCGCGCCCTGCTCGCGCGTTTGAGCGAAAAGGAAGACCTGTCGGTCAGCGAACTCGCCAAGCCGTTTTCGATGTCGCTGCCGGCGGTCATGAAGCACCTCGACGTGCTGTCGGATGCCGGGCTGGTCACGCGCGCCAAAAGCGGCCGTACCGTTGCCTGCCGCTTGCGCGCTGCACCGATGCAGGAGGCAACCGACTGGCTCAACCGTTACCAGCGATTCTGGACCGAAAAACTCGATCAACTTGCCGCGTTTCTGGAGGAGGACAAATGGCCACTATCACCACCAAGCCAAGTCTCACGATCAAGCGCCGCTTCAAAGCTCCGCCGGCGAAAGTCTTCGCAGCGTGGACCGACCCGGAAAAAGTGAAGCGCTGGATGGGACCCGGCGAGGTCAAGGTGCTCCGCGTCGAGAGCGATCCGCGCACCGGCGGCCGTTACCGCTGGGTCATGCGAGCGCCGTCGGGCGAAGAGCATGATGTCAGCGGGGTCTACCGCGAGGTTATCCCTAATGAAAAACTCGTATTTACCTGGGCCTGGAAGTCGACTCCGGAACGCGAGTCCCTCGTGACGCTGACGTTCAAGCCGGACGGCGACGGAACCTTGTTCACGATGATTCACGAGCAATTTTACGATGAAACCGCGCGCGACAATCATAATAAAGGCTGGACCAGCGCGATGGACAAGCTCGGCGAGTACCTCGAGACCTGATCACAGGAGTTTCATATGCCACATGCATGGTCACACGGCAGTTTCTATTGGAACGAGCTGATGACCCGCGACGCCGAGAGGGCGAGGAAATTCTATGGCGGGACGATCGGGTGGACCTTCGAGGCCATGAAGATGCCGGACGGCACCTATTGGGTGGCAATGATTGGCGACACTCCCGTTGGCGGTCTGTTTCCATTGAGCAGCCCGCAGTTCGACGGAGTGCCCGAGAGCTGGATGTCATATCTTGCCGTTGATGACGTCGATGCGCGGGTGAAGAAAGCTCAAGCCGCCGGCGCGACATTGATGCGGCCGATCTTTGACGTGCCAGGCGTCGGCCGCATCGCCATCCTGAAAGAACCGGGCGGCGCCGGCATTGGCTGGATGACCCCGGCAAAATCTTGATCACTAAAAATATGGAGGACTTTCCGATGCATAAAATCGTATCACAAGATGAATGGCTTGCTGCACGCAAGGCGCTGCTCGTCAAGGAAAAGGAATTCACCAAGGCTCGCGACCAGATCAGCGCCGCGCGTCGCGATCTCCCCTGGGTGAAAGTCGAGAAGTCTTATGTGTTTGACACAGCGAGCGGTAAGCAATCACTGGCCGAATTGTTCGAAGGCCGCAGCCAACTCATCGTGTATCACTTCATGTTGGGGCCGGGCTGGAAAGCCGGTTGTCCAAGTTGCTCCTACCTCGCCGATCACTTCGACGGCGCCGCAATCCACCTCGCCCAACGCGACGTGACCCTGGTGGTGGTTTCACGCGCGCCACTCGCTGAAATTCAGGCTTATCAGAAACGCATGGGCTGGAAATTCAAATGGGTGTCGTCTTACGGCACCGATTTCAACCACGACTTCCATGTTTCGTTCACGCCTGAGGAAAAAGCGAGCGGCAAGGTCAACTACAATTACACGATGACGGAATTCCCCAGCGAGGAAGCACCGGGATTGAGCGTATTCATCAAGACTGACGGCGCTGTGTTCCATACCTACTCTTCTTACGCGCGCGGCCTCGATATTCTGGTCGGCGCGTATAATTTCCTAGACTTTGCGCCGAAAGGCCGGGATGAGGGCGGTCTGCCTCATGGCATGGCCTGGGTGCGCCGGCACGACGAATATGAAGGCGCTGCAAAATCCTGCTGCAGTTGATGTGGGCGCCGTTCGCGGCGCTGCACCAAATATCTGGGCGACCGCCGTTTAGCGCGTCGGCACGGGCTTTTCGCCGCGGTAATCGTAGAATCCGCGCTGCGTCTTGCGGCCAAGCCAGCCGGCCTCGACGTATTTGACCAGCAACGGGCATGGACGATATTTGGAATCGGCGAGGCCCTCGTGCAGCACCTGCATGACAGACAGGCAAGTGTCGAGGCCGATAAAATCAGCGAGTTCGAGCGGCCCCATCGGATGGTGGGCGCCAAGCCGCATCGCGGTGTCGATCGCCTCTACGTTTCCTACGCCCTCGTAGAGGGTGTAGATCGCCTCATTGATCATCGGCAGCAGAATGCGGTTGACAATGAATGCCGGGAAATCCTCAGAGACCGCGATGGTCTTGTGGAGCTTGGTCACGAAGCTCTTGCTGGCTTCAAATGTCGCATCATCGGTCGCAATACCGCGGATCAGTTCGACCAGCTCCATAAGCGGCACCGGGTTCATGAAATGGATGCCGATGAAGCGCTCGGGACGATCGGTCGATGACGCCAGCCGCGTAATCGAAATCGAAGATGTATTGGTCGCGAGAATTGCGTCCGGCTTGAGTGATGCGCACAGATCGGAGAAAATCTTGCGCTTCACCTCTTCTTTTTCTGTCGCAGTCTCGATCACCAGGTCGCAGGTCGATAATGCGTCGTATTTTTCAGCCGGCTTGATGCGTGCCAGCGCGGCTTTCCGGTCATCTTCTGTGATTGTTTTTTTGCCAACCTGCTTGGCCATATTGCCGTTGATGGTTGCCATTCCGGCCTTTACGCGGTCGGCCGAAAGATCATTGAGGAAGACAGAATACCCTGCCAGCGCGCAGACATGGGCGATGCCGTTGCCCATCTGACCGGCGCCGATCACCCCGACACTTTGAATATTGACCGCCATGGTTCTTGTCCGATCGATGCGAAGACCCGGCTACTGGCTTCGAATTCGGTTAAGTTGTGTTCTTTCCATGCACTTTTACGACGTACCGCCGCACGATGCCATCGGCGGAGCAACAAAATTGAGACGTGGTCAACGCTTGACCTTGTCGAGTTCCGCCGCCAGCTCCGGCAAAGCCTGATAAAGATCGGCTACGAGGCCGTAGTCGGCGACCTGAAAGATTGGTGCCTCCTCATCCTTGTTGATAGCAACAATCACCTTGGAATCTTTCATCCCCGCCAGATGTTGAATTGCACCGGAAATTCCTACCGCGATGTAGAGTTCTGGCGCGACCACTTTGCCGGTCTGTCCGACCTGCCAGTCGTTCGGGGCATAGCCGGCATCAACGGCAGCACGCGACGCGCCAACCGCAGCACCGAGCTTGTCAGCGACCGGCTCGATAAATTTCGTAAAGTTATCCCGGCTTTGCATCGCGCGGCCACCGGAGATGATTATTTTGGCGGATGTCAATTCTGGCCGGTCGGATTTCGACAGCTGTTCGCCGACGAATGTTGAGAGACCCGGATCGGCCGCTGTAGCGGCGCTTTCCACGGGCGCTGAACCGCCCTCGCCCGTCGCCTGAAAAGTCGACGTGCGCACTGTGATCACTTTTTTCGGGTCAGATGATTTCACGGTCTGGATCGCATTGCCGGCATAGATCGGCCGCTCGAACGTATCGGCCGAAATCACTTTTGTAACGTCGGAAATCTGCATCACGTCGAGCAGCGCGGCGACACGCGGCATCACGTTTTTTCCGGTCGTCGTCGCCGGCGAAACGACCGCATCGTAGCTGCCAGCAAGCGAGACAATCAGCGCCGCCAGTGGCTCGGCAAGCTGGTGCTCGTACGGGTCCGCATCGGCAACGAGAACCTTCTTCACGCCGTCGAGCTTGCCGGCCGCATCGGCTGCGCCCTTGCAACCCTTGCCGGCGACGAGCACGTGAACGTCCGCGCCGAGTGCTTTTGCTGCGGTAAGCGCCTTACTCGTCGAATCCTTGATCGTTTTGTTGTCGTGCTCTGCGATGAGAAGCGTGGTCATTTAAAGTACTCCCGCCTCATCTTTAAGCTTGCCGATCAGTTCAGCCACCGAGCCAACCTTGACGCCAGATTTTCGTCCCGGCGGTTCCGATGTCTTCACGAGTTGAAGGCGCGGTTTGACGTCGACGCCATAGGCATCGGGCGTTTTTTCCTCGATCGGCTTTTTCTTGGCCTTCATAATGTTCGGCAGTGACGCGTAACGCGGTTCATTCAGACGCAGATCGGTTGTGATGATCGCCGGCATCTTCAGTTTTACCGTCTGCAACCCGCCGTCGACTTCGCGCGTGACGTTGATGGCATCGCCTTCGATCGCAAGCTTGGACGCAAAGGTCCCCTGCGCCCAATTCAGCAATGCCGCCAGCATCTGGCCGGTTTGGTTGCAGTCATCGTCGATCGCCTGCTTGCCCATGATGACGAGACCGGGCTTCTCGGCGTCGACGATCGCTTTGAGGATCTTTGCGACCGCAAGGGGCTCGATCACACCATCTGCTTTCACAAGGATGCCGCGATCAGCACCCATGGCGAGTGCGGTTCGTATCGTTTCGGAGGCCTGGGCCGGTCCGATCGATACCGCCACGATCTCGGTCGCCTTGCCCGCTTCTTTCAAACGGATGGCCTCTTCGACAGCAATCTCGTCGAAGGGATTCATCGACATTTTGATGTTGGCAAGCTCGACGCCGGAACCATCCGGCTTGACCCGAATCTTCACGTTGAAGTCGACCACCCGTTTTACGGGCACCAGAATTTTCATGATCCCCCATCCGGATGGGCACTTAAACTGAGCGGGCGGAAGCTAAAGGCGGGGCCGTCAGCATGTCAACGTTTATGCTGCGCCGCACAGCAAGCTAGCGGTTCTGGCCGGGTGCCCAGAGCACGTCGCCGGCGCCTTTGTCATTGGTATAGCGGCCAGCCACAAACAGATAATCCGATAACCGATTGACATATCTCAGCGAGGGTGCGGATACCCCCTCACCCGGCTTGTCCTTGAGTTCAACCATGATCCGCTCAGCACGCCGGCAGACCGTGCGCGCGAGATGCAGATAGGCCGACGCAGCGCTCCCGCCAGGCAAAATAAATGACTTCAGCGGCGTAAGGTCGGCGTTGAGCCGGTCAATTTCAGTCTCCAGCCACTGGACCTGAGCATCCGTCACCGTCAGCCGCGCACCGCCCGGGCCCTTTTCGGCCAGGCAAAGATCGGCTTCAACATCGAACAGATCGTTCTGGATTCGGCCAAGCGCAGCGTCGAGTGCCTTATCGGCAGCCGTGTGAAGACGGACCAGCCCGATCACGGCATTGACCTCGTCCACCGTGCCATAAGCTTCAACGCGCAGATCGTATTTCTTGCGCCGGGCGCCGGTGCCGAGTGAGGTCGTGCCGTCGTCCCCTGTACGGGTATAAATGCGGTTGAGTACGACCATCAATTGACCTCGCGCGCAGCCTTCCTCTCCACCGAAGATTCGGGGTAGGCTCTATCTTATCCGGTTTCTGTCTCAATGAATGGGGTGATACTCATGCGGTTTCTGGCGATTGCCATTGCTCTTTCATTTCTTGCACTTCCGGTAGCCGGGCCTGCGCAGGCCTGTGGGAATGCCGGGCAACACGCGGCCAAGGCCACGACCGCTGACTATTCCGCCGCCACAAAGAAAAAGAAGCCTAAACAGCCAAAAGAGAAAGTGGAGTACATGCGCGCAGCGCCCATGAAGTGAGCACGCGCATCGTCCCGAGCTAACGGCCCATGATCCAGATCGTCGCCATGATTACAATTATGGCGACGAATTGCAGCAGTACGCGCAACCGCATGAGCTTTTGCGAACGATTGGGCGAGCCGCCACGCATCATATTGGCCAGACCGAGCACCAGCACGATTGCTACTGCGATGACAGCGGCGGGCACCAGATAATGTGACATGAAGTCCGACATCGGTCGCGCCTTCTAGCACCTGGACATACGCGCGACCATTGCTGTTCCTCGCGCTCCCGCACACGGAATCACGACTCGCCTAATAGTTGTATCTATATTAGCGTCGCCCGAAAAGTGCGTTGGCCGGGTGACGTATGGGAATTGACGTCTCGAGCGGGGCCCTCGTCCGCTCCGTGGAAATTCGTAGTGACGGCCCTGGTTCCTCGCCACGCTCTACGAAACGAAAACTTGAACCGCGCTTTGCGCTCAGCGTCAGCATTGAACGCGTGCTGATCACCGCAGGCTTCGAAGCCGCAGAGCAGCTAAAGCGCAAGTGGCCGAAGTTTTCAGCAGCGACGTACAATCGCTGTGCCAACATCATTCCGTTCCTGTGTGGCGCACTTTCTTTTGCCGCTATAGTCGCCGCCCCTGGCATGGTCGCACTTTCAATGCTCGCCGTGTTGCCGACCGCCTTCCGGCTCTTCGTTGCCGCACGATCGAAACCCGAATCGGAAGACAATCTTTCGCATTCAATTGTCCTCAACACCCCAGACGACGAGTTACCCATCTATAGCGTCATTGCTCCGCTCCGTGGCGAAGCAAGGATGGTCGATCAGCTGCTGTCGGCGATCGAGGCGCTTGATTACCCTACGGACAAACTTGATGTGATCATCGCCGTTGAGGCCGATTGCCACGATACGCGCGCGGCAATTACGGCCCGCAAGCACCGCATTCCCATCATGGTAGTCCCGGTTTCGCCGGGCGAACCACGCACGAAACCGAAGGCGCTTAGCGTCGCACTGCCGTTTGCGCGTGGCGCATATACAGTAATCTATGATGCCGAAGATCGTCCGGAGCCGAACCAGCTTCGCGTCGCCGTCCATGCATTTCGCTCGGCCAGTGATGACCTTGCATGCGTCCAGGCGCGCTTGCACATGGACACCAATACGAGTTGGCATAGTCGCTATTTTACCGCTGAGTACGCAGGACATTTTGACTTTTTTCTCCCGAGGCTAGCCGCGCTTGGTTTGCCTCTGCCGCTCGGCGGGTCGTCCAATCATTTCCGGACCAAAACGCTGCGCGAAGTTGGCGGCTGGGACCCGTACAATGTCACTGAGGACGCCGATCTGGGCATGCGGTTGGCCCGATTTGGCTATCGATGCGGCGTGATCGATTCCACCACCTGTGAAGAAGCGCCCGCAACCATTCGCCGCTGGTTGGCACAGCGCTCACGGTGGTTCAAAGGCTGGATGCAGACCTGGCTCGTGCATATGCGGCATCCGTCTCGACTCTTTCAGGATCTCGGCTTCCGCGGTTTTGTTGCCTTTCAAGCAATTGTCGGCGGCAATGCGCTGGTGGCGCTGGCGCATCCGGCATTTTTAATTGGAGCGCTGTGGGAATTGGGCACGCTCAGATTTAAAGACGACCCCTCGGCAGCCACGATATTTTTAGCGTGCTCCTTTGCAGCGACCGCATTCGGGTATTTTGTCTCCGCGGCATTTGGTTGGCACGGCCTGCGCTATCGCAAAGCACCGAAGAAACTTCAAACTCTTGTCTGGACGCCTGTACATTGGGCGCTGCTCTCGGCGGCCGCGTATTGGGCGGCGGGTGAGCTCATTTTATCCCCTTTCCGCTGGAGAAAGACCGAGCACGGTCTCGACAATGCTACCTGGCTGGACAACACAATTCGTCCGCTGCTCGTGCTTGAGCGCTACCTCACCGAGTTGAAAAGAAACGGTGAACTGCCTCAGATCTGGAACGATCTCACAGATAGCGGCGCAGTTCGGCAGCAGCATCCTCGGGGCGCCGCTTGAGGCTGAAGGGCGCAACGAAGCGACCCTGCTTGTCCATCAAATAAACGAGTGCCGTATGGTCCATGCTGTAGTCGCCGTCTGTCGTCGCAACCTTCTTGGCGTAAACACGATAGGCACGTTCCGCCGCATCGATGGCGGCACGGTCTCCTGTCGCACCGCGCAAATGCGGATCGAAGCTCGACAAATAGTCCTTCATGGCCGCCGGCGTATCGCGTTCCGGATCGACAGTGATGAACAATGCGCCAGTCCGGTCGGCATCCTTCCCTAGCGCGCGCATGACTTCGGACACTTCAAAAAGTGTCGCCGGGCAAATGTCCGGACAATGCGTGTAACCGAAGAACACCAGGAATGGCCGGCCTTTGATGTCTGCATCCGTAATGGGTGCCCCATTTTGATCAACCAGCTTGAATGGACCACCGATCGCCGACGCGCCCGGATTGCTTCCCCCCAGATTCCCCGTGGCGTAAAGAAAGACGCCGGTGAACACCACCAGCCCCGTGAGAAATGCAGAAATAATCAGGAGAATTTGCGATGTTCGCGCGGTCATAGCGTCTCAACGTGCGTCAAAAACATGCCGCCCATCCGGCGCGCACCATTTCAAAGAAAATGGTGGTGCCGTAGTAAGCCCAAAGACCAAGCGTAAGCGCCAGCAAGAGCACGACGACTCCCGCGGCCAGCGCAAGCGGCCGTGACAGCGTTGGGAACATGATTGCCGCCATCGTCGTTCTCCGGAACTCGCGTCAGGTCAGATAAGTCTGACGATGAGCACAAGCAACATGATATTCTTCAACCAAACCGCGACATTTACCATCCCAGACCAATAAATATTGGCATTTCGGTGGTATCTGGGCATGACGTTGACTTGGTAGTTCAAAGCCGCGATGAATATGAAAGATGGACTTTTCTAATATGGAGAACGTAATGCGCAGCGCTTTGGCGATAGCTCTGGCAATCTCGGTATCTGCGGCGACCGGCGCCTTGGCGCAGAACGCGCAGGCTCCGGCAACGGCCCCGGCGGCTGCACCGATGGCGGCCCCTTCGGCCGCGCCTGCCACGGCTGCCCCGGCAACCAAGTGTGACAATCCGAACGCGCTCGGCGTTTCGCGCGTGGTCGAGATTGATACCACGGGCGGTCCAGGCTTCGGTTTCGAACATTTCAAGGCCTACGACTTCCTGAAGGATCACGAAATCGTGCTGACCTTCGACGACGGTCCATGGCCCGGCCATACTCCGGCAGTCCTCAAGGCTCTGGCTGATCAGTGCACCAAGGCTGTGTTTTTTCCGATCGGCAAGCACGCCGGCTGGCATCCGGAAATCATGAAACAGGTTGCGGCGGCCGGGCACACCGTCGGCTCGCACACCTGGTCGCACAAGGATCTGTCGAAGCTCAGCGAACAGGACGGCAAGGACGAAATCGAAAAAGGCATTGCCGCCGTCAGCATTGCGCTCGGCAACAAGCCGGTTGGTCCGTTCTTCCGCTTCCCGGCGCTGCGGCACCCGCCCGAACTGGTGAAATATCTTGGCGAGCGCAATGTCGGCATCTTCTCGACCGACATGGACTCGTTCGACTTCAAGATGCGCAAGCCGGAGCAGGTCATCGCCTCGGTGATGAAGAAGCTTGAGAAGCACGGCAAGGGCATCATCCTGATGCACGACTTCCAGCAGGCAACCGCACACGCGGCACCTGAACTGCTCAAGAAGCTTAAGGAAGGCGGCTATAAGGTGGTCCAGGTGGTCGGCAAAACCCCTGTTGAGCCGAAAAAAGAATACACCGATATGGTCCTCAAGGAGATGGGCGGCGGACTTGAGGAAGCACGGCCAATGTCGAGCGTCATCAAGACCATCGGCGGTAACTAACCGTCAGCGTCTCATTTTAGGCCGGCCGCGCAACGTTGCGCGGCCGGTTTTTTTATTCCGCCCCGCGTGAGCCCGACCGTGCTAAGTTCCACCCAGGAGAAAATGCAACTCGGGAGGTCGCAAATGAGCGTTCTGCTTGTTGCCTTCGGCGCGCTTGCGGCAATTTGGATCGTGGTCTTGGTGGGATCGCCCTTTTTCGGGCCAAGATAAAAGTCAAAGCCGTCTTGTATCGTCGACTTGCCGTACTCCCCGTCCCGCGAAGGCGGTGAAAACTGCCGTTGCCATCATGGCATTTTCATAGTCGACGCGAGCTAGCGCGCAAATAAGCGTTGATAGGCGCGAACCGCGCAATTTTCCGAAATGTGAACTTTCAGTTCGCAACCAAAAAATGCCCATCTTCGTTCGCCTAATATCCCTGACTGCAGCAAACGTGGCCCTTTAGCGAAATGGATGTTCCTCGTGCCGGATATCGTCACCCTCACGATCAATCCCGCCATCGACATTTTCGTCAACGTCGCGCGCGTTGAGCCAATCCGGAAGATGCGCTGCTCGGCGCCAAAGCGCGATCCGGGCGGCGGCGGCATCAATGTAGCGCGCGCCGCGCATCGCCTTGGCAGCACCGTCGCGGCGATTTACCCGACCGGCGGCGCAATCGGGAAATTGCTGCATCGGTTGGTCGAGCGGGAAGGCATCGACAGCCTGGTCACACCATCGCACGTCGAAACGCGTGAGAATTTTACCGCCTATGAGGAAACAACCGGCGAACAATATCGCTTTGTGCTGCCGGGCTCTGCGCTTCATCGCGCGGAATGGGAGGCGGTACTCGACAAACTGATCACGCTGCCGGACAAGCCGAAGTTCGTCGTCGCAAGCGGAAGCGTTCCACCCGGTGTCCCCGTTGATTTTTTTGCACGCGTGGCTCGAATTTCGAAACAACTTGGCGCTCAATGTCTGATCGATACATCAGGGCCGGCATTAAAGGCCGCGCTCGCCGAGGGCGTTACCTTGATCAAGCCGAATCTGGTCGAGTTATCCGATCTCGTCGGCGCGACGCTCGCCAGCGACGAGACCTGCGTCAGAGCGTGCCGCAACCTTATCAAGGCTGGGCGGGTAGAAACTGTCGCGTTGACGCTGGGCGAACAAGGCGCGCTCCTGGTGACCGCGGACCACGCATACCGCACCCAACCGCTGGCGATAGAGCCTGTCAGCACCGTTGGCGCCGGCGACAGTTTTCTCGGCGGCCTGGTTGCCGCGCGCGCCTCCGGTCAAACGCTTGAGGAAGCATTTCGTGTCGCGGTCGCCGCCGGCTCCGCTGCTGTCCTTTCGCCAGGCACCGAGCTTTGCCGCGAAGAGGACGTAAATCGGCTGCTCGCCGAAGTGAAGATCAGGGAAATCGCGCTCACGCCTGCATGAGAGTGCACGCAACGTTATCGTTGCCGTGACTGCGCCTTTACCCTGACAGGAACGTGCATTTCCTGCCGCGCGATCTCCATCATGCCCATCCAGACGATGAGCGGAAAATACAGTAACAGTGGCATTGCGTATGCCTCGCGTTTCGGTTCGAGGAAGAAACGCGAGCGGCTTCACCGAGGTCCAGCACTCACGAGGGTGTGTTGGAAGCGAATTCGTGCAAAGCAGGATTGGAGCGGGCGAAGGGAATCGAACCGCAGCTTGGAAAGCTCGACACTTTTCAAGTCCGCTTTGGATCGTAAGCAGACATGTGCGCTGCAACAGGCCATGTCTGCTATGGGCCAGAAGCGGGCATCACTCAGTCAACGGGTCGACGCCATCAGATGGCGTATGGTTGTAGAGGACGGTCACCAGCATGTTGCCCGGTTCCGATGTTGCGTCGCTCCGGTAGGCCAGGATCTCACCACTGACACCAGTGGAATATTCCGCGACGATCTCGCCAAATGCATTGCGCTGGACGGCGACCTTTTGTCCGGCGACGACCTTATCTTTCAGCTTGACCAACATCTCAACAAACCCACCGCGGGTGGCGACCACAGCGTGGGCGCTGTTGGCGACAAAGAGACCTGAGTCCTTGCCGGTGCGGCCCATCGGGCCAACGACGATGCCGTGGTGCTTGAGCACATTCATCGTCCCCTCCACAAATAGAGAGATCATGTCTCTGTCCAAAATCCGCGCCGGGCCGATCTCTGGGGTAAATGCCGGAATACCGGCATCGATCAACGCATTTGGCAATATGCCGGGGTAAGCAGGATTATCGAAAATCTGATCGATAGGAAACAACTCTGCCATCGCGCGGACTTCGGGCAGGTCCATTCGCGCGATATGCATCGCCGTCAAGGCGTACCCCGTCGTCGAAGTGTGAAAGTCGATCGCGTAATCCGCATTCGGCTTGAGCATCCGGTTAAACAGCAACGCGGCATGCCGCGAAGGCGCCGAGGGGCCGTTCTCGTTACCCGGCCAATCGCGATTGAGGTCGATCAAGTCGATGCCGCGCCCCGAGTTTGGCCATCTGCGCGCCATGCCTTCCATGGCCGGGCGTGAGACGTCGAGAACGGCCAGGACCGCACCCGACATTTCAGCCGGATTAAGGTGCTCCATGACGGTCTGTAATGTGCGAACCGTACTGATTTCGTCGCCATGCACGCCGCTGACGAGTGCGATGCGTTTGCCCGGTCGTAGACCCTTCGCGACCATCGTCGACACATACCAGTGTTGGCCCGTGGTCGTCTGCACACCCTGAAAATAGAAGGAGTGTTTCTTTCCGGGCTCCAGATCCTCTATGTTGAGCGCGCTAATGACCTTCTTTCCATCGATCATGTCTCCGGTATAAACCGTTCCGCGCGATGTACCGGGTGCCTGCGCATTCGCGGCGTCAATGTCGGCCGCGAGTACAGCCGACGCTCCGATGGCAGCGGTTATGAAGTGACGGCGGTCAAGCCCGTCAAACCGTGGATCATCAGACATGGTGCAGATCCTTTCATTTGCGACGCGGAGCTCGCTCAAGGCTCACTTGCGCATCCTTGCAGCGCAACATTGGCCATTCGGCTGGACAAATTTGCGGGATGTTCGGGATGCAACCTGTTGAGCCACAATCCGATGTGCTTATACCTGTCACGGTATTATAGTCTGGATCCCGAACAAATCGGTAGTACCCGACCACTGGCAGGAGATTGGAAATGGGCCACTCTGCCTTATCGTATGGATGGCGAAAGACAATTGCCGTGATTGGTTTCGTGGCGCTTGGAGTTGCAGTGCCGATAGCGGCATCCATTGCTCAATCGTCCCGATCCCAGTTTTGCCGAGAGTACGCCCGTGATTATTCCATGCGCTATTCGCGCGGGGGAGCAATGGGCGGTGTGGTACGCGGCGCGCTCGGCGGGGCGGCGATTGGCGCAATTGTAAATGGTGGCCGCGGAGCTGGGCGAGGTGCCGGCGCTGGCGCGATTGTCGGTGGCGCTTCGCGCGGCATTCAAAGGTCTACGCTGTTCGACCGCGCCTATGCACATTGCATGCGTGGTCGATGGCCGTAATGCGGGCCGTCGCGGACGCGTCATCGCCCTTACTGCGCGAATTCGCTGCTCGAGCATTTTGTACCTTCGCTGACTAAGTTCGAGTGTCAAAGTTCGATGCAATTATGCCTCGACCTACCTACTCATAGATCTGCCGCAGTGTTCGCAATGAGTCAGAAGCGGGCAAATAGAATGTTTCCATCGAATTGGATTCCTTGCTAAAAATAATTACGAATTCGAAGGAGCACGGCGATAAGACCCGCCCGGCTCCTTGCGCGCCAAGAGCAATGGGCGCTGCGGATTTGCATGACTAAGCGGAGCGCGAATGCAAAAAAGCCGACGGCAAGTTTTGAAGGGTGCTTTGGCACTGTCTGCTGTGGCTGCCGCGTCCCGAAGTGGTTTCGGAGATGCAGAAAGCCCCATTCTTACTCGCGCAATTCCCCACACAAATGAAACGCTGCCCGTGGTTGGACTTGGCACGGCCGTGAGCTTCCCTTCCGCGGGCCTGGAGCAACAAGAGAAGCTCAACGAAGTTATCAATGCGCTGGTCTCTGGCGGAGGAAAGTTGGTCGATACTGCCTCAACCTACGGCAATGCCGAAACGGTGATCGGAAATTTCATCGACGCAAGAAAGATCCGCGAACGTCTATTCCTTGCGACCAAGATCGAGGTGCAGCCTGCCGGCCCATCCGCCGCTGAATTCCAGCGGTCTCTGACAAGGCTTCAGACGGACAAAGTAGATCTGCTGCAACTCCATAATGTGTCACGCTCCAGCCAAAGTCTCGCGCAACTTCGCGATTGGAAGGCCGCCGGCCGCTGCCGCTACATCGGGGTTACGAGCACTTACCCTCAGGATTACAGCGCCATGGAAGCGATCATCCGCCGCGAAAAACCTGATTTTGTCCAGGTCGATTATTCCATGGACAACCGCGATGCCGAGAAACGGATCATCCCGGCCGCGGCTGATGCCGGCGCCGCAGTGCTGACGGCACTACCGCTTGGACGGACATCGCTTCTGCGCGCCGTGAAGGGAAAAACGCTGCCGGATTGGGCCAGGGATTTTGATGCCGGCACGTGGCCGCAATTCTTTCTCAAGTTCCTGCTCGGCAATCCTCATGTTACAGCCGTAATTCCCGGTACCGGCAATGCCGAACATATGAAGGATAATCTGAACGCAGGCCGCGGACGAATGCCGAACGAACAAGAACGCCAAAAGATGATTGCTGTGCTTCGCTCATAGGGAACAGTTGGCGTCCTTTTCCGCAGATTAATTCTCACATCGAAGTGATGGACGGCTTTGCTGCAGGACCTTTGTAACGACCTCTCCTGCAACTATGGTAGCCGCCGTTATCGACCAGTCTTTTGGAGGTTCGAGGATGGCTAGCGGTCCCTTCCATCTCACTCGGCGCAGACTTTTCGCCACGGGTGCCACCATTTTGGCGGCGGTTACATTGCCGCGCTTCGCAAACGCTCAAACTGCCACGGTCAAAACCAAAATTGGGGTCATCGGCGCCGGACATATCGGCAGCACGATCGGCGGTCTGTGGGTCAAGGCCGGCCATCCCGTTTTATTTTCGTCTCGACACCCTGACGAGCTGAAATCTCTGGTCGAAGGAATGGGCCCGCTTGCCAAAACTGGATCGGTCGGCGAAGCGCTCGACTTCAGCGAAGTCATCCTGATTGCGGTGCCCTACAAAGCGATCCCCGATCTGGCAAAGGAATACGGGCCAAAGTTTGCGAATAAGATTGTGATCGATCCTGCCAATGCCGTAGCGCGTCGTGACGGCGAGGAGCTTTTGGCCGAAACGAAGGAAAAGGGTATCGGCGTTACCACGGAATCTTATCTTAAGGGCGCGCACGTAGTACGCGCCTTCAACTCGATGAGCTACGCCACCTTTGCCAGGGAAGCCCATCGGCCGGGCGATCTGATGGCCATCCCGATGGCGGGCGACGATCCGCGTGCAGTCGATGTTGCTTCCCAGCTTGTTCGTGATGCCGGATTTGATCCGGTCGTCGTGCCGCTTCAGCGCGCGCAAGAGTTTGCCCAGGGCGGGCCGATTTATGGACAGCAATTGACGGCCAAGGAACTACGCGCGCGGTTCGGCTTGTCGAAATGACCGAATCCAGTCTGGCCACCGCTCGATCGGATTCCGATGGTCCGTTTCTCCGCCCATTGCGCCGTTTGATCGATGTCACAGCGGCCGAGCTGCCCGCGCTCGGCTGGTGCTGGCTCTACATTTTTTCGCTTCTGGCGTCCTACTATATACTGCGTCCCATTCGCGATCAGATGGGTGTGGCCGGCGGTGTCAATAATTTGGCATGGCTGTTCACTGGCACATTGGTCGTGATGCTGATCCTGAACGTACCGTTTTCGGCAATGGTGAAGTTGCTTCCGCGAAAGCAGTTCATCTCGTTGTCTTATCGTTTCTTCGCTGTCTCGATCTTAGCGTTCGGGGCGGCGTTGCATGTGGCGACAGCCGATCAGGCTGTTTGGGTCGGCCGATTTTTTTTCATTTGGATTTCTGTCTTTAATTTATTTGTGGTTTCGATTTTCTGGTCGATGGTCGTTGATATTTTTAGCCCAGAACAGGGCAAACGGCTCTTCGGTTTCATAGCCGCCGGTGCGACACTGGGGGCAATCGTTGGCTCGAGCCTAACGGCATCTCTCGCCCAGACTGTCCAACCCGCAGTTCTGATGGTTGGCGCGGCGATGCTACTAGAGGTGTCAACGTGGTGCGTACGGCGTCTATCGCGACTCTCCGCGACGATGAGCGATCGTCCCGCCCGCGAGCGGGAGGAGGAACCGATTGGCGGCGGCGTGATGTCTGGATTTATCGATGCCATTCGCTCGCCGTATCTGTTGAACACAGCGATCTTTCTCCTGCTTTACGCGGTGACGTCCACTTTCCTTTATTTCAGCCAGGCCAGCGTGGTGTCTGAGAGCTTCACCAACCGCGGTGCGCAGACGGCCTTTTTTGCAACCATCGATCTGACCGTGAATACCATCACGCTGTTTATTCAAGTCTTCCTGACTGGGCGTTTGGTTGGCTGGCTCGGAGTTGCAGTCGTGCTGTCGTTATTGCCCGTCGTCAGCATTTTCGGCTTTGGCGCTATCTATCTGATGCCGACACTTGCAGCAGTAGCCGTGTTTCAGGTGGCAAGGCGAGCTGGAAATTTTGCGCTCACCCAACCGGCTCGTCAGATTCTCTACACGGTTGTTTCGCGCGAGGATCGATACAAGGCTAAAAATTTCATAGATACGGCTATTTACCGCGCCGGCGACCAAGTCGGTGCTTGGTCCTATGCCTTGATCGGTCTGGTGGGCTGGGGCCTCAAGGAAGCGGGCGTCGTGGCCGTCGTGCTGTCGGCTCTGTGGCTATTCAACAGCCTCTGGCTCGGCAGACGCCAGGAGGCAATGGCCGCAGAGCAAAAACAGACGGCATGAGCGCACTTAGCTTGTGTTAAAACCGCTAACCAGAATTTTGCTACGTCTTGGAGCGGGCGAAGGGAATCGAACCCTCGTATGCAGCTTGGGAAGCTGCCGTTCTACCATTGAACTACGCCCGCGCGGGTTTCAGGATAGCGAATGGCCTGCGCGCGCGGCAAGCGCGATATCGTCTGCATCAGACCTTGAAATGTTTTGAAAGCTTCAGGCTCTGCGCCTGATAATTCGAGCCGATGCCCTGGCCGTACAATTTTTCCGGTTTGGCAAGCATTTTCTCATAGATGAGACGACCCACGATTTGACCGTGTTCCAGAATAAAGGGCACCTCGCGCGAGCGCACTTCCAGCACAGCGCGCGCGCCCTTACCGCCGGCGCCCGCGTAACCAAAGCCGGGATCAAAAAATCCCGCGTAGTGCACGCGGAATTCACCGACAAGCGGATCGAACGGCACCATTTCGGCGGCGTAATCCGGCGGCACCTGCACCGCTTCTTTTGACGCCAGGATGTAGAATTCGTTGGGATCGAGGATCAGGCTCTTGTCTGGGCGTGCCTGCATCGGCTCCCAGAAGTCGAGCACGGCATAACCGCCGCGACGCTCGACATCGATGAGTCCCGTGTGACGCTTCGCGCGATAACCAACGAGCCCACCGGGACCCAGGCCGGAGAGATCAACACCAACGGCAACACCCTCGCTGACGTCGGCATCGTCGGCATCGACAAGCTTCTCTTTCGCGTGCAGCTTGCGCAACGCGTCGGCATCGAGGAGCGCGTGACCGCGCCGGAAGCGGATCTGCGACAACCGCGAGCCTTCACGCACCAGCACAGGAAAGGTTCGCGGGCTGATTTCGGCATAGAGCGGGCCGTGATAGCCCGGCTCGATACGGTCAAAACCGCGGGTCTCATCGGCGATGACGCGGGTAAAGACATCGAGCCGGCCGGTCGAGCTTTTCGGGTTGGCGGCGGCCGAAATTTCATCGGGCAGCGCCAAACTTTCCAGAAGCGGGACAATGTAAACGCAGCCGGTCTCAAGGACCGCACCATCGCTAAGAGAAATCTCATGCAATTTCAGCTCGTCGATGCGCCGGGCAACGGTCGTGCGGCCCGGCAGGAAGCTGGCGCGCACGCGGTAGGCCACCTCGCCCAGCCGCAAATCAAGACTTGCCGGCTGGATCTGGTCGGGCGCGAACTGGCTCTCCGACAAAATCCCGCCATCGGCATTGAGCGCCGAAATCATTCGATCGGGCAGAATGCCCTTGTCTTCAACGGCAAACGAAAGTGTCACGGCGGCCCTGTATCACAATTGCGCCGATCTAACCCGAGGACCGCCTTGACGGGAAGCGGTGCATCCCGCTACAAAGACCTTATCCCGTGGTCATTTGAGCCGGCCGGCTTGCAGCCACGTAAAATAAATCGCTAAAAGGCCGGGGACGCGTGTGCCCGGCCGAGATAATTCTCCGGCCGGTTTTTTGTTGGCTACGCGCATGGTCCCGAAAAGTCGATGCCGGTTTTCGGGAAAGACCATGCGCCAAGCCTGAGGAGGCCGCTATGCCCGCGTCGACCAAGAACTACCGCCCTGAAACCCGCCTGGTGCATGCGGGGACACTGCGTTCGCAGTTTGGCGAGACCTCAGAGGCGTTATTCCTCACCCAGGGCTACGTCTACCCGACCGCAGAAGAGTGCGAAGCCCGGTTTTCCGGAAAAATTCCAGGCTACGTCTATTCGCGATATTCCAACCCCACCATGAGCATGTTCGAGCAGCGCATGGCCGCGTTTGAGGGGGCGGAAGCCGCGCGCTCGACGGCGACCGGCATGGCGGCCGTGACAACTGCGTTAATGGGCCTCGTGAAGGCCGGCGATCACATCGTCGCCGCTAAAGCCTTGTTCGGATCTTGCCGCTGGGTGATCGAGGAATGGCTGCCACGTTTCGGCGTTACTTCGACGCTGGTTGACGGCAAGGATCTCAATGCCTGGAAAAAGGCGGTGCAGAAGACCACCAAGGTGCTCTTCATGGAGACACCGACCAATCCGACCCTCGAGGTCTATGACATCGCGGCAGTCGCCGATATCGCTCACAACGCCGGTGCAAAACTTGTCGTCGACAATGTGTTTGCGACACCGATTTACCAAAACCCGCTCGCGCTCGGCGCGGACTGCGTCGTCTATTCGGCGACGAAACACATCGATGGCCAGGGCCGCGTCCTCGGCGGCATTATTCTGGGCTCGGAAAAGCTGATTCTTGATCACTATCATCAGGTCTTGCGCCAGACCGGACCATCGCTGTCGCCGTTCAATGCCTGGGTTCTGCTGAAGGGCCTCGAAACATTACCGGTGCGCGTGCAGCGGCAAACCGAAAATGCCGGCGCGGTCGCCAATGCGCTTGCCGGTCACAAGAAAATTACACGGCTGATCTATCCGGGGCGTCCTGATCATCCGCACGCCGACATCATCAAGAAGCAGATGAAAGCTGGCTCGACACTTTGCTCGTTCGAAGTCAAAGGTGGCAAGGAAGGCGCGTTTCGCTTTCTCAATGCGCTGCAACTCATCGGCATCACTAATAATCTCGGTGACGCCAAGAGTCTGGTCACGCACCCGACAACAACAACGCATCAGCGGCTGACGCCCGATCAACGCGCGGAGCTCGGTATTGGCGACGGACTGATCAGATTTTCCGCCGGCCTCGAGCATTCAGACGACTTGATTGAGGATCTACTGACGGCGCTGGAAAAGGTCTGACGTTACGTCAGGGCATCAGATGCGACGTGGCGGTCGCCGACATCACCGGACGCTGCGCCGCTTCGGCAATGGCATTGCCGAGCCCCTTGGCCATGCAGGCATAGCTCCAGTCGTTCATGTGCAGCCCGTCGGGCGACACGAACGTCTCGAATGAAAGGTGGTCGACATCGCGCCAGTGGCGCATCACGTCAAAGCGGCGGAACAGGTCGACGTCCTCCCGCTTGGCAGTTGCCGAGATCAGCGCAACCATCGATTCTGCCTCGGGCTTCGCAATCACCTTCGGCGCGAACTGTGGATCTATCAGAACGACGTCAGCGCCGGCCGCCCGGATTCTTGTAAGTCCTGCGCGAATCAACGCGCCATGATCGGTAAGCTTGTGGTCGCGAATGACCGAGTTCGTTCCGAGCTGCCACAACACCAGATCGGGCTTCGCGGCGATCACGGCCGAATCAAATCGTTTCAGCATGTCGGGCACTTCCTCACCGCCCGCGCCGCGGTTAAGTACGGTGATCGACACCCTCGGAAAATGTTGATGGAGCTCGACCTGGAGCCGGCTTGGATAGGTTGCCGCAGCTGAACTCGCGCCTGCACCGGCGGTCGACGATGAGCCGATGGCGACAATCGTGATCGGCTCGCCCAACGTCAATTTTTTTGCAATGTGCGGCAGCGGATTTGCCAACCGGATCAGATCGAGTGGAGCATCGCATTCCGGCGCCGTCGCTTCGGCGCGCGCAGGCAATGTCAAAGCGAGCCCCGCAAACAGTGCGGCGGCGGCAACCGAAATCTTGACCCGTTGTCCGGGATTATCGTTCGACAAGTGCGCTTTCCCACATTTCATTAACGGCTGCCATTGGTTGGCAGTTCTTCGGGTTTGGCAGCCGCGACCACGAGATCGGCTAGCAGACGACCAATGCAATCATGAACTCGCTCGGCTATGTCAAGTTTTTTCGTTGCAGAATATAAATCGAACGTTCCAAGCCCCGCCCACAGCTTCATGATGCTGAATCGGTCGAACAGCGGCACCTCATGTTGCAATGCAACCCAACGCATGTCTTCCGCATATGTCCCAAGGGCAATCATCGATTCCGTGCGCGGGCTGTATTGCGCGTTGATTAAAACCACATCAGCGCCTGCCGAATGAGCAATGTTTATACCAGCATCCAGGGCCTGGCTGAATTGATCTGGGTCAACCGACAGCATCGCGTCGACTGTTCCCGTTTGCCAAATCAAAAGGTCCGGTTTGTTGGCGCTCAGCAGATCCGGAAGCGCCTTAACCATCTCAGCCGCGGTTCGTTTCGCTTTGACGTCAGTTGCAACCTTCAGATCAACGCCAGGAAGTTGCTGAGCAAGCGCAACCTGCAAGCGCCCAGGATAGGCATTGGCCACACCATTCGATCCGGGTAATTGCGATGAGCCGGCGCCGACCACCAGAACAGTGAGTCGCTTCCGCGCAAGCGCGTGGGCGACCTGCGGCAACCGGAAGCTTGATTCGAGAAGATTCTCGGCAACGCGACATTCAGCCGGAAGCTCGGCCCTTGCCGGTCCCCAGCCCAACATCAACAACGCAAGCAGCAGCAAGCGTCCCTTCATGCATCGCCTCCCGCGTACCCCGGCCTAGCGGCAGGCGGGCGCGGTCCCCCGCCCCGTCTTTCGGCTTGTTTATACCATGAAATCAGCGCGGCAACGGCAACCATGATGGCGATGCCGAAAACGCTGACGACGACCTGGGTAATGACCTGGTTGGAAACCTCCGTAAACATGAAGTGAGCGGCGAACGAGAGGAACACTCCGAGACAAAATGTCTCAAGCGAGTGCTGACCGCACACAATTGCCGGCCAGAAAAATCGCGACTTCAGCGCAGGCCAATTTCGCGGCACGAAAGCAACGGTGATCACGGCAAGCGACAGGAAATGGATGATGCGAAGCACATCGAGATTTGTCTTGTCGATTGGATAGATCGCGTCGCCGACGACTTTCGGCACGTAGATCGCAAGGCGGGGGAAATACCATGTCATTGCGATCGCAAATGCAAACACGAGATAGGCGATCGCCAGCCCGATGACGATGCGAGAATTGATCCAGCGCGAAAGATTCTTTGCTCCACCCAATGCGCACCAGGCACCGAACACAAACAGCAATTGCCACGCGAATGGATTGAAGACCCAGGTACCCTTTGGATAAGCCGGAATGTTCCATTCGAACAGCCACATCAATGCGTAAAGCGTGGCCGAGGCCAGCAGGGCAATCGACGGCGCCCGCAACAGCAGCCAGAGCATCGGCGGAAACCACGCCAGCAACAGGATGTAGAGCGGCAGCACGTCCATGTTTACAGGCTTGAACTTCAGCAGCAGGGCCTGAAGGATGGTGACATCGGGGTTTCTGAGGAAGTCGAGGACGCCCATTTCCTCTGTATAAAGAGGATTGTCGAAACTGTTCGCGACATAGGCTATTTCGGCGAGGTAGATCGCGAGCAGGAACACGTGCGCAATGTAGATTTGCCAGGCGCGTTTGAGCACCCGCGCCGAAGCAACAATAAAGCCATGTTGCTGCATGGCACGGCCATAGACGAACGCGGCAGTATAGCCTGAAATAAAAACGAAAATTTCGGTCGCGTCGCTGAAGCCGTAATTGCGGATGGTAATCCAGCTGACGGCGTTGGAGGGTATGTGATCAAGGAAGATCAGCCAGAGCGCGAGGCCGCGGAACAAATCGAGCCGGAGATCGCGTTCGGTCGAAACCGGGGCCATGTGCGGCTTTTCTTTCATGCGCTCTTTCGGTCATAATCCCGGGCGCAGAGCGAATGGCAAGTCCCGACGAAGTAAATTGTGCGGCATATAGATGTATCGCGCCGTAACCCGCAAGATTGAAGTCACCGTGACGCCCCGCTTTGTGTCCGAGCGGTCGTCGCCCAGCAACGGTTATTTTTTCTGGGCCTACACCATCAACATCACAAATCTCGGCGGGGAAACCGTTCAGCTCAAAACGCGGCACTGGCGCATCACCGATGCGCTGGGAAGGTTGCAGGAAGTCAGGGGCCCGGGCGTCGTCGGCGAAGAGCCGACGCTCAAACCGGGCGAATCCTTCGAATACACCAGCGGCGTTCCCTTGCCGACGCCGTCCGGTTTCATGGCCGGCAGCTACGGGATGGTGGGCGACATGGGGCAGCATTTCGACATCGAAATCCCCGCCTTTTCGCTCGATTCGTCCTACGCCGAGCGCACCATCAATTAGGGTTGGCGCCGACCTCGCCCGGCGAAAACAGATAATTCGCGCTGCAGAATTCGCAGGTCACAGAAATCTTCCCGTCTTCTACCATGTGGTCGCGGTCGTCCTGCGAAAAGCTTTTGAGCATCGCTTCGACGTTTTCGCGCGAGCACGTGCACTCCGCGCGCAACGGGCTCGTCCGGAAGACCCGCACGCCCGGCTCGTGAAAAAGCCGATAAACGAGCCGCTCGCTCGATAGCGCAGGGTCGATCAGTTCAACGTCTTCGACTGTCGAAACGAGGGCCTGGCCTTCCAGCCAGGCATCGTCCTCCGCGACGACGTGCGGCTCGATTCCTTCCGGAGCATCGCCAGGGTGGAGATCGGCTACGCGCGCGCGTTCGGGCGCCTTTGGCAGGAATTGCAGCATGATGCCGCCCGCGCGCCAGCGATGGCTGGCGCCTCCCGTGCCCGCGCGCAATTCCTCGGCGACCGCAAGCCGCACCCGCGTCGGGATCTGCTCGGATCGCAGGAAATATTCATGCGCCGCATCTTCCAGCGAGCCGCCGTCAAGCGCCACCAGTCCCTGGTAGCGGTTCATGTCGGGCCCCTGATCGATGGTCATCGCAAGGTGGCCTTTGCCGAGCAGCGCACCGCTGCTCATCTCGCCGGATGCAATTGCCGCGGCCACGCGGTCCTTGTCGTACCGCGCGCAGGCACGCACTTTATCGGGCGCAATGAAATCAACCACCAGCATGCGCACGGGTCCGTCCCCTTGCGTCTGCAGGATGAACCGGCCGTCGATTTTCAAGGCCGAGCCGAGCATCACGGTCAGCACCAACGCTTCGCCGAGCAGTTTGGCGACCGGTTGTGGGTAGGCGTGGCGGGCCAGGATTTCGTCGACCGCAGGACCAAGCCGCACCACGCGGCCGCGCAGATCGAGCTTGGCCACTTCGAACGGCATGACAATATCGTCGGCGGTGGTTGCCGACGGCGCGCGCGATGGAATGGCGGAATGCGGTTCGGTCATCAGCCCTATGTAGAGTTTATTGTCCGGAATGCGAGGTTTCGAACCCGCCTCATCCTGAGGAGCGGTCCAAAGGACCACGTCTCGAAGAATGTGGCGGCCCCATGCTTCGAGACGCCGCCTCCGGCGGCTCCTCAGCATGAGGTCGATTGCGCCTCAGGCGTCGGCGTGCAAGCACCAGGCCAGCAGGCCCTTTTGCGCATGCAAGCGGTTCTCTGCCTCGTCGAACACGACCGACTGCGGGCCGTCGATCACTTCGTCTGTCACTTCCTCGCCGCGATGCGCCGGCAGGCAGTGCATGAACAGCGCGTCGGGCTTGGCCTTCGACATCAGCCGGCCGTTGACCTGATAGCGCTTGAGGACATTGTGGCGGTGCTTGCCATCGCGATCGCCCATCGACACCCAGGTGTCGGTCACCACGCAGTCGGCATCTTTGACCGCCGTTTCCGGGTCATCGCCGATCATGATCGCGGCGCCCGATGATTTGACCCAGTCCATCAACCATTTTTTCGGTCGCAACTCGGCCGGCGTTGCGACCCGCAGCTGGAATTCAAAGCGCTCGGCCGCATGCATCCAGCTTGCGAGCACGTTGTTGGAATCGCCGGTCCAAGCGACGGTGCGGCCGCGGATCGAACCGCGCTTTTCCTCGTAGGTCATGACATCGGCCAGGACCTGGCATGGATGCGACCGCCGTGTGAGCCCGTTGATGACGGGAATGGTCGCGTAACGCGCGAGTTCGGCGACCGCCTCATGGTCCAGGATACGGATCATGATCGCGTCGACATAGCGCGAGAGAACGCGCGCGGTATCAGCCAGCGTTTCCCCCCGGCCGAGCTGCATTTCCTGCGCGGTAAGCAAAATCGCTTCGCCGCCGAGCTGGCGCATGGCCACGTCGAAAGAAACTCTTGTGCGGGTGGAAGGCTTGTCAAAAACCATGGCCAGCGTCTTGCCTGCCAGCGGCGACACAATAAGACCCCGCGCACGCTCCGCCTTCATGGCGCGACTCTTGTCAATCAGCCCCGCGAGCACCGGCTTCGGAATGTCGGTGAGGTCAAGGAAATGCCGGACGCCGTTCGTGGTCATGACGCCACCTTGGCAGGCCGTGCATGTATTTGCGCAAGCCGCGTGCAGGCGCGATCGATGCAGCCGACGGCTTCAGCGATTTCCTTCTCGCCGACGATCAGCGGCGGCAGCAGCCGCACGACATTATCGCCGGCCGCGACGGTGAGCATTTTTTCGGCCCGCAATTCATCGACCATTTCGGAAACCTGCGGGATCATGCGCAGGCCGATCAGCAGGCCTTCGCCCCGCACTTCGGCGATCACCGAGGCATGGCGATCCTTGAGTTCGGCCAGCCGTTGCTTGAGCAGCAACGCATTCTGTTTCATCCGGTCGAGGAAGCCCTCGGCCATGATAATATCGAGCACGGTGTTGCCTACTGCCATGGCGAGCGGATTGCCGCCGAACGTCGAACCATGCGTGCCGGCGGTCATGCCCTTGCCAGCTTCCGTCGTGGCCAGGCAGGCGCCGACAGGAAATCCGCCGCCGAGCGCCTTGGCGATGGTCATGATGTCAGGCGTCACGCCGGTGTGCTGATAGGCGAACATGTCGCCGGTGCGGCCGATGCCTGTCTGGATTTCATCGAAGACCAGCAGCAGGCCATTGTCGTCGCATAGCTTGCGCAAGGCACGCAGGAACGCGTGCGGCACTACCCGTACGCCGCCCTCGCCCATGACCGGCTCGATCATGATGGCCGCGGTCTGCGAACCGATCGCCTTCTTGGTCGCGTCGAGGTCGCCAAATGCTACCTGGTCGAAGCCCTCGACCGGCGGACCGAAGCCTTCGAGGTATTTCTTGTTTCCGGTCGCGGCGATCGCCGCCAATGTGCGACCGTGAAACGCACCTTCAAACGTGATGATGCGGTATCGCTCGGGCTTGCCCGACGCCGATTGATATTTGCGCGCCATCTTGATCGCGCACTCGATCGCCTCGGCACCCGAGTTCTGGAAAAACACGGTGTCGGCAAAACTCGCAGCGCAGAGGCGGTCGGCGAGCCTTTCACCTTCCGGAATGCGATAGAGATTTGAGACGTGCCAGAGTTTTTTCGCCTGCTCGTTCAGGGCCTGCACCAGTTGCGGGTGCGCGTGGCCCAGCGCATTGACGGCGACACCGGATGTGAAATCCAGGTACCGCTCACCTTCGGCCGTGAATAGCCAAGCACCTTCGCCCCGCTCGAAAGCGAGATCGACGCGCGCATAAGTTGGCAATACATGCGAGCTCACGGCTGACTTCTTCCATCGAACATTGTCGTCTGCGCATCATCCTGTCCGAAAATTGGCACCCGCGGACGCCAGATCGCGCGCTTTTGTCCGCGCATGACCACTTTCAGGTATCGGTGACTGCTTTTCGGGATCATGCGCGCCCCGAAAAGAAATGTGCCGCCTCGCCGGGCGGCACTTTTTTTATTTTATTGCCATGCCCCGCCCTGTCAACACGACTCAATTATGCCGCAAGGCCGGATTCTAAAGGAAAAACTGTTGGTAGCTAGGCGCCGGGGCTTGCAAGTGCTTGCACGGGAGTCACCGCCTATTGTAGCCTTCGGGCCAGATAGTACGACATCTCGTGCTATCAAGCGATTTCTGGTCCATCCCTGACGCGTATGCGTCTGGCGCCTGAAAGGGCGTCCGACGACGGGGTTGGATTCCATCCAAAGCATTGAAGGCTGAGGAGAAAAACCCAATGGGCTGGACGGACGAGCGGGTCGAGCTCCTGAAGAAGCTGTGGGCGGACGGCCTGTCCGCCAGCCAGATCGCCGCAGAGCTAGGCGGCATTACGCGTAACGCTGTTATTGGCAAAGTTCATCGGCTTGGGCTCTCCGGCCGCGCCAAGAGTCCCTCCTCGTCAGCCCCACGGCCACGCAAGGCGCGCTCTTCGGGTCACATGATGCGAGTCCCAAGGGCGTCGATGCGCGGCAATACGGCACTTGCATACGAATATGAGGCGGAGCCTGAGCCGGAATTGATCGAGATACCACTCGAGCAGCGCAAGACCTTGCTTCAACTCACCGAAAAAACCTGCCATTGGCCGGTTGGCGATCCCGGCAGCACGGATTTCTTCTTCTGCGGCGGCGATACCGTCAACGACATGCCCTATTGCTCGTTTCACAGCCGTGTCGCGTACCAGCCGATGACCGATCGCCGGCGCGACAAGCGGCCATTCCGCAACTGAGGTCGGATGTCAGGTATTCGTAGTGGCCGGGCCAACGCCCGGCCATTTTTTCGAGCGGGTCCAAGGCAGATTGACGCGGATCTAAGCGTCAATTCATGCGGCCGAAGCGATCGTCCAGCGCATAGCCGGCACCACGAACCGTGCGGATCGGATCGGCCATGTGGCCGCGATTGATTGCCTTGCGCAGGCGCCCGACATGAACGTCGACCGTACGCTCATCAATGTAGATGTCGGAGCCCCAGACCCCGTCGAGCAATTGCTCGCGTGAGAACACCCGCCCCGGGCGCTCCATAAGGAATTCCAGCAAGCGATATTCTGTCGGTCCGAGGTCAATCGCGCGTCCATTGCGGGACACGCGCTTTTTTTCGCGATCGAGTTCGATATCGCCGATGTTGAGCACGGTCGCGACACGCTCGGGATTGGCTCGACGCAGCAGCGCGCGCACGCGCGCAAGTAGTTCCGGCACGGAGAATGGCTTGACGATGTAGTCATCGGCGCCGGTGGCGAGCCCGCGTACCTTTTCGCTTTCCTCGCCACGCGCCGTCAACATGATGATCGGCAACTGCCGCGTTTCGGGGCGCGCACGCAGACGGCGGCACAGTTCGATGCCGGACAGCCCTGGCAGCATCCAGTCGAGCACCACGAGATCGGGCGTACTTTCCTTCAGCCGCGTGTCGGCTTCATCGCCGCGCGCGGACGTTTCGACCTCGTAGCCCTCCGCCTCAAGGTTGTAGCGGAGCAGCATCGTGAGCGGCTCCTCGTCTTCTACAATCAGGATGCGCGCGTTCATGGCTTGTTTTTCCGCAGTCGCTTATCGATCGGCCGCCGTGCGAAGCGCAGCGATGGTCGTGGTGTCACCCTTCGGCCGTTGATCGGCTATCGGGCGACCCTCAATGATGTAGTGCACGGATTCTGCGATATTGGTCGCATGATCGCCCATGCGCTCAATGTTCTTGGCGCAAAACATCAGGTGGATGCAAAAGGTGATGTTACGCGGATCTTCCATCATATAGGTCAGCATCTCGCGAAAGACTGACGTGCAAACAGCATCGATTTCCTCGTCCCCGCGCCACACCGCCATCGCCTTGGTAACGTCGCGGCGCGCATAGGCATCAAGCACAAGCTTCATCTGTCCGAGCACGAGATCGCTCATGTGCTCGACACCGCGGATCAGCTTTGGCGGCGGAAATTCGCCATTAAGAGCGATCACGCGCTTGGCAATGTTCTTGGCCAGATCGCCGATACGCTCGAGATCATTGGCGAGCCGGAGCGCGCCGACAACCTCGCGTAGATCGACCGCCATCGGCTGGCGCCGGGCAATCGTCAACACGGCTTTTTCCTCGATTTCCCGTTGCAGGGCGTCGATATTGGAGTCGGCGGTCGTCACGCGTTGCGCCAGTGTCGTGTCGCGCTTTGCCAGCGCGTCGACGGAATCCGCAACCTGCTTTTCGGCGAGACCGCCCATCTCGGCAACCATGCGCGCGAGATCCTGCAGGTCGGTGTCGAATGCCTTCATCGTGTGGTCGGTCGTTGTCATCATCTTTCGATCTCTTTACGTTTGCACATGATGTCCGAAAACCATTCGGTATTTCTTCGGTGTCATGCGCCTAGCCGAAGCGGCCCGTTATGTAGTCCTGCGTGCGGCGGTCACTTGGCGTGGTGAAGATGCGGGTAGTCTCCCCGAACTCGACCAGCTCACCGAGATACATGAAAGCCGTAAAATCAGAAACGCGCGCGGCCTGCTGCATGTTGTGCGTCACGATGGCGATCGTATAGTCGTCCTTGAGCTCGTCGATCAGTTCCTCGATCTTTGCGGTTGAGATCGGATCGAGCGCCGAGCAAGGCTCGTCGAACAGGATCACTTCCGGTTGCACCGCAACGGTGCGGGCAATGCACAACCGTTGCTGCTGGCCACCGGAAAGCGAAAGCCCGTTCGCGCCGAGCTTGTCTTTCACTTCGTCCCAGAGCGCAGCGCGCTCGAGCGCACGCCGGACCCGGTCATCAAGTTCTGATTTCGGCAACCGCTCATAGAGCCGGATGCCAAAGGCAATGTTTTCGTAAATCGTCATCGGAAATGGCGTCGGTTTCTGGAACACCATGCCGACCTTGGCGCGCAAAAGGTTGAGATCCTGCGACGGTGAAAGAATGTCATCATTGTCGAGCCGGACATGTCCGGCGGCGCGCTGGTTCGGGTAAAGGTCGTACATCCGGTTCAGAATGCGCAATAGCGTGGATTTGCCGCAGCCGGACGGGCCGATAAAGGCAGTCACCTTACCCTGGTAAAGCGGGACGTTGATGCTCTTCAACGCACGGTGGTCGCCGTAAAAGAAATCGAGATCACGGATCGAGATCTTCTCTGTGAGATCACCCGCGCTCGCCGGCGTGTGGGTAACGGTCGGTACGGTGATTGCTGCTACGCTCATGACGATTTTCTCTGTGCCGCGAGGGTTCGTGCGACGATGCTGAGTGCAAGCACCGCCATCGTGATGATAAGGGCACCGGTCCAGGCCAGCTTTTGCCAGTCGTGATAGGGACTGAGCGCAAACTGGAAGATGACGACAGGCAAGCTGGCGACCGGAGCGTTGAGATTGAGGCTCCAGAATTGATTGTTGAGGGCGGTGAACAGCAAGGGTGCGGTTTCGCCTGATATCCGCGCCACTGCCAGCAGCACGCCGGTAATCATTCCGGCCTGGGCGGCGCGATAGGCAACCCTGCGGATCATCAATGATCGCGGCAAGCCGATGGACGCAGCGGCTTCACGCAACGTATCGGGAACAAGCGTAAGCATATCCTCGGTCGTGCGGACCACGACCGGCACCACGATGACCGCGAGAGACACCGCGCCGGCCCAGCCGGAAAAATGGCCCATTTGCGCGACCATGATCTCATAGACGAACAGACCAACGACAATCGACGGCGCGCTCAGCAGGATGTCGTTGATGAAGCGCACCACGCTGGTCAGCCGATCGTAACGCCCATATTCCGCCATGTACGTCCCGGCCAGAATTCCAAGCGGCGTGCCGATCGCAACCGCGAGGAATGTGAGAACCAGGCTGCCGACGATCGGGTTGAGCAGCCCGCCCGACGCGCCGGGCGGCGGTGTCATCTGGGTGAACACATCGAGCGACAGACCGCTGAAGCCTTCCCACAGCAGCACGGCCAGAATCAGCACCAGCCAGGAGAGGCCAAACGCCGTTGCAGCAAAGGACAGCCCCATCGTGACGTGATTGCGGCGGCGACGGCGGGCATAGATCGCGGAAACCGGCGCGGTCATTGTCAACCTCCGACCCGTGCGTTCATGCGCATCAGCATGAGACGTGCAATGGCGAGCACAATGAACGTGATAACGAACAGGATGAGGCCAAGCGCGATCAATGAAGAGGTATAAAGATCGCCCACCGCTTCCGTGAATTCATTGGCGATCGTCGCGGAAATTGTGGTGCCTGGCGCCAGGATCGAGCCGGATATTCGATGCGCATTGCCGATCACGAAGGTGACAGCCATGGTCTCGCCGAGCGCGCGCCCAAGCCCCAACATCACGCCGCCGATAACGCCAACGCGGGTGTAGGGCAGGACGACGTAGCGCGCGACTTCCCACGTGGTGCAGCCAAGGCCATAGGCTGCCTCCTTGAGAACCGGCGGAACCGCATCGAACACGTCGCGTGAAATCGAGGTGATGAACGGCAAGACCATGATGGCAAGGATCAGGCCGGACGTCAGGATGCCGATCCCGTAAGGCGGACCGGCGAACAAGGTCGAAAGCACAGGAACGTTGCCGAACACAGAGATCAGGAATGGCTGCACGTACTGCTGCAGGAAAGGCGCAAAAATAAACAGGCCCCAGATGCCGTAAATGATGCTGGGAATACCGGCGAGCAATTCAATGGCGATACCGATAGGACGCCGCAGCCACATCGGGCAGAGTTCGGTCAAAAACATTGCAATGAACAGGCCAACTGGAACAGCAATCAGCATGGCAAGAAATGAAGTGACCAGCGTTCCGTAGATTGGCGCAATCGCGCCGAATTTTTCGGTCACCGGGTTCCAGCTATCGACGGTCAGAAAATTCAGACCGAAGGTCCGTAAGGCCAGCGATGAGCCGAAAACCAGAGAAACGATAATCCCGCCAAGAATGACGAGTACGGTGATTGCGGCTGTGCGCGTTAGATGGCGGTAAAATGCGTCGCCCAATTGCAGACGCCGTAGCACTTTTGCGCGATCGACCTGGGGGGTCGCCATGGCGGTTCCGCCTTGCAACGCTACATCGACCACGGATCGCCTCCCCGAAGGCTGCATCCGGCTCTCCCGCTGACTAAACGACTATCGGGGGAGCCACTCAAGCGGCCTGCCGGCCGCAATACAAGACGCGTGTTCGCCGACAGTGGACAAGGAAAAGGCGCCGGCGGGCGCCTTTTCCCGAACGTATCGGTCTTAGTAGACCGGCTTGCCACTATCGTCCTTGATGTCGCTCTTCCATTTGGCAGCAATCAGGTCCACGACATTGTCAGGCATGGGGATGTAATCCAGTGCCGAAGCCATGTCGTCGCCGTTCTTGTAGGCCCATTCGAAGAATTTGAGTGCTTCCTTGGTCGCGGCCGGATCCTTCGGCTGCTTGGGCACCAGAATGAACGTCGCGCCCGCGATTGGCCAGGATTTGGCACCCGGCGAGTCGGTCAGGATCATGTAGAAGCCAGGCGCGCGCGCCCAGTCGGCGCCACCGGCGGCCGCCATGATAGCCTCGGGCGTCGCCTCAACCGTCTTGCCGTCCTTGTTGACCATCTTCGTCGTGGTCAGGTGGTTCTGCTTGGCGTAGGCAGTTTCGACGTAGCCGATCGAACCTTTGGTCTGACCGACATTGTTGGCAACGCCTTCATTGCCCTTGGCGCCAATCCCGCCCGGCCACTCGACCGAAGTGTTGCTGCCAACTTTCGACTTCCAGCCTTCGCTGACCTTCGACAGATAGTTGGTGAAGATGAAGGTCGTGCCGGAACCATCCGAGCGGTGCACAAGCGCAATGGCCTGTGACGGCAACTTGGCATTCGGATTGAGCTTCTTGAGCGCCGGATCATCCCACTTGGTGATCTCGCCAAGATAGATCTTCGCGAGTGTCGGACCGTCGATTGTAATGTCGCCGCTCTTGACGCCATCGAGGTTCACAACGGGGACGATGCCGCCCATCACGGTCGGGAACTGGATGACACCGATTTTGTCGAGTTCGGCCGGTTGCAGCGGCATATCGGACGCGCCGAAGGTTACGGTGCGAGCACTAATCTGCTTGATTCCGCCACCCGAACCGATCGACTGATAGTTCAATCCGTTGCCGGTAATTTTTTTGTAGGCATCCGCCCACTTGGCGTAGATTGGATAGGGGAAGGTAGCGCCGGCACCAGAGATGTCGGCAGCGTTGGCCGGAACGAACGCGGCGGCGGCAATGAAGCCGGCAGCTGCCAATGCGGTCCAGTGTTTCACAGGTTCTCTCCATGTTTGCGGTCAAAGGCGAGCGCGGGCCGCATCGGGCCCCCGGTCCAGATGTCCTTACGTCCAATCGCTTGGACGTCCGCTGTTGATCTAAAAACGCTCTCCACGATGGCTTCGGACGTTTTTTGGTTTGTTCTTGGCGTGCGAAAATCCGAAGTCGGGGTCAGCCATAAGCGTCGCATGTCACCGTTCTATAAAGCTTTGGTGACAGTCACATGACATCTTAAGCGTCTGAAATTATTCAGCTTTCATCGGAAACTGCGGAATCGCTGGTGGGTAAGGGCAGATGCATTGTGAAGGTCGCTCCCTGGCCCAAAGTGCTTTCGATTGTCAGCCGTCCGGCGTGCCGGTTGAGGACGTGCTTCACCAGAGCCAAGCCGAGCCCCGTCCCGCCTTGCGCCCGGCTGTCTGCGACGTCGACACGGTAGAAACGCTCCGTCAGCCGTGGCAGATGCTCGGGTGAAATCCCAGGACCGTAGTCACGTACCGCTATACGCACCTCCGGCGTGCCGCCGCGCGTCTGACCGCGCGCAAGCGTTATGTCGAGGCGTTTGCCGGCCGCGCCATACTTGAGCGCATTTTCGACCAGGTTTTCGAGCGCGCGGATCAATTCATCCCGATCGCCCAGCACCGTCAGCGTGTCCGGCGGCGAAACGACCTTGATCTCTACTCCACGGTCACGCGCCAGAGTCTGCAACCCGTCCACCACCTGCCGCACGATGGGAGCCAGATCGACCGGCGTATTTGGCTGCAAATGCGCGTTGAGTTCGATGCGCGACAGCGACAACAGGTCATCGATGAGACGGGCCATGCGGGTCGCCTGCCCTTGCATGATCGCAAGGAATTTTTCGCGCGCAGCGGAATCGTCCTTGGCCGTGCCCTGAAGGGTTTCGATAAATCCAAGCAACGCGGCCAGCGGCGTGCGCAGCTCATGGCTCGCATTGGCAATAAAGTCGGCGCGCATTTCCTCGACCCGGCGCAAGGGTGTGAGATCGTTGAATGTCAATAACAAGACGTCGGTCGCAGCGCCAACGCCGGTCGAGAGCCTGAGGGGCGTGACGAAGGCCTCGAACCACCGATCGAGCGGAACGCGCTCGAAAAACTCCACTCGCTGCGGTTCCTCACGTTTGGCCGCACGACGGATCGCATCGACCAGATCGGGCATGCGCAACGCGATCAGGGCAGGTTCGCCACGCCGCAACGCCGGCGCGATGTCGGTCGCTGCTCCGTTGAATGCAATGACCCGTCCCTCGTGGTCGAGCACGATTGCCGCACTTGGAAAACCGGCGATCAGCTGCTCGACCAACAGGGTCTGCGGGTGGGCGAGCGCACGTCCGGGCGCGCGCATGATTTCCACGCTGGTGACGGGATCAGTCCGGCCGCGAAGAATTCGCCATGCACTGCGCCATCGGCTTGCCAGTCCCGTGGCGGATGGAGAGTCGCGGCGGTCTTCATCTATCGCCATGGTCAGCCGGCGTCGGTTTTTTCGGCTTCGATCTCGCTTCGGATGGGAGCAGTCGCCGACGTTATGGCTTTTGGCTCCATCGCCCGCCGCTTGCCGTGCATATTGAGCCACAATTCCCGAGAACCGAGAATGAGCAGCGCAATCGCGAACGGCGCAATATAGTAAAGCATCCGAAATAGAAGTAGCCCGGCCAGCACCGACTCCTTGTCGAATTGCCACAACGCCACCAGCATTGCAGCATCGAATACGCCGAGCCCTCCCGGCGCATGGCTGGCAAAACCCAACAGCGTTGCCGAAACGAACACCACCGCCATTGTCACAAATCCAACGTTCGGCTCATCAGGCAACAGCATGTACATCGCAAGCGCACAGCACCCGAGATCCAGGATGCCAATACAAATCTGCAGCAGAGTTGAGGGTCCGCTCGGCAAATGCACTTTCCATTCGCCCTGTCCGATCTCACGCGGCGCGCTCCACACCCAGCTGATATAAGAAGTGAGCACCACCAGCATTGCGATGCCGATCGCGCGGTTTATCCAATCCGGCAATTGATCAATCGGACCTGCCGCCTGCGGATGATAGGTAACACCAAGACCAAGCACCGTGGCGTTGCCCAACCAGAATGTCAGGCCTGCGATGAAACAGATTTTTGCCACTTCGACGGCGTCGAGCCCGTAAAAAGAATAAATGCGGTAGCGCACGGCGCCCCCGGTAAAGACGGTGGCGCCGATATTGTGCCCAATCGAATAGCTGGTGAAGCCGGTAAGTGCTGCGATGCGATACGGAACTTCCTTGCGGCCGATCGTACGCAGGGCAAACCAGTCATAGAAGGTTAACGTGAAATAGCCGCAGGCAACGAAGAACGCCGCAGCGGCAATATGGCGCGGCTCGGTGGCTTTCAGCGCCGCAACCACCTCGTCGACATTTATGTCGCGCAGCATGTGGAAGAGCACCACGACTGCGATCGCAATGATGGCAATGCTCAGAAGCACCCCGATCCGATTCCAGCCGATCGTGTGCTGAAAAAATCGCGCCACCGCGCGCAGCGACTTAACCATCATTCCTCCGGTTCGCGCCGGCCTTATACCCTTGGGCGCCACGCGCCCAAGCGCGTCTTGACCGACCCCTAGCAGAACTAACCCCGCTGGGCGAGTGGACTGCCCGTCGTTTCGCCAATCTGCTAACCTGTCTGAAATAAGGCCGCCGACCCGACAAAATGGCGGTCCAGCGGGAGGCGGCCATGAGCAAATCCGAGCTTACTTTGCCCCGTCGAACTGTTCTCAAAAACGCCGGCCTGGGCGTCGGCGCAGGACTCCTGTCCAGCCTTGCCGGACCGGTGCAGGCGGCTGCGACCACCGAAATCTGGAGCGCTGAATACTGGGCCAGGAAAGGCGACGTGAAGCTGAATCTGTGGCGAAAGCGCGCTGGTGCGCCAAATCCCGGCGAGCAGCCCCTTCCGGTCTTGTTCCTCGTGCACGGGTCCTCGAACTCTTCGCGCTCCTCATACGATCTTACGGTGCCAGGCAAGGGCGAATACTCATTGATGAACGTGTTCGCCCGCTACGGCTACGATGTGTGGACCATGGACCACGACGGCTATGGCTACTCGGGTTCATCAGGCAATAATTCCGACATTGCGAGCGGGGTAGAAGATCTCAAGGCCGCAATTCAAGTCGTCTTGAAAGAGACCGGCCAAAAGAAAACGCACTTTTACGGCACCTCGTCCGGCGGTATCCGCGCCGCCGCCTACGCGCAGGCTCAGCCCGAACCGGTAGACCGGCTGGTGCTGTGTGCATTCACCTACAAGGGAAACGGGGCGGCAGAAATTGCGCGTCGCAGAGCCAAGATCGATGCGTTGCGCGCGAGCCCGCGACGAAAGCGTGATGCAAAGATGATTCGCTCGATCTTCACGCGCGATGGCTACCCTGGGCTCTACGACCCGGCGGTACCAGAGGCAATCATCGCGGACGAGATGAAATTCGGTGATCAGGTGCCGAGCGGTACCTATATCGACATGGCCGCAAACCTGCCGATTGTCGATCCAACGAAAGTGCGTTCGCCGGTGCTCATGCTTCGCGGTGAGTTCGACGGCAATTCGACGAACGACGATCTGCTCGATTTCTATCGCCAGCTTCCGAACGGCGACCGCCAATTTGTGATCCTGCCGCAGACTGCCCACAGCGCCGGCTACGGCAACAACCGGCATCTGCTTTGGTATGCGGTCAAGAACTTCCTGTCCGAGCCGGCAGCGGTCGCCTGATTATTTGGCAGCGAAGAACTCGCGCAACGCGGCCGTCGTTTCTTCCGGCGCTTCCTCGGACAAATAGTGCCCGCACGGCAACGCCTTGGCATCAATGATGTTGGACGCATAGCGCTGCCAGATTTCCGCCGGACCGGGCCTGCTGTTGCGCCCGACGCCGCCGGTTGCGCCCCACAGCAAAAGCACCGGACATTCGATCTTGCGGCCGGCCTCGAAATCCCTGGTGTCCATATCGAGATCGACGCCGGCGCAAGCGCGATAATCCTCGCAGATCGCATGTATGGTTTCCGGATTGCGGAAGCAGCGTTTGTATTCGGCGAGCGCCTCCTTGTCGAAGAAGCTCAGGCCTTGCTTGGTTTTCGCCAGTTTCTTTTCGATAAACCAGTCGGGATCCGCGCCCATCATGCGTTCAGGCATGTCGAAGGGCTGGATATTGAAGAACCAGTGCCAGGAAAACGTCGCCCATTGCTTGTTGATGTTGTTGAACAGGTGATGTTGCGGAATGATGTCGAGGATCGCCGAGCGCGTCACTGCCGCAGGGTGGTCGAGGCACATGCGATGCAGCACCCGACCGCCGCGATCATGGCCCGCGGCCATGAAACGACCAAACCCCAGCGTCGCCATCACCTCGATCTGATCTTGCGCCATGGCGCGAAACGAATAGCCGGAGTGGTCCTCACCACCTGGTGGCTTTTCGGAATCGCCGTAGCCGCGCAGATCGGTTGCCACCACGGTAAATTCGCGCGCCAATGTCGGCGCGATCTTGAGCCACGACAGATGTGTAAATGGATTGCCGTGCATCAGAAGAACGGGGGGCCCGCTGCCGCCGACCACCGTGACAATGCGCGCGCCGCTGGTCTTGATTTCAGATCGTTTGAATCCTTCGAGCATAGGGGCAGCCTATATTGTCGTCCGGCCGTGCGCATAGCCGGATGCAAGAAGACGATATCGGCTTTATCAAAAAACAAAACCCCGGCTTCGCGGTGGCGAAGCCGGGTTAATGCAAATCTTAGGTCGGTTCGATTAGTCGCAGACCTGGATGCGGCGCACGCGCGGGCCAACCGGCGTGTTGACGAGCTGCTTGACGTAGTAGCAGTCGGACGCGACGTAGGTCGTCGGCGCGTAGATGCCGTAGCCGTAGCCCCAGCCCCAGCCGTGGCCCCAGTGGCCGTGACCGTGCATATGGGCGGAAGCGGAAGTCGGAATCAGCGCAGCTGAAGCGATCGCGACGGTGGCGCCGAGGGCGAGAGCGAGCTTGCGGAACATGACGTTTCTCCTGTTTCAGAGGCCTGGGTGGTGGCAAGGGATGTGATTGCCACATCCTGGTCATGGGTCGGCGCCCGCCCGGGAAAGGTTCAATGCCCGGTGCCGAAATTGCCGGCGGGCAGCTGCGTCACGCTTTTTTCACGGCATTAGCGGGTAAATAACGGCAATTGGCGGCTTTCCCTTGCCGAGGCGCATCCGAAAAGGGAAAACTACCCCGCGATCACCTCCGGGGGCGGCCGGTGCTCGCAAATTTCTTCGATTTGCATTGAACCTGGGCGCCCCGCCACGCGACCCATTCACGAGCCGATTAAACCTGCGATGCAAACGACTTCGGATGAAGTTCTGATATCGCGAATCGCAGGCGGCGACCGGCTCGCCATGCAGGTGCTGTACGCGAGGCACCATGTTCGTGTGTACCGGTTCGTACTGCGGCTGGTACGCAATGAAGCGACGGCGGAAGACTTGATCAGCGAGGTTTTCCTCGACATCTGGCGTCAAGCCGGGAAGTTCGAGGGCCGCTCCGCCGCTTCGACATGGATGTTGAGCATCGCGCGGTTCAAAGCCCTGTCGGCGCTACGGCGCCGGCCGGAGGAAGAACTGGATGACGAGACGGCTGGGCAGATCGAGGATCATGCTGACGATCCCGAAACGACCCTGGCGAAGAAAGACAAGAGTTCGGCCTTGCGACAATGCCTGGCCAAGCTCTCGACGGACCATCGGGAAATCATCGACCTCGTGTACTACCACGAGAAGTCGGTGGAAGAAGTGGCCGAGATCGTCGGCATCCCGGAGGCGACCGTGAAGACGCGCATGTTCTATGCGCGCAAGAAACTCTCCGAGCTCCTGAAGGAGCAAGGAATAGATCGAGGTTGGCCATGAACGCGACGAACCAGGATGCGCCCGAGCGCAGTGAGATCGAGAACCTGCTGCCCTGGCATGCCGCGGGGACGCTGAGCCGTCGCGATGCCCAGCGGGTTGAAGATGCGCTCGCGCGCGATCCCGAGCTCGCCCGCCGTTATGCGCTGGTTCGCGATGAGCTGGGCGAAACGATCCATCTTAATGAAACGCTTGGCGCGCCATCCTCACGTGCAATGGAAAAGCTGTTCGCCGCGATCGACGCAGAGCCGGCGCGCCGGCAGGCCGGATCTTTCAATCTCGGCGGCCGCATTTCCGATTTCTTTGCAAGCCTGTCGCCACGCACGCTGGCCTGGTCGGCAAGCGCCGCCGCGATTGCGATCCTGCTGCAGGCCGGGTTGCTTGCGGACATCGCGATGAAGGAAACGAAGACGGCGGGTTATGAAACCGCCTCAGCGCCGACCACCGACCCGGGCGCTGGCGCCTTTACACTTATTCGTTTCGCGCCGCAGGCATCATCCGATGACATCACAAAATTCCTCGAAGCCAACAAGCTGTCGATCGCGGCCGGGCCGATGGCCGGCGGCCTGTACAAGGTCCGCGTCGCGGTGACCGGTATACCGAAGGGCGAACTCGCCAACATCGTGAAGAAGCTGCAACAGGAC
>Ga0187765_10000039_pt1 | contig 43345 bp, 30 predicted proteins | sample 0216_QUI02_MP05__3_FD_133018 | JGI IMG/M metagenome (GOLD analysis project Ga0187765, IMG submission 133018) | Tropical peat soil microbial communities from peatlands in Department of Meta, Colombia - 0216_QUI02_MP05_10_MG | ecosystem: Environmental > Terrestrial > Soil > Wetlands > Peat ...
AAAGGAAAATGTGAACAGACCGAGAGTGGGTAAGGTGGTCGGATCTACGGTGGTCGAATTGTCGAGATTGCCCCAGCTGTAACCCAAATTTGCGCCAGCATAGAAGCCCGCCCATCGGTCGCCACTCTGTGCCGTCACACCGGTGGCGATGGCATTCAACGACTCGGCAAAGGCCTGTGTCGCACAATACGACAGACGGCGGTCCACCGGGCTCAAGCAATTGTCGGCGAATTGCGATTGCGAGGGCGCAATGGGTGTGGGCCCTCGAATGTCGGCGAACGTAACGACGACGGCACTGTCCCGCGTGCTCACGGTTACGCAGCGCTGCGGTGCCCTGACAAGGCAAACGACGATCGTGCCTTCGCGCAGGACGATGATCGTCCGGTAGGTTTCGACCAGCAGATCGAAAACCGTGCCGCGCACGCCGATGACGGCATGCGGTGTCTGGACCTTGTAAACGTCCGGCTGCGTCGCGCCTCCGATCCAGCGCGCCGCGCCGACGGACATCTGGACCGTTCCGTCGCGCGCGGTACGGTCCGGGTTGTAGACAAAGCGATCGAGAATGACCGAGGAGGTTGGTCCGATCGTGAGGGTCGTCTGGTCCAGGAACCGAAGCTGTGCGTTGCTGGCGTTATCAGTCTTGATGTTTTCGTTCGAGACCACGCCGTCGCCTGCCGCAAGCGCGCGCGTGCGGCCGCCGAAAATGCCGGACACATTGCGTTCGACCTGCACGGCCGATCCGATATTCGTCTGTGCGACTGCCGTCCCTGTCCCGAAAATCGATAACAACGCTGTCGACATGCGAAGAGAGGCTGTTATGTCGCGCGTAACGAGACGCTTCATCATCCCCCCTGATTCGAGCGCCGCATAAGCCTTTGCAGAATAGTATGAATTTGCCTTCTTGTCCGCGCGCTCTGTCCGATCGGACGAAACTCCCCCAAAGTGTTGTATTCGTGCGACTCGGCCGCTGAAGTCCTTGAGAAGGCTGGCACCGGGCGGGCAAACTTGCTTACGGAAGGTCTTACTTCACTGCCAATAAGGCCCCATGAGTTTCGCATACGGCTTGGCAATGTCCCGATCGTCAACAGGATGAAGTTTCATTCCACTGTCGACACTTAGGCCCGTCAAATCCGCCACCTCGCGCACGGCCGTAATGGGATCGGCGATCATGCCCTCGTACGAGATGACCACGGACATCTTCGAAAACTTCTCGGCCATCAGATCGGTCATCCGCGCATACCAGTCCATGTAAGCCGCAATCGATTTCAGATCATAGGCGTAAGAATTTCCGCGCAGATATTTCGTCATGTAGATTCGTAGCGCCGTGTCCTTGGGATTGCGGCGCATCAGAACGAAACGGATGTTCGGGAGTACGGATGCAATGAGACTTGCATCATGAATGCGGCTGGACAGCGCGCTTGTGAAAACGCGCGCCGTTCCTGCCCGCCTCGTCAGCGCAGCCAAGTAGTAGTCACGAAATGAGGGAAGAAGTTCGGCCGGCAGATCTTCCAGATGTGGACAGCTCGGAAGGGCGGCCGATTGACAGGTTCTGTGGAGGGCATTTTCGACGATGGGACCCTCGTAGCCGGCCTTTACGCCAGGCACAGAGGATAAAAGCTGCTCCAACGTCGACTTGCCGGTTCGAGAACAACCAAGAATAAAAAGCGAGATCGGGCTGTTGACTGCGAGCGGCGGTCGATACGTTGCGTCGCGAAGTCGCGCAAGCGATTTTTCGCGCCGCGCGACGTCGTCTTTGAGTTCGGATTGATGCCGGGCGACCAAAGAAGCGTTGGCGGCTTCAAGCTGTTGCCAGGCTTCCGCATAACGGCCTGCTGCATGCAGGGCTGTCGCTCTCACAAATGCGATTGAGTTCTTTGTTTCCGCATCCGGGTCATGCTGATGGGACGCAAGCGAGTCCAAGGCATTCAGTAAGTCAATTTTCACGGCGCTCTGCGGCAAGGTCGACACGACATGCAGCAGAGCGAAAGACCGATGGCCGCGCTTCATCGCGTTCTGCAGGATGTCGGCCGCTTCTTCATACTTGCCGAGCGCGGACAGGCTCAGGGCGAGACCGGTGATCGATGACTCCAAACCGGGATCGAGTGCCAACGCGTTTCGATAGGCACTTTCCGCGCGTTCATATTCGCGTTCACTGCGGTAAGCTTCACCGAGCGACGCAAAGATGCCCGCATCCTTGGCCCCAATCGTCAGCGCGCGATCAAGCGTTTGAATGGCCATATCCGCGGCACCGAGCCGCACGTAGCAAAGACCCAAGGCCGTCAGCGTCATCCAATTGTCCAAATCGCGCATCTGGGCGCGAATAAGGCAATCGAGGGCACGCTCGAACTTGCCCATATCCAGGTAGACCAGACCAAGCGTATGCAAGGCCGCGAGATAGTCAGGGTGCTGCCGCACCAATGCGGTGCATATCGCTTCCGCCCGATCGAGCTCGCCGCGCTGACGGAGCAGATCGGCCTGTTCGAGTTGAGCGCGCGCTTCGGACGCGCGGTGCAATTGCGGTCCTGATGAATTCATCACGTTTGACTGTCGCCGATCCACTGCAGCCGTATCAGCGGCACTATAATCCATTCGCCTGCGTCACGTTCAATGCCGGCGGCCAGATGTGAATGGGGACCGATCTTTGGACAACAGGCTCAAGGTTGCGGTTGAGCTGCCGTTGCGCCGCGGAGCGTTAGCAGCAATGACTCTTTCGAGTCTCAGGCGCTCGGGCGCAAGCGCTGAGATCGTGGAGACGGACCGTCAATCCTTAGCCCGAGTGAGCCCAAACCAATGATGCGCGTAATTGATTCGAGATTTTCGTCTGCGTGATTCCCTGATATTGGATTCCAATGCTTTTTCGGGCGTGGCAACGAACGGGTCAAAAGGATCGCTCGCGTGCAAACTATCGGATTTGCCATCGAGTCGGCTATCCGACGCCGCGCTCACTCCGTTCTTTGGAGACACTTTCCCGAGATTGGTCTCCGCCGCGATCGCGCCGCCGCTTCCTTCGGCGTCGTGCGTAGGCGTCGCTAAGCGCTCGGTGTTCTGCACCGCAACGGTCTCAGCCGGGTCGGTAACGCGGGTGGAGCCGTTACCATTGGTTGGTGCATGCGATTGTTCACCATTGAAACTGGGCTTTCTTGGAGACTGTGCTTCTCCCGCATGCGCGGCTTCGACCTGCAAAAGCCGAGCTTCAGCGTCGAGTCTTTCGGCCAGCCCGCCGGCGAGGGCTGCCAAGCGGGAAAAATGCTCCTGGCTACTTTCCGCGAGGGCATCGAATTGGCGATCGATGCCGGTTCGGAGCGCGTCAACTTCTTTGCGGCCGTTTTCGGATATGCTTCGAAAGCTATCCGTGAACGCCGCAATCTTGCGATAAATTTGATCGGTGAGCGTCCGGAGCAGGGATTCGAGGCCGACAGATTGGGCCCTGCCGCTCTCCCTCAGAGCGTCGAGCCCAAGATCAATTTGGTCCCGCAAAGCCACTCCGAGAGCATCTGTTCTGGAAGTGTTTCGTTGCGAAAGCTCCTCGAGCTGGCGATGGAACTGCTCGTCGGTCGCCTTGAGCCGCGCTTGGAAGTCGGCTCGGCTGGTTTCGCTGGACGTCGCGATACTCTGCCCAATCGTCTCAATGCCCGTATCGAGACGCTTTCCTAAATCCGCCGTCTGTACATGGTTGGCTTCGCTCAGCTCCGCGAGTTGAGTTTTTAACTGTGCGCCCATCGTGTTTGTCTGCACTTCCAATGCAGCGCGGTTTCTCTCGGCCGCCGCGGCAATCTCTTCCCCCAGAGCCCCGATCAGTGCCGTGGTTTGGACAGCATCCGTTCGCGTGTTCTCGCTAAGCACCTGAACGTGGTTTTCGATCTGGCTCAGGGCCTTCGCATGCGAGGCGGCTTCGGCTTGCCCGCTCTCGGCGAGCGCGGCGATTTTTTCCACCAACAGGGCCGAGGTCCTGGCAACCTCCGAACGCGTACTCTCCCCGAGCCCGTGTACTTGCGTTTCGATGTATTGGCTCAGAGTCTGAGCGAGCGCGTCCGAAACTGTTTTGCCGCTTTCGGTCAGGGCGGTAAACTTTGCCTCAAGCAAAGTGTTTGTCCCTCGCGCATGGTTCTCGATCTGCTGAGTCAAAGTTCTTGCAACGGCCTCCGTGTCTGCTTGAATTTTTTCGGCTGCCGCGCCGATCTTGTTTTCAAGCGACGCGGTTGTCCTGGCAGCTTCTACGTGCGTCGTTTCCGTAAGCTGCTGCCCATGAACTTCGATCTTTTCGCCCAGTTCCTTTCGCAGGGACTCGGTATCTGCCTTGGCGCCCTCGGCCAGCGAGGCAATCTTTTCTTGCAAGAACGCGGTCATCCCATCGGATTCTGCTTGGATCTGTTCACCAAGCTGTACGCCGTGACCTTCAACCCGTTGTGTCAATGCCTTTGCGAACGCCTCCGACTCGGCGAAGGCTTTTTCGACCATTGCGGTGATCTTGGTCTCCAGTGATCCAATCAACTTCGCCGTTTTGGCACCCTCCAGCTGCGTGCTGTCCGCAAGCCGGCCAACCGAGCTTTCGATCTGTCCACCTAGGGTTTTCGCGACTGATTCCGTATCGGCCTGAACTTTTACCGAAAGGGCCGCGATCTTGCTCTCAAAGAGCGCACGCGCCGCGGCTGCTTCCGCGCGCGCGCCTTCCGTGAGTTCCAGAACGCGGCGCTCGATCTCCTGGCTTAATGTCCGTGACAACAACTCGGAATCCGAACGACCCTGCTCGGCGAGAGCGGCGATCCTGTCCTCGAGCGAGCCGATCAAGTCAAGCGTCTTGGCAGTTGCGGCACGGGCGCCGTCGGCGAGGCCCAGGACATGACCTGCGATTTCCTGGCCCAAGGCGTTTGCGAGCGACGCTGATTCCGCCCTGGCCTTCTCGGCAAGCGCGGTGACCGTGCGCTCAAGCGAGTCGACGAGCGCGGCAGTCTTGGCGGCCTCCGCTCTTGTGTATTCGGCAAGCCCTTGGGTGGAATATTCAATCTGCTGACCCAGAGTCCGCCCCAGCGACTCCGTCTCCGCTTTGGTTTTTTCGGTCAGTGCCGTGATCTTCTCATCAAGCGATGCGGTCGCCTTGACGGCTTCTGCTCGCGAGATCTCGCTCGACTTTATGATCTGCTTCTCAAGCGATTCGATGAAGGAGGTCGTCCTGGCCGCTTCTGCCTGGGTATTTTCGGCAGCTTCCCGAGCGTGCCCTTCGATTTGGTGATGCAGGGCCTTCGCTAGCGCCTCCGAGTGCGCATACCCCGTCTGCGCGAGCGTCGCCATTTTCTGCTCAAGAGCACCCATCAACGCCGTGATCCTGGCAGACTCTGCCTGCGCGTTTTCGGCAAGCCGCACGGTTCGACTTTCGATCTCGTGGCTCAGCGCCTTGGCGAGCGATACCGCTTCGGCTTGAGTTTGCGCGGCGAGCGCCGCAACTTTGGTTTCAAGCGAGCGAGCCAACCCGGTTGTTCTTTCAGTCTCCGCACGGGTGGCTTCAGTGAGCTCCCGCAGAGAGCCTTGGAAGGTCCGTGCCAGGCTCGCTGAATCCTCGCGTCCGCTGTCGGCCAGCGCGGCAACCCTGGCCTCTAGAGAACCGACCAGCGCAATCGTCCGGACGAGTTCTGCCCGCGTATTCTCCGCAAGTTTGAAAACGTCGCCCTCGATCTGTTGGCGCAATGTTTTCGCGAGCGATTCCGAAGCCGCCCTGCCCTTCTCGGCAAGAGCGGCGATTTTCTCGTCCAGCGAGCCGATCAACGTCGTCGTCGTGGCGGCTTCTGCCCGCGTCGTATTGGTGAGTTCCACGATATGGTTTTCGAGACCGCGCGCCAGCGATTGGGAATCCGCGTGGCCCTTTTCGGCCAGTGCCGCCACCGTGTTCTCAAGCGATCCAACCAGCGCCGTCCTTCTTGCCGCATTGGCCCGCTCGGCTTCCGCCAGGCTCGAGATCAGAGCATCGACCCTCTGGCCGAGGGCAGAAACGGCACGATCGATTTCGCCGAGCTTTGCGGCTTGCTCTTCGATTGTTTGATCAAGGCGCGCCGAAAGATTTTCGCCCGCCTTTTCCTGGTGCTTCAAACTTGGCAAAATCTGGCGCTCAAGCCGCTCGCCGAGATCCTTGACGAGAGCTTCCGCCTCACTACGGCTTGTGCCAACGAGACTCTCAACCTGTCGTTGAAGCTGTTCGCCCAGCGACGTGATGAGCTGTTCATTTTTGCCAGCATCAGCGCTGTTAGAGGCGGTTATCTCTGCGACACGCTGATTGAGGTATTCTTGCAGCCCCTTAATAGACAGTTTGGCGCCGACGGAATCGGCGCGTTTGCGATTGGCGCGTCCTGCCATTTCACGATCGACATCAGCCCGCAGGATCGCTTTTGTTTTTTTTCGCATGTTGGCAAGCCCGGTGCTGAATCTTTCCGCAATTGCCGCAAGCCGGCCAGCAATCATTTCTACAAACTCGTTAATAAACAATTCAGAATCTGTGTTTTGAAACAATAATATGCGCTCGCGGCTGATGAAAATGACAAACGAAAAATCGGCCCCGAAGAGAAGATTTATGGCGAGGCTACAATTTGCCGGCAAGTCGGAGGCAGATCGGAAAGTTTGATCTCGGGCGGAGGGGGCCCCTTGGGCTTATGCGCGTCTTCGGTGAACCACCACGCCAGTTCCGGCCCGCATTCGTCGCTCGGAGGGGGTGGCGTCTGCGGTTTGCATTCGGAATCGCCCGACGGACATTTGATGCGGACGTGGAAATGATCGCCATGGCCGTACCAGGGACGAATCTTTGAGAGCCAGCCGCGATCGTTGCCAACCTCGCGGCACAATGCCTTCTTGATTGCCGGATTGACCAAGACCCGTTCGACGTCCGGATCCTCGGCGGTCAGCTTCAAGATGCCGACATAGGCGCGTGACCAGATCGTAGGCCTGACGTCGTTTCCATCAGCAGCGACAATGCTGGTCGCACTCATTTTCTCGCGGTCCGTTTGAGAAAGCTTATGCTCAGGCATGGGCACAAACCAAATGTCGGCGTCGAGGCCGGTCTGATGGCTGGCATGACCGCTAACCATTGGGCCGCCGCGGGGTTGCGCAATGTCACCCACAAGCAATCCGCGCCAACCGACCGTCGGGGCCTTCCCGGCAATCTGTCTGAGGGTCTCGATCATGCTGGGATGGCCCCAGTTGCGGTTGCGCGACAGCCGCATCACTTGCCACGTTTCACCGCTGACCGGGAGCGGTACGGCACCTGCCATGCAACCGCGCGCGTACGAGCCAATGGCCTGCGCAGCCGTGGGCACAGGTTCCTTCTTGCGGCCAAACAGCACCTTGGCTGGTATTGTCGGATTATCCAGATCGGGAAGCGTCGGCGGATGAGCCGCAGTCGGCGATCCCTTGTCCTGGGCAAGCGTGACGCTCGTCGCGCTAAGCAGCAGCACAAACAACGGCATCAGCAACTGAGCGATCATTGCTGAATTCTACAGCCCGCGAAACGCAATGGCCAGCTAGGCGCCGCCGGCGCCGGGAACCGGTGGCATTCCGGCAGCCAAGCCCTTTCTGATCGGCGCATCTTTGGCCAAATGCAGCAGACTTATAACAACGAGTCCCAAGCGGGCATCGCCGAGAGATTTGCCGTCAGATCAGAGTTCACAACGAAACCGTCGGCATTACCGTCCTCGTCGATATCCGCGTAGGACCAGCCACTTGATTGCGTGAAGATTCGAACATTGCCTTGCTTGAGGACGCGGGTGTCGGATCTGCAGTTTTGACGATTGATCAGGCCGCCCGCTCCACCGGCTTGCTGGAAAACCGGCGTCGCGCGAACGACGAAGCGGCGCTGGTCAAAAATCGTCCGGGTCCGGCTCGCGTCGACTTCTCCCGCTCCCCACGCGCCGATGCCGGACACACGAGGATTTTGCACGTTGGTGTCGATGTCGAGAGCGGTCGAGCATTTTCCGGCTGTTTCGAACCAGCGGCGGTCGACCTGGTTTTGAAATAGATGCCACTGCCGGCGATTATAGAAATCGGAAGTCTCTTCGTGTGACCGCGATGCGGAGATCCAATTGTACGAGACGAGTTTTTCGTCGCGCAGGATGCGGTTGATGAACCCGTTGCCGTATACCCCGATCGCATAGCTGTTGCCGACCGACTGACCGATGGCACGGAAATATTCGAGCACAGCGTCAACGACGGCGCGGCTTGGCACCGCAGTGCCGTTGCGGTTTCGAACAAGTTGAGCGGATTTACTCGCATTGAAATCGACCCCGAAATAGATTGCGGATCCTTCGGGCTGCCCGACCAACTTGGCTTGTTCCAATGCCGCCCTTGCATCGGCCTCGACTTCGGCTCTTGCCGAACCGGTATCTTCCAATCCATCGAGAAATTTCGCGGCAAGGTTATTTCGATACTGGTAGAGAGAAACGATCGAAAGGCCGTGCCTTATCAGTACGGTCGGCTCGCGAACTCCGTCCACGATGTTGCCGTCGGACGCCATTATCTTCTCGCGCAGACCCGGTTGCGGCTTTCGAGCGAAATAGCGCACCACCACCTTTACGTTATGAGCAGACAATTTGGCCGCGAATTTCGCCGCATTATTCGGAGTATCGACAATGGCAATTTTTCCCGGATCATTGGATTGCCCAAACGTCAAATCGCTCGGCGCGAAAGCGCCGGCAAGCAACCCTCCGGTGAAGGCTCTTCGCGATACGATCGACATTGCTTCCCCCCTGATAAACCTGATGCTCAACCTTTCTGCAGAGACTTCAGCTCGTTGTATTTGGACATCGCCCGTTCAAATTTTTCGTTAAAAAGCCACATCGCATCGAGAATTTCACGAAAGGTTGCCGATGTTCGTCGCCTGTCGACTTGGCCGAAGGCGAATATGCTATTGTTGCGCAAATAATACATGATCGTCGGGTTGGAAATTTTATAATTGACCAAATCGCCGGAATTGAGAGCCGACTTGGTCGGACTTGGGATAATTTGAATGAGTTCAAAAAACTTCATTTGATCAATCGGATTTGGCAATGCCTTTACGATAGTCGGTATCCGAAGGAAGAGGTCGGCGTGCGCGTTCATCAGACCGTTTCTCACACCGGTCCAGTGATTGTATCGCTGATCGAGATTGCCAACGCGGGCTTCTTCCTTGTCGTCACGGACGCTCAGTGCCGGATCTATGGCTCTGATCATTTTTTTTATCGCCGCCCACCTCTGTTGACCGTTCCGATCTTCCGTTACACCAGTCTGGAAACTTCCGACGTACTTGCCAGCGCGCGCATTCCCTACGTTTTGGTTGCCATCTGTCTCGGCAAAGAAAATGGCCAAGCTGATGCGGCCGGCCACAATGGCATTTGCCGCGTCAAGGCCCTTTGCTCGGGCAATGACCCGTCCCAGATCGACAACGTCCTGGAAAGGCGTATTTGAGTTCTGCGCATTGGCGGGAGGCGCCTGCATGATACCGAATAAATTCTTGTACTCGTCGATGAGCGGCTCCGTGTCGGCGTCAAAATACGCTGGGGGAATTCCGAATTTATTTGGCCTTCCGATTTTGGATCGAATCGCGTCGGTAAGATCCTTGTACGCGCCCATCATATTGACGCGAGCGAGATACAGCGCTTGTCCCGGCGCCTCCGGCAGCTTTTGATTCGAATCGATCTGCGCGCGGCGCTCGCTCAAGAGCGATTTGAAGGCATCTAACGCGTTGTCATACGCTTCGAGCGCATCAGCCTGTGTTTTCGTGAGCGCGACCGGCTGGCCCCGAGCCAAAGCAATGGGGCTGAGATTGCCGATGTCGATTGCATGGCCGGCCAGACAAGCAAGAACGCAGATTCCGACGACCGCTGGAAATCGAGAACAACTCACAATGTACACGACCATGTCCCACCAGTGAGGGTCGATCCGAAGGCAAGATTATTGCATCTCAACGCAAGATCAAGGGAGGGTAAATAATCGCATCTCGCCAGCCACGAATAGAAAGACCACCTTCCGGCGGTCTTTCTGAAATCCGATCAGGCGCGTCGGGGCACGCATCGAAAGTCAGTTTACGAACTCATTTTACCATAACGCTTAAGGCTGTTTGGCGCTTTTGGGCGACAAGCATCGTCCTGCACGATATCGCTGATCCACTTTGGAGGGGCGCCATATGATGGATGACACTACGTTCATCGACTATTACGAAATCCTCGAAATCAGCCCGAACGCCAACTCGGGAACGATCGATCGGATGTTTCGTTATCTTGTTCAGCGCTACCATCCCGACAATCAGGACACCGGCGATCGTCTCCGCTTCGACGAAGTCATGGAGGCCCATGATACGCTCAGTGATCCGGCCAAACGCGCGCAGTACGATATTCGGCACAAAAACCATTTGGGCATCCGCTGGAAATTGACCGAGGAAGCCAGCGACAGTAAAGGCATCGAACGGGATGCCGACATTCAGAACAAGCTGCTGTCGATTCTTTATGTCAAACGCCGACAAAACATCAGCGATCCGGGCATCGGCAATCTCGAGCTTGAACACTTGTTAGGCTGTCCGGCCGAGCATCTGGAGTTTCATATCTGGTATCTGAAAGAAAAAGGCTGGATCGGAAGAACCGAAAGCGGCACGATCGCAATCACCGTAGAAGGCGTCGATCGCGCCAATTCCGCAAATCATCGCAACTCCACCAACAAATTACTGGCGGATCAGAACCACAGAGGCTGAGGACTTTATGCGGGGCCCAGCAGCGGCCTTGGGGCGTCGCAATAGCTGGCAGGGCGGATCACGCAGCGTAATCCGCCCTACGTTCTCGGGCAGCGATACAGCAATATTGCGCCGCGGCGCTGGCGCCGTCAGGGTGCCAGCTTCTCGGCGTTGCCTGATGCGGTCTTCACAATCTTGGCGCGGGTCTTTCCACTCGTGACATCGATGACCGTAACGACGTCTCCCGCCTTGTCATAGCGCACGCATCCGCTGCCCGGCCTCTCCTTCCAATCAGTGCAATTGGTGTTGCCTTTGACCTCCCATTTGCCGTGCATGATGGTCCCGCTCGGCGTCTTGAAAAGCGCCGTGCCGTCCGGGGCCCAATAGATTATGCCTTGGCCGGCTTGCCCGCTCGAGGACGCGGCGGTGGTCTCCAGATAGACGGTCTTGCCTGAGAGATATGCCTTGATTTCGGCTCCTGTCATATCAGCAGCGAGCGCCGAGCCGACCAATCCGACGACGCCGGCCGCAACGATGATAGCATGTGCAGCAATACGCATGATCTTCTCCCTCCCTGAACGAAGACGCTCCGACTGCGCGACACTACCGGATGGCGTTTCGCCTCGGCACGTCCACGGTGTGTATCAAACACCACAGCCTTTGCATTAATCCAGGGTGAGATCTGATTTTTAGATCGTTTTTCACCGATTTGGGCGGAAAGTCAGAACATCCCGGAGCGACGGGAAGCCGACCAACCGAACGACATGAGCGCTCCTATCAAATCCGGCGGCTGTTAAGGGCCGATCCAACCGTCCGGACCGGCCTGGCAGCACTCATTCGATCTTCACGTGCGCCGCATTGATGACCTCGCCCCATTTGGCCGAGTCCTTGCGCAGATATTCGGCAAAGGCGTCGAGCGGCCCGGGTACCGGCTGCACTGCAAAACGCTCGAGATACTTCTTCTGGAATTCGGGGCTGCTGATGATCATTTGGACATTGGCGTTGATCTTCTTGATGATGTCGGAAGGCGTGCCCGCGACGGCAAACAACCCGAACGACACGCTCGCCTCGTATCCCGGGACGGTCTCGGCGACGGTCGGCACGTCGGGGAACTGCGGCACCCGCTTCGCGCTGCCGAAAGCAAGCATCTTGAGTTTTCCGTCCTTCACCGAGCTCAGTGCCACGGATGGGCCCATAATCACCGTGTTGATGTGTCCGGCGATCACATCAGTCAGCGCGGGCGCCGCACCGCGATAATGCACCGCCGTCATCTTGATCCCGGCGAGATTTTCCAACTCCAGCCCGGCGATGTGGAGCGCGGTGCCGACGCCGGCCGTGCCGAAAGTCACGGTCCCGGGTTTATTCTTGGCAAGCGCGATCAGGTCGCTGACCGAATTCACCGGCACCGACGGATTCACAAGCAGCGCTGTCGGAATGGTGCCGTAGCCGGCGATCGGAACGAAGTCCTTTTCCGCGTCGTAGGCCAGTTTGCCTTTGGCATAGAGATGCGGTTGGGTCGTGTAGAAGCCGGTCTCCGAAGCGAGCAGCGTGTAGCCGTCGTGCTCGGCCCGCATCACGGACTCCGCCGCGATCGAGTATCCAGCGCCGCCCCGGTTTTCGACGATGACGCTCTGCTTCCACATCTCCGATAGCCGCTGTGCGACGGCGCGCGTCAGCACGTCGGTCAACGCGCCAGCCGCCGAAGTCACCACGATGGTCACGTTGCGGTCGGGGTAGGTCTGTCCCAGGGCGGCGGGGCTCGCGAACAGGCAGGCGATCAAAAACAAGCGGCTGAGCAAGGCGGCCATCGGTCTCTCCGATTTCCGGGTTCACGTTTCCGAGTTCACGTCGTTGCGTTAGCCTAGCACAGCGGCTGCCTTTGCGCCCAAGTTTCGATAGCGACCAATTAGCCGGTTTAACGCCTGCCTGGAAGCTGCATTCATGACTCACTTTCTTGCACCGATCATGCCTAAAAGCACCGCTCCAGCAAGCCCGCCTGCAATTGCCCCGAGCGGCATGAAAGTAAAAAACACCAGCATCCCGCTGTAGCCTTCAAAGTCGCTGACGTTGAAAATTTTGGTGTAAGCGAGGCCAAGGCCAACGCCGAGGATCGCGCCCAATATGGCTCCCGCAATGAGTCCGACAAATGCGAGTAAGCAACCAGGAAGCAGGTTATTCACAGTCGGCTCTGCGGGAAGGGTCGCTGCCAAATCCGGGGATCCTTTTTCCGTTCACCACCAGGTAGTGCGGAACATATGGCACCGTCACGCGGTCCCCGCGTCTTGCCTTGTAATAGCACTCACCGGCGATGAACAGCTTCCGGTCCTCGATAACGAGAAACATGTACTCGTAAGTATATTGATAGGGGTTCGAAGGTTTGGTGTTCGGACGAAACGCGGTGCTGGATGGCAGGGTGTAGCGAACGCCGTCTATTTTGACCGTGAAGGAATCGCCGTAGGCGTCGCTGCCATGCAGAGAAATAACCGCAATCAGCACGGAAACTGCCGCGCAGGTGCGCGCATCCCATCGGTTCATCGGAATCCTCTCACGCATCGTGCGTTCTATCGACACTTCAATTCCACCAGTCTCTTCCAGTCAACCCCAACCAAAAAATGGGCTAGGGCGATTGCCCCAATTCCCGCGGATGAAGAAAACTTAATTGGTTGCCAGCGAACGAATCGCTTCGGCACGCCATAATCATCATCACATTGATCCGATAAATATCGGCTGTGGGCGCATCCAACCTGCCATATTCTTGACCATTGCTCTGGAGAGAATTCGCCATGGCGTCAAATCGGCATACGGCAGCATTTCATTACATCGTCGCCGGAACGTTCTTTGCGGTTGCTTATTTCCCCGTTGTAACGGCAACGGCGCAAACGCAACAGCAGCTCGATCGGTGCCTGAATATTGGAGGTCTCGTTTCTTACGACGTGCAAATCAAGAGCTGCACCGCGGTGATCCAATCCGGCCAGCGATCGAAGCTCTATTTGCCTTTGGCATTCCACGGCCGCGGTTATGCCTACTACAAGACGGATCATTACGAAGCCGCGATCGCGGACTTCAGCGAGGCCATTCGGCTCAACCCGCTGGATGCATCAGCATTAAACAACCGCTGCTGGGTGCGCGCGATTTTGGGGCGCGAACTCCCGGAGGCTCTGGAAGACTGCAATGAGTCGCTGCGCCTACGAGCCAATGATGCTCCCACACTCGACAGTCGCGGCTTCACCTGTCTCAAGCTCGGACAATTGAATCACGCGATCTCCGACTACGATGCAGCTTTGGGGTTGGATCCCCATCAAGCAGAATCGTACTTCGGTCGCGGCGTGGCCAAGCTCAAAACGGGCGACCTGCACAACGGAACCGCCGACATCGCGGCGGCCAGGACGATCCAAGCTGACATCGCTGAAGTGTTCGCCAAGTACGGTATCCGGCTGGACCACGGCACCGTGACGATTGCGCCGACAACCGCGCCCAAGGGGGCGGACTGCGCGCGCGCCGTTGCGCAGGGGGAAAAGGCAAAGGATCAGCGAATGACGGCCTATAGCCGTGCGCCCGACTATTGGGATTATGTTGTCTGGAAGGACACGCTCAAGCCCAAACCCTGAGCTTCAAATCCTATCGAACGGCCTGAAGCAACAGGCGCTGGTTGCTATCGCGGCGCAGGGCCTTTGTCGTCATAGCGCGACATGCGCAAAGGGTCGACCTGACCGCCATCGATGTCGATGGCCGTGCCGTGAAGCCATCGCCCTTTTGGCGACACGGCGAAGGCGACGAGATTGCCAATATCCTCCGGCGTTCCGAACCGGGTGATGTCGAGCTCACGGCGATGATGTTCGATGGCGGCCGCTTCCGCGAGCCCGGTTGCGCGCATGATGAGGCTGAGCCGATGGCGGAAACGCGTGGTATCCACCGAACCCGGATTGATCGTCAGCACCTGAACGCCGTCACGTTTGCCGATTTCGGCCAGCGATTTCATGAAGGCGAGGCTTGCCCCAATCACCGAGGCCCCGATCATGTAATCGGCAACCGGCGCGCGAGAACCGATACCTGAGATAAAAATCACCGAACCGCGGCTCGATTTCAGCAGCGGCCAGAGCGAACGCGACAGCCAGACGCCGGCGAAGAACTTCACCGCAAATCCCTCGTGCCATTCGTCTTGCGCCGTCTTGAAGAAATCGCCGCGTCGGATGGCGCCGGCGTTGTGGACCAGGATATCGAGCCGCCCCGCGGCGCGCTCAAGCGCAGCGGCGATTTGCTCCGTGGCGTCTTGCTCCCGCAGGTCGGCGGCCACGACGTGAGCTTTGCTGCCCAAGGCCTCGATCTCGGACGCAACCGCGCGGAGCCGTGTCGCATCGCGGCCGCAGATCAGGAGCTCGCAACCTGCCCTTGCCAGCTCCAAGGCGATGCCGCGGCCAATGCCTCGGCTGCCACCGGTGACGAGCGCCACTTTACCGCGCAAACCCAGATCCATTGACTTCATCCCTTAACAATCTTGCTCGCTCATGCGCTGCGCCGAATTGCCGCGTCGCTTGAAATGCAATGCAGCAAGCGGAAAAACTCTGTGGGATTCACGAATTGGGGGCTTGGCCCTTAAAACTTCGCCCGATTGAATTGAAACCAGCGCAAATAGCTGCCGCGACGTTTGCTCTTGGGTCCGCCCTGCCCTGCCGGCGGCGCCGGATTTGGCACGGGAATCTTTCTCGGTCGCTGCGCAGCAGCGGCCATCGACGCACGGGGCGCGGTAAACGGGTCCGCAGCCTGCGCTGTCTCGCTTTTGCCGTCGATCATCGCTTTGTCCAACGCCATGACACTACTCTTGGTCGGAGGCGGTGACGCTCCGATCGCTCCGTTCGCACTCGCCACGGTGGCTGGTGAAGCGGAATAAGACGGCGTCAGCGATACCACCGGGTATTGCGGGGAGGTCTTGTCGTTGGTCGCGTCTGACTTCAGCGTCAGCGCTTGATCGGCGATCACAGTGCGCGATTCTTCCGATACCGGCCGCTGCTGCGCGTGAAGTCGCGCCGACATGACCGCAATGCCCTTCTCTATCGCATCGAGTCGCAAAAGCTGAGCGTCGGCGACATCAAGCCTTTCCGCCAGCGCTCCCATCTGCGCCTCAAGACGCGGCAAGCTTTCCGTCAGTATTGCGAATTGCTGATCGACATTTTGACGAAGGGCGTCGATCTGTTTGTGACCAATTTCGGATTCGCCGCGGAACTTTTCCGTAAATGCCACAATTTTACGATAGATTTGTTCGGTCAGTGTTCTGAGAAGCGATTCAGACGCCACAAATTCGGCCTTACCACTCTCTCTCAGTGCAGTTAGTCCGAGATCAATTTGTTCGCTGAGTGTCTCGACGAGCACTTCCGCTTTCGCGCGAGTCATTTTCGTCAATTCGCCGAGCTTGCGTTCAAGCTGCTCATCGATGGCCTTATAAAGCGAATCACGTCCAGCACGGGTGGCTTCGGTCAACGCCGCAATCCGATCCTCGATCTCATCGCTGCGCGCTTCGAGCAGTGCTCGGGCCTTCTCGGCTTCGGCGCGGCTGTTTTCGGTCAACTCCGAAACGTGTCGTCCGAGTTGTTCGTTGACGGCCTTCGCCAGCGTTTCAGATGCGATGCGGCTCGTATCGGCTAACGCCGCGATCTTGCCCTCAAGTTCGTTACTCAGCGCTGCGACCCGTGCCGTTGTCTTGGCGGCTTCCGCTCGGTTATTTTCGGTCAACTCCGTGATTTGCTGTTTGAGTTGTTCGCCGACGGTCTTCGCCAGCGTTTCAGATGCGATGCGGCTCGTATCGGCCAACGCCGTGATCTTGCCCTCAAGTTCGTGGCCCAGCGTTTCGACCCGTGCCGTCGTCTTGACGGCTTCCGCGCGGCTATTTTCGGTCAACTCTGAAACGTGCTGTCCGAGTTGCTCGCTGACTACCTTCGCCAACGTTTCAGACGCTGTGTGGCTCTTATCGGCCAACGTCGTGATCTTGCCCTCTAGTTCGTGACCCAACGCTTCGACCCGTGCCGCCGCTTTGGCGGCTTCCGCGCGGCTGTTTTCAGTCAACTCTGCAACATGCCGCCCGAGTTGTTCGCTCACCGCCTTCGTCAGCGTTTCAGACGCGGTGCGGCTCTTGTCGGCCAACGCCGTGATCTTGGCCTCAAGTTCGTCACCCAGCGTTTCGACCCGCACCGTCGTCTTGGCGGCTTCGGCGCGGCTGTTTTCAGTCAACTCCGAAACGTGCCGTCCGAGCTGTTCGCTGACCGTCTTCGCAAGCGTTTCAGTTGCGGTCCGGTTCTTATCGGCCAGTGCCGTGATCTTGCCCTCAAGTTCGTGACCCAGCGCTTCGACCCGTGCCGTCGCATTGGCGGCCTCTGCCCGACTATTTTCCGTCAGCGCCAGAATGTGGCTTTCGAGCTGCCGGCCAAGAGTCTGCGACGAATCCGAATCCGCGCGGCTCTTATCGGCCAATGCGGCGAGTTTGTTCTCAAGTTTGTCGCCCAGGGTTTCGACCCGCGCCGTCGCTTTGGCAGCTTCGGCACGATGACTCTCGGCCAGTTCTGCCATGCAGCGGTCGATCCGTTGTGCCAGCGAATCAATCAGCAATTGGGTGCTGCTGACTGCGGCGCGCCCGCTGTCGGCGAGCGCAGCGACTTGCAAATCGAAGCGCTCCCCGATCTCCTGGGCCAGCGCTTTCGATGCGATCCGGTTATGTTCGACGACGTCGGCAACGCGCGCCTTGATCGTTTCGCCAAGCGCCTCGACCAGCTTTTGGGCGTTTTTGGTTTCGGTATATTGCCGCTCCGAAAGCGCTACCATTTGACTATCGATCCGATCGCCCAATTCCTTTATTCGGGATTCAGATTCGGTGCGGCTGACATCAGCGACCTCCGCCATCCGCCGATCAAACTGGCCGCCTAGCGATGTCAGGAGCGTTTCGAGCTTGGTTCCGACATTGGCTGCTTCGGCGCGGTTGTGGGAGGTCAACTCGGCGACGCGGCGATCAATTTGTTCATCAAGCTTTTTGACGAGCGCTTCAACATGCGCCGAATAGGCCTGCTCGCTGATCTTGCGCGCCGCAATGTCACGATCGACCTGGTTACCGAGCGCTTTGGCAATCCCCTCAAATTTGGCAAGCTCAGCACTGGATTTTTCTGCCAAGGTCGCCATCCGACCGTCGATCTTGTCGGCGGATTCCTTGACCAGGGATTCGGATTGTGCCTTTTGAATATCTGACAGGGCCGAGAGCCACTGCTTTTGTTGCTCATCAAGCTTTCGTGCGAGTAATTCATTTTCCAACCGATTTCGATCGGAGAGCTCTGCAGCCATATTGGCCATTTGCCCGCCGAGCGTCTTCGCTAGCGATTCGGATGCGTTCTTGTTGTGCGCGTCAACCTCGGAGCTCCGCTCAAGTGCCTGTTCGTGATAGGTTTTTATCTGCTTTTCGGTGTCGTCAATTTTGCTGCGAATGTTCTCCGACAGAGCTTCAAACCTGCGACGAGATTCGCCATCGATAGCTTCGACAAAGTTTTGGTGTTTGGCGAGCTCAGCACGCCATAGCGCATTGGTCGATGCAATCTGCTCATCGCGCCGCTTTGCCAGCATTCCGACTTGTGATTCGAATTCAATTCGGTTTTTTTCAACGAGCGCAGCAACGCGGTCATTGAACCGTTCGTCGAACTTCTTGAAGAGATCTTCCAAGTCAAGGCGGTTTCGGTCGGCCTCTTCCGCCACTCTTTGTGCCATTTCTCCGCCAGATACCTTTGTCGAGGCCGAGACTTCCGCGGCGCTGGCACGATTGCTCGCGACGAGATCTGCAATTCGCAAATCGAGTTGTTCGCCAAGCGCCTGCGTATGCGCTTTGAACTCGGCGCTGCTTTTATCGGCCAGCGCCGTGAGGCGTTGATCGAGTTGTTCACCGAGCGTCTTGATAAGCATTGAGGCATTATCGGAAGTCACGCGGTTCTGCACGGCAGCTGCGGCGATCCGGCTTTCGAGACGATCGTCGAGCGCTTTACTGATCGACTCAAGCGCGACACGCGCGTTGTCGGCTATTTCTGTAAGACGACGATCGAATTTGGACAGTGCATTGTCGTTATTAGTCGCGAGCATCTTATTGATATCGGAGATGCGCTCATCTGTTTGTTGCGCAAACTTTTCGAGCACAGCGTTCGTCGGGTTTTGCGAGAGGATTGCGCGCAACTCGGCGACGTCCTGTTTCAACTCGCGCAAGTCTCCCGAAAACTGGCCCGGCTTTGCCAGCTGCTCAATGTTGCACGCCAGATTATTCATCATTTGTTTGAGATCTGGCGAAGTTTCTGCCGGCTTGATATTACGTAACGTGTCACACAGCTCGGCCAATTCACGTTCCAGACGGGCGATCTTCTCCCCGTCGGCAGTGAAATTGCGATTTTCATTGATGCCTTTCGCGAGCGCGCGCACCTCGCTTTGCAGCGCCTCCAGGGTACGACGGGACGTAGTGTCGAGCGACGCGCTACGAATCGCAGCGAGATCGTCGCGCATCGCAAGGATGATTTCGTCCCGGCGGTCGGGTTGCTGCAATTTCGCCAACCCTTCCGAAAGGCTCTTCAGCTGAAGGTCGATACGGCGCCAATCAGGCGCGGGGCTCTGCGTGGCGTCGCCTGCGCGCGGTCTGCCAAACGCGGCTGTCTTCTGCTCGTCGCGCGTCGAATGATCTATGCGTGGATTATGGTCGCCCGTGGCGATCTGCTCAAAGCGGCGCGCGAAATGAGCATCAAGGGACCGGCGGAAATGTACCAGCGCTTCCCCGACGCCTGTCGGCACATGATTGGCCGTGATGCTGCTGTGCTCGCCGCCGGTTTGTCGCGCGATGCGGGCGCACTGGAGCGCGAGATCATCAATCCGTTTTCTGATTTCGGCGATCACCTCACCGAACACCTCGGGATCGTCGCCGTCATAACCCCGGGATGATTTACTCCTGTATGACAAACCAACGCACTCCCGAAACTCGTCTTTAACCCGTTAACTCAAACACATCTCATCCTTTCACAGCACGTTCGGCAGTCAAGTGGTTCGTGCGAATGCGTTCGGCCGAAATGGCCATAATCCGAGCGCCTGCGATCCTGGGACTTTCAGGCGGCGCTTGCGCCTGCAAATAGCTCTTTTACAGGCAAATCAGGTCTAGTAATTTTCGTTAACAACCTGTCTTTTTGGTTCGGATTCCAACGATGGTACTGCCGCTTTATACCGATGATCCGCTTGAGGGCGAAACCCAGCCTTATGTGACTTGGGGCCTGATCGCCGTGAATTTCTTCATATTCATGGCGATGCTGCCTTTGCCGGCCGAGTGGCAAGAGTCCATTGTGAAAGTTGTGGGATTTGTCCCCGCAATCGAGATACGTGATCAGCCATTCGGTGCCGCATTTCCTCGCGATCTCACTCTGATCAGCTCGATGTTCGTCCATGCGAATGCCGGTCATCTGCTGGGCAACATGTTGTTTCTTTGGGTCTTTGGCAACGACATCGAAGATGCGTTAGGTCACCTCCGGTATCTGATGTTTTACATGCTTTGCGGCATGGGGGGCGCAATCGCATTTTTGCTGAACGATCCTCACTCCACGACCACTCTCATCGGGGCATCTGGCGCGATATCCGGAGTCCTTACGGCTTTTCTTCTGTTGCGGCCGTGCGCCAAGGTCGAAGTGTGGACCTACGTTTGGCCATTGGGTATTCGCGCCGTTTATGTGGTTGGTATTTGGATCGTGCTGCAAGTCTGGAGTGCGGCAACCCAGACCGAGGACGGCGTCGCTTATTGGGCTCACATCGGCGGAATGATAACTGGCGCATTATTGCTGCTGGCACTGCGACCTTCGCACTTGCACCTGTTCGAATGTATGTGGCCGACCAAGGAATGGGACCAGTCTCACGGGCGGACGTGGCGGTGGGCGTTGGAGCACGTCCTGGTTCTCGGAACTATCGCAGTCGCTTTGCTGCTCTATGTCGGCTGGGTGAGCCGCTGATGAACGGCCCGTTCGCTCGCTTTGCGGAATGATTTATTGACCGCATGAAAAACTGAGGGCGGAAGCCACCCGCATAACACTCAACTATGCGTTGGAGCTGCGATTTCGATTACTGTACCGGACTATATTCCGAGAAAAATTCTACTGGATAGCCAGTGGAATGCAGATGTGAATAGCCATTATTTGCCAGTTTTAGCGCCTCATTACTGCCTCATTGCGCCCAATAGTCTTTATTCGTGGGGTGACGAATCAGTTGAATCGGCAACGGCAGGCAGCAGGGAAAGCGGCGCCCCTTCGTATTCGTAGACGACCCTGACGGCCTGCAACCGCGAAAGTCTCCATTTCGCGGCTCGATAACGAGACGGGTGAACTTGGATCGTGCGCGGCTTTAACCCGCCGCGCCGAATGAGGTTCGTTTTGTCTGTAGCTTAGTGGAGGTCGACCATGGCGATGTACAAGTGGAGCGCAAAGTATTTCAATGACTTGCTTGATGATTTAAACAATAATCAAACGGAAATTGACCCGCGCCATTGGGCTTGGGCGCCGCCGGCGCCGGATACGACGACGATCGCCGCCACGACGGCCGCTGCCAGCACCGCAGCCGCCGGTTCCACCGCGACCACGACCACAACCGCCACAACAACAACGGGCACGCATTTCAGTTGGACCGATCTTGCCAATTGGTATCAGCACCATCACCACCACGCTCCGCCACCGCCGACCGACCCGACGCCTGCACCGGCGCCACAGCCACCGGCCAATTCTCCCGGTACGCTGACCATCACCTCATCGTCGCCCAGCGGCGACGTTGAAGGCGCGACGCTCACCGCCAATGTCAACGATGCGAACGGAGCGGGCACCGTCTCGTATCGGTGGCAGATTTTTAAAAATAACGCCTGGGAGGATATCCAGGGCGCCACCGGCAAGTCCTATGTACTCGGCTTCACCGACGGCGGCCATGACATTCAGGTGCTGGCGAATTACACCGATGGGGCCGGACATCCTGAAGCGTTGCAGGCGGCGGTCACCGCCATCGATGTCGATCGGCCCGGCAGCGTCACTGTCTCATCCTCCGGCCAGGGCTTCGTCGTCGGTGACAACGTCACCGCCCATGTGAGCGATCCCGACGGCATGGGAACCGGAACGGTGCACTATCAATGGTCACTGATCGATCCACACGGGGTATCGCACAATATCACTGGCGCGACCGGAGAGACTTACACCCTCACCACCGGTGATGCCGGCAATCAGATCGATGTCATCGCCAGCTATACCGACGGCCAGGGCCATCCCGACACTGCCGCGGATCCGTTTCTAGTCACCGCGCCAGTCACTCCCCCGCCAGCACCTCCGCCCGACCCGACACCACCGCCTGCGCCCACCCCGACACCAAGCGGTGGCGAGCTGATGCTGGGCGTGAACCTGGCGGGCGCGGAATTCGGTTCCACCGTGCCCGGCACCTACGGCAAGGACTACACGTTCCCGACCCACGCCGAGATCGACTACTACGCCTCCAAGGGCATGGACGTGATCCGGCTGCCGTTCCTGTGGGAGCGCGTGCAGTCGAGTGAAAACGGCCCGCTCAATTCCGACTACCTGTCGCACATGGACGACGTGGTGAACTACGCCGCCACCAAGGGTATCATGGTCGATCTCGACATGCACAATTACGGCAAGGGATTCGGCGCCCTGATCGGCAGCGCGGCGACGCCAAATTCGGCCTACGCCGAAATCTGGGGCGCACTCGCCGATCATTTCAAGAACGACCCGAACGTCATCTTCGGCATCATGAACGAACCGAACCAGCAGACCGCAACGCAGTGGCTGACCTCGGCGAACGACGCCATCGGCGCGATTCGCGCCGCGGGCGCCGATCAGGAAATCCTCGTGCCCGGCACCAATTGGGATGGCGGCTGGACCTGGACCACCTCGCAGAACGCCAAGGTGATCGGCACCGGGGTACAGGATCCACTCAACAATTACGCCTTCGAGGTGCACCAATATCTCGATTCCGACGGCAGCGGCACGCATACCAACGTGGTCTCCGCCACCATCGGCGTCGATCGCCTGACCGCCGTCACCCAATGGGCGGAAGCCAACGGCGCCAAATTGTTTCTCGGCGAGTACGGTGTTGCCACCGATGCGACCAGCCTGACCGCCATGGACAACATGCTGACCTACATGCAGCAGCACACCGACGTGTGGCAGGGCGCGACCTATTGGGCGGGCGGTCCGTGGTGGGGCAACTCGTACTGGGGCTCGATCGAGCCGAGCGGCACTGTCGGCAACTACGTGGACAAGCCGCAGATGGTTGTGCTCGAGGAACACATCAATCATCCGGTTCCGCCGACCGGCTAGTCAGGGTCCGACTGGAGGCGCTGACCGATACCTCGGCGGCGGCCCCCGCGCTGACGCGATCGTTTCCTGGCGTTCGCTTTCCGCTGCCAGCGCTTGACGATCTTGCCGGCCAATCCGTCTGGCCGATAGGATTAACGCTGTCACAGCTATCCTCTGAGTCGTCTCCGAATTGACCCGTTAAGACCGATGCGGATTAACCATGTCTGCGGCATGGCGACGGGTCAAATCGGGGCAGCAACCATAACTCTCTCATCCGGCACTTGAATCGCCATCGGGGCGTTCCATCTTGGCGGTGTTGTTGCTAAAAGTTGCGCCAAGCACTGCAGGCTGTAAGTTCGTCGCGAGGGGTTCCTATGCTTCCGGACCTGTTGGAGATCGTTCAGCGAAGGCCCGCCAGGCTCTTCGCCTCGAAGGTGTTCCGTATGCAGAACCGGGCACCGGTCGTCTCGTTCACGTTCGACGATGTTCCTGATTCCGCTTACATCAACGGTGCGACGATCCTTGAAGAGCACGGCGTACGCGGCACCTTCTATATTGCGGCCGGAACCTGCGACACCCAGGACACCTACTGGCGCACGATTACGCCCGAGCAGGTTCGCGCCCTGCATGACCGCGGGCACGAAATCGGTTGCCTGACCTATTCGAACGCCGATGTGCAGAAGCTCGATGCCGACGGCATCGATGAAGAATGCCGAAAAAACCACAATCTGCTGCGGCGGCTATGCGGCGATATTCAACTGACCAACTTTGCCTACCCCTACGGCCACACCACGCTGAAGCGCAAATTGCAGCTGCAAAAACGCTTCGATACCTGCCGGGGGCTGTTCGAGGGCATCAATGTCGGAACGATCGATCTCGGACTGCTCAAGGTCATCAAGCTCTACAATCAGACCTTAACGCCGGAGATCCTGCAGCGTGTCTTGCGCGAGGCGTGCGATCGCAACGGCTGGCTGATCTTCAATACCCACGACGTTGCGGACCCGCCCAGCGCCTTTGGCTGCTCGCCGGATCTCCTGCGCACAACCATCGAGACCGCCCGCGCGATGGGGCTCAGCTGCGTCACCGTGCGCGACGCGCTCAAGGAAATCGGCTACACCATCGGCTGATTTCACAGTGGACGCAGAGCCTTGTTCGGTCATAAGCCGGAATTGCCACAATTTAAGCGCGCAATTTTCTGTAAAGCCAAACGCCAGCAATCCGAGCGGAAAAAATGCTGCCCGGAGAGCGGCCATAGTTATCACCAGAAAAACCAAGAATAATGGCTGTTTACATTTGTTAAGGTTGACGAAATTGAAATATCCGGCAAGAAATTTTCCTTATATGATGCACTTGATGCGGGATTGAGCCGTCTGCTGCGGGCGTGAACCGTCGGCGGCCTGAACGAGACCGTGACTCCAATGCCGCAGTTGTTTGAAGCTATCCATGCGGCCGGTCATAAGCCGTTCGATCTGCAGATCGAGCGGCTGATCGCGGTTTTGCGTGTCGCGCTCACCACCTTCTGCCTCGCCGCCTTCTACATGGCGCCGCGGGGTCATCCCATTCCCGTTCAGGACATGGCGTTCGCGACGCCGATCCTGGCGGCCTACACCACCTTCGGCATCGTTGTCGCGCTCCTGCCCACGCTCGGCAAGATCCGCACCGGCTGGCAACTGCCGGTGCACATCATCGACATCGGCATGATTTCGCTGCTGATGTATTTTCTGGAGGAACTGTCGAGCACGTTCTTCATTCTCTATACCTTCATCCTGCTGGGAGCCACGGTCCGTTGGAATTGGCGCGGCGCGCTGTGGACGACGCTGTTTCTGCTCGTGCTGCAGACGGCGTTGTTCGTGGCGCTCGGAGGCGCGACCGGCTTTCTCATCCAATATGCCTTCCTGATCGTGGTCGGCGGCATGTTTGCGTTCTTCGGGGCCTCGCGCGAGAGAAGTCGCGACCGCCTGACAGAACTTGCGGCTTGGCCGAGCAGCGTCGCGCCGACCTCCGCGGATGCCGATAATCAGCGGCTTGATGACTCGCTCAATCATATCGCCACCGTGCTGCAGGTTCCGCGCGTGCTGGTGTTGTGGGAAATCGCACAGGAACCGTATTGGTTCGCGGCGCTGTTCGCCAACGGGGAATGCCGGCAGGAACGCTTGCCGGCGAACGCCTTCGGCAATCTCGTGGCAGAGGAGCTCAGCAATACGACATTTGCCTCCGAGGAGATCGACTCCAGAACCTGCATCACATCGGCAGGAACGGAGACATCGAAGGAGCTGATCGTCAATGCATCGCTGCAAACGCAATATAAAATCACAAGCGTATGCACCGCGCCGTTTTCCGGCGGCATTTGCAATGGCCGGGTGTTCATGCTCGACCGGCCGGACTGGAGCGAAGACGATCTGACGCTGACCGAGGTCGTGGCGTCGCGCCTTTGCATCGAGCTCGAACACCATGCGCTGTGCGTGCGGCTTGAGGCAACGGCCGCCACCAGGGAGCGCATTCGGCTCGCGCGAGACCTGCACGACGGCGTCCTGCAGAGCCTCACCGCGGTTGGGTTGCAGCTGAAAACGTTGGCCTCGCGCGCGGACGAGAAATTTCAACGGATGATCGAAGCAGTGCGCAAGCTGCTGCTGGGCGAACAGCAGCGCATCCGGATGTTCGTCGATGGGCGGCAGATTTCCAGCGCCCGGCTGCCCATGGAGCTGTTAGGCGAGCTGCGGCGCGAGATCGAGGAGATTTCGCGGCACTGGGGTTGCGAGGTGCAGCTGTCGGTTACGCCGCAAGACACGAAGGTTGCGCCGGAACTCGGCCGGCAGCTCGAATTCATTCTGGCCGAAGCCTCGGCTAACGCGGTCCAGCATGGGCAGGCTTCGCGCATCGACGCCGCAATCGAGGCCACCTCCGAACAAATTCGGTTGCGGATCGCGGACAACGGCCGCGGCCTGAACGGCACGACCTGCGCCTACAACCAGAACGAACTCGCGGAACTCGGCATCGGACCGCGTTCGCTGCGCAAGCGGATCACGGAATTGAACGGCTCGCTCTATCTCTCCAGCTCACCCAGCGGCGTCGAGCTCAGAATTGCGCTGCCGCGTGATGATCATGCGGCGTATTCATTTGAGGCTCATCAACCGGAAGAGACAGCCCGTGCGATCGGTTAGCATTGTCGTCGCGGACGACCATCCCGTGGTGCTTCACGGGCTCATCACGCTCCTGGGCGAGGATAAGACGTTCAAGGTGGTGGCGAGTTGCGCCAACGGCGCGCAAGCGATCGAGGCAATCCGCAATTTCACGCCGGATCTGGCGTTGCTCGACCTCAACATGCCACGGCCAAACGGGCTTGAAATCCTGAAGGCGGTCAACGAAGCGCAATTGCCGACGCGGGTGGTTTTTCTCGCGGCCTCCCCGAGCGACGAGCAGATCGTTGTGGCGCACGAAGAGGGAGCCTATGGCCTCATGCTCAAGGAGGCGGCGGCCGACACTTTGCTCAGCTGCCTGCACGCGGTCACGGCGGGCCAGAAGTGGCTGCCGGCGGAGCTGGTGAATGGGGCGTTGCAGCGGACAAGCGAGCATCGCGCGCAAGTCGCAAAGGTGGAGAACCTGCTCACCCGCCGCGAGATCGAGGTCATGTTGCGGGTTGCCAACGGCTTGTCGAACAAGGAAGTCGGCAATCAGCTGAATATTTCAGAGGGAACGGTCAAAATTCATCTGAACAAGATCTACCACAAGGTCGGCGTCAGCAATCGAACGGCGCTGGCCAATTTCGCCATCGAATATTGCGATCGGCTGTCGACCAGCTAGCCTCAGGACAACGCGAGTAGCACCGGCGGTTCGAGAAATGGTTCTCTCGAAGGCCGGTTCTATCGGGTATCGATGTCGATCCGGTGCGTTGTCGGCTAATGCGAGTACGAGTGCCGCGTGATGTAGCGGTCGCTGTGGTAGCTGCTGTGCCGGCTGTCATAGCGGGCGAGCACGCGCAGATTCGCCTTGTTGAGCACGACTCCGAGCAGATTCTCGTGAATCGTCTTGGAATCCGCGAGCGCACGCTCGACATCCTCGACCCTGGTGCGGCCCCATTCCACCACCAGGATGTATGAATCGATGAACTGGGTCGTGGTGCGCGCGTCGACGATCGGGGCCAGCGGCGAAAGATCGATGAAGACGTATTCGTACTTGCTGCGCAGCCGGTTGAAGAGCGCGTTGGTCGCTTCGCTGGTCAGAATGCCGTGGCTGTTGACCAGGCGGTTGTTGGACACCGACGGCAGGAACGAGAGGTTGGTGTAGGGCTCGTTCCATATCACGTCGTCAAGATTGGCCGTGCCGGAGATAACCTCGAGGATGCCGGCCTTCGCCTCCGGGGTCAGCATGCGCGACAGCGTCGAATGGCGGAAGTTGCAGTCCACCAAGATCGTCTTCGCGCCCGAATGCGACGTGAGCTGCGCAAGCGCAGTGGCGACCGTCGATTTGCCTTCGCGCGGCAACGCAGACGTGAGCGCGATGATCTTATGCGACTTGTTGGCGTCGCTCATGTCGATCGCAAGCTTGATCGAACGGATCGACTCGGCGAACCGCGACATCGGCGAGTCGAGGACATGCCAGAAAAAGCCCTGATCGCTGACGATAGTTCTCGGACCGAATGTGCTCTTGACGCCACGCGGAACGATGCGCTCCGGCCTGATGTTCAGGCTGCGAAGTTTCGGCACGACGGCAATGCAGTTGGTCTGCAGACGGGCATTCACTTCATAGCGCGTGCGGAAAACGTTACGCCAGATTTCGCTCAGCAATCCGATAAACAGACCGAGCAGCATGCCGCCGAGAACGCTGCCCGCCATGATCGGAACAGGTAGCGGATGGCTCTTTTTCAGCGGACCGGATGCCTGCGTGATCAGTCGCGCCTCGCTGACCGGGAACGACTGCTGCTGGATGCTCTCCATGTAACGCTGCAAGAGATTATCGTACAGCACGCGAGAGGACTGCGCCGAGCTCTCCAGCTCGCGCAACTTGACTTGTGCCTGATTGGTCAGCTGGGACTCTGTAACCACCTGCGCCAGGGCGGCCTGAATCGCCTCTTCGCGCTGTTTCGCGATCTCGTAGTCGCTCTTGTAGGTCTCCGCAAGCCGCCGCAACTCGTCCGATATCGAATTACGGATTTCCTTCATCTGGCTCTGCAGATTTTTGACGGCGATATGATCGGGCCCGTAGCGCGACGACCAGTCGGCCTCCCGGTTGGCGAGATCGAGATATTGCGAACGCAGCCGCGTCACGACCGCGCTATTCAGCGTATCCGTGACTGTCGCGTTGGGAACCCCCGATTGGGTAATGGTTTCGATACGGTCCAGGCGGGCACGCGCTTCACTCACTTGAGAACGCGCAACGACGAGCTGGCTGTTGAGCTCGGTCAGCTGCTGCTCGTTCATGCGCTTGCCGGACGCATCGACGATGTTGTTTTTGGTTTTGAAATCAACGACGGCCCGTTCGGCCACCAGCACCTGCTCGCGCAGCTCTTTAATCCGATCCTGCAACCAACTGGCCGTCTGTTTCGCGGATGTCGACCGGGCATCGAGCTGATCGGCGATGTAAGCGGACGCAACGGCGTTCGTGATCTTGATCGCCTTGTCGGGGTCGTAGGAGCTGAAGCTGATCTCAAGAACGTTCGTCAATGAAACACGCTTTGCCACCAACCGGTCCTGAAACGAATCCAGCGCGCGGCGAATACGAGCGGTGTCAGTCTGTGCCGGGTCGATGCCCAGCGTTTCATAAACGAAATTCATCAGCTTGCCGACAATACCGCGGCCGGGAGCGATGAACTCCGGGTCTTCGTCAAGCTTGAATTCGTTGATCACCGCCAGCGCAATCTTCTCGGATTTCAGTATTTCCACTTGGCTCTGCACGATTGCGGATTCGACCGCGATGTCACCAACCTGCGATGCCTGCTGGAAGATCGGAGACCGCTTCGTGTCGATAATCATCGATGCGTGCGCGGTGTAGCTCGGCGGCGTGATGAGCAGATAAACCGCACCCAAAGCCGCGGTCACAAGCGCGACCAAGATGATCATCGGATATTGCCGATAGATCAGTTTAACAAAATTCGCCACGGCCTCCGGCGACGAATATGAATCGACCGCCGTGATCTGTGTTTCGGGAGCTGGAAGCTTGTTAAACTGAAGCATGCTTGATCACATCGGACCCATGGAATGGCCGCCTTTGCCGCTAGTTTGACAGAACCTATATCCTAGGCGCCGCGCACCGCATCCATCAGATTGCAGTTAATGTAAATTCGGAAATTGTTTTAAGCAAATATCTTGCGAATCATGATCATTATTTTTTGTCGCAGTTCCGATCGTGTCTCTTTCATGATGATTGGCTCCCGCCGATCGTCGGGCCGCAGCGATTGTCAGCTGGGGGATCGGCAGCGTTTGTCGAAGAAATGGCCTTATTAATTAATGCCATGAATGTTGCCCATCGCGGCTCCAAATATTCGCAGGAGCCCTTTACTATTAATGGCTTGGCGATCACGCCTACCGTCCGCCGGCTTAAAGATTAAGATTGAAATTCAGCGCCCGGCGGCAAGGGCGGACCAGCACTTGCAGGTCAGCCAGCAGTCTCCGCGCCGAGGCCGGGATGGGTGGCTAGGCTTGCCTCCGATCGAGCGACCGTAGGCTTTCGCACGGCGCGGCAGCCAGAGTTGATCTGGCGCCTCAAGCCACTGTTGCACTCAAGGAGCTCTCGGGCAACCTGCCTAGACCATGATTGAATCGGATCATGGTCTAGCTTTTTGTTTGAGCATGATCTTTTCCGAAAACCGGGTTCCACTTTTCGGGATCATGCCCTACGCGGCCCGATCAGGGCTGATAGGGCGGAACCGTCACGGTCGTGGAGCCTTGCGGCACGCTTGTCCTCAAGGTGTTACGCGTGATCACGGCGTTGTTGATGGCCACCATCGGATCGTTGGCGGTCGCGGTCACAAGTCTGATGTATTGCATCAGCTTGGCCGTTTCGACTGTGACCGCATTGGAAACGTAAAGCACGTCCTTGTTCCGCATCTGAAACTGCGTGGCCAGGAAATAGCCGGCCGGATCGCGGAAATTGACCTGATAAACGACCGGGATGTAAGGACCATCGTTCTTCGAAACATCAGCCCCGAGCTGCTCGGCCACTCTGCGCGGTTCGCCGCGATAGACAAAGACGGATCCCGGGTCGGCACGGGTATCGTTCAAGCCGCCCGCCTTGGCGACGGCTTCGGCCAGCGACAGACGCCATTGGTCAAAGGGGATCTGGCTCGGTGCGCCCAAGACGGCCGCCCCGGTTGCGCCGAATGCGACAAAAGTCTGCGGCTCGCGATAGAGGTAGACGGTGTCATTCGGGCGAACGTAGATGTTGTTGGATGGCTCATAGACCAGGGCGCCAAACGGCAGGGTTGCCCGCCGTCCGTCACGCTCCAGCATCACCCAGCTGTCAAACCCTTGGCTCTTGGGGCCGCCGCCGCGAGTGATCGCATCAAGAATGCGCTCGCCAGCCATGTTTGCCGGGAAACGATTGGGGTTGTTCACGTCGCCGAGCACGCTGATCAGCGAGGTCCGCTGGTCGACCAGCGCCACGACGGCTTGCGGCTCGATTGCCCTGTTCTTCAGCGCATCGACAATCGACTGTTGCACTTCGACCGGGGTGCGGCCGCGCGCCGGGATCGACCCCGCATAGGGGACGGAAATGTTGCCGGCGTTGTCGACCAGCTGGTTAGGCAGCGTGACAAAATTTCCCGGACGGACACTGGCTTCGATCGGGATGAATAGACCGCCGGCCGAGGCCTCGAAGATGGTCACGCTGACGACGTCGCCCACCCCAAACCGGATTTCGGTTGGACCGGGATGCGATGAAAACACGCGGGCGAAGCGCGGCCGGTTCGCGGCCAGCGTTTCGATGGCACTCGGAGTGAGTCGGACGAGCGAATAGGGCAGCGCTTCGGGGTCGGTCGAGATATTATTGGTCACCGCTATCGCTTGCGGCCCCGCCGCAGGAAAAATCGTGCACCCGCCGCAGGCAACAACAACGCTCCCCGCGAGCATTACTGAGAATATCCGGAGCTTGATCAAGATACGTCCACCAGCGCTCAAGTCATTAATGTTGCAGCGTTTTTATCGCATTCTCATTCCGCGCCATTCGGACCGCAACTCCCCCAGTACTCGCCTAAACTATCCTCACCTTGACGCGAGTCCAAATGGCCGTGCGATACAAACGAGCATTCTTCGTTACATCAACCTACCCATTCAGTTTTGCACAGGATTTGCATAATAGTTGAGATGATTTCATGTAAGGTTAAGTCAAAATTATCAGCTCATGTGGCAAAAAGGAAACAACGATTCGCTTGAAATTAATACTCTCGGCGACCGTCATCACGAACCCTCGCCACCCCCACTCTGCCACGGTCTGCGATTAAGCATAATCATACCGTAGAGCGGGGAACATTGGTAAAGCCCAGCATAGAACCCCCAAGATACCGCAATTAACCGCATTAAGTACTATCCCACAGGACCATTCTTTTTTCTTTGATTTGTGCGCTCGAAGTATCCAACTTGCGCAGCCAACGAGTCGCGGCGCGTACACGCTGTGAGGCCGCGGAATAGACTTTGCGGTTTGCGAAAAGCTTTGGATTACCGCCGAGGCAACAACTCTAATCGGCTGACATGCTCACCCTACGTTCTCTGCACCATTGCCCGCGTCAATCGCGCTCGCTGAAATGGGTGCGCAAATTACTATTAATGCCGTTAAGTGTTGAACACTTTCTTACTCGCCGTATACTGATAATCAATGAAGAGTGTTAATCATGAGTGTTACTCAGCATTATCGATCAAGTGTAAGCTTCTCATACGGAAAGCATGCCGCACTTATTCGAGCTCTTTTTAGCCTGTTGGCCGGCTTCGTAGACGCAGCAACGATTGTCATTTTATCGATCGCGACCGGCATCCTTTACCATCGCCTCGTCTATCACGGTGCAAATGTCGTTTGGGATTACTTGCAGGTCGGCGTACTCGTCGCTTGGCTTTATCTGCTCCCGAAGATTCTCCGCCGCGAGTACGAGATCACACATTATCTCAACTTCAAAGATTACGCGGTTCACGCCGTTCACCTTTGGAACCTCGCGTTCGCTTGTCTGATTGCCTTGGCGTTCCTGACCAAGACCGGCGGCTCTTTCTCGCGCGGCTGGATCGTCATGTTCTACGGCAGCGGCATGGCTGCGATCGTCTTGGCCCATGCGCTGCTCGCAAAAGTAATCCGGGCCGCGCATCACAAAGGCATCGTTGCTTCAAGGCGACTGTTTCTCGTCGGTTCGGTACCCGACGTCCGCGATTTCATGCGTCAGTATCGGCCGGCGGAATCCGGGCTGGAGATCGTGGGAACGGCTTTCTTGCCGAAGGCAGAAAATTCCACGGACATTCCGCAGGAACTTGAAGACAGCCTCCGCGACGCCGTCACTTACGCGCGCGTGCTCAATCCCGACGATGTCTTCATCATCGTGCCGTGGTCGCATCAAAAAATCATCGATCAATGCATCGAATCGTTCATGACCGTCCCGGCCTCGATCCATCTTGGGCCTGAACACATCCTTGATCGCTTCGAGCATGTCACCATCGAAAAAATCGGCTCGGTTGCAAGCCTGCACTTGCTGCGTCCATCGCTGTCGCCGCTGGCGATCATTGCTAAGCGGCTGTTCGACATCGTGCTTTCGGTCTTTGGCCTGCTCGTTCTGGCACCATTGTTCGTCGTCATCGGAATTCTCATCAAATTGAGCAGTCCCGGTCCGGTGTTTTTTCTGCAGCGCCGCTACGGCTTCAATCAGCAGATGTTCCGGATCGTCAAGTTTCGGACGATGTCGACAACCGAAGACGGCCTGCACGTGCGTCAGGCGACCAAAGGCGACCAACGGATCACGCCGATTGGCCATTTTCTCCGCAAATGGAATATCGACGAGTTGCCCCAGCTCATCAACGTTCTGCGCGGCGACATGTCGCTGGTGGGGCCGCGACCGCATGCACTGGCGCACGACGAATCATGGGGACAGAACATCGCACGCTACGCCAGGCGTCATAACATGCGGCCTGGAATTACCGGTTGGGCACAGGTCAATGGATACCGCGGCAGTTTCAAAGGCGACTCAGAGGTCCGCGAGCGGATCGCCTGCGATCTCTATTACATCGACAACTGGTCTATCTGGCTGGATATACGGATCCTGTTCCTGACCATCTTCTCGCCCCGGGCCTATCGCAACGCGCATTGAAGCTTGCTCGCACCGTCCGGCGATGGTGACGCCGGAAGGCTGGGCTCAAAACATCGGTAAGAGGAATTGCCAAGCGCTATGGGGATGCGGGGGCGAGGCCCTGGCGCGCTGCGGGGAGCGGGATGCTGACGTATCCACGTGCTACAGACAGCGCGCCGAGGAGAAACCACAGCAGGCTTGCCGTTTTGATGCTGTAACACGAATAGCTCACGCATAGGATCGCCGCCAAATACATCCCACAAAGGGAGCGGTACAATTGAAATTGGGCGTTCGTGTTCTTGAGCGTCATGAACAAACCCCAAAGCGCAATGAATCCAAGAAGACCGATTTGCGTGATGGTGTAGGCATAACCGGAGTCGCCATCGGATGACGCCGTGCCGACACCCAGCCAATCCCACAGATTAAGCCCGCTGAGCACATAACCGGAATAGATAAAACGGGCCACGGTGCTGTTGTCGATTTCCCAGTTCGGGAACACGGCGGCCAAGAGAAGGAGGCCGGGAACGGCGACAAACGGCGCGGCGGCAATCGCCGTGTGCAGATATCGAAGCGGTATCATCGACGCGCATAAGGCTGCGATACAAAGGAAAGCGCTGAAGCGATTATCGGCTATGATGGTCAGAAATATCGCCATCAAAAACAGCCCATAATAGACTTTCTTTTCGTATCGCGACCGGACGAGGGCCCAAAAAAACACCGCCACGGCAAAATTGCCCGGAGAGACCGGCTCTATGAAGATCGACGAAACGCGGTGCTCGCCGAGGAATGGAAAGAGCGAACGGCCATCCGGACGAAACCCGCTGATATAGAGCGTCGTCGTATAATATTCGACCTGCTGATATTCCAGCGAACCGCGGGCCAAGTAGTACGACATGATGTTGAAGAACCGCACATATACATCGAGCAGAAAATATTCGAACAGGGCGACAGCCGTTACCACGATCGCAAAAACTCGTACGATCTTGTCGACATCCGACAATTTGGTGACGCGCGTGCCAAGCAGAAAGAACGCGATCGGAATCATGAAGTCGCGCATGATCTTGATGTCGAACGCACCGGACGACTGATCCGATGATCCTATCGATGCCCTTATCAGCGACAACGCCACCAGATAGAGCAGCAGCCCGAGGATAAGCATGATTTGATTGGTGCCGATGGTCCGGAACGCAACCAGCAGCGCAAGCGAGATGATCAACACCTCGGAGCCTATGACGTGCGCGACGGTAACGGGTGCGATGTTGGTGTTGACGAAGCAGAGGGCGAAATTGAACGACATGGCGGCATAGAGAACCGCAAGCGGCAGCCAAAACGGTCTTGCGCTGCTGCCGGTCGCGATGCGCGCCAGACCGACATCGCTGGTCGAGTAAAAATCCACTTCGTTTCTCCGAATTCCGTCCCTTACGTCCCTCGAGCTTTCCCCGGAGCGTTGGGTGTCGGGAAAGTGACGTATTTGCAGCGCGCGCGCAGAATCGCACCAGAACCGGCCAAATTCAACATATATCCCCGCGGCACCTCGACCGCCCTCGCCCGCTCCCGGCCCGGACTGCAAACACGCCCGGCGGCGGTCAATGGCATGATAGCAAGCGACATATTTCCGGCCCACTTCTCAATGCGGTGGACACTTCGTTAATGCGGCGCATGCTTAACACGCCGCATCAGCTGTTCCTGAGCGCTCGTCGGCCTCGCCCGGTTGTGGCAAGATTGCCGGACTGACGCCGACATAGTATTTCTAAACCGGTAGCGATCGAGAACCCGCGGGCGGCTCGCAGTCGTTAACGACGAATCATCCTGAATGGAATTCCGGATTGCCAATCGCGAACCCGCTCGTGCAAAACCGTGCCATGTCCAACGTCGACATATCGATGCGATCCCAACTTGAAAGCGCTCCTGTGTACGGCCGGCCTGCGGCGGCAGATTTTTTGGGATTTCAGTTTTCGATCGTCAATCTTGAACAAACCCTCTGCCTGGTGCTCAACGGGTGCGGTGGACCATATGGTTACGTGGTGACGCCGAACGCGCATCATGTCGTCACGGTCCATGACAATCCCGGAGAATTGATTCCGGTCTACCGCGACGCTTGGCTCACCGTCTGCGATAGTCAAATCCTGAGAGCATTGGCAGCGCTAAATCGCATTTCCTTGCCACTCGTCACCGGCAGCGATCTGGTGGCCGCTCTGTTGGCAAACCAAAACGACGAGGCTTCGAGTTCCGGCCGTAAAAGAATACTGGTCGTGGGTCCGGACAAAACGGCCGAACGGCAGTTGCACGCGCGGTATCCGCATTTGAACATCGAAGTCATGCCGGCACCCGCGCAACTCGCGCTGCACGCCGACCGGCGTCTGCAAGTGGCACGCGCTTGCGTCGAACGACAGTGGGATATCTTGCTGCTGTGCGTCGGATGTCCGACACAGGAGCTGATCGCGAACCAGATCGGAAAACTCGGCCGCAAATCCGGTGTGGCGCTCTGCGTCGGCGCCGCGATCGACTTTTTGATCGGCCGTCATGTGCGGGCACCCCGCTGGATGCAAAATGCCGGTCTCGAATGGGCTTATCGCCTGGGTCGAGAGCCAAGCCGACTGTGGCGGCGGTATCTTGTTCAAAGTCCGAAGGTGATCGGGATATTTCTTAAGACGCGGCGTAACGGACGGCGTTGAAAAATTTATCGCTTCATATTGCATTCGCAGACAAACGTGGTGCTATGTCGGCGCCGGATGGGCACCGAAACGGTGCGCGGCAACGAACGCAAGCTCGGAAGGATAGGACGCAAGGCGATGCACACTAAATCAGCGTCAGCCGCAAATGATTGCTCAAAGTCGGCCGGAGAGGCGGCACTGTCGATCAAAAAGCTGTTGCGAACCGCGCAGAGCGAATTGCCTTTCTTAAAGGAGGCGAAGGATAAATTCTATCGTCATTCCAGACGCCTTCTGCGTCTCCCGCATGAGCGAGATTTCAGGGCGATCGCGCAATTTCCGGCGGCGTGGCGCGGACCCTATGTCGACGTGGGGGCCAATCACGGGCAGTCGATCGAATCCATCCTGCTGTTTCGGCCATCGGCGGAGATCGTCTCGTTCGAAGCAAATCCGAATCTGGCGAACGCCCTCATTCAGCGATACCGAGCACAACCGGGCATTCAAATCAGGCCCATTGGTTTGGCGAGCACCGCCGGAGAATTCACACTGTATGTTCCGTCTTACAGGGGCTTTGTCTATGACGGTCTTGCTTCGCTTGATCGCCATTCGGCTGAAACCTGGATCAACGAAAAGACGGTCTATTGGTTCAACCCCGCGAAAGTGACGATCGAGCAAGTCGCGTGCAAAACCGAGACCTTGGACAGCCAGAAACTTCGGCCGTCATTCATCAAGATCGACGTGCAGGGCTTGGAATACGAGGTTGTGCTCGGCGGAATTGAGACCATCAAAGCGTGCGAACCGGTCCTGCTGCTTGAAGACCTGCACGCGGACGAACGGACCGTCAACCTCGTGAACGAACTGGGATATGAGGAATATAAATTCGACGGTTCGCGTCTCCGGAAAGGTGCTCACGCCAGCACGAGTCAGAACAGCTTCCTCATAACGCCTGCGCGGGCGCGGGAGCTCGGGGTCTAACCGTTACGAACGGATTCCTCGACAGCAAGATTCCAGCGGCGCTTCAACAGACGAATTGATGAGCGCGTGAAACGCGGCGTAGCTCGCCGATATCAGATCATCGATAATCTGTCACGAGGCATCGCCTCGGAACCTTTGCCAGCTCTGCGGCATGATTCTTCATTCTTCCGCGATGGAATAAATGCAGAAAGGCCGATGTTGGAATGACATGGAAGGTGACTCGCCATTCTTAGCCAACCGGCATGCGTTTAACCATAGCGCTCAGAAGGTTAATGGACTTGGTGAATTCGCGCGCGAGAACGCAAAACGGAGCGCCGGCGAGAAGGGCGCTTGTTCCGGCAACGCGGTCGACCATGCCGACAATCGCGTTATCCTTGGTCAGAGGAATCATTTGCCGGCATGGGTATGATGAATTATTGCACACCCGTTGCGAACAATGAGGAAGCATAGGCCAGAAATTCTTCATTGGATTTCGGGCAGGAGTTCACACGTGAACCGGGCGGCCAAAACTCTCCTTTGTGTGGGCGTTTTGATCATAGGTTCAGTGTGGCTGTTGCATTCTCAGCCGCTCCTCCTGACCAATCGAACCGTGAAGCTGACCGGCATCAATATTGCCGGCGCCGAATTCAACGGCGACGTGGTGCCGGGGATGTACGGCCAACATTATTTTTATCCCCGCCCGTCCACCATTGATTATTACGCAACCAGAGGAATGAACGTGATCCGACTACCGGTCCTCTGGGAGCGGCTGCAACGCCAGTTGCATACGAGACTTAATGATACCGAGATGGCGCGCATCGACTTCGTGATCAATCACGCCACGGCAAAAAAGATGACGGTGATTCTCGACGTTCATAACTACGCAAAATATTCCAACGCACTGATCGGCTCATCAAATTTACCAGCACAGGCATTCGGCGATCTGTGGGGTCAGATTGCGCTGCGCTACAAGAGGAATCCTCTGGTGATGTTCGGATTAATGAACGAACCGCACGACATATCCACGGAGACATGGCTGGAGGCCGTCAATATTGCAATCGCCGAAATCAGGCATGCGGGCGCTCACAATGTCATATTGGTTCCCGGCAATAGTTGGACATCCGCGCGCGATTGGACGAGTACGCACTATGGTACACCCAACGGCGTGGCCATGCTGAAGGTGGTCGATCCGGGCAAAAATAATGTGATCGAGGTGCATCAGTATTTTGACAGCGATTACTCGGGCAGTCATCCCGAGTGCCAAAATGTCAATATCGGCGTTGAATCGCTGGTCAAATTCACCCAATGGGCACGAACACATCGCAGGACCGCGTTCCTCGGCGAATTCGGCGCGGGCGACGATCCGATCTGCCTTGAGGTTCTCGATCGGGTATTGAAATTCCTAGCCGAGAACAGCGATGTTTGGCTCGGCTGGACCTATTGGCCAATTGGAGCCTGGTGGCCGAAGGATCACTCCACTGGCGACGAGCCCCGCGATAATCAGGATCCGCCCCCACAGATGTCGGTACTCGAGAAATACACGAGGTATGTCGCGTCACCACAAACGCGCCCGCAATGAACCGTATCGAGACTGCCGCTTCTGCCTAAAACATTCGCACTCGTTTGCGAATTTCGTGACGGAAGAACTACGTCATTCGACGCACAAATTGCCGGGTTTAATAATATCAGGCGAATCCATCGCTCAACCACTTCTCACAATCGCGGGTACCCTATAAGCATACGGAATGCTTAACATGCTTAATGCGCCGATCGTCTTTTATCTGGGATCTCGCGCGTTTTCGGCAGCGGGAAATTTGCTCGCGGTGGCAATTTTCACCCGTCTCGTCGGCCCCGCCGAATATGGACAATATCTGTTCATGTATGCCTGGTCGACGATCGTGTTTGGTTTTGCCACGCAATGGATCGGTTTTGCATATTTCGGCGTCTACAAGACACAACGCATCAACGAATATGTGAACTCGCTCGTTCGTTTGACGGCTATTGCCCTGGTGATGCTGGTCGCTGGTTTCGCCGCGATGATGTTGCTGGGATTCTGGCAGCCGGAATTTCTGATCTCGGTCTGCATTCTGGTCATTTGCCTGTCGATCTATTTCAACGCGCTGCAAGTGTCCCGGACCAAGCTCGATTCCCGCGCCGGCGCAATTTCAATGATCATGCGCGCCGGCTTGACAATGGCGCTTGGAAGTTTGGTCCTGTGGCGGGGCGGCGGACCGACGGGTCTTGCTCTTGCCGTCTCCTTTGCCAATCTGATCGCGGCTATTCCGAGTTTGATGTCGGCGGATCGGATCGACGTCTTGCATGGATCGCGCGCGGCGTCGCTGGAAATCCTCAAATACGGCTGGCCGCTTATTCTGTCGACGGGCCTCTTGTCGCTCGGTCTGACCATCGATCGGCTCATCCTTGGCCAATTTCTGGGGACTGCCGCGCTCGGAATTTACGGCGTGCTTTATGATTTCGTGCGCCAAAGTTTTTATGTCGTGGGTGAATCGATCTCTTTCTCAATGATCACGACCGCAAAACAGTATGCGCATGAAGGAAATGTCGAGGCCTCGACCCACGAGTTGCGGACAGCCTTCAATGCCTCGTATGCAACCGCAGCTTTGGGAGCGGCATTTTTCATAGTCTTCGGCGACCAGGTCATACGGGTGTTGTTGGGTTCGCAATTCCATGAGGATGTCGGCCGTCTGCTTCCTATTTTTTCCATTGCATTTGGCATTTGGCTGATGGGGCAATTCTACTTCGGGCAAGCGATCTATTTTTCGAATGCGAGTTTTCTCGAACCCATCCTTCAGACGACCCTCGTGTTGGTGTCCGCGGCAATATCGATCTGGCTCATTCCGATTTACGGAACGCAAGGGGCCGCGTTCGCAATATTGGCCGGCGTCTCGGTATATTGCATCGGCTACATCGTCATCGGCCGCCGGTATTTTCGAATGCCGATCGACTTTGCGGGCGTAAGCATAATTTCGATGTTTGCAGTGCTTTTTGTTTTCGCGGCGTGGATGCTGGGACGAGTTGCGCCGAGCGCGGCGATCTCGCAGGTCATCGAAGCTGCCGTATTCGTCGGCCTGAGCGCGCTGGTCGTGCACCGGTTCGATCTGCTGCGGCACACATCAACCGGCACGACTTGAGCCGATTACACGATCGAGTTGCGGTCCTCGAATATGGAAAGATGCGTGTAAGCGAGGTCCCCGTGTCGCGGACGCGAGGGCCCCTTGAAATACTTAGGCCGGCTACCCTCGAAATATTTGCCGATGAGTCCGGGGATCGGACCATTTGCGTTGATGATGGCAAGAGGGCATCCGCGCCTTGCGAGATAACGCCCTAGCGGCCGGGCGAAGCGCACAAAATCTTCGATGCTGCGGCAGTAGACCAGACGGGCACAGGGCACGATTCCCTTCACATTGAGGCGATGAAACACGAAGGGGACCGCTTCGGTGGCAGTCGTACACCACAGGCTTATGCATCCGAATTTGGCATGGGTCACCAGCAAATCGCGCTCAAACGCATCGAACGGCACATCGAGATGCGCATCGGCTGCGACGATTTTGACTTGTGGTTCGTTCGACTTCAGATGGAGCAGCGGAAAGGCGACAAACTGACCTTCGCTGTAGCGTTTGAAACCCTGCGCTTCGACCAACGGTCTCACCAACGGACCGGGCAGATTGATATAGGTTACGTCCTTGCGACGGCAGGCGTGCGAGTGAAGCAGGCCGGCGAATGTCTTGAAAGCTGGCTCAACGTAAATGCCCGCGATATTGCACCGCGTGATGCGCTCGCTTCCGGCCGGAACCTTGGAAAAAATGGTGAGAATGGCGCCAACGATTTTGCCGTTGCTTTCCAGGACATAGCCATATTTCGGTAAGCCCTCGGGGGCGGCATGTCGGGACAGGCGATCAAGTCCGCGCGCCCAATAATGGCGAATGCTGGCCGGGAATCCCATCGCATGGTACCCGCGCGTGAGGAGGTCCACCACGTCGCCGAAGTCGGCAGTGGTGATTTCACGGCAACGTATCTTCGGGGGCTGCGGCGCCAACATTCGTCATTTCCGAACTAACTATTCTGCCAAAATACATGACATCATTTATGACCGGTAGGTACCGGCCACAATTAACAATAACATCCTGAACGACCTTGGGTTTGCCGTCAGTAAAGCTAGTCTCGCGGCCTCTTAACGACGGCCGATTTACCAGAACTCGGAGCATGCCAAGCACTCGAACGAACCGCTCGGGTTGTCGCCCCTCGACCACGAGCGACGAGGATCGCGATCGAAGGATGATGGGAGCCAGCAGCAATTGCCGAGCAGGTTGCCAGGTCGCGGGGGGCCTGCTGCCTTGAAGGGTTCACACCGCGAACCTCCTCAAATATGTTATCAACCCTGCGCTGACAGATACGGAGGGGCGTCTCGTGGGTGAGCAGATCAAATACAGTTTGGAAGAAACGCAGATCCCGAAGAGCTGGTACAACCTTAACGCCGATCTTCCGAAGCCGTTGCCGCCGGTTTTGCATCCCGGCACCAAGCAGCCGGTAGGACCCGCCGACCTTGAGCCGTTGTTTCCGATGGAGCTCATCCTCCAGGAGGTCTCGGCCGAGCGTCATATCGATATTCCGGAGCCGGTGCGCGACGTCTATCGCATGTGGCGGCCTTCGCCGCTGATGCGGGCACGGCGGCTCGAAGAGAAGCTCGGCACTCCGGCCAAGATTTATTACAAATACGAGGGCGTCTCGCCGGCCGGCTCGCACAAGCCGAACACCGCCGTGCCGCAGGCCTGGTACAACAAGCAGGCCGGCATCAAGAAGCTTTCGACCGAGACAGGCGCCGGCCAATGGGGCTCGTCGCTGGCGTTCGCGGGCGCGCTGTTCGGAATCGACGTGACCGTATTCCAGGTGCGGGTTTCGTACGATCAGAAACCCTACCGGCGGGCGCTGATGGAAACCTATGGTGCGCGCTGCATCGCGTCGCCCTCAAAGGAGACCGAATCCGGCCGCGCGATCCTGGCGAAGACCCCCAACAATCCGGGCTCTCTCGGTATCGCCATTTCGGAGGCCGTGGAAATGGCCGCCAAGGATCCGGCCGTCAAGTATTCGCTCGGATCGGTGCTCAATCATGTGCTGCTGCATCAGACGGTGATCGGGCAGGAAGCCATCAAGCAGTTCGAGATGACCGGCGACGATCCGGACATCGTGATCGCCTGCACCGGCGGCGGTTCGAATTTCTCCGGGCTGGCGTTCCCGTTCCTCGGATTGCAACTGCGGGGCGGCCGCAAGCGCCGCATCATTGCGGTCGAGCCGGCGGCCTGTCCGTCGCTGACCAAGGGCAAGTACGCCTACGATTTCGGCGACACCGCGCATCTGACCCCGCTGGTGAAAATGCACACGCTGGGCTCGACCTTCATTCCTCCCGGTTTCCATGCCGGCGGCCTGCGCTATCACGGCATGGCGCCGATGGTGTCGCACATCAAGGAGCTCGGGCTGATCGAGGCCAAGGCCTACCACCAGAAAACGTGCTTCGAAGCGGGCGTTCAGTTCGCGCGTTGCGAAGGCATCGTGCCGGCGCCGGAAGCCACGCACGCGGTGCGTTGCGCGATCGACGAGGCGCTGCGTTGCAAGCAGGAAGGCAAGAAGGAGACGATCGTCTTCAACCTGTCCGGCCACGGCCATTTCGACATGCAGGCCTATATCAACTACTTCGAGGGCAAGCTGGTCGATCAGGACTATGACCCGAAGGAGCTCGCGATGGCGCTGGCGGGTCTGCCGAGCGTGGCGGCATAATCGCTCAACATCGTCATTCCGGGGTGCGGGCAAAGCCCGCGAACCCAGAATCCATACCCCCAGTCTGTGGTTATGGATTCCGGGTCCGGCCCTTCGGGCCGTCCCGGAATGACATCAGATAGGAATGCTCGGGGAAACAACCATGATCGAACCATATAACGCCGTCGGCCTCATACCCACATTCTGGGGCATCCGGCGCCGCGCCGACATCAAGCACAACATCGAGCACATCCAACACCTGACCAAGGCGGCGTTCTGGCTGTCGAACCTCGACATCCCGGTGAAGCTTCTGGCGATCCCGGAAGGCGCGCTGATGGGCTTCAACGACGAGGTGCTCGACGTCGACCACGCGGATTACGCCAACACCTGCTGCATCGACGTTCCGGGGCCGGAGACGGATGCGATCGGCAAGCTCGCGCGGCAATGGAACGTCTACATCATGGCGCAGGCCAAGGCGCGGCACAAAGACTGGAAGGACCGCTTCTTCAACGTCGGCCTGATCTTCGATCCCAATGGCAAGATCATCCTCAAGCATTACAAGCTGTCCGCGCTGCTGCCTGTCGAGCGTTCAGTCTCTCCGCATGACATCTACGACTGGTGGATTGCGAAATACGGCCGCAATCTGCAGGCCTTCTGGCCGGTAGTCGACACCAAAATAGGCCGCCTCGGTATAATGATGGCAATGGAA
>Ga0187765_10000041_pt1 | contig 42942 bp, 43 predicted proteins | sample 0216_QUI02_MP05__3_FD_133018 | JGI IMG/M metagenome (GOLD analysis project Ga0187765, IMG submission 133018) | Tropical peat soil microbial communities from peatlands in Department of Meta, Colombia - 0216_QUI02_MP05_10_MG | ecosystem: Environmental > Terrestrial > Soil > Wetlands > Peat ...
CGCATCGATGTGGTCGATGTCGTCGAGCCGCTGAGCGCCGTACAAATCGATGATGAGGTGCACGCCGGCGCACTTCACTCCGTTCCTCACCGCGAAGTGATCGTCGCGGTCTTCAGCCGGCGCACTCGGGACGAGCGCGGGGCTTTTCTTACGGGTGGTACTTGGAGTCACCAAGCCCTTCCCCGATCGCAAGAGGGCAACTTGAGCCATTCCGTCCTCCACAACCGAAGATCCAAGCCCAGTGCCAGCAAGCCGGCACGGACAGCGTAACGCCGCCCGATCGATTTCCTCACGCGGACCGATCCAAGCGGCGAGTAATTTTCACATAACACACATTCTCGCGTGCGCAAGAAGATTCTGCACCCAAGCGGTTAAATTTGTCCTTCGCGTGGCGCGCGGCGCACGATCGGCGCCGCGCAACGAGCGCGACGGAGCGCGGCCGGAGACGCGCAGGCGGCGCGCGCGAGCTTGACGGCGATTTCGAGAAACCGCCAAACTACGGTCTCAAGCCAAAAGCAGACGGGAGGGGTAACGTGAACGAACGACAGCGGGAACTCTCTTCGCTATGCGTCTGCTGCCAACCGTCGGGCAGCGTGAGTCGGCGAAATTTTCTGGCGAGTGGCGCCGCGCTCGGCGCCGCGTCCATCCTGGCGCCGGCGAAAGCAGCGCCGCCCACCGCCGGGCGAATCGACGTGCACCACCATTTCGCTCCGGCCTTCCACCGCGATGCTCTCGCCGCTCGCCGGGGCGGAGGCTGGCCGAAATGGTCGCCCGAAATGTCGCTTGAAGACATGGACAAGAGCGGCATCGCCACCGCGATTCTCTCATCCGTGCAGCCCGCGGCCTGGAACGGAAACGTCGAGGAATCGCGGCTTTTAGCGCGCAAATTAAACGACTACGGCGCCACTTTGGTACGCGATCACCCCACCCGCTTCGGCCTGTTCGTCACCATCTCGCCGCCCGATCCCGAGGGCAGCCTGAAGGAGATCGAGTACGGCCTGGACACGCTCAAGGGCGACGGCATCGGCCTGATGACGAGCTACGGCCAGAAATACCTCGGCGATGAGTCGTTTGCTCCGGTCTATGAGGAGCTCAACCGCCGCAAGGCGCTGGTCTACGTCCACCCGACCACGCCAGCCTGCTGCGCCGGGCTCGTGCCGGGAATTCCGCCCTCCTCGATCGAATACGCCACCGATTCGACCCGCACCATCGCCCATCTGGTCTTCAGCGGCACCTCCACCAAGTACCCCGACATCCGCTGGCTGTTCTCCCACAGCGGCGGTACGCTGCCGTTCCTGACCGGCCGCTTCATCCGCCTCGCCCAGGAGCGCAAGCCGCCGCACTTGCCGGACGGCCCGCTGCCCGAGTTTCGCCGCTTCTATTACGAGCTCGCCCAGGGCAACACGCCCGGCCAGATCGCCGCGCTGCTCAAGATGGTATCCTTGTCGCAGGTGCTCTACGGCACCGACTTTCCGTTCCGCGACGGGGCGGAGGTCAATGCCGGCATCGCGGCCTACGGCTTCAAGCCGGGCGACAGGCGTTCGATCGAGCGCGAGCTTGCGCTCAAGCTGATCCCGCGGTTGAAGACGGTCTAAGACGAAAGTTCAAACAGCAAAGGCGGGAGGACGTGACGATGAAGCTCTACATGCATCCGGTATCCATGACCTGCCGGCCGGTCCGGTTGTTCATCGCCGAAAACAAGATCCCCGTGGACGAGGAACTGGTCGATGTGATGAGCGGCGCGCAATACAAGCCGCCCTATGTAACCATAAACCCCAACAGCCTGGTTCCCATGCTCGAGGACGGCGACCTCAAGCTGACCGAAAGCTCCGCGATCCTGAAATACCTCGCCGACAAGATCGGCTCTCCGGCCTATCCCAAGGACCTCAAGGCGCGCGCCAAGGTCAACGAGGTCATGGATTGGCTCAACACGAATTTCTACCGCGAATGGGGCTATGGCCTGTGTTACCCGCAGCTCTTCCCCCACCTCAAACGGCGCAGCGACGAAGCCCACGCCGCGACGGTCGAATGGGGCAAGGAAAACTCCAAGCGCTGGCTGAAACTGCTCAACGACTATTGGCTTGGGCCGAACAAGAAATATCTATGCGGGGACCAGATCACCATTGCCGACTATTTCGGCGCCGGCCTGGTCACGCTGGGCGAAGTCATCAAGGTCGATTTCTCGGACTATCCGAACGTGAAACGCTGGCTCGAAACCATGAAGAAGCTGCCGTCCTGGCCAAAGGTGAACGAGGCCTTCTACGGCTTGGTGGCGGCCATGAAGGATAAGCCGTTCGTCACATTGCCGTGAGCCGGCCCCAGCCGTGCCGGCCGCAGGGAGTTCCACATGAGTTTTTTCCCCGGCAAGGATCCTGCCCCCGGCAACGTGCCGCAGTGCGAAGCCATCGCCCAGGTGATCGTGCCGCGCTCCGTCGACCTCGGCGACTTCAGCGTGCGCCGCGCGCTGCCTTCGGCCCAGTCGCGCATGGTCGGTCCTTTCATCTTCTTCGACCATTTCGGACCTGCCGAATTTCGCTCCGGCAAGGGCATCGACGTCCGTCCCCACCCGCATATCGGGCTCGCCACGGTGTCGTATTTGTTCGACGGCGAGATCATGCACCGCGACAGCCTCGGCACTGCCATCCCCATTCGCCCAGGCGAGATCAACTGGATGACGGCCGGACGCGGCATCGTGCATTCCGAGCGCACCGGCACCGAGCGCCGCGCCACTGGCGGGCCGTTGCACGGGCTGCAGATGTGGGTAGCCTTGCCGGCGGCGAGCGAGGACATGCCGCCGGCCTTTGCCCATCACGCCACCGCGGAATTCCCGGTGGTACGCGACGACGGCAAGACCGTGCGCGTGGTGATCGGCTCGCTCTACGGCAAACGTTCGCCGGTCAGTACCACGTCGGAGACCATCTTCGGCGATGTCACCCTCAAACAAGGCGCCAGCCTGCCCGTCGATGCCGATCACGAAGAACGCGCGATCTACGTCGTCGACGGCGAAGTCGACATTCTGGGCGACCGGTTCAGCGCAGGCCGGCTGCTGGTATTCCGGCCGGGCGACAAGGTCACCGTCAGCGCGGCGACCGACGCGCACATCGTGATCGTGGGTGGCGCCGCCATGGACGGTCCGCGCCACATCTGGTGGAACTTCGTCTCCTCGCGCAAAGACCGCATCGAGCAGGCCAAGGCGGACTGGCAGGCCGGCTTCTTCGGCAAGGTGCCCGGCGACGAGATCGAATTCATTCCTCTGCCCGAACGCTAGAGGTTCGCCGTCACAATCGGCGCCGCAGCCGAACGCCGGCGCGAAAACAAGGCACGACGGCTGCTTCGAGAATATTTTTCTGCTGTGGACTTAAGCCCTGCCATATTGAAAGGGATATTTTTGCGCCCGGGTTATGAGTAGATTAGTGAATAGCGCTTAGCTGTTGCGTCCAGAAATCAGGGGCCTTCCGATGCGCAAGACGCTAGTTGGTATCGTTGCCGCAGTCATCATAATCGGAACCGGAGCCTATTTCGGGACCGAACTCTGGGCGCAGTTTCGCACCAAGAATCAGGTCGAGGCGGTATTCGACGCGCTGCGCGCGACGTTCCCGGTTGCGAGCCACGGCCGGATCGAACTGTATTCCAAGCAGCGCGGCGTCAAGATTTCCGACGTCATTCTGCAGTCCGGCGACGGCGCGACGACCATCAAGTTCGGCCAAATCTTTGCCGTCGGAACGCGCGGGCCCTCCGGCGGCCGCGTCGCCGCCGCGCGGGTCGAGATCACCAACTGGGAGCTCGCGACGACGCTGCCGATGCCCGGCAAGCCGCAACTCAGTTACAAGGCTCCCACGATAGTGATGGAGAATTTCTCCGGCCCGGTCGCGCTGAATCAGAAGATCGGCGCAGCCTCCATGATCGAAGCCCTGCGCGCGTCGCTTGAATACGTTGCCGGGAGCACCGCTGACTCGATTACGGCCCCGAAACTGACCGCGACCCTCACGGGACTGAACTCCGGAACGGCGACTGCGATCGGGCCATTGGAATACACTTACAGCGACATCGCCATTCGCGATATCCGCGACCGTCGCATCGGCTCGATGACCACCGAACGCATCACCATCACCAGCGAAAAGCCTGTGCCCGACCTGGGCGCCTTTGCCGGTGCAATGGCGAAGCTTTCGTTCACCGAAATCAATATTGGGGCGATGCTCACGCTGTTCGACCAGACCCAGCCGAAGGCGGACACCTACCTGCAGATGTACAAGCAGGCATCCATCGGTCCGATCGAGTTTCGCTTCTCGACCGGCCCTGCCTTCCAGTTGGAAGGCTCCACCATCGAGGACATCGGCGTGCGGCCGTCGAAGCTGTCCATGGCCGCCATCCTGGCCATAGCGGACAGCGCGCCAAAGAACGGCACACCGCCCTCGCCGGAACAGTTGCGTTCCTTGATGGATCAGCTCGCCAACATCTATGAAGGCATTCACATCGGCAAGTTTGAATTGCGCGGCCTGAAGATGGCCATGCAGCCCAACATCTCCTTCAGTATGGCCGCCATGCGCATGACCGGTTTCGAAAACGGCCGGATCGCCGAATTCGCCTTTGAGGGCATGGACGGCATGTCGCCGCAAAAGGACCCGATTCACATCGGCCGCTTTGCGCTCAAGGGCATGCACATGGCCGATCTGCTGCGGCGGACCTCGGAACTGGCCCAGACCGGGCCCGCCACGCCGACGGACAAGCTGATCGGCCTTTCGGCGCTGCTGGAGGGTCTTGAAATCAAGGACGTCGATGCGCGTCCCGCCGGCAATCCGGAGCCGGTCCATATCGATATCTTCAGCATGAACTGGGGTCAGTTCATCGGTGCGATCCCCTCGATGATCCGCCTCACCGCCAAGACGTCGGTGCCGGCCGGCATGGCGGATCCCGGATTGGGCGGCATGCTGGCCGAAGCCGGATTGCCGGTCGTCACCACGACGCTGGACGTCGGATCGGGTTGGGACGAATCGAGCCAGACGCTCACCGTGTCGCCGGCCGTCGTCGAGATCGATAAGGCGTTCGCCTTCTCGGCAAAAATTGCGGTCAACAACGTCACGCGCGTGATGTTCTCCGGCGACCCGGTCCTGACCATGGCGGCGGCGGACCAGACGGAAATCGGCCCGATCGAATTTTCGCTGCGCGACACCGGCGGCCTCTCGATCGGCCTTGCGCATTACGCCAAGATAAAGGGCCTCACGCCGGAAGAGGCCAAGAAGCAGATCATCGACAGCGTGAACGAGACGGCCAAATCGTCGCCGCAGCCCAACGCCGATGTTGACGCCGTCGCGCAGGCGATAGTGCAGTTCATCGACACGCCCGGATCGACGCTGACGATCAAGGTCACGCCGAAGGACAAGGTGAAATTCAAGCAGCTGTTCGGCTTGAGCGGCGCCGATCCCGGCGCCGTCGCCAATCTGTTCACGGTCGAAGCCAAGACGACAAAATAGACGACAGAACAGCGGCCGCGCATGGGCCGGCGGCGATTGGTTTAAGGTTTTTCCGGCGCGACCACGCGGATATGCAGCTCGCGCAACTGCTTGGCCGTCGCCTCCGACGGCGCGCCCATCATGAGGTCCTCGGCGCGCTGGTTCATCGGGAACAGCACGACTTCGCGCAGGTTGTCCTCCCCGGCCAGCAGCATCACGATGCGGTCGATACCGGGCGCGATCCCGCCGTGCGGCGGCGCGCCGAGCGACAGCGCGTGCAGCATGCCGCCGAACTTCTGCTCCAGCACGTTTTCCGGATAGCCGGCGATGGCGAAGGCCTTTTTCATCACCTCGGGCCGGTGATTCCGGATCGCGCCCGAGGAAAGCTCGACGCCGTTGCACACGATGTCGTACTGGATCGCCTTGATCGACAGGATCGTCTCCTGGTCGTTGGGGTCGAGCTGGAGAAAATTTTCGACCTCCATGTTCGGCATCGAGAACGGATTGTGCGAGAAGTCGATCTTCTTCTCCTCCTCGTTCCATTCGAACATGGGGAAGTCGACGATCCAGCAGAAATCGAAACGATCCTTTGCCACCAGCCCGAGCTCGGCGCCGATCTTGTTGCGCGCCGGGCCGGCGAACTTGACGAAATCCCGCGGCTTGCCCGCGACGAAGAACACCGCGTCGCCGACGCCGAGTCCGAGTTGCGCACGCATCGCCGTCGTGCGCTCCGGCCCGACGTTTTTGGCCACCGGTCCGGCGCCGCCCTCCTCGCCTTCGCGCCAGAAGATGTAGCCTAAGCCCGGTTGCCCTTCGGTCTTCGCCCATTCGTTCATGCGGTCGCAGAACGCGCGATTGCCGCCTTTCGGCGCCGGAATGCCCCACACCTCGACCTTGGGATCGGACGCGATCATGTTGGCGAACACCTTGAAGCCCGAGCCGCGGAAGTGCGCGGTCACGTCCGCCATCTTGATCGGGTTGCGCAGGTCCGGCTTGTCGGTGCCGTACAGCCGCAACGCATCCTCATACGGAATGAGCGGGAACTTCGGCGTCACCGGCTTGTCGCCGGCGAATTCCTCGAACACGCCGCGCATCACCGGCTCGACCGCGTCGAACACGTCCTGCTGGCTGACAAAGCTCATCTCGAGATCGAGCTGGTAGAACTCGCCGGGCGAACGATCGGCCCGCGCATCCTCGTCGCGGAAACACGGCGCGATCTGGAAATAGCGATCGAAGCCCGACACCATGATGAGCTGCTTGAACTGCTGCGGCGCCTGCGGCAGCGCATAGAACTTGCCGGGATGGATGCGTGACGGCACGAGATAGTCGCGTGCGCCTTCCGGCGACGACGCCGTCAGGATCGGCGTCTGAAATTCGAAGAACCCTTGCGCCTTCATGCGGCGGCGGATGGAATCGATCACCGCGCCGCGCATCATGATGTTGCGGTGCAGCCGCTCGCGGCGCAAATCGAGGAAACGGTATTTCAGCCGGATTTCCTCCGGATATTCCTGATCGCCGAACACCGGCATCGGCAATTCCGCCGCCGGTCCCAAAACCTCGATCTCGCTGACGAAGACTTCCACCTGCCCGGTCGGCAGTTCCGGATTTTCCGTGCCGGCCGGCCGGCGGCGCACCTTGCCGTCGACCCGCACCACCCATTCCGAGCGCAGCTTCTCCGCCTGTTTGAACGCCGGGCTGTCTGGATCGGCGACGACTTGGGAAATCCCGTAATGGTCGCGTAGATCGATGAACAGCAGCCCGCCGTGGTCGCGAATGCGATGGCACCAGCCGGACAAGCGCACATCCTTGCCGATGTCGCTGTCGCGGAGTGCGCCGCATGTATGGGTGCGATAGCGGTGCATGCCAACCCAATGAGATTCGAATAACGTGGAGGCGGCGGGGAGAAGGCACATGCAGGCTCTCTTTTGTCAAGGCAAGACGCGACATCCGCCGGTGCAATCCACCATTGCGGGCACGTCCATTTGATTTAAGAGTCCCGCCGAGCGCTTAAGAGCGCCGCGGCGCACCTCTCGGAAATGCAATGGCGAAGAAACGACCAAACCGCAAATCGCAATCCGCGCCGAAGCAGTTCGCCGCGCTCATGACCACCGCAGAGGCCGCGGTCGCAGCGCTCACCCTTCACGGCATCGACACGATCTACGCGCTGCCCGGCGTGCACAACGATCACCTGTTCGATGCGCTGGCCAAGGCCGGCGATCAAATTCGCACCGTTCACACCCGCCACGAGCAGGGCGCCGCCTATATGGCGCTGGGCGCGGCGCTGGCGACCGCCAAGCCGCAAACCTATGCCGTCGTGCCCGGCCCCGGCCTGCTCAACACCGGCGCCGCATTGCTCACCGCCTTCAGCATGAACGCGCCGGTGCTGGCGATCATCGGCCAAATACCGCTGGCCGCGATCGGCCGCGGCCTCGGCCATCTGCATGAAATTCGCGATCAGGCCGGCATCATCGCGCGGCTGGTCGATTTCTCCGCCCGCATCGATGCGCCGGGCGAAGCTGCGCCGCTGGTGGCCGAGGCGGTCCGGTCCATGTTCACCGGCCGGCCGGGACCGGCCGCGCTCGAATGCCCCATGGATGTGTGGGGAGCAAGCGCACAGGTCGCGCCCATTCCGGCCCCCGTTCCGCCCAAACCGCCGCCCGTCGATGAGGACGCCGTTCGCGCCGCCGCAAAGCTGCTCGGCGCAGCGAAAAATCCCATGATCGTCTGCGGTGGCGGCGCACAGCATGCTTCGGCGGAGGTCACGCGGCTGTCCGCGATGCTGCAGGCGCCGGTGCTCGGCTATCGCCGCGGCCGCGGCGTGCTCGACAGCCGCGATCCGCTCAGCATCACGCTCCCCCTCGCTCACGAAATGTGGCGCGAGGTCGACGTGGTGCTCGCAGTCGGCACCCGGTTGCTGCTGCCGCAGACCGTATGGGGCGTCGACAACGACCTCAAGATCATCCGCATCGACGCCGACCCCGATGAGCCCAATCGGCTCCGTGCTCCCGCCGTGGCACTGATCGGCGATTCCAAGCCGATCCTGCAGGCGCTCATCGCTGCATTGCCCGCCCATAATCGCAAGCGGAAATCCCTGAAAGCGGACATGCATGACCGTCAGGCCAAGACGCGTGCGCGACTCGACAAACTCGCGCCCCAGCTTGGCTTCCTCGAAGCGATCCGCGCCGAATTGCCCGAGGATGGGATTTTCGTCGACGAGGTGACGCAAATCGGCTTCGTCGCCCGCCTCGCGCTGCCGGTCTACAAACCGCGCACGTTTCTTTCGCCCGGCTATCAGGACAACCTCGGCTGGGGCTTTGCCACCGCGCTCGGCGTGCAGGACGCCCGGCGCGACGTGCCGGTGCTGGCAATTTCCGGCGACGGCGGCTTCCTCTACACGGCGAACGAGCTTGCGACCGCGATCCGCCACCGCATCCCGCTCGTGACCGTGGTTTTCACCGACGGCGCCTTCGGCAACGTGCGCCGCATTCAACAGGAACGGTATGGCAATCGCCTGATCGCGAGCGACCTCGCCAACCCCGATTTCGTCCGTTTCGCCGAGAGCTTCGGCGCCGCGGCCGAGCGCGTGCGCCAACCCGCCGAGCTGCGCGCGGCGCTCAGGCGCGCATTCGAGCGCCGCGACGGGCCGAGCCTGATCGAGGTCCCGGTCGGGCCGTTCCCTTCTCCCTGGGAATTCATACACATGCCCCGCGTGCGCGGCTGAGTGCCCGCCCGGGCGACAAGTTGCTTCGACTCCGCTAAATAAGCCGCATGGATTTGATCACCACGACCAAGGACCTTGCTGCCGCCTGCGCCCGCCTCCGCCGCCATCCCTTCGTCACCGTCGACACCGAGTTCCTGCGCGAGACCACCTACTACCCCATCCTGTGCGTTGCGCAGATGGCGAGCACCGAAGAGGCGGTCGTGGTCGACACGGTCGCCCACGAGATCGACCTCAAGCCCTTCTTCGAGCTGATGGCCGACGAGCGCGTGCTGAAGGTCTTTCACGCGGCGCGCCAGGACATCGAAATCGTCTGGCATCGCGCCAACCTCGTGCCGCATCCCATTTTCGACACCCAGGTCGCCGCCATGGTGCTCGGCTACGGCGATTCGATCTCCTACGATCAGCTGGTGCAGCGCATTACCGGCGACGTGCTCGACAAGTCCCACCGCTTCACCGATTGGGCCCGCCGGCCGCTCACCGATGCGCAGATCAGCTATGCGGTGTCGGACGTCACCCATCTGCGCGACGTCTATCTCGCGCTCGCCGCCGATCTCGAGCGCCGCGGCCGCGCCGACTGGATGGCCGATGAGATGGCCGTGCTCACCTCGCCGGAAACCTATCGCGCCGAGCCCGAGCGCGCCTGGCTGCGGCTCAGGACCCGCGTGCGCAAGCCCAAGGAGCTCGCCGTCCTGATCGAGATCGCGGGCTGGCGCGAGCGTGAGGCGCAGGCGCGCGACGTTCCGCGCGGGCGCATCCTCAAGGACGACGCCATCGCCGACATCGTCGTGCAGGCGCCGACTACGCCCGAACGGCTCGCCGCCTTGCGCTCGCTGCCGAAGGGTTTCGAGCGCTCGAAAATGGGCGACGGAATCATCGAGGCGGTCAAGCGCGGCCTTACGCGCGACCCGAAGACGCTGCCGCGCATCGAGCGCGCAAAGCAGGCGCCCAACGGCGCCGCCACCGTGGAGCTATTGAAGGTGCTGCTGCGCATGATGGCCGAAAAGCACGGCGTCGCCGCCAAGATCATCGCCACCGTGGACGATCTTGAATCCATCGCCGCCGACGACGCCGCGGATGTGCCGGCGCTGACTGGCTGGCGGCGCGAGTTGTTCGGCGAGAAGGCGCTGGCGTTGAAACACGGGCAGCTCGCGCTCGCCATCGAGCGCGGCCAAGTGGTGGCAACCGAGCGCGGCGGAACCTGACCGCCGCTACTTCTCGCGCTCCCACACCACGATGACGCGCACGATTTTGCCGCCGACGTTCGGGTGCGGCATCGGCGGGCTCTCGATGAAGAGCCTATCGCCGTCGAAGCGCACGAAACGCACCTGCTCGCCGCCGACCCAGGCTTCGTTCCACGCCATCTCGACCTTGGTGGTCACCTTGTTGCCCTCGACCGTGTAGCGGCCCGAGTAGGAGATCATGGTGCGCAGCGCCTGCGCGCGCTCCTCGTCGGTCTTCGGCACCGGCCGCTTCTCCGCCGTCACCAGCGCCAGCCAGCGCCCGTCGGCGGTCGCGATCTGCCGGCCGCGCGGATGTTCGCCGAGCACAGGCGTGAGCGCCTTGGTCTCCTGGTCCTCGTAGTTCACCGAGACGAGCTTCCACGTTCCGACGATCAGCTCTTTCTCGTTCGCCGCCCAACTCGGCGAAGCCGCCGCAGCCAATAGCAGCCAAGCGAACGCGATTGCACGCATGAATTCCCCCGTCAGCAACGAACCGGCCTGAGCTTAACCGCGGAACAAATCGCCCGCCAGCGCCCGCGTGACCGGCCGTTTCTGTCGCAGCGCCTCGCTGTCGAGCCGCTCCACCGCATCCCGCACCGCGGCAAAGGATCGCTCGACGCGCGTCAGCAAGTACGCGACCAGGCTTTCGTCGACCACGAGCTGCCGGTCGGCGAACTGCTTCACGATCACCGCGCGCAACAGCGCGTCATCGGGCGCTGCGAGGTTGACCACCGGCAGCGCCCTGAGGCGTGAGGCCAGATCGTTCAGCATGATCGCAAAACCGGTTGGCGCCTCGCGCGCGGTGATGAGCATTGACGCCTCCTGCTCGCGCGCGAGATTGAGCAGGTGAAACAAGGCCCGCTCATCGAACCGGTTTGCCGCGAGATCCTCGACCACCAGCGCGTTGGTCGCGAGCATGGCCGGCAGATTGACGCTCTCGAGCGCCCGCGCGGCGACGAGCCGCGCTCCCGCGATCTGCGACCAGATCGCCGCGAGATGGCTCTTGCCGGAACCCTCAGGTCCCACCAGCAACATGACGCGCGCCGGCCAATCCGGCCAGCGCTCGATCAGTTTCAGCGCCGCCTCGTTCGACGGACCGGGGAGGAAATCCTCCCGTGCAAAGCTTTCCGCATGATCGAGTGCCAGGGCGAGCTGACGCGGAGCGAAATTGGCCATGAGCTCAACTCATCTCCCCGCTGCCGTAGAGCGGGCTCGCGAGGTACTGCCGCAACGCGAAGCGCACCAGCACGCCGATCGCGGCCGCAAGCGGCACCGCCACCAACAGCCCGACGAAACCGAACAGATAGCCGAACGCGAACAGCGCAAACATCAGCCACACCGGATGCAGCCCGATCCGCTCGCCGACGAGTTTTGGCGCCAGCACATAACCTTCCATGAGCTGCCCCGCGAGGAAGATGGCGAGAATGACGATGAATGGCGTCCAATTCGGCCAGAATTGGGCGACGGCAACGCCCATTGCCACCACGAGACCGGTCAACGACCCGACATAGGGGATAAAGCTCAGCACGCCCGCCGCAAAGCCGATCAGGAATCCAAAGTTCAACCCGGTCAGCGCCAGGGCCACGGCGTAGTACGTGGCGAGAATGAGACAGATGCCGGTCTGGCCGCGCACGAAGCCTGCAATCGCCGCGTCGATCTCACGCGCGAGCTGACGCACGGTTGCCTGTTGCGGCCTTGGCACCCAGCCGTCGATGGCCGCGATCATGCGATCCCAGTCGCACAGCAGGTAGAATGCCACCACCGGCGTGACCACGATCAGCGACAGGATCGACACCAGCGCCTGCCCGCCCGACCACAGCGAACGCGCGAACGAACCGAGCCAGCTCGCGCCCTGCGTCACCAGATCGCCGACCGATTTGCTGGCGTCGGGCAGGCGATCGCCGATGATCTTTTGCAGCCATGCGTGGCTGGGATCGGCGATCACCGCTTGCAATCGCGTCACGTATGCGGGCACGCGATCGACGAACGAGGACAGCTGGCTCGCCAGGATCGGCGCCAACAGCAGCACCAGCACAATCAACAATGCGATCACCAGCACGATGATGACGAGCCCCGACAAAGCGCGAGGAATGCCGAGCCGTTCCAAACGCCGCGCCAGTGGATTGAGCAGATAGGCGAGCGCCGCCCCCGCGACGAATGGCAGCAGGACCGGACTGAGCAGCCACAACAGCGCGATGAAAACCGCCAGCGCCGCGATCCAGAACGTGATTTGCCGCTCGATCGTCATCGTGCCCGCGCCGCCCGTCACGGCTCAATGGCCGGCTTCCGCCTCATTCATGTGGCGTATCCATTCGGCGACATAGAAGCCGATCGAGAGCAAGGTCAAGACTGCGACCAGAGCCATCGCGAGCCGCAACAGCCATGTCGCTTCGAGCCCGAATCCGGACAGGCCGAGCACGAGACCCGCGTAGAGGATTTGCGCGGCGGTATTGAGCTTCGACACCGTCAGGGGCTTCACGGTGACCGGCTTGCCCACGAGCCACGACAGCAGCACCGCACCGACGATCATGATGTCGCGCGAGACCACCAGGATCACGATCCAACGGGGGATGATTCCGGTAATCCCAAGCGTCAGGTAGATCGAGACGATCAGTACCTTGTCCGCGAGCGGATCGAGGTAGGCGCCGAGGTCGGTCTGCATGCCGAAACGCTTGGCGAGGAAGCCGTCGACCGCGTCGCTGATGGCCGCGACCGCGAACAATATGAAGGCAAAGTCCAGATCGCCCGATGCGATCGCATAGACCACGACCGGCACGAGCAAGATCCGCCCAAGCGTGATTAGATTTGGAATACTCAAACCGCCGCCCCGACCGCCGCATCACTCGCCGAACGGCCGGCTGTCCGCCGCCGGCCTTTCGCACGCCCCGCCGCACTATAGAGCATGATGCCGAAAACTGGGAACCGGTTTTCCCGCCTCCGCGCCGATTCAACCACAATCGACAAGGCTCCAGCGAACCATTGCGCGCAGTGCGATTCCCGCCTACTACCCCGCCCTTGGGATCGGATCATGGCAGACAAGGGACTCACCTACGCGTCATCCGGCGTCGACATCGATGCCGGCGATCGCATGGTGGATTTGATCAAGCCGCTGCTGCGCAAAACCGCGCGCCCCGGCGCCGACGCCGAAATCGGCGGCTTCGGCGGGCTGTTCGATCTCAAGCAGGCGGGCTTTTCCGATCCGGTGCTCGTCGCCGGAACCGATGGAGTCGGCACCAAGGTCAAGATCGCCGTGGAAACCGGGCAGCATGACACGATCGGCGTCGACCTCGTCGCCATGTCGGTCAACGATATCGTGGTGCAAGGCGCCGAGCCGCTGTTCTTCCTCGACTACTTCGCCTGCGGCAAGCTCAAGCCCGAAGTCGGCGCCGCAGTGGTCGCCGGCATTGTCGAAGGCTGCCGCCAAGCCGGCTGCGCGCTGATCGGCGGCGAGACCGCCGAGATGCCGGGCATCTACCAGCATGACGATTACGACCTCGCGGGTTTTGCCGTCGGCGCCGCCGAACGCGCGCAGTTGCTGCCGCGCAACGACGTGCGCGTGGGCGACATCGTGCTCGGCATCGCGTCGTCGGGCGTGCACTCCAACGGCTTCTCGCTCGTACGCAAGGTCGCCGAGCGAGCCGGGCTCAAGTGGGATGCGCCGGCGCCCTTCGATCGCACGCGCAAACTCGGGCCGGCCGTGCTCACCCCCACGCGCATCTACGTGAAATCCTGCCTCGCCGCGATCCGCGAAACCGGCGCAGTGAAAGCGCTCGCCCACATCACCGGCGGCGGATTTCCCGACAATATTCCGCGCGTGCTGCCGAAGGGCCTTGGCGTCCGGCTCGATCTTGCGCGCGTTCCGGTGCTGCCCGTGTTCGCATGGCTCGCGCAAGCCGGCAACATCGCCGAGCCGGAAATGTTGCGCACCTTCAACTGCGGGATCGGCATGATCGCAATCGTCGAACCCGCAAAAGCCGACGCGGTATCGAACATCCTTGCCCGGCACGGCGAAACCGTGACCCGGCTCGGCGAAGTCACAGCCGACGCCGAAAGCAACGTCGCCTATGCCAACCATCTCGATCTGACCTGACGATGCCGCCGAAGACGAGCAAGAAAAGCGGGAAACAGCGCGTCGCTATTGTTATTTCCGGCCGCGGCTCGAACATGGCCGCGTTGATCAGAGCGGCCAAGGCGAAGAAATATCCCGCGCAGATCGCCCTGGTTGTTTCCAACGAGCCCAAGGCTGCCGGCCTCAAGCACGCCCGCCGAGCCGGCATCCCGACCGCCACGATCGATCATCGCCCCTTCGGCCAGAATCGCGGAAAATTCGAGCGTGCGCTGCACGCCGAGCTCAAGCGCCACGCTATCGATATCGTTTGCCTTGCCGGTTTCATGCGGCTGCTGACGCCCTGGTTTGTCGGCAAATGGAACGGCCGTCTGCTGAACATCCACCCTGCCCTGCTTCCCGCGTTCAAGGGCCTCGATACGCACGCCCGCGCGCTTGCCGCCGGAGTGAAAATCCACGGCGCCACCGTCCATTTCGTCGTGCCGGAAATGGATTCGGGACCGATCATCGCTCAGGCGGCGGTCCCGGTTTTCTCCAAGGACACGCCAGCGACCCTCGCCGCGCGCGTCATCAAGGTCGAGCACCGCATTTATCCGCTGGCTTTGAGGATTGTGGCCGAGCGCCGCGCGGGAAACGTCCAGCGATCGCGCTATCGACGGCGAGCAGAAGATCGACAACGCACACGCCGCGCCAAAAGTTCCAAGAGAAGGTCCAAAAATAAAACCCCCGGCTGAGGCCGGGGGCTACGGGAATTCACCCCGTGAGTCCGAGCTAGGCTCGGGACGCAGTCAATTCGTCATGAGACCTTGAGGTTCTCAGCGGACGTCTTGCCGCGATTTGTTACCAGCTCGTACTCGACTGTCTGGCCTTCATTGAGGGTGCTGAGCCCCGCACGCTCGACGGCCGAAATGTGAACGAACACATCCCGTTCGCCGGTCGACGGTTTGATAAACCCGTAACCCTTCGTCGGATTAAACCATTTGACGGTGCCTTTTTGCATCGTCGTCTCCTAGTCCTAGTCTAGAGATAAGTTGACGTGGCTTGCTCGCTGCACTCCGCGCCACAACCCGGCTTTTGGGGAAAGGGTCCGAAACGATCGTCAGTAGACGCGCAGCGGGCCAAGACGGCCAAAATCAGATTGCGGCGCCACAAGATAGGAAAATTGCGGCCTAAGCAAGGCCGGAAAGTTATAGGCCGTTCAAAAAAGTTGCACATCGCCTCTGCAGCAAGCGCGCGCGCCGCAGCCGATCGGTCCCGGCAAGCCCCTTGAGCAAGAAGAGAAATCCGTAGAATCGTTTCACCGCAGCAGTACGGCTCCGCTGCAATAATAAATTGTTCACCGTGCCGATGATCGGAGAAGATTTTTTCCGAGATTGTGGCGGCGCTTCACGGCGCGCGTTTGATCCACACCCGGTTGTCGTGGAACGCGGCACCGCCAAAGGGCGCGATCGCGTCGGCCCCGGTCAACGTGTTGATGCCGCGGCCGTCGGGATACACCTCGTTCGGCCAGATCGATTCGGCGATCAGCACGCCGCGCCGCACGCCGTCGAAATGCCGCGCGTGCAGATGCACCGCGCCGCGCGTGTTGCCTAAAACGACGTCTGCGCCATCCTCGATCGCCAGCGGGCGCGCATCGTCGGGATGAATCATCACCTCCGGCCGGCCTTCCTTCAGGCGCGAGGTCGGCGTCTCGTTGAAGGTTGAATTGAGAAAGCCGCGCGCCGGCGAGGTTGCGAGCCGGAACGGGTGCGCCGCGTCTGCCTCCTCGATGATGGTCCAGTGGTCCGGCAGTTTCGGCATCGCCGCGATCGGACCGGCATGCACCGGCATGCGGAACGGCACGTTCGGCCAATCCGGCTTGAAGCGGAATTTCCCGTCCGGATAGGCGAAGCCCTTGATGTAATGGGCGGTCGCGAAATCCGGCTGGCAATCGATCCAGCGCTTGCGCTCAAGCTCGGCGAGCGTGCCCCAGCCCGATTTCCGCAGCGTCCAGTCGATCAGCTCGCGCGGGCTCATGTCGAAGCCCGGATGCTTCGCTCCGAGCCGCTTCGCCAACCCGCAGATCACCTCGTGGTTCGACCGGCATTCACCCGGCGGCTCGATCAGCTTCGGTCCGAGCAGGATGTATTGGCTGCCGCCCGCCTGATAGACGTCATCGTGCTCCATGAACATGGTCGCCGGCAACACCACGTCCGCCATCTTGGCCGTCTCGGTCATGAACTGCTCGTGCACGCAGGTGAACAGATCCGCGCGCGCAAACCCGCGCTTGACCGATTCCTGATCCGGACAAACCGAAACCGGATTGGTGTTTTGGATCAGCAGAGCGGTGACCGGCGGTCCGTCCTTTAACGCCTCCGTGTCGCCGCACAGGATCGGACCGATGCGCGACTGATCGAGCATGCGCACCGAAGGATCGCGCGCCTCGCTCGCTTCGATCATCGATTTGTCCCAATGATAGATCGCCGCGTTGTTGTGGAACGCGCCCCCGCCTTCATGCAGCCACGCACCGGTGACGGCCGGAATGCAGCTCGCCGCGTGCATATTGACCGGGCCGTTGCGCGAGCGCGAGAAGCCGTAGCCGAGCCGGAAGAACGCGCGTTTGGTCGCGCCCACGAGCCGCGCGAACTCCTCGATCGTTGCCGCCGGGCATCCGGTGATTTGCTCGGCCCATTGCGGCGTGCGCGTGCGCACATGCCCGGCAAGCTCGCGCGGCGCGTCGGTGTATTTGTCGAGATAGTCCCAGTCCGCTTTACCGTCGCGGAATAGGCAATGCATCACCGCGCAGGCGAGCGCGCCGTCCGTGCCCGGCTTCACCAGCACCGGCAGATCGGCCTGCTCCATCGTGCCGTTCATGTAGATGTCCACCGCGACGATTTTCGCGCCGCGCTCTTTGCGCGCGCGCACCGCGTGCGTCATGACGTTGACCTGTGTGTTCACCGCGTTGGTGCCCCAGATCACCACCAGATCCGATTTCGCCATTTCGCGCGGATCGGCACCGGCGATCCTGCCGGTGCCCGCGGCGAAGCCGGTATAAGCCGCGTTGACGCAAATGGTGGAATGAAAACCGGAATATTTTTTCACATGCCGCAGGCGATGGATGCCGTCGCGCATCACGAGGCCCATGGTGCCCGCATAGAAATACGGCCACACCGCTTCCGCCCCGTGCCGCGTTTCGGCTTTGAGAAAATTCTCGGCGACGAGATCGAGCGCCGAGTTCCACGAGATCGGCTCGAAGCGGCCGGAGTCCTTCGCACCCTTGCGCACAAGCGGACGCGTCACGCGATCGGGATGATGGATGCGTTCGGCGTAGCGCGCGACTTTGGCGCAGATCACGCCGGCGGTGTAATCGTTGTCGCGCGCGCCGCGCACGCGGCCGATGGTGTGCTCGTCGAGCACCTCGACTTCGAGCGCGCAGGTGGACGGACAATCGTGCGGGCAGGCGGAATAACCGATACGCGCCGCGGCCGCACGATTTCGTACGGCTTCGTTCATGCGCGCGAGGATACGCCCGGGATCAGGCCTCTTCCAGCGCCACGTGATGCCGGCGCCGCCAGATATAGCCCGACACGACCACCAGAGCCGCGCCGAAAATCTGGAAGGCGAGCTCGAGATGCTCCGGGTCAACCCCGCCGAACAGCCGTTCGCTGATGATCGGATCGCTCGCCATGATGTCGCCCGCGACCCAGCCGAGGATCGCCGCGCCGCCCCATACCAGGATCGGGAACCGCTCGAGCAGCGCCAGGATGATGGCGCTGCCCGCGATCACCATCGGAATGCTTACAGCCAAGCCGATGGTCAGCAGCACATATTGGCCCTTGGCGACCGCGGCGACCGCGATGACGTTGTCGAGGCTCATCACGATGTCCGCGATCACCACGATGCGCACCGCGCGCCACAAATCCTCGACCGCCTCCGGCGTGTCTTCCGCGTCATGGGCCTGCGGGGCCAGAAGCTTCACGGCGATCCAAAACAGCGCAATCGAGCCCAGCAGCTTGAGATAGGGCAGCGTCAGCAACACCGAGATCAGGCCGGTGAAGACGATGAGCAGCACCGAAGCGAAGCCGGCGCCGATCACCATGCCCCACAGCCGCTCCCGCGGCGGCAGGCCGCGGCAGGCGAGCGCGATGACGACGGCGTTGTCGCCCGACAGCAGGATGTTGATCCAAATGACTTGAAGAACGGACACCCAGAAACCGGCCGAACTTAAATCCGCGCCCCAAAACGCCATGTGCAATTCCTCCGCCCTATGTCCTTTGTTGGCCTTTGTTTTTCCCCGCGCCCCGCGGCAATTCGGCAGTTTAACGGACCGCTCAACGCCTGGCCAGCATGATTTGGTTCAACCCACGATCTCGTTGCCCGCGAAGAACTGCGCGATTTCCTTGACCGCCGTATCGGGTGCGTCTGAACCGTGCACGGAATTTTCGCCGATCGACTTTGCGTACAGCTTGCGGATGGTGCCCGCCGCCGCCTTGGCGGGATCGGTGGCCCCCATGATGTCGCGATATTTCGCGATCGCGTTTTCGCCCTCCAGCACCTGCACCACCACCGGCCCTGAAATCATGAAATCGACGAGCTCGCGAAAAAACGGGCGCTCGCGGTGCACCGCATAGAACGTTTCGGCCTGCTCGCGCGCAATGCGTACGCGCCTTTGCGCGACGATGCGCAGACCGGCCTTTTCGATCAGCGCATTGATCGCTCCGGTCAAATTGCGGGCGGTTGCATCGGGTTTGAGAATGGAGAAGGTACGCTCGACGGCCATTGTGGCGGAACTTTCGACAACGCGACGTTTGGGCAGCCCCAGCTGCGCTGGCCGGGGCTTATAGCCGCAGGCCCCGGGACCGGCAAGGTTTCAATTTGCGACATTTGGCCTGGGAATCGGGGACCATGCACACGCATGCCGCTCCTGTCCCAATTCGTGCCGCGATCGACAAACATCCGCCATGACCACTTCTATTGCCCGGCATTATTTGATAGCTAGGTCGTAAGAAGCGTTGAAACGGTGGGGAGAGCCGCCCATGTGGGTGCTTATCATTTACGTCGCCCTGATGCTGGTCGGGGGCTTGGTCGATGTCGGAATCGGCAGTTTTGTCTCGAGCACCTGGTCTGATCCGGTCAGCCTGCCGGTCTTTCTCGGATGCTATTTCGTCACCTTGTGGCTGATGTGGCGCGTTGCGGTAAAAATCGCCGAACGGCTTCAGCTCAACAGATAACGCGCTCGCGAAATCCGCCGAGATTCGAGGCCGCTACCGGCCAACATTTTGTTTTTCCTGGCGGGCGCTCGATCTCCGACCGCTAGCCGCACTCTGAACGATCGGTGAATTCGCACCTCAGCGGCGGTTCAGCCCGCGTCTCCTATCATCGAAACCGAAACTTACGGCCTGCCCGAATCGGACTCGACCCGATCGATGCGCGGGCGCCGTAACCGGAATGATAGGAGTTTGTCGTGTTGCGCAAGATTCTGTTCTCTCTTGCCGCGCTCGCCGTCATCGGCGCTGCGGCCTTTAGCGTCACCCTGATTCCCTCCGCTTCCGCCGCCGTCGTGAACCATCATCGCCATTTCGCGTGGCGGCCGGCTTTCCGCTTCTACAGCCCGTCCTATGGCAGCTGCTATGTGCGGCAAGTGGTTCACACGCCGTTCGGCCCGCGAGTTCAATGGGTCAACGTTTGTTACTGAGTCGTCGGCCCAATGATGTGCCTGTCGCGTACCGCGTACTGTGGAATGTGAAGCGTCTGTGCAGTGCGTAGCGTGGAGTGCGTAGCGTCAGTTGCGTCGATGTGCGTAGCAAATGGTTGCCCCGGCCGCGCCATCTCGCGTGACCGGGGCGGCCTTGCGCCGCTCGCCGGACCGGGCATGCGTGAAAAGATCATGTCGCGGAAGGTTTGGGCTTTCGCTTCGGATTCACCGGCTTGACCGGCTTCACCGGCGCCGGCGGTTCCGGCGCGCGCTCGATCGAAACCAGACGGCCGGACGCGAAGGTGTAGATGCCGGGCCGCATGCCGTGGATGTAGGTCAGCGTCACGCTCCGCTCCGAGCGTTCGTTGGTGCCGAATTCGATTTTCTCCGGCGTACCGGCGCGCCTGACCACGTCGCACTCGGTCATGCCGAGTCCGATGCCGCTCGATGCGGTTCCGCCCGGTGGAATGGTGACCGGATCGCCCCCCGTAGCATCGGCATTCGGCGCCGGCTGCGGGGCCGGAGCTGGCGCTGCGTTGGGCGCGGCATTGGGATCCGCCGCCGCCATCGGCACGCTCGCGCACTGGCCCTGATTGTCGACGAGATCCTCCGGTTTGACCGGCCCCCGCGCCTCGACCGCAACCGGGGCCGACATCGACGGCAGCTTCAGATATTTGGAAAAATCCGGCTTGCGAAAACTGTCCGTGTCGAACGACGAGCAGCCGGCGAACGCCAGTGTCAGCGCAAGCGCGAACGCCGTTTTCCTGCCCGATATCCGTGTCACCTTGAAACCTGTCCTCGGCCATTCGGTTATTTGATGGTAATTTTGCGCCACCACGAAGGCCGCCGCAACGGCCCAAAGGCCGCGGTTTCCGTAGGGGTTAATCACTACGCCCTGGGCCGTATCAGCCGCGCCAGAAAGAACCCCACCAGCGCAAGGAAACTCATGACGAAGACCAGCCGGTACCCCGAGAAGCTGTCGGGGATATAGATTCCGGTGACCTTCCAGAACATCGAACGGAAGGCCGCATCGATCATCCATATGATTCTGACGATTCCGTCCCAGATCGCGCCCACGTCAGCACCACGATCCCTTCGCCGGACAGGACGTCGCCGCGCAGTCGTAGCGCCGCGCCAAACCTTCCCCGATCAAGATCAGCCCCACATCGCGGCCGCCCGAGGTCAGCACGCCGCAGAACCGCCGTCCGTTGCATCGCTCGGTTCCTTCGGTGCCCGCCTCGCAGGCGCAACTCACGCGTTGAAATTGCAGGCCGCCGCCCGCCACGATTTCGCGCAGCCGCTTGGTGACGCTTTCCGCCAGTTGGCGTTCGACCGCGCATTTCGCCAACTCGCCCGTTGCCGGCGTGCTGACGCCGACCAAGCGATAGGCCTTGCCGTCGACCAGCAGCGTTTCGCTGTCCAGCACGTCGATCTTGTTGGGATTGATCGCGCCGCCGAGCGCGCTCGAAGGCGCGTGATCGAGCCTGACCACCGTCGGCAGCGGCTTCATCGCCTGAGAGTCGCGCGGCTTGGACGATTTCACCGGTTTTGGATCGACCAGCATGTCCGGCCTGTAGCCGGGAATCATCGCGCCGAGATCGTCGCGAAAGGCGAGCGCCAGAACCGCGACCGCGAGAGTTCCCAAAACCAACGTCGAAGTCCGCATGCGCATGGACGCGAGCCTCCTCGACTGCGGTCGACCATTGCCGCGGCTGGAACTTACCTCAGCTGTTTGCAATTCTCATGCGCGGGCGGCGCGTAATTCACAGGCCCTGCGCCGGCGCGATCGGCGTGCGCACGTGCGCGCTCAGCCTCGTTTCGGCCGCACCATGAAACCGAGGATCAACCCGACGAGGATCGTGCAGCCGACCAGATAGCCTATGCGGCAGCCCGGGCAGTTCGGCGGCAAATAGACGCCCGAGATCTTGAAAAAAATCCAGCGCACCGACTGGTCGAGGCCGGTGAGGAAGCCGTTGAAATAATCCCAGATCATTCGCATGGCCAGACCCCGCGCGGCCAATCGAGGGCGAAGAATTTGGCGACTATGCCGACCAATCGTTAATACCCGCGTAATGGCGACGCATTTGCCGAGGTTTTGGCTCGTTCACCCCACCCGCTTCCACTTCCCCTGCTCGTCTGGCTGCCAGTAGGTGCAGTCGTGGCCAGCGGACTTTGCCTCGCTCCAGCGCGTGCGCGCGGCGGCAACCGCGTGCTCGTCCTCGCCGTCGAACAGAAGCACGATGCGCTGATAGGCCTTCGCATCCGGCGGCACCGCCGCGCCGTCGATCAGGAACCGCACGTTGGCGCCGTTCGGATTGTCGTCGGACGTCGTGAGCAGCACGGGCTGGGCATCCGCATCGCTCTCCTTCATCGTGCCGTGCGGCAGGAAACCGTCGTCGCGATAGGTCCACAAATGCGCGTCGAGCGCCTCGATGCGTTCCTCGCTCGCCGCCTGCACCACCACGCGCCAGCCGCGCTCCAGCGATTTTTCCAGGAGCGACGGCAGCACCTTTTCGATCGGCTGCCGGTGCAGATGATAGAAAAGCAATTCTGTCATGCCAGTTTCCTCTTCGTCATTCCGGGACGGCCCACTCAGGTCGGCTTTAGCGATCTGGGCACTTTCAAATTCCGATCTCAGGCAAGCGCGAGATCGGTGGGCCGGGCCCGGACTCCATAACCCCAGTCCGTGAATATGGATTCCGGGCTCGCCGCTTCGCGGCGCCCCGGAATGACGCAAACTACCGCTCGTAATAATTCGCCACCAGCGCATCGAGCAGCCGCACGCCGAAGCCCGACGACCACGTCCGGTTGATGTCGGTCTGCGGCGAATGCAGCGCCGTTCCGGCGATGTCGAGATGCGCCCAGGCGATCTTGTCGGGCACGAAGCGCTGCACGAATTGCGCCGCCGTGATCGCGCCGCCCCAGCGCTCGCCCGCGTTCTTCACGTCGGCGAATTTCGAATCCATGATCTTGTCGTATTCCGGCGCAAGCGGCATGCGCCAGACCTTCTCGCCGGTTTCCGCGCCGGCGCGGATCAGGTTTTCCGCGAGCTTCTCGTCGTTCGCGAACAGCCCCGCATTCTCGTGGCCGAGCGCCACCACGATCGCGCCGGTGAGCGTCGCGAGGTCGATCATGAACCGCGGCTTGTATTTCTCGCCGACGTACCACAGCACGTCCGCCAGCACGAGCCGGCCCTCGGCGTCGGTATTGATGATCTCGATGGTCTGGCCCGACATCGATTTCACGATATCGCCCGGCCGTTGCGCCTTGCCGTCCGGCATGTTCTCCACGCAGCCGATCGCACCGACCGCGTTGACGCGCGCCTTGCGCGCCGCCAGCGCATGCATCAGCCCGACCACCGCCGCTGCGCCCGCCATGTCGCCCTTCATGTCCTCCATGCCGGAAGCGGACTTGATCGAAATGCCGCCGGTGTCGAAGCACACGCCCTTGCCGATGAAGGCGAGCGGGGCTGCGCCCTTCTTGCCGCCGTTCCAGCGCATCACCACCATGCGGCTGTCGTGCGCCGAGCCTTGGCCGACGCCGAGCAGCGCATTCATGCCGAGCTTCCGCATCGCCGGCACATCGAGCACTTCGACCGCCACGCCGAGTTTCTTCAAGCTGCCGCAGCGCCGCGCGAATTCTTCCGGATAGAGCACGTTCGCCGGCTCGTTGATCAGATCGCGCGCCAGCATCACGCCCTCGACGAGCCCCGCGCACGGCGCAAACGCCTTCTCGGCCGCCGCCGGATTGGCCACCGCGATCGTGATCGCGGTTTTGGCCGGCGGCTCTTCGCCCTCCTTGCGCTTGGTCTTGTAGAGAACCCAGGTGTAGCCGCGCAGCTGCGTGCCCAGCGCGATGTCCGCCGCCTGCTCGGGCCTGAGCGCACCGCCGGCAAATTCCGCGATGATCGTGGCTTCCGTGGCCGCGTTCGGCGTCTTGCCGCGCGCCGCGCCGCCGAGTTTGACGAAATCCTGCGACCGCATTTTCGCCGGCTTCCCCACCCCGAGCACCACGAGTCGCGGGGCGGAAAGCCCGGCCGGCGCCACGATCTCGAGCGCGCTGCCGCTCTTGCCGGTGAATTTGTCGGCCGCCGCCGCCCGCCGGACCAGGTCGCCGGACGCTTCGAGCGCCTTCTTGGTCGCCCGCCCGAATTTCAGCCCCTCCTCGCAGAACACCACAAGAACCCCCTTGGGCGGGGCCGAAAAAGAAGCAAATCCAAGCTTTCGAGCTTCGGGCATAGGCTGTTCCTCTAAAAAATCGATCGTTCGGGCGTGCCGTTATGGCGCGCCCTGTGCGCGCTGGCAAAGGCTTGCTGGGATGTTTCAGGGGGGCGCGCAGGGGTTCTGTTGCGCGATTGCCACTAGGTTAAGAATCCGTTCATTCGTCCCCGGCCTTTTTAACCATTTGTTATGGATGTTCAACGGCTTTGCCATTGCGAAGCCATTTTGTGGGCGAAACAAGGAGATACTAGAGGGGGGAAAGGGCCGACTTGAAGAATCGCCGCGCCGGGCCTGGGTTTTAGCCTGCGCGGAGAGGAACGGTATGGCCGTTAAATTTCGAGGGGACGTCGCAGCCGGATGGGGTCGATCGGCAGCTATATTTTCCGCACCACGATCGGGGCGTTCCTGGTTGTGCTCGTCAGCCTGACCGCCGTCATCTGGGTGACTCAGGCGTTGCGCGACATCGACCTGATGACCAGCCAAGGCCAGACCGTTCTGGTCTTCATCGGCATCACCGGTCTGATCATTCCGCTGCTCGTGATGGTGATTGCGCCGCTCGCGCTCGTGGTCGCCATCTCGCACGTGCTCAACAAACTCTCCACCGACTCCGAAATCATCGTGATGAATGCCGCCGGCATGGCGCCGTGGCGATTGTTCCGGCCCTATCTCGCGGTCGCCGCGGCCGTGTCCCTGCTCGTCGGCGCGATCAGCATTTACTTCGCGCCCGAGGGCTTGCGGCAGCTTCGCCGCTGGCTGACCGAGGTGCGTACCGATCTCGTCACCAACATCGTGCAGCCCGGCCGCTTTGTCTCCATCGAACGCGGGCTGACGTTCCACATTCGCGCGCGCCAGCCGAACGGCCAGCTGCTCGACGTCATGCTCGACGATCAGCGCAACGACAAGGAACGCATCACGCTGCTCGCCGAGCACGGCCAAATCCAGAAGAACCAGCAGGGCAGTTTCCTGGTGCTCGAGAACGGCACCATGCAGCTGCAGAAGTCAGGCCAGCGCGATCCGGAAATCGTCACCTTCGGCGCCAACCAGTTCGATCTGTCGCAGTTCGCCGTCGGCCCGCAGACCATCAGCTATTCGGTGCGCGAACGCTATCTGTGGGAGCTCTTGTGGCCCAACAAGGACGACCCGCTCTATCAGGCGCAGCCCGGCCAATTCCGCGCCGAGCTGCATGACCGTATTCTGGCGCCGCTCTATCCGTTCGCGTTCGCCGTGATCGCCTATGTGTTCCTCGGCGCCCCGCGCACCACGCGGCAGAGCCGCGGCTGGTCCCTTCTCGGCGCGATCGGCGGCGTCGCCCTGCTGCGGCTGGTCGGGTTCACCTGCACCGTCTTCGGCGTGCAATTTCCCGCGATACTCTCGCTCGAATACGTCGCGGTCATCGCCACCGTCGCGGTTGGATACACCGCGATTGCCCGCGGCGTGATCATCGAGCCGCCGATATTCCTGATCGATCTCGCCAACACGATCGTCGAGCGCTTCACGCGCCGCGCGGTGGCGACGTGAGGGCGCGCGTCATGCTGGCCGGAACCCTCTCGCGCTATTTTGCACTGCGTTTCCTCGGAGCGGTGCTTGCCGTCTTCGCCGGCGTGTTGGCGCTGATCATGCTCATCGACTACATCGAGCTGATGCGGCGCCATGCCGAGGTCCCCAATCTCTCGGCATTGCAGGTGGCGAAGACCTCGTTCTATCGCGTGCCGCAGGTCGCCGAGCGCATCATGCCGTTCTGCGTCCTGATCGGCGCGATGTCGTGCTACCTCAGCCTCTCCCGCCGGCTCGAGCTCGTGATCGCGCGCTCCGCCGGAGTGTCGGCTTGGCAGTTCATCTTGCCGGCGATCGTTGTGGCCTTCGTATTCGGCATCCTCGCCACCACCGTATACAGCCCGATCGCCGCCATCATGTTCGAACGCTCCAAGCAGTTGGAGGCGGAAATCTCCGGCGAGCGTTCGGCCGGTCCGCAATCGAACACCGGCGGCTTCTGGGTGCGCCAGCCGACCGGCGCCGGCCAGTCGATCATCAATGCCGCCAGCACGCGCGCGCAGGGCCTCGTGCTCGATACCGTTTCTGTCTTCAGTTTTGACCAGGCCGGAAAGTTCTTCGAACGCATCGAGGCGAAATCGGCCGTCCTCGAGAAGGGCCATTGGCGGCTCGACGATGCCCGCATCGTCTCGCTCAACTCGCCCCCGACCGAACGGGATACCTACCTCCTGCCCACCAGCCTTTCCCCCGAGAAGGTGCGGGAGAGTTTCGCCACCCCCGAAACCGTGCCGTTTTGGGAACTGCCCCAATACATCGAAACCGCTGAAAACGCCCGCCTGGCCGCCTCGGGCTTCCGCCTGCAGTACCAAAAACTGCTGGCCCGGCCGTTTTTGCTGACCGCCATGGTGCTCCTGGCGGCCGCCTTTAGCCTGCGATTCTTCCGCTTTGGCGGGGTCCAGAAAATGGTTTTGGGTGGCATAACAGCGGGCTTTTTGCTTTATGTCATCTCCAAGGTAACCGACGATTTGAGCAAGGCCGAGCTGATGTACCCGGCGGCGGCAGCGTGGCTTCCTGTGCTTTTTGGCGGAGCGACGGGCGTGGTTGCACTGCTCTATTCGGAGGATGGATGATGCGTCCGCGCAGCGCTCGTCCGTCATTGTTGCCACGATGCCTCGGCACCGGCCTCGCCGCCGTGCTGGGGCTCGGGCTATTTGTCATGAGCGCCTTCGATAGCCGGCCGGCGTCCGCGCAAACCCCGCTGTACTTTCCCGAACGCCCCAAGCACGCCAAGCCGACGCCAGCCGAGCAAAGGCGCCAGAGCGAAAAGGCGCCGATGCTGCTGCAGGCGATCGAAATCCAATACGACTACGCCAACCATCGCGTCGCCGCCGTCGGCAACGTGCGCATCTACTACGGCGGCTCCACGCTGGAAGCCGACAAGGTCAGCTACGACGAGAACACCAAGCGCCTGCACGCCGAAGGCAACGTCCGGCTGACCGAAGCCGATGGCAAGATCACCTACGGTCAGATCATGGACTTGAGCGACGATTTCCGCGACGGCTTTGTCGACTCGCTGCGGATCGACGCGCCCGATCAGACTCGTTTCGCCGGCGCCCGCGCGGAGCGCAGCAGCGGCAACTTCACCGTCTTCCACAGCGGCGTCTACACCGCCTGCGAGCCGTGCAAGGACGATCCCAAGAAGCCGCCGTTCTGGCAGATCAAGGCGGCGCGGATCATCCATAACCAGGGCGAGAGGATGGTTTATTTCGAGAACGCGCAGCTCGAATTCATGGGCATGCCGACGCTCTACATGCCCTACTTCTCCGCGCCCGACCCCACCGTCAAGCGCAAGACCGGCTGGCTCATGCCGGTCTATTCGCACAGTTCGAAATACGGCTTCGGAATCAAGACGCCGTACTACTGGGCGGTCGCGCCCGACCGCGACGTCACGATCACGCCGATGCTGATGTCCAAGCAGGGCGGGTTGGTGGAAACCGAATATCGCCAGCGCGTGGAGAACGGCTCATTCATGGTCCGCGCCGGCGGCCTCCATCAGGCCGACAAGAATTACTTCTTGCGCGACGACGGGACCGCGACCCCGGGCTACACCAACTGGCGCGGCAGCCTCGAAACGTCGGGCCAGTTCTCGCTCTCGGACAAATGGATCTGGGGCTTCGACGGCGTGGCACCGTCCGACAAGACCTATTTCCAGGACTACAACCTGCCCGGCTATCGCAGCAATCTCGATGCCTTTGGCAGCGGCGTGACCGAAGGCGTTTCGCAGACTTACATCAGCGGTCGGGGTGATCGCAGTTTCTTCGACGCCCGCGCGATCTATTACTACGGCTTCTCCGAATCGGATAATCAGCGCCAGATTCCGGTCATCCATCCGGTGGTGGATTACAGCTATGTGTTCGAACACCCCGTGCTCGGCGGCGAGCTTGGATACAACGTCAATTTCACCAGCCTGAGCCGCGAGCAGGCGAGTTTCGACCCGATCACGCAGAGTGCCTCGCTCAACGGCCTGTGCTTGCCGACCAGCGCCGATCCGGCCGCACGCATGCCGGCGAACTGTCTGCTGCGCGGCGTGCCCGGCACCTATTCGCGTCTATCCGCGGAGACGCATTGGCGGAAGAGCATTACCGACCCGATCGGCCAGGTGTTCACGCCGTTCGTGACCATGCGCGGCGATTTTGCCGCGATCTCGATCAAGTCCGACCTGGGCGTTTCCAACTACGTCACGCCCGGCGACAGCACCGACGTCCGCGCCATGCCGACCGCCGGCATGCAATACCGCTATCCGTTCATCAACGTGCAATCCTGGGGCACCCAGACGCTTGAACCGGTGGCCCAGATCATCGTCAGGCCGAATGAGACGCGCATCGGAAGCATACCCAACGAAGATTCCCAGAGCCTGATCTTCGACGACAGCAATCTGCTGCGCGAAAACCGGTTCGTCGGCTGGGACCGCGTGGAAGGCGGCGGCCGCGCCGACGTGGCCGTGCAATACACGGCGCAAGCCAACCGCGGCGGCTTCGTCAATGCCCTGTTCGGCCAGTCCTATCATCTGTTCGGCCTGAACTCCTTTGCCGTGAGCGACGCGACCAACACCGGACTCGGCAGCGGCCTCGACACCTCGCACTCCGACTACGTCGCCCGGGTGTCGTTCCAGCCCGACCGCACCTACACGTTCACCACGCGCTACCGCTTCGATCAATCGACCTTTGCGGTACAGCGTTTCGAAGCCGAGAGCCGCGCCAACTACGATCGTTGGATTCTGACCCTGCTCTACGGCAATTATGCGCCGCAACCGCAGCTCGGCTTCCTGACGCGCCGCGAGGGTCTGCTCAGCACCGCTTCGGTGAAGCTGAGCGCCAACTGGCAGGCCACGGCCGGGCTGCGCTACGATCTGGACGCTCACAAGGTCGACCAGACCGTGTTTGGCATCGGCTACCTCGACGATTGCTTCATACTCGCGCTCAATTACGTGACCAGCTATGATTACAGCGGAAACCCGACGGCCGATCACAGAATTCTGCTGCAGATGAGCCTGCGCACGCTCGGCACCACCGGGGTTAGTCAGAGCGTCGGAGGCGTAGGCGGCCTGTAATGGCCGCCCGCAAGCTACCCATTGAGACGGCATTGGACATAGTCATGCTGAGTGTGACTGCCCGAATCCTCATCCGCATGACGGCCGCAGCGGCCACTGTCCGCCGCGGTTTGGCGGCCGCCGCGATCGTCTGCGCCGGCTTGGCGAGCACGGCTGCTGCCGCCCAGAACGTCGTCATGCTGGTGAACGGCGATCCGATCACCGGCTTCGACGTCGAGCAACGGTCGCGTTTCCTGCAGCTCGCAAACAACAAGCCGGCCGCCCGCGACGAAGTGCTGCAGGAACTGATCGACGAGAAATTGAAACTTCAACTGCTCAAACGTTTCGACTTCAGCAACAGCGGCATCGACACCGACGTTGACAGCCAGGTGGCCAACATGGCTCACCGTTCGCGCAAAACCGTCAAGGAATTCGCGGCGCAGCTTGCCAGTCAGGGCGTGCTGATTTCCACTCTGAAAACCCGCATCAAGGCGCAAATGATCTGGACCCAGGTCATCCGCGGCAAGTATCAGGCGAGCTTCCAATTCAACGAAAATGAAATCCTGGCCGCCACCGAAGGACGCGGCGGGGAAAGTAAAATAAGCTACGACTACACGCTCCAGCCCATCGCCTTCATCGTGCCGCGCGGCTCGCCTGAAACCGTTTATGAGCAGAAGCGGCGCGAGGCGGAAAATCTGCGCGGCCGCTTCCAGAATTGCGAGGAAGGCATCCCGTTCACCCGCAACATTCCCGGTGTGGTCATCCAGACGCAGATTAGACGCAGCACCGCCGACCTGCCCCCGGCTCAACGCGATATTTTGGAGAAAACCGAGGTGGGCAAACTCACCCCGCCGGAACGGACGCTGCAGGGCATCGAGCTCTACGCGGTCTGCGTCAAGAAGCAGTCGAGCGCCGACAACAGCGTGGTCAAACGCGAAGCGCGCGAAAGCCTGTATTCCAAGGAATTCGAAGCCAAGGCGAAGAGTTACCTCAAGGAACTGCGCGACCAGGCGTATTGCACGGTGCCGGAGGGCGCGGGCCACAGCCGTATCATCCCCGGATGCCTGGCGTCGCAGGTCGTGTCCAAATAGGCGATGCCAAAACCTCTGGCGCTCACCCTTGGCGAGCCGGCCGGCATCGGCCCGGATATCACGCTCGCCGCATGGCTGCGCCGCAGGGAGCTCGATCTGCCGCCGTTCTATCTGCTTGCAGATCCCGCCCAGCTCTCGCGCCGCGCCGCGTTGCTCAAGGTTGAAGTCCCCATCGCGCCCGTCGAAGCCGGCGAAACGATAGCCGCCTTCGCCGGGGCGCTGCCGGTGGTCGCGATCGACGTGGCCGCCACCGCCGAGCCCGGCAAACCCGATGCCAGCAGCGCGCCCGTCGCGATCGCGGCCATCCGGCGCGCGGTGGACGACGTCATCGCGGGCACCGCCGGCGCCATCGTCACCAATCCTGTAGCCAAGAATGTGCTCTACCGCTCCGGTTTCGCCGAGCCGGGCCATACCGAATTTCTCGCCAAGCTCGCAGGCGAGCGTACCGGCGTCACCGCCATGCCGGTGATGATGCTGCATGCGCCCGAACTCGCCGTGGTCCCGGTCACCATTCACCTGCCGCTGTCCGAAGTGCCGATGCGGCTGTCGACCCGCCTGATAATCGACACCGCGCGCATCGTGGCGCGGGACCTGAAGAACCGCTTCCGCATCGAGCATCCGCGCCTCGCGATTGCCGGTCTCAATCCGCACGCCGGCGAGGAAGGTGCGCTCGGGGTCGAGGACCGCATGTTGGTCGCTCCCGCGGTCGCCCGGCTGAAGGACGAAGGCATCGACGTGCGCGGTCCGCTTCCGGCCGACACCATGTTTCACGCGGCCGCCCGCAAAACCTACGACGTGGCGCTCTGCATGTATCACGACCAGGCGCTGATCCCGATCAAGACGCTCGCGTTCGACCATGCGGTCAACGTCACGCTCGGCTTGCCTTTCGTGCGCACGTCGCCCGATCACGGCACCGCCTTCGACATCGCCGGCACCGGCAAGGCCGATCCCTCGAGCCTGATTGCGGCACTGCAGTTGGCGGCGCGGCTAACCGCGCAATGACGGCCATCGACGACCTGCCGCCGCTGCGCGAGGTCATCCGCCGGCACGGCCTCTCCGCGAAGAAATCGCTCGGCCAGAATTTTCTGCTCGATCTCAATTTGACCGGCCGCATTGCGCGCGCCGCCGGTCCGCTCGTCGGTGTGACCGTACTCGAAATCGGCCCTGGCCCGGGCGGCCTGACCCGTGCGTTGTTGGCGGAAGGCGCGCGCAAAGTCATCGCCATCGAGCGCGATGAGCGCGCGCTCGCGGCGCTCGACGAGATCGCGCAGCGCTATCCCGGGCGCCTCGAAATCGTAGCGGGCGACGCACTCGATTTCGATCCCAAGCCGCATCTTGCAAGCGGCCCCGCGCGCGTCGTCGCCAATCTGCCCTACAACATCGCAACCGCCCTGCTGATCGGCTGGCTTACCGCCGAACCCTGGCCACCCTGGTACGACCGGCTGGTGCTGATGTTCCAGCGCGAAGTGGCCGAGCGCCTCGTCGCGCCGCCCGGCGGCAAGCAATATGGCCGGCTGTCCGTGCTCACCCAGTGGCGCGCGCAGGCGAAAATATTGTTCGACGTCAAACCTTCGGCCTTCGTGCCGCCGCCGAAGGTGACGTCCTCGCTGGTCGAAATCACCCCGCGCGCAAAACCGCTCGCTTGCGACCGCCGCGCGCTCGAGCGGGTCACCGAAGCCGCCTTCGGCCAGCGCCGCAAGATGCTGCGGCAGAGCCTGAAGACGCTCGGCCTCGATCCCCTGCCCCTGCTCGCCTCCGCCGGCATCGACGAGACCGCGCGCGCCGAACAGATCCCGGTCGCAGGGTTCGTGAAACTTGCCAATGCGCTGAAACCTCGCGCATAGATGCACGCATGGCCAAACTCCGCCGCCTTTCGCTCACCGCCTATCAAGCGCCGCTGTGCGAAACCTTCGCCGATGTCCCCGAACCGCGCGGCACCGACGTGCTCGTGCGTATCGCGCGCTGCGGCGTGTGCCATTCCGACCTGCACATGCAGGACGGTTTTTTCGCGCTCGCCGACGGCAAGCAGCTCGACGTGCGCGCCGGCCGCACGCTCCCCTTTACGCTCGGCCACGAAATTGCCGGCGTGATCGAACGCGTCGGCCCGGACGCCGCCGCAACCGTCGGTGACAAAGTCGCGATCTATCCCTGGATCGGCTGCGGCACCTGCGCCGCCTGCCGGGCCGGCGAGGAAAATCTCTGCATCGCGCCGCGGCATCTCGGCGTTTATGCCGACGGCGGTTTTGCCTCGCACGTGCTGGTTCCGCACCCGCGCTATCTGATCGATTACGCGCCGCTCTCGGCGGCCTTTGCCGGCACGCTGATGTGTTCCGGCCTCACCGCCTATGCCGCGCTCAAGCGACTCATCCCGCTTGCGACCCGTGGCCCGGTGCTGCTGGTCGGCCTCGGCGGCGTCGGCATGATGGGACTTTCACTGGCGCGCACAATGTTCAGCGAGCCGCCGCTCGTCGCCGATATCGATGCCGGCAAGCGCGAAGCCGCGCTGACGGCGGGCGCAGTCGCGGCTTTCGATCCCGCCGATCCCGGTGCGCGCAAGGCGATCATGACAAAAACCGGCGGTCTGTTCGCGGCCTGCGATTTCGTCGGCTCCGAGCGCTCGCTGCAATTCGCGACCGGCGTGCTCACGCGCGGCGGCAAGGTGGTGGTCACCGGCCTGCTCGGCGGCGCCTTCACCACGCCGGTCGCCATGTTCGCGCTCAAGGCCATGACGATCGAGGGCATCCTCACGGGAACCCTTGCCGAGGCCCGCGAGGTCGTGGCGCTGGCACGCGCGGGAAAGATTGCGCCGGTGCCGATCACCGAACGCCCGCTCGCCGCCGCGCAGTCGGCCCTCGACGATTTGCGCGCCGGCCGCGTCATCGGCCGTGTGGTGCTGACGGCCGATTAGTTCAACCGCTCGGAATACGCGCCCCAGACGATGAAGCCCAATCCGAGGACGATATACACGACGCCAAGGCCCCGCATGTATTTCAAGTAATTTTCCTCCGACATGAATCGGATCGCCAGACTCGTCGTCATCCAGAATCCGCGGCGGAAAAGCGTCGGCTTCCGGAGATAGATCGCGCCGAAAATCACCAGCACCACGCCGATCACGATCGACGTCATGACGTCCCAGCCATCAGCCCGCGCACGAACGCCGACAGGCCGGTTTGCCGCTCGCGTCTGCAGCGTTCGGCTGCCAATATCGCGCGCAGTTCCGCGAACGCACGCTTCAGATCGCGGTTGACGATGACATAATCGTATTCCGCCCAATGGCTCATTTCGCTTGCGGCCTTGCTCATGCGCGTTGCGATCACCTCATGCGTATCCTGTGCGCGTTTTTTCAAGCGGCGCTTGAGTTCTGCGGCCGAGGGCGGCAACACGAACACGCTGACCAGGTCGTCCGGTGCTTTCTCGCGCAGTTGCTGCGTTCCCTGCCAATCGACGTCGAACAGCACATCGTGTCCCTGTCGCAAGGCCTTCTCGACCGGCGCGCGCGGCGTGCCGTAGCAATTGCCGAACACCCTGGCCCACTCCATGAACGCATTGCGCTTCACCATCTTGTCGAAATGCGCTTGCGTGACGAAATGATAATGCTGCCCGTGTCGTTCGTTTGGTCTGCGCGGGCGCGTCGTCGTCGAGATTGAAAGCGAAACCCCGCGCTCCGCCTTCAGCAGCAGGCGCGACAGCGTGGTCTTGCCCGCACCCGAGGGCGAGGACAGCACCAGCATCAGCCCGCGCCGGGCGATCGGCATTTGCTTTGATGTCATCAATGCGACCGAGCGCTGTTCTATTCCAGATTCTGCACCTGCTCGCGGAACTGCTCGACCACGGCTTTCAGATCGAGCCCGATATTGGTCAGTTCCACGTCATTGGCCTTGGCGCAGAGCGTATTCGATTCCCGGTTGAATTCCTGCGCCAGAAAATCGAGTTTGCGGCCGATCGGCCCGCCGCCGGCGATGAGCTTGCGCGCCTGCGCCACATGCGCCACCAGCCGATCGAGCTCCTCGCGGATGTCGGCCTTGCTCGCGAGCAGCACCGCTTCCTGATGCAGCCGGTCGGGATCGAAACGCTGCCCGCCTTCGAGCAAAGTGGCGATCTGTTCGGCGAGCCGCGCCTTGATCGCCTCCGGCTTGCGGCCCGGCGCGGCTTCCGCGCGCGCGGTCAGCGCGGCGATTTCGCCGAGCCGCGCCGCGAGCACCTTGCCGAGCGCCTCGCCCTCATGGCGGCGCATCTGTTCCAAGCCTTTCAGAGCTTCGGAAAATCCCGCCACCACCGCAGCCTCCGCCGCGCGCTTCTCCTCCTCGCTTTCCTCCGCTTCCGTCACCTCGATCACGCCTTTGAGCGCGAGGATGCCGTCGAGCGTGGGCGGCGACGCCTTCACCTTGCCGTCGAGACTTTTCAGCGTCGCGAGCACCGCGGCAAGCACCGGCTCGTTGACCTTTGCCACCGGCGCCGCACCCTCGCGCACGACCGTAAGATTGGCGAACACCGCACCGCGCGCCAGCACCTCGGCCGCGCGGGCGCGCACCGTCGCCTCGATCGCATCCCAACCGGGCGGCAGACGCAGTTTGAGATCGAGCCCCTTGGCGTTGACGGACTTCAGTTCCCACGCCCAGGCATAGGTGCCGGTGACGCCGTGCCCGCGCGCAAATCCGGTCATGCTTGAGAGCGCCATCGCCCGAATCTCTGACCAGCGTCGTGAAAATCGGCGCGACCTTAACGGCGCGCCAGTATGCTCACAAGGGCGCAAGCCGGTCTGAGCACGGCCGTGTTAGGAGAAACCTGCCTCAGCGCGCCGCCGGCAATGGCGGCGCAGGTGCGGCTGCGCGCACGGGCGGGGTCGCCTGCTGCTCGATCTGGCGCAGGTGGGCCACATTCTTCTGATGCTGTTCGTAGGTATCGGCAAAGGCATGCCCGCCGGTCCCATCGGCCACGAAATAGAGCTCTTTCGTCCGCGCCGGATTGGCGACCGCCTCCAGCGAAGCGCGCCCCGGATTGGCGATCGGCCCGGGCGGCAGGCCCTCGATTACGTAGGTATTGTAAGGTGTTGCGCGTTCGATCTCGCTGCGCATGATCGGCCGGCCAAGCGTGCCTTTGCCGCCGACCAAGCCATAGATGATGGTCGGGTCGGACTGCAGCTTCATTTTCTGCTTGAGCCGATTGATGAACACGGCCGCGACCCGCGAACGCTCCTCGGGCTTGCCGGTTTCCTTCTCCACGATCGAGGCGAGCGTGACCAACTGCTCCGGCGAATTGAGCGGCAGACCGGGCATGCGCCGCTCCCAGATCTCATGCACGAGCTTGTCCCTTTGCGCCTTCATGCGGGCGATCATCTGCTCGCGCGTGACGCCGCGCGTGAACTTGTAAGTCTCCGGCATCAGCGTACCCTCGCGCGGGATGTCGCGGATGTCGCCGCTGAGCACGTCGTTTTCGGAGAGCCGCGCAACGATCTGCTCGGAGGTCAGCCCCTCCGGAACCGTGAATGCGTGCTGGATCACCCGGCCGCTCATGATCTGGGAGACCACGTCGCGCAGGCTGGCGCGTGCCGGGAATTGATACTCGCCGTATTTGAGGTCCTCGCGCGCCTTCATCAGCACCACACCGCCGATGAACAGCCACGGCTGATCGATCACCCCTTCGGCTTCGAGCAGATCGGCGATATCGCGCACGCCCGAATTGCGCGGGATGACCACGATTTTCTCCTGCGTCAGCGGACCCGCCATTTCGAAACGCTGCTTGCCGATCACATAGGTCACGCCGCCGATCAGCGCGATCACCAGCACGATCGAGAACAGAGCGTTGGCGACCATGACCAGCGGATTGTGCGCGCGTTTGAATTGCCACATCGGCATCTTCACCTGTTCCGGTTCGATCGCGGTGCGCGGGCTGCGTGGAGCGATACGTCGTCCTGATGTCGCTGCGCCGTTTGCGCCGCTGATGCCGACGCCATTGCCGTTTTGCGAGTGGGGAGACGGAGGCTCACGCAACGCACCGACGGGAGAACGGGCTGCGGGCTGGCCTTGCGCGGGCCGATTGTCCTGAGGCATCCGCTGCGGATCGGTGCCGTTACCACCGCGCGGCGGATAATTCGTACTCACCAACTCGTCCCCGCAGTCATGCCATGCCGCATCTTGCCGGGTCGTTAAACGTCGTTCTGCAAGTCCATTGCCGCCCATGGTCGCAGATTTCTCCCGTTCTGCCCATAGGGATAAGCAAATGTGGCGAAAGGTTGGAATTTGTTAATTTTGGGGTGATCAAACCGGGAATCTAACCCTGATAGCGTCTGAACATCAGGGATGCGTTCGTCCCGCCAAATCCGAACGAGTTCGACAGCACGGTATTGATCTCGCGTTTGCGCGCCTGATGCGGCACGAGATCGATCGGCGTCCCGACCGAAGGATTGTCGAGATTGAGCGTGGGCGGCGCGACATTGTCGCGGATCGCGAGGATCGAGAAGATCGCCTCCACCGCGCCGGCCGCGCCGAGCAGATGCCCGATCGAAGATTTTGTCGATGACATCGAAATGCGACCGGCGGCGTTGCCGACCAATCGCTGCACCGCGCCGAGTTCGATTTCATCGCCGAGCGGCGTCGAAGTGCCGTGCGCGTTGATGTAGTCGATTTCGGCCGCCGGCACGCCGGCACGGCGGATCGCCATATTCATGCAGCGCAGCGCGCCGTCGCCGTCCGGCGCGGGCGCGGTGATGTGGAATGCATCGCCGGAGAGTCCATAGCCCGTGAGCTCGGCATAGATTTTCGCGCCGCGCCGCTTGGCATGTTCGTATTCCTCGAGCACGAGAATGCCCGCGCCCTCTCCCATGACGAACCCGTCGCGATCCTTGTCATAGGGACGCGACGCCTTGGTCGGCGTATCGTTGAACGACGTCGACAGCGCCTTGAGCGCGGAGAACCCGGCAAGTGCGATGCGATTGACCGGCGACTCCGTGCCGCCCGTGACCATCACCTCGGCGTCCCCGAGCGCGATGAGGCGGCCCGCGTCGCCGATCGCATGCGCGCCGGTCGAACAAGCGGTGACCACCGCATGATTGGGCCCTTTGAGCCCGAACGCGATCGACACATAACCGGATGCGAGGTTGATGATGCGGCCCGGAATGAAGAAAGGCGACACGCGGCGCGGGCCTTTCTCTTTCAACGTCACCGCGGTCTCCGCGATTCCCTCGATTCCGCCGATGCCGGAGCCGATCATCACGCCGGTCGACGTCTGTTCCTCGTGGCTCTTGGGTTTCCAGCCGGCATCGTCGAGCGCCTGCCGCGCGGCCGCCAGCGCGAAGATGATGAAATCGTCGACCTTGCGCTGCTCCTTCGGCTCCATCCATTGGTCTGCGTTGAATGTGCCGTCGCCGCCGTCCCCTTTCGGGATCATGCAGGCGATCTTGCACGGCAGGTCGGAGACGTCGAAGCGATCGACTTGCTTGGCGCCGCTTTCACCCGCGACCAGGCGCCGCCAGGTCGTCTCGACGCCGCAGCCGAGTGGCGTCACCATTCCCAGCCCGGTGACGACGACGCGTCTCATATTCGGCTCCTCGGCCGCGCACTAGCGCTGCATGTCCCGCGACCGCCGCGATCGCGAGGCTTCCACCCGTCCCCCAAGTATTGAGGAGTTTACCGCGCCTGCGCGCTGATCGTCAGCTCTTGGCGTTTTTCTCGAGAAACTTAACCGCGTCTCCAACGGTCAGGATGGTTTCGGCGGCGTCGTCAGGGATTTCGCAACCAAACTCCTCCTCGAATGCCATGACGAGCTCGACGGTGTCGAGGCTGTCGGCCCCGAGGTCGTCGATGAAGCTTGCGCCTTCCGTCACCTTGTCGGGCTCGACGCCCAGATGCTCCACGACGATCTTCTTCACCCGCTCGCCAATGTCACTCATCGTCTTGACCTCTTCTTGATTTGGGATCGAACAACGACCCTGAGCCAACTCGGTTGCAGCCTCATGTGATCGACGGAACCAAACAGCACGAGTCGCGAGCGGACCCAAATTTCGTTTTCGCCGCGTAGTCCCAAGAGCCAACCGGTCGCCCCAGCCAGGCCGCGGTTCGGTTAACATACTTCCCAAGGCTTGACTAGCACGGGGGCAGCGCCCGGAATCAACGGGTTGTGCACATTATTCTAACCGTTAAATCATCGCCATTCCGCCATTGACGTGCAGTGTCTGGCCGGTCACGTAGGCGGCTTCGTCGGAGGATAAGTACACCACGGCCGCCGCCACATCGGCGCCGGTACCGAGTCGGGCAGCGGGCACGCGCGCGAGGATGGCCTCGCGCTGCTTCTCGTTGAGCTTGTCGGTCATGGGACTCGTGATGAATCCGGGCGCCACGCAGTTCGCCGTCACCCCGCGCTTGGCATATTCCGCCGCCACCGATTTGATCATGCCGATCATGCCCGCCTTGGTGGCGGTGTAATTGCTCTGCCCGGCGTTGCCGGTCACGCCGACCACCGAGGTGATGCCGATCACGCGGCCGAAGCGTCGCCGCATCATGCCCTTCACGGCCGCGCGAACGAGACGGAATGTCGCGGTGAGATTGACGTTGAGCACCTGCTCCCAATCCTCGTCGCGCAACTGCACCAGAAGATTGTCCCGGTTGATGCCGGCATTGGCGACCAGAATGTCGAGCCTGCCCATCAGCTCCTCGGCTTTCGGCACCAGCGCCTCGACGGAATCCTTATTGGCAAGATCGCCCGGGATCACATGCACGCGCTCGCGCAATTCGGCGGCCATCGCATCGAGCACCTCGCGCCGCGTGCCGGAGATCGCCACCGTCGCGCCCTGCGCGTGCAATGCGCGCGCGATCGCGCCGCCGATGCCGCCGGTGGCGCCGGTGACGAGCGCGGTCTTGCCGGAAAGATCGAACATGCGCAACTCCCCTCGCTCGTCAGTCTATCATGCCGGATAGAGTTGCATCAGCCGCGCGCGGCTTTGAACGCTGCAACGTCTTCGGGCGTGCCGACCGCGATGCCGGTCGCACCTTCGGCAATGCGCTTGATGAGACCGGTTAGAACCTTGCCCGCGCCCACCTCGTAGAAATTCTTCACGCCCGCGCCGGCCATGGTCTCGACGCACTCCCGCCAGCGCACCGTGCCGGTCACCTGCGCGACCAGATTGCGCACGATCTCGCCCGCATCGCTCACCGGTTTGGCCACCACATTGGCGATCACCGGCACGACAGGTGCCTTCACGGACGTCTTCGCCAGCGCCTCGGCCATGGCATCAGCGGCAGGCTGCATCAGCGCGCAATGGAAGGGAGCGGACACCGGAAGCAGCATGGCGCGCTTGGCGCCTTTTGTTTTGGCGATTTCGACCGCGCGCTCGACCGCCGCCTTATTTCCGGACACGACCACCTGACCCGCGCCGTTGTCGTTGGCCGCCTGGCAGACCTGGCCTTGCGCCGCTTCCTTTGCCACCGCTGCCGCTTCATCGAACGAAAGTCCGAGCAGCGCCGCCATCGCCCCAGTCCCGACCGGCACCGCCTGCTGCATCGCGCGGCCGCGGATGCGGAGAAGCCGCGCCGCGTCGGACAACGAAAACGCCCCGGCCGCCGCGAGCGCCGAATATTCCCCGAGCGAGTGGCCGGCGACAAAGCGCGCATCGCGCGCAAGATTCAATCCCGCCTCCGCTTCCAACACCCGCATGACCGCGAGCGAAACCGCCATCAGCGCCGGCTGGGCGTTTTCCGTCAGCGTCAACTTGTCGGCCGGCCCCTCCCACATGGTGGCGGACAGTTTTTCACCGAGCGCCGCGTCGACCTCCTCGAATACGGCGCGCGCCGGCGCGAATGCATCGGCTAGCGCTTTGCCCATGCCGACCGCCTGGCTGCCCTGCCCCGGAAACACGAATGCCGCCGCCATGCCCGCCCTCGAAGCAATTTTGCGCCGAGAGACACCGCGAGCGGCGGCGCTGTCAAGCGACCCTTTCAGGTCGCGCCGGACGAAGCGGGACACTCAGGCGGACTGCAAGACAGCTTGCGTTTTTGCCGACGCCACCCTAAAACACCCGCGCTCCGTTGATCCCGGCCGGGAGCTGAACGGACGGCGTCGATCCTCGAACGAGGGGATGACGTAGGGCCTCTTGGCCCGGCGTCCCGTGTTCCCGCCTTCTGAGCAGCGAGCCTTTCCGAAGGCTCGAAGGGCTTGGCGCCGGTCGATGGACAGAAGGCATGATCCCGAGATTCGGGAATCGATTTTCGCGACGATCATGCCCAACCAGGAAAGGCACTTCATGCCGCTCTACGAGCATGTTTTTATTGCGCGCCAGGATTTGAGCCCCCAGCAGGTCGAGGAATTGACTGCGCAGTACAAGGGCGTCGTCGAAGGCCTGGGCGGCAAGATTCCGAAGACCGAATATTGGGGCGTGAAATCGCTCACCTTCCGCATACGCAAGAATCGCAAGGCGCATTTCACGCTGTTCAACATCGACGCGCCGCCCGCGGCGATCAAAGAGATCGAGCGGCAGGAAAGCATCAACGAAGACGTGTTGCGCTTCCTCACCATCCGCGTCGACGCGCTCGAGGAAGGCCCCTCGGCCATGATGCGCAAGGCCGACCGCGATCGTGAGCGCGATGAACGCGACGGCGGCGGCAGCCGCGAAGGTCGCGATGGCCGCCGTGGTCGCGGCCGCGACCGCGATGATCGGCGCCCGCGCGACGATGAAGGCGACACCGCGGCCGACGACAGCATCGCGACGGAGGAGTGACATGGCATTCGGTCAAGGCGGCGGCTTTGGTGGCGGCGGCGGTGGATTTGGCGGAGGCGGACGTCGGCCATTCTTCCGGCGCCGCAAGACCTGCCCGTTCACCGGCGCCAACGCGCCCAAGATCGACTACAAGGATGTGCGGCTCCTGCAGCGCTACGTTTCCGAGCGCGGCAAGATCGTGCCGAGTCGTATCACCGCGGTGTCCGCCAAGAAACAGCGCGAGCTCGCGCAGGCGGTCAAGCGGGCGCGATTCCTCGGACTGCTGCCGTACGTGATCCGCTGACGCGGATCATACAGATCGAAGCCTGCGGGATCGTCCCGTGGGCCAATGGTTGGGGCGGACACCAGATCCGTCTCTAACCGCTCAAAGGAGCGGGACAGCTCGATGGTGCAGATTTTTCTCATCGGCCTTATCGCCGGCCTGGTCGCCGCGCTGATGTGCGCTTCGATCGTAACGAAGACGCTGATCTCTATCTTTCTTTTCTACCTCGCGCCGCTTCCGATCCTGATCGCCGCTTTGGGTTGGAGCCATTGGGCCGGGTTGTTGGCGGCCGTGATCGCCTCCTTGGCGCTCGCCGAGGAATTCGGCATTTATCTATTCGCGTCGTTTCTGCTGTCGATCGGCTTGCCGGCCTGGTGGTTCGGCTATCTCGCGCTGCTGGCGCGGCCGGTCACAAACGCGACGGCGGGCGTGCTCGAATGGTATCCGATCGGCCGGCTTGTGGTCTGGATCGCGATCGTGAGCGCGCTGATCGTGGTCGCCGGCATGCTGAGCGTGGCCACCAGCGAGGATATGCTGCGCGAGAAGGCGCGTGAAAGCGTCGAAGAATACCTGAACCGTTCCGATCCTTCGCTCGACCCGCAGGTTCTCCAGCAAGCCGGGCGCCGCTTCGAGGCGCTCCTGCCGGTGGCGCTGCCCGGCGTGGCCGTGTTCATGACCATGATCAACCTGGCGCTGGTATGGCTCGCCGGCCGGATCGTGAAAATGTCGAACCGGCTGCGGCGGCCATGGCCGGACCTCGCCGGCATGGCGTTTCCCGCTTTGACCTCGGCACTGCTGGCGGCGGCCTGCGCCGGGATTCTACTGACCGGCCTTCCCGGCATTACTTCGAGCGTATTCGCGGCAAGTCTCGCCACAATATATGGCGTGCTCGGCTTCGCGGTGCTGCATGTGATCACGCGCGGCCTGACCAACCGCGGTCTCTTGCTCGCCAGCGCCTATGTGGCTGTCGCCATGCTCTGGCCGTTTCTTCTGCTCGTGGCGCTCTTGGGTCTCGCCGACGCGACATTTGATATTCGCGGCCGCTTCGCGCACCGAACCGGTCCGCCGACCATACCGACCTGATGCCATTCGAAACCCTCACATGGAGATGACAAAATGGAAGTGATCCTACTCGAGCGCATCGCCAAGCTCGGCCAGATGGGCGATACCGTGCGCGTGAAAGACGGCTTTGCGCGCAACTATCTCCTGCCGCAAGGCAAGGCGTTGCGGGCGACCAGTGCGAACAAGGCCAAATTCGACCAGATGAAAGTCGAGCTCGAGGCGCGCAACCTCCAGCTCAAGGGCGAGGCCGAGAAGATCGCGACCCGCCTCGATGGCCAAAATTCCTCGGTGCTGCGCCAGGCCGCCGAGACCGGCCAGCTCTATGGCTCGGTCTCCGCCCGGGATCTGGCCGACATACTCACCAAGGGCGGCTTTGCCGTCGATCGCG
>Ga0187765_10000042_pt1 | contig 42795 bp, 42 predicted proteins | sample 0216_QUI02_MP05__3_FD_133018 | JGI IMG/M metagenome (GOLD analysis project Ga0187765, IMG submission 133018) | Tropical peat soil microbial communities from peatlands in Department of Meta, Colombia - 0216_QUI02_MP05_10_MG | ecosystem: Environmental > Terrestrial > Soil > Wetlands > Peat ...
GCGAGATGGGTCTTGCCGGTGTTGGTAGGCCCCAGGACTGCCGTGACCCCGGCGCCGCGTGTTCGCGATGTTCGGGCAGGCTGCGGGGAAAAAGAGATGGCCATTACGCGTACTACTCTTTGTCATGGCCTGGCTTGTCCCGGCCATCCACGTCTTTTTTCGTCGCCAGGCATCTCAAGGCGTGGATGCCCGGCACAAGGCTTGTGCTCGGGCCGGCGAAGCCGGACCCGAGCGCCGGGCATGACGAAGTCTGTTCTGTACCACAATGCAACGCCGAACATGCGCCTGGTTAAGTATTAGAACGAGTCTGGAACGAACCGCGCCCGAATCACTGACTCGGGTGCTGTACAGCTTCGTTCACGACGACATCTGGCAAGTCGCGCCTGCACGACTACAAGATGGAGTAGTGATGGGCCGATTCAAGCGTGTTTTTGGTCCTTCAAACGTTAACGCGCGCCTGGATTCGCATCCGGTCAAAGAGTCAAGCGTAATGTCACTGTACCTTCGGGCCGTTGACCGAAGCGCGGGTCGGCACGGGGATTGAGACGAATTCATACGCCTCGAGCACGGCCTGACCGATTGGTGTCGGTCCTTGGGCGCGGAACGGCACAAGCACCCGCGTTCCGGCAATCGGGGCAAGCCAGACTTCCATATCGCGCTGCTTGGCGAGGTACTTTATCGCTGCCCGCGAAGGAATGTAGCCGGCGACGGGCGTGAAATACGCCGAGCAGACGACAACGGGACCGACATAACCCTTGCTCGCTTTGACCTTATCCATCCGCTTGAACGCAAATTGCATGTCGTAGCGGAGCCGGCCGTCGAAAATGGCCAACGTGCGCTGGCAGGCTTCGGACGACAGCAGCTCGCCGTTGCCCGGCACGCGCACGATCGAAGCCGTCATGGGATCAAAAACACCATGTTGGTGGACTTCCGTGAGGGGCACACGCTCCGGGTCGTCATCCTGCGGCGGGTCGACCTTCAAGTCTTTCACATTGCCGTTGACGATCGTAAAGCGGATGACGTCTGACTTTTTTCGGGAGCTGATGGTGGCGGCGTAAGTGGAGGACAACGGTCGGCCGCCATTGAGCGTGCCGTGCGCACTGCTGTCCCCCTGCCCGCCCGTGAATGCGCGCAACAGGCCGCTGGTCGAACCATTCGCAGTTGCCGTGTATTGCGCATCGGCGACGTCAATGGCCCAGGTGCCGCTGCCAATCGGGATGCCCGCGATTGTCGCAGAATAGCGCGCTTCCAGCCGTCCCTGCGCCGACGCGGGGGCGAGCATTCCGGCCAGCGCCAGGACGAACAAGCCTGGCACCACCAATGTGCATCGAATGATTTGACGCAAGACCTGATCCTTCCGCGCGTCGATACCAGCGGACGTCCCGCGGCCGGGCAGCCTATATATCACCCGCAGCGCAATCCGGCACACAACACAGCCTCGGCAGGTGGCGGGATGGCCGCAATGTTAACGCGATGACCGCCGGCAATGTGAGCATGTGGTCGGCGCGGATTTCGTCGAATCTGTGTTCACCGATGCCGACGATCGGCCGGACGCCTCCGAAATCCGGTCAAATTGCACTCAATTGCTTGGCTTGACGCCTTTAACCCCGCTCTTTATACGTCCGCGGTCTTAGCCCAGACGATTGACCTGAACCGGCGCACGGGCACCGGTATTATTTTTGAGGAATGAGCCATGTCCTGGCGTTGCGACCTGACCGGTAAGAAGCCACTGGTGGGCCACAAGGTAAGCCACTCCAACATCAAGACGAAGCGGCGGTTCCTGCCGAACTTGCGAAACGTGACGCTTATTTCCGACACGCTCGGCCGCGGGATCCGCCTGCGCGTCTCGGCGAACGCGCTCAAGACCGTCGATCATCGTGGCGGGCTCGATGCTTTCCTGCTCAAGGCCAAGGACAGCGAACTGGCACCACGCGTGCTGGAGCTCAAGCGCCAGATCGTGAAGAAGCGCGAAGCCGCGGCGAGCTGATAGCTCATTCACCGACGATCGCAAACTGCAGCAGCAGATTGCGCTGAATCACCGAATAATTATCGTCCGAGACGAGGGTGACAATGGTTTCCCCGCTCGTGGTGCTATGCACAGCGATGCCTTCCATGTTGTCGATCTGGTAGCCGAGATCGGCTTCGATCATTGAACGGCCATCGACGACCGCATCGGCCTTGATGTCGGCGAGCGGGATGCGGCGGATACGTATTGCGAGGCCTCGCGCCGGCGAAAACCGGCGCTCCAGCAAAAGCAGATCGGCGGGCGGAAGAATTGTGCAGTCACTGACGTCGAAGTCGTCGATCCGCTTCACGCTGAACGAAGTAAAAACGTCGCCATCCAGAATGAACGAACGCAAGTTGCCGGCCTTGTCGAGGCTGCGTTCGGTCACCGCTATCAAAGCATTTGCCAGCGACGAGCCTTGCGGCACGCTCGCGAGGCATTCCAGACTTTTATTGAATGCGAAAGTCTTGAATTCCGGCGGTACCGCGACCGGCTGCCCGCGCGCACGCAAGCCGTCACGACGATAGTCAAAGCGCACGATCTGCTCGACCCGCTCGATTCCGGCGTAGAGCATTCCGTCCCGTTCGGTGAGCGACTCAACATCGTACCAGCCGCGGGCCGCCAACGGCTTCCCGTCGGGCCCGAGGATCGGCGCCAATTCGGCCTCGGCGATGCCCGCTGGCCTGCCGTCACGGTACACGATCCGCCCGCGCAGCCACGCACCATGATCGGTCACCGCAATAAAATGGCTGCCGTCAGTTTCGACGTGCACGCCGGATATGCCGCCGAAGGCTGGATGCTTCGCGGTAAGGACAAGGCCACCACGAAATTCCAGAGAACCGAAGCGCGTCAGCGTCTCATCGTGATTGTCAAAGGACGTGATAGCCGTCGCACCAATTTGCACGCGGGTCGGCGCCAGCGGATAACGCAACGAGTCGGCAAGCGCGAAGGATCCGATAGCCAGTGCCGCCGAAACCGCGCCGGCGACGAGCCAGCGACGGCCGGTCCGCGTCAAGCGACGCGTCTCCGTGCACGCGGGCTTGGCCGTTCAGCGGCCGCATGCTCCTCGAACAACTCGGCAAGTTTTTCGGTCATTGCGCCGCCGAGTTCCTCGGCGTCGACAATGGTGACCGCGCGCCGGTAATAGCGCGTCACGTCGTGACCGATGCCGATGGCAATCAACTCTACGGGCGATCGGGTCTCGATCTCCTCGATGATCCAGCGCAAATGGCGCTCGAGATAATTGCCCGGATTGACTGAGAGCGTGGAATCGTCGACCGGCGCTCCGTCGGAGATCATCATCAGGATCTTGCGCTGTTCGGTGCGCGCCAGCAGGCGCTTGTGCGCCCAATCGAGCGCTTCGCCGTCGATGTTTTCCTTCAGGAGACCTTCGCGCATCATCAAACCGAGATTCTTGCGCGCGCGCCGCCAGGGCGCGTCCGCCGACTTGTAGATGATATGGCGCAGGTCATTGAGCCGGCCGGGGTTGGCGGGCTTGCCGGCCGTGAGCCAATGTTCGCGTGACTGTCCGCCTTTCCATGCCCGCGTGGTGAAGCCCAGAATTTCGACCTTGACGCCGCAGCGCTCGAGCGTACGCGCAAGAATGTCGGCGCATGTCGCGGCAACCGTGATCGGCCGTCCCCGCATCGAACCGGAATTGTCGAGCAACAGCGTCACGACGGTATCGCGGAACTCGGTATCCTTCTCGGCCTTGAACGAAAGCGGATGCAGCGGGTCGATCACGATGCGCGAAAGACGCGCCGGGTCGAGCTGACCTTCTTCCAGGTCGAATTCCCAGGACCGGTTCTGTTGCGCCATCAATCGCCGCTGGAGCCGGTTGGCAAGCCGCGCCACGACGCCCTGCAGATTCGAAAGCTGCTTGTCGAGGTAGCCTCTGAGGCGATCCAGTTCTTCGGCCTCGCATAAATCCTCTGCCGCTACGGTTTCGTCGAACTTCGCCGTGAATGCGCGATAGTCGGGGCCGCGCGGTTCATTGGCACCGGAATGACGCGGGCGCTGTGGCTCGCCGGGCGTCTCGGAATCGCCCATGTCGGTATCGTCGGCCATATCGGCGGCCTGTGCCTCGGCCGCTTCTGCGGCGGAATCCGGCATGTCCTCGGACGACACCTGGGTGTCCTCCATGCTCATGCGCTGCATCTCGTCGGAATCCGCTGCCTCGCCTTCCTCGCCGGATTCCTGCTTGCGGCGATCCTCCTCACCCTCCTCCTCTTCCTCATCGGAGTCGTGGCTGCGGTCTTCGCCCATCTCGAGGGCATCGAGCAGATCGTGGACGACATCGCCAAACTGGCGCTGGTCCTCGACAAGGTTTTCCAGCCGGTCGAGATCGCGGCCGGCGCGGTCCTCGATCAATGGCCGCCAAAGATCAACCAGTTTGCGGGCCGCCGGTGGCGGCGCCATTCCGGTCAGACGCTCGCGCACCATCAACGCCAGCGCATCCTCGATCGGCGCATCGGCGCGCTCGGTGATCTCCTCGAACTTGCCGCGATGGAAGCGTTCATCGAGCATGGCCGTCAGATTTTGCGCAACGCCGTCCATGCGCCGCGCGCCGATCGCTTCGACGCGCGCCTGTTCCACCGCTTCGAATACGGCGCGCGCCTGCTGGCCGGCCGGCTGCAGCCTTCGATGCATGGCGGCGTCGTGGCAGGCGAGCCGCAGCGCGATTGAATCGGCGTGGCCGCGCACAATCGCGGCTTCCGCTTTGCCGAGCTTGCGCGGCGGCTCCGGCAGCCGCACTTTGCCGCCCATCAGGCCGGGACGTTCCGCGGCGAAAGCCACTTCCAGTTCCGGCTTGCGCGCAAGCGCCCGCAGGCAGCCGGTGACCGCCCGCTTGAACGGTTCGGTCGGCGATTCCTTCGACGACGGCTTGCTTTTGATATTGGAGGCCATTTGCTCTTCTCCCTCTCCCCGTTCTTACGGGGAGAGGGCCGGGGTGAGGGGCAATTACGATCTCGGCAAAACTGGCGAAGCCCCCTCACCTGGCTCGCTTCGCTCGCCGACCTCTCCCCGCAGGCGGGGAGAGGTAAAGTTACGACAGCGCCACGTTTACGGATGATTCCGGCAGCTCGACACCGAAGCAGCGCTGACAAAATTCGGCGACGATCGGCCGTTCGAGCTCATCACACTTGTTGAGGAAGGTGAGCCGGAATGCAAAACCGATGTCGTTGAAGATTTCGGAGTTTTCCGCCCAGGTGATCACCGTACGCGGGCTCATCACCGTTGATATATCGCCGTTCATGAAGGCGTTGCGCGTCAGGTCGGCAACACGCACCATCTTGTTGACGATGTCGCGGCCCTGCTCGTTGCGATAGTGCTTGGCCTTGGCCAGCACGATTTCGACTTCATTGTCATGCGGCAGATAATTGAGCGTGGTGACGATCGACCAGCGGTCCATCTGGCCCTGGTTGATCTGCTGCGTGCCGTGATAAAGGCCCGACGTATCGCCAAGGCCAACAGTGTTTGCCGTAGCGAACAGGCGAAATGACGGATGCGGCTTAATGACTTTGCTCTGGTCGAGCAGCGTCAGTCGGCCGGATGCTTCGAGCACGCGCTGGATCACGAACATCACGTCCGGACGCCCGGCATCATATTCGTCGAAGCAGAGCGCGACATTGTTCTGCAAAGCCCAGGGCAGGATGCCCTCGCGAAACTCTGTGACCTGCTGGCCTTCCTTGATGACGATTGCGTCCTTGCCGATCAGGTCAATACGGCTGATGTGACTATCGAGGTTGACGCGCACGCAGGGCCAGTTCAGCCGCGCTGCCACTTGCTCGATATGGGTCGACTTGCCGGTGCCATGGTAGCCGGTGACCATCACGCGGCGGTTTTTTGCAAAGCCGGCGAGAATGGCGAGCGTGGTCGGCCGGTCAAATCGATAGTCGGAATCGACATCGGGCACGTGCTCGTCCGCCTTCGAATAGGCCGGCACTTCCATATCGCTGTCGATACCAAAAACTTGCCGGACTGAAACTTTCATATCGGGCAGGCCGGCAACTTCTTGTACTGCGGCAGTCATTGATCCTCCGTGGCTTCGGATTGCCGAAGCCCGCTGTGCGGTCCGACTCGTACGGTCCGGCTGATGGCGGCGGCAACTTAGCAGAGGCCACGGCAGCGAAAAACCCGCTGCCTCCGAATAACACCATCAATTATTTCAATGAGATAGGTATTCCGAGCCCTGTGCGGAAGGCGGGTCTGGGTTGCCGGGCGACCGGGCCGGCCGGTCAGCCAAAACCGACCGATTTCAGGTAATTGTACGACTGGATGATCTCCACCAGCCGGTCTTCGGTGGAGCGGTCGCCGCCATTGGCGTCTGGATGATGCCGCTTCACGAGTTCTTTGAAGCGCGCCTTTACCTGTTGCGGGGTCGCCCCGACATCAAGCCCAAGCGTATCGAGTGCCTTGCGTTCTGCATTGCGGATCTGCCGGGTCTCCGCGCGCGCCTGTTGTTCGGCCCGCATGCCTTCGCCAAACAGGCCGAACGGATCAGCATGGCTGCCGAAATTACGCAGGTCCGGCCGCACCTTTCCCTTGCCGGTTCCCATCTTCCAGGTCGGTCGATGCCCGGTCAGCGCGTCCTTCTGGTATGCCATCACGGCGGCATCATTCATGCCGGAGAAAAAGTTGTACGACTGATTGTACGCACGCACGTGCTCGAGGCAGAACCGCCAGTACTCATTCTCGCGCCCGCGGCCCTTGGGCGCGCGATTGGTCGCCTTCTCCTTGCAACCATGCCACTCGCAGCCGGGACCGCCGGTCTTGGGCCGGCGATCCTTTTCCGGCTTGACGCGGATACGATCAAAAAGGGGTGAGTCGAATTTCATGACCGAACATTATGCGCTTTTGCAGGTGACGCCTTCAAGACTTGTTCGCGGTGTCAGACACATTTCCAGCCATTGACCGGTCGGCCGCCCTCTCCTAAGCGGAGCAGGATGCGGACCGCCGATCTCATCACAAAAAAGTTGACCGAGGCTTTCGCGCCGCAAAGCCTGCAGGTGCTTGATGAATCTCACCAGCACGAAGGCCATGCCGGGCACCGGCCGGGCGGGCAGACGCATTACCGTGTCTATATCGTGTCGGAGGCGTTCAAAGGAAAGAGCCGGCTCGAACGCCACCGCATGATTAATCAACTGCTATCGGCCGAACTCGCGGGAACCGTTCACGCGCTTGCCATTCACGCAGCCGCGCCGGGTGAAAACGGCGGCTAGGCCCTACCGTGCTGACGGTATCCGCGTCAACGGCTGTATGCGCAGGGCAGTGATGCGGTTGCGCGCGCGGCGCAACACACGAAAGCGGAACCCGTGAAAGGTGAAGCTCTGGCCTACTTCCGGTATTGAGCGCGCTTCGTGGATGACGAGACCGGCAATTGTAGTTGCTTCCTCGTCAGGCAAATTCCAGTCCATGACGCGATTCAAGTCGCGGATCGGCACGGCGCCGTCGACGTTGACGGATCCATCGGGCTGACGTCGCACACCCGGTACCGCAACATCGTGCTCGTCGGTGATATCACCGACAATCTCCTCCAGAATATCTTCCAGCGTCACCAGCCCTTCAACTTCGCCATATTCATCCACGACCAGGGCGAATGGCGTCTTCCGGCGGCGAAACGCCTTGAGCTGTTCCGACACGGGGCGCGTGTCGGGCACGAACCAGGGCGGCGTCATCAATGAAGCAATGTCGACCTTGGCCGCATCGCCATCGACCGCGTGCAAGGCACGCAACAAATCCTTCACGTGCAAGATGCCGACGATATTTTCGGGATTTTCGCGCCACAAAGGCAATCGCGTCACCGGAGATGCGATGACCGCATTGACGATGTCCTCGGGTGAATTATCGGCATCGAGCGTGATCATGTTGGTGCGATGTATCATCACATCCGATACCGCAAGCTCGCGCAGATCGAGCACGCCGCCGAACATATCGCGATCAGACGCCTCGACGCCGCCCTCGCGGTGAAGCAGATCGACCGCACCGCGTAACTCTTCATGGGCGGACAGGACCCCCTGATTCTCGCTGACATGCATGCCAATGTGCTCGAGTATCCAGCGCACCAACGCCTCGATCGCCATCAAGATCGGGCCGAGCAATTTGACGACCCATTGCATCGGTCGTGCCACTGCCAGCGCAATGCGGTCGGGTGCGTTGAAGGCAGCCGTCTTGGGCAGCACTTCGGCGAAGACGACGACCAGCACGGTCATCAGCGCCGTTGCATAGACAACGCCGGCGTTGCCGAACCAGGCAAGCAAAACGCCGGTCGCGAGAGCCGACGCAGCAATGTTGACAGCATTGTTGCCGAGAAGAAGCGCGCCGATCAGCCGCTCGCGTTGCGACAACAGGCTATTGATGATGGCTGCGCGGCGGTTTCCATGCTTTTCGAGCCGCGTCATGCTGGCGCGCGAGGACGCAGTTAACGCCGTTTCGCTTCCGGCAAAGAAGGCTGAAAGCAGAAGGCATATCAGGACGACGACAAGAGATAGCCAGTCGTTCGCGGTCATTGCTCGGCAAGTTTTTCAGAGAGAAATGTACGAACTTCAGCAGCGCTGACATTAGTCTCGACAAAAGCCTGGCCAATGCCGCGCACCAGTATGAATGTCAGCGTGCCGCGTTTTACTTTTTTGTCTTGAGCGATCAGATCCATCAAAGTGTCGACCGGCGGCACGCCGCCCTGAACGTCCTTCAAATGGGTAGGCAGGCCGACCGTTGCAAGATGCGCATTCGCGCGCGCCGCCTCTGACAATGCGAGCAAGCCTTTTTGCGCGGAGAATTCGAAAGCGAGCGCCATGCCAAGCGATATCGCCTCGCCGTGCAGCAACCGGTCGGAAAAGCCGCAACCCGCTTCCAGCGCGTGGCCGAATGTATGCCCGAGGTTGAGCAGCGCGCGGTCGCCGGTTTCGCGCTCGTCGCGCGCCACAATATCGGCCTTGGCACGGCAGCAAACCGCAATGGCGTGCTCGCGGGCGGGACCACCGGCGAACACATCCTGCCAGTTCCTTTCGAGCCATGCGAAGAATGTCGCATCTCCCAGCAACCCGTATTTGGCAACTTCGGCATAACCGGCACGGAAATCGCGCTTTGGCAGCGTATCGAGCAAGGCGGTATCGGCAAGAACCAACACCGGTTGGTGAAAAGCGCCGATCAAATTCTTGCCCCGGCGCGAATTAATCCCGGTCTTGCCGCCAACAGAGGAGTCGACTTGCGCGAGAAGCGTGGTCGGGACCTGCACGAAATCAAGCCCGCGTCGCACGCATGCGGCTGTGAAGCCGGCGAGGTCTCCGATTACGCCGCCGCCGAGCGCAACGATGAGATCGTTGCGTTCGATTCGCGCGTCGATGATCGACTCGCAGACCTTCTCGAAGGTCGCGTAATTTTTCGAACCTTCGCCCGAAGGAACGGTGATACGTGCGCTATCAATGCCGGCTGCTTTGAGCGAGGCCTCAACTGCGCCTGAATGAAGCTTGCTAACTGTTTCGTCGGTTACGATTGCCACGCGCGCGCCGGCTCGAAGCGCCTTGATCCGCTCGCCGAGCGAAGCAACGAGCCCGCGCCCGATGATGATATCGTAGGCGCGCGCGCCAAGCGCCACAGACACCTGTATCGGTTCAATCTGTCGCAAGGGCGCGGTCATGACTTGTTCTCAATACGGAGACCAAGACAGTCCGGCAGCTTGGACATGATTTCGTTAATTATGGTCTCGTGCGGTTCGTCACGCGATTGCACGACAATGTCGGACATTGAATAAACCGGCTCGCGTTGTGGAAGCAGGTCCTTGATCTTCTCCGCCAGCGGCCGGTCATTACGACGCTTGGTCCGCTTGAGCAGCACGTCCAGATCGGCCTTTAGCCAAACCGATATGCCCTTGATGTGAATGAGGTCGCGCGTGTTCTGGTCCATCACGGCGCCGCCGCCGGTTGCCAGCACCTGAGGACCGTTGTCGAGCAGGCGCGCGATCACGCGTTTCTCACCGGCACGGAAATAGGGCTCGCCATGTTTGTCGAAGATTTCCGGAATGGTCATGCCCGCCGCGCTTTCAATCTCGGTATCGGCATCAATGAACGGAATTCCAAGTCTGCCTGCGAGCCGTCGACCGATCGATGACTTGCCGGCACCCATCATGCCGACAAGCACGATCGAGCGGCTGCCCAGCGCGCGAACGACCGCCGACTCGAGGCCATTTTCCGCGGGTTTTTGAACAGCGCCGTTAACCATGCTATGGTTCCGAAGCGAATCCACGGTTCCATATACCAGCAATCGGGCCAACCGCGAGGCCGGTCTTGTCAGTGGTTCCGGAACGTGGTCGTACCTTGCCTGAAATCGCTGGGTGCTGGTGCACGCACAACTGCCAGGTTTGATCGATGCCGAGTCTCTTCAGATTTCTGGTCTTTGTCGGCCTGCTCGGCGGGCTTGCTTACGGCACGGTTTTCTCGCTTGCCACGTTCGTCAAGTATCAGCCGCGCGAGATCATAGTGACCGTTCCACCCGACAAGTTTCTCAAGAACCATTGACGCCGGAGGCAGGCAAGGCGATGGCCCGCCGGCCAAAAGCATCCGACGAAACCCTGGTCGAACTGTTTCTCGACATGCTCGCCGCCGAGCGCGGCGCCGGCGAGAATACGCTTGCCGCCTATCGCAACGATCTCGAAGACCTGTCGGCGCATCTCCGCGCAGGGAAACGCGCGATCGCCGACGCGACGACAAACGATTTGCGCAAATTCATTGCGAGCCTTGACGAGCGAGGCTTCAAGGCCTCTTCGCTGGCGCGGCGTCTGTCGGCGGTGCGCCAGCTCTACAGGTTTCTCTACGCGGAAGGTAAGCGCGCGGACGACCCGGCTGCCGTTCTCGAGGGACCAAAACGCACGCGCGCGCTGCCGAAGGTTCTTTCCATCGCCGATGTCGACAAGCTTCTCGCGCAAGCGCGCACGAACAGCGAAAATGCAGACCAGCCCCCGGCTCAGCGCCTGCGTGCCACGCGCCTGTTGTGTTTGCTGGAGGTCGTCTATGCCACCGGCTTGCGCGTGTCCGAGCTGGTAGCATTGCCGGCATCGGCTGCGCGGCGCGACCAACGGATGCTGGTGGTGCGCGGCAAAGGCGGCAAGGAACGGCTCGTGCCGCTCAACAGCCAGGCCAAACGGGCGATGGCTGAATATCTTGAACTGCGCGCAGGCGCCGACAGTGGCGCTCCGTCAAAGTGGCTGTTCCCGTCATTCGGCGAACAAGGCCATCTGACCCGTCAGCATTTTGCCCGTGAGCTCAAATCGCTCGGTCAGGCCTGCGGTATTCAGCCGGCGCGCTTAAGCCCGCACGTGCTGCGCCATGCCTTTGCAAGTCATCTGCTGCACAACGGAGCTGATCTGCGCGTGGTGCAAACGCTGCTTGGCCATGCCGATATTTCGACTACGCAGATTTATACGCATGTGCTGGAAGAACGGCTGAAAACGCTGGTGCGCGATCTTCATCCTTTGGCCGACGGCTAGCCAAGGACCGGCGTAAAAGCGAAATTAACCCGTTTTGCTTGACTTAGAGCGCTCGCCCGCGTCAGTTCGCCTCGAAAAACACCAATCGCCCGGACCCAATGCGCAGTTATCTCGACTTCGAAAAACCGGTGGCCGAACTGGAGGCCAAGGTCGAGGAATTGCGCGCGATGGGTGAAACCGGCAACGCCGTCGCCATCGGCGAGGAAATCAGCCGGCTTGAGGTCAAGGCCGCCGAAGCGCTGAAAGATCTCTATGCGGAGTTGACACCTTGGCAGAAAACTCAAGTCGCCCGGCATCCGCAACGTCCACATTGTCTCGACTACATCGCCGGGCTGATCGGCAATTTCATCGCATTTTCCGGCGACCGCAAATTCGGCAATGACGATGCCATTGTCGGTGGCTTTGGACGCTTCCATGGAGAAAGCGTCTGCGTCATCGGTCACGAAAAAGGCTCCGACACCGAAAGCCGGCTCAAGCATAATTTCGGAATGGCACGTCCCGAGGGATATCGAAAGGCAGTCCGCCTGATGGAGATGGCCGACCGGTTCGATATTCCGGTCATCACTTTGGTCGATACCGCAGGCGCATATCCCGGCATCGGTGCGGAAGAACGCGGCCAGGCTGAAGCTATTGCCCGCTCGACCGATGCCTGCCTATCGTTAGGCGTGCCGAATGTCGCGGTGATCCTCGGCGAAGGCGGCTCGGGCGGCGCGATCGCTGTCGCCACCGCCAACCGCGTCCTTATGTTGGAGCACGCCATATACAGCGTGATCTCGCCGGAAGGGGCCGCATCGATCCTGTGGCGCGACACGGCCAAGGCGCAAGAGGCGGCGACCAGCATGAAAATCACCGCGCAGGACATGGTGCGTTTCGGGGTGATCGATAGCGTGGTGCCGGAGCCGACCGGGGGCGCGCATCGCGATCCCCAGGGCGCAATTGCCGCGACCGGTGAAGCCATCGCCAAAGCTTTTTCCGAGCTGCGCGGGCTCGACCGCGACGCGGTCCGAAAACAGCGGCGTGAGAAGTTTCTCACAATGGGCCGCCATCCCGGCTAACCGCCCGGCCATTTACTTTTGCTTTACCATAGGCTTAGCGGTAGTCTGGGACGGTGCATAGCGCCTTGCGGATGCCACATCTTAAGGATAACGATTACTCAATGAGGGCCCGCGCCTTCGGGGAGTGGCAGGTTTGAACCGACGTTTCACTCGCGCCTTGTTGGCGTCTGCGGCTATTGCTGCGGCAATTGCACTTGCCGGCTGTGATGCTGACAGCATCACGCCCACCGGTCGCTCGCAGGCTCCGATTTCCGACAAGACTCTCGCCGAGATCGCGGCGAAAAATATGGACAAGGATTCCCCGATCCTCGCCCGCATCTTCAAGGAAGAGGCGGAACTCGAGATCTGGAAGAAGAACCGCAACGGCGAATATGCCTTGCTCAAGACCTACCCGATCTGTCGCTGGTCGGGTGATCTCGGCCCGAAGAAGAAGGAAGGTGACCGTCAGGCACCGGAGGGTTTCTACACCATCACGCCCGGGCAGATGAATCCGAATTCGAACTACTACCTCGCCTTCAACACCGGTTTTCCGAACGCCTATGATCGTTCGATGGGCTACACGGGCTCCGAATTGATGGTGCACGGCGACTGCTCTTCGCGCGGCTGCTACGCAATGACCGACGAGCAGATCCAGGAAATCTACGCATTGGCGCGCGAATCCTTCTTCGGCGGACAGAAGGCATTTCAGTTGCAAGCCTTTCCATTCCGCATGACCGCGCTGAACATGGCCAAGCACCGCAACAATCCGAACTTCGCATTCTGGAAAATGTTGAAAGAGGGCTACGACCATTTCGATGCGACGCATCAAGAACCCAAGGTCGCAGTTTGTGAGCGGCGCTATGTATTCGACCCCACCGCGCCTGATGATTCAACAAAGCCCTTGTCATTCAATCCGAAGGGCGCGTGTCCTGCCTATCAACTCGACAAGACCGTCGCAGATGCGGTGCTTGACCAGCGGCGCCAGGAACAATTCAAGATGGCCGAGTACATCGCAAGTGGTGTCTCGACTGTTCCGCCGCGCGATGGCGTCGACGGCGGCATGAATCCGGCGTTCGCCGACAAGCTCGGCACGCAGGAGGGATATGACAGCAAAGGCCGGCTGATCCGCGTCGCAACGGCGCCTGGCTCGCTGCCGCGTACGAGCGACAAGCCAGCGCCGACGTCGACCATTTCGGTCCCCGAAGCCGCGCCACAACGTGAAAGCGCTCCGGTGGTCATGGCAAGCGTGCCGATGCCCCGGCCGGCGCCGCAGCCCAAGCAGGGCGAAGCGCCCGCGGTCGAGCACCCGACCACGATTACCGGCTTAATCGGCAATCTGTTTGGCAGCTCAAAGGCGCAAGCTTCGACCGTGACGGCATCGGCGGACAAAGAACAGGTTCCGATTCGAGGCGCCAGCACGGATCTGGCTGCAAAGCCGAAACATCCCGCCCCCGTGCAGGCGCCAGCGCCGATGCGGACCGCGTCAACATCGTCCGCGCCCGCACCCAAGCAGCATGATGCCGCGCCGGCGGTGGCACCAGTGACGCCACCGTGGCCGGACAGCATCAGCCGTCCGGCGTCGAAACCACCGGTACAGCAAGCGGCCAAGACCGAGGCCCCACGCGCTCCGGATCCGGAAATTCGCACCGCCTATTCCACGCCGCCGGCCAGCAACAACGGCTTGCTGTCGGGCGCGCAGCCAGTCGTACCGGCCGGCACTTTCAACAGCTTCCGTTAACGCGTTTAACACGCTCCGGCGGCGAAGCATGGACTGCTATGTCTATGTTCTCGGCACCCTGACCAAAAGCCGGCACCTGACCTATGTCGGCTGGACCGACGACGTCGCGCGCCGTCTGGCGCAGCACAATTCCGGAAGGGGTGCGCGCACGACGCGCGGTCATACCTGGGTTCTTCTGTATTCCGAACGTTGCGCGAGCCGGCGTCACGCCATGAGCCGCGAATGGCATCTCAAGCGCGACCGCACTTTCCGTAAAAAACTGGCGCTTAGCCACTTCGGAAAGTAGCGCTGGCGCCTATTTGCCGATGACCCGCACCTTGGAGGCGATCGGCCCGGTATCGCCGACCTGCTCGACGTAGGACACTTCGTCGCCACGGCGCAGGGCATCAAAATCGCCGCTGAGCAGGCTGTTGCGGTGGAAATAGAGCAGTCCACCTTCCTTGGTCATCACGTAACCGAAGTCCTTTTCCGGCGTCAGCTCGGCAACCTGGCCACGAAATTCATTGGCCGCCTCATGACCAAGCTCGGCGACGCCGTGATCGGTCAATTTGTCCTTGTACTTGCCCAGCTGCCGCTCGGCGATGCGGAACGCTTCGTTGATGGCATTGCGCAAGTCGGGCGCCTGATATTTCCGCTGGAGGTGGTCCGCTTCATGCGCGACGATAATGTCCTTGTGGCCGGGCACCGCGATATCAATGTGCACGACGGGCGGCATGCTTTCGTTTACATTCTGATTGCGCTGATCGACACGTATGCGACACGCCGTCATGCGGCCGTACATTCGCTCCAGCCGCGTCACATGATCGCGGATCGCGGCCTCGGCCGCTTCAGAGGATTCGATGTTGCGGAATGCGATTTCAACTGGCCTTTGCATGGACACGCCCCGGAATGAACCGACTGATCGATAATTCTTGATCGACAATCTGATCGCAGACCGGGTCCACCGCTTTGATCTTGGTCAAGATGCGCGACGAGGCCTAGAGTCGCAGGGATTTTACGCGTACTTGCCGTGGCAATGCTTGTACTTCTTGCCTGAGCCACACGGACAGAGCTCGTTCCGGCCGACCTTGCCCCAGCTGGACGGGTCATTCGGCTTGCGCTCCGGTTGCAAGCCATTGCCGTTGCCGGCCAATGCCGGCGCCAGGGCCGGCGCCATCTCATCTTCGCCCGTCGCCGGATCGACCTTGTGTGCCTCCATATAGGGAAGCGTGGCAGCTTCTTCTGCCGGCGGCTGCTGCACGATTTCGACGCGCATGAGTTGTGCCGTCACTGCCTCGCGCAGGTGTGCCACCATTGCCTCGAACAGCGAAAATGCTTCCGCCTTGTATTCGTTGAGCGGATCTCTTTGGCCATAACCACGCAAGCCGATGACCTGGCGCAAGTGCTCGAGCATGACGAGATGTTCGCGCCAGAGGTGATCGAGCGTCTGCAGCAATATCGATTTCTCGACATAGCGCATGACGTCGGGACTCCATTTGGCCACCTTCGCCGCCATCCACTCGTCGGCGCGCCGCGTGATCCGCTCGCGCACGCCTTCATCGGTAATGCCTTCCTCTTTCGCCCAATCCCGGACCGGCAATTCCAATGTCAGCATTTCGCGCAGAGATGTCTCGAGACCCGTAACGTCCCATTGTTCAGGATAGGCGTTTGCCGGAACGTGCTTGGCGACCAGATCTTCGATCATCGAATGACGCATATCGACGATGGTTTCATCAACCGTTTCGTCGCGCATGAGCTCGAGCCGCTGCTCGAAAATCACCTTGCGCTGGTCGTTCATCACATTGTCGAACTTGAGCAGGTTCTTGCGAATATCGAAGTTGCGCGCTTCGACTTTCTGCTGCGCCTTTTCGAGCGCTTTATTGATCCAGGGATGAACGATTGCCTCGTTCTCCTTCAAACCCAGCTTTTGCAGCATGCCATCGAGTTTGTCGGAGCCGAAGATGCGCATGAGGTCATCTTCGAGCGACAGGAAGAACTTGGAATGGCCGGGATCACCCTGGCGGCCAGAGCGGCCGCGCAGCTGATTGTCGATGCGCCGGCTTTCGTGCCGTTCGGTGCCGAGCACGTAGAGACCACCGGCGGCGAGCGCCTTTTCCTTCAGCCGCGCGACCTGTTTGCGGATTTCATCGGCACGCGGACTTTTTTCCCGCTCGCGCGGATCCGCGATATCGGTAACTTCCTGGCGAATGCGCATGTCGGCGTTGCCGCCGAGCTGAATGTCGGTGCCGCGGCCGGCCATATTGGTCGCTATCGTAATGGCGCCTGGCACACCCGCTTGCGAAACGATGTAGGCTTCCTGTTCATGATAGCGCGCATTGAGGATCGCGAAGACCTTGGTCTTGGTGGCGCCGTCATCGCCTGAGTAAAGTGCAGCGAACGCATTGGGATCGGAAAAGTCGTGCGACTCCCAGCCGGCCTCGCGCAGCATGTCGGCGAGCTGTTCTGATTTTTCGATCGACGTAGTGCCGACCAGCACTGGCTGACCGCGCAGCTTGCAATCCTCAATCAGCGCGATGATCGAACGGTATTTTTCCTTGGCCGTGCGATAGACCTCGTCGTCGTCGTCGAGACGTACCAGAGGCATGTTGGTCGGTACCTCGAGCACTTCGAGGCCATAGATGTCCATGAACTCATCGGCTTCCGTGAGCGCGGTGCCGGTCATGCCGGCAAGCTTCTCATACATACGAAAATAATTCTGGAAGGTGATCGAGGCGAGCGTCTGGTTCTCGGGCTGGATCGGCTGGTGCTCCTTGGCTTCCAGCGCCTGATGGAGGCCTTCCGAATAGCGGCGTCCCGGCATCATGCGGCCGGTGAACTCGTCGATGATGACAACTTCCCCGTTGCGGACGATGTAATCCTTGTCACGCTGGAACAGCTTGTGAGCCCGCAGCGCCTGGTTGACGTGGTGAACCACGGACACATTTTCCACGTCGTAAAGGGAATCGCCCTTGAGCTGGCCGGCGGCGCGCAGCCGCTGCTCGAGCTTTTCCATGCCGGCTTCCGTCAGCGTGACAGTGCGCTGCTTTTCGTCGACCTCGTAGTCGGTCTTGTCGAGTGCCGGGATATAGCTGTCGATGGTGTTGTAGAATTCGGAGCGATCGTCGAGCGGACCGGAGATGATCAGCGGCGTGCGCGCCTCGTCGACCAGAATTGAGTCGACTTCGTCGACGATGGCATAGACATGGCCGCGTTGAACCATGTCTTCCATCCGGTACTTCATATTGTCACGCAGATAATCGAAGCCCAGTTCGTTATTCGTGCCGTAGGTGATGTCGCAGTCGTATGCTTTCTTGCGTTGCTCGTCGTCGATCCCGTGCACGATGACGCCGACTGTAAGCCCGAGAAAATTATAGATCTGCCCCATCCATTCGGCGTCGCGCTTGGCCAGGTAATCGTTCACCGTGACCACGTGAACGCCGCGGCCGGAGAGTGCATTGAGATAGACAGGGAGCGTTGCGACCAGCGTTTTGCCTTCGCCGGTCTTCATTTCTGAAATCTTGCCTTCGTGCAGGATCATGCCGCCGATCAGCTGTACGTCAAAATGGCGTTGGCCGAGCGTCCGCTTGGCAGCTTCCCGGACCGTGGCGAATGCAGGTACGAGGATGTCGTCGAGCGAAGCGCCTTCGGCGACCTGCTTCTTGAACTCTGCCGTGCGCACTTTGAGCGCTTCGTCGGAAAGCGCCTCGAGTTCTTTTTCGAGCTCGTTGATCTCGCCAACCCGCGGCTGATAGCTGCGGATCCGCCGCTCATTGGCGGAACCAAATAGCTTGCGGGCAACGGCGCCGATCATACGGACAGCTCCTCAGGTGGGCCGGGCGCTTATATCACGCCGCCGCGGCCGGATTGCTTCCGGCGCTCCGGAATGCGGCACTTTTCGGGCAAATTCGACGCGAAACGCGCCGGCGATCAGCGATAGCCAATGCCGAGCGAGAGATATGAGGGGGTCGGATTGTTGTCAATCGGAGGCTTACGAGGGCTTACGGAGGTTTAATGATCACCCGGTCACGCGGACGTTAATTGGCCGAGGCAGTCCGCCATTGCAAAGCCACCGTTGTTGGGCGAATAGTCCCGCCACCGCCTGCCCGCGCCGGCGGCCCCTACCACCTCCACCTCCAAGGATAGAGCCATGACGATTTCAGTTTCCGCCGGCAATCCCATCCGACCAAAATCTGGCGGTTTACTCGCAGCCGGCCTGGGGCTGCTGATCGTCTCGACGGCACCGGTTTACGCTCAGGATAAGGACCCGCTGGTGGCCAAGGTAAACGGTGTCGAAGTCCATCAAAGTGACCTCACAGTTGCTGAAGAAGAGGCAGGGCAAATCCCGCCGATGTCGCCCGAGGCCAAGCAAGATTACCTTGTCCAGTTTGTCGCCGACATGATCCTGGTATCGAAGGCAGCGGAGGACAAGAAGCTCGGCGACACGCCGGAGTTCAAGCGCAAGTCCGAATTTGCTCGCAAGAAATTGCTTATGGAAGGGTTATTGCAGTCGATCGGCAAGGACGCCCTCACCGATGAGGCGATGCACAAGGTCTACGACGAAGCGGTCAAGCAGATCGGCGAAGAAAAGGAAGTCCATGCTCGCCACATCCTTTTCCGTGCGCCTGCCGGTGACGAGAAGGCCAGTAAGGAAGCTGAAGACAAGATCAAGGCGGTGATCGCCCGGCTGAAGAAAGGCGAAGACTTTGCCAAGGTCGCGAGTGAGGTGACCGAAGACCCATCCGGGAAAGCCAATGGCGGCGACCTCGGCTATTTCAGTAAAGACCAGATGGTGCCGGAATTCTCCGAAGCCGCCTTCAAACTGGAGAACGGGCAGATCTCCGATCCGGTGAAGACCCAATTCGGTTGGCACGTCATCAAAGTCGAAGACAAGCGCGTCAAACAGGCTCCCAAGTTTGAGGAAGTGAAGCCACAGATCGAGAATTTCGTGGTCCGCAAGGCGCAAGCCGAGTTGGTCACCAAATTGCGCGCCGAAGCCAAAATCGAGCGCATGGACAAGCCAGCCAAGGCCGACGAAAAGCCTGCCGCATCGACGCCGGCGACCGCCCCGGCGAAGAAGTAGAGATCGGTCTCATTCACTTTGCGATCCGTCATGGCCGGCCTTGTGCCGGCCGTCCACGTCTTTTATGCCGATGATCCGAAATCGTGGATGCCCGGCACAAGGCCGGGCATGACGCTGGAGCGTGTTATGTCCACCGCCATCTCTCCCCTTGCCCCAATTCACGTCCCGGATATGCCGGCCATCGCCGGCGTTCGTCTGGCGACTGCGGCGGCCGGCATTCGCTACGCCGGACGTACGGACGTGCTGCTCGCATTGTTTGAACCCGGCGCGACCGCCGCCGGAGTATTCACCCGCTCGAAATGCCCGTCGGCGCCGGTTGAATGGTGCCGCGCCCACATGAAGACCGGTAAAACGCGTGCGCTTGTCGTCAATTCTGGCAACGCCAACGCCTTTACAGGGAAAAACGGCCGCAACGCCTGCAAACTCACCGCGCAAATCACCGCCCGCGCCATTGGCTGCAAGCCGGGAGATGTCTTCCTCGCCTCGACCGGCGTAATCGGTGAACCATTGAAAGCGCAAGCCTTCGACGGCGTGATGGAAGGCCTAGTCGCGCGCGCGCAGCCTGGTGATTTCCTCGGCGCTGCGCGCGCGATCATGACCACCGATACATTCCCGAAAGTAGCCACCGCGACGGCGAAAATCGGCAAGGCCAAAGTGACGATCAATGGCATCGCGAAAGGTGCGGGCATGATCGCGCCCGACATGGCCACGATGCTGTCCTTCATCTTCACGGACGCGGCAATTTCCTCGGCCGCGTTGCAGGCATTGCTCAAGGACGGCGTCGCCGACACGTTCAATGCAGTGACGATTGATGGCGATACCTCAACATCCGACACGCTGATGATGTTTGCGACCGGCAAAGCCGCCGGTATTCAACGTATTGCGCGCGCAGCCGATCCACGTCTTAAAGACTTCAAAAAAGCGCTGCGTGCCGTATTGGCAGACCTCTCCGAACAGGTCGCCCGCGATGGCGAAGGCGCGCGCAAACTGGTCGAGATTGTGGTCGAAGGCGCAGTATCGAAATCCTCGGCCCGCCGTATTGCCATGTCGATCGCCAATTCGCCATTGGTGAAGACTGCAATTGCCGGCGAAGACGCGAATTGGGGTCGTGTCGTAATGGCTGTCGGCAAGGCCGGCGAGCCGGCCGACCGCGACCGGCTTTCGATATGGTTCGGCGGCATTCGTGTGGCGCACAAAGGCACGCGCGATCCGGGCTATGATGAGGCAACCGTCAGCGTGGCTATGAAAAAGCCGGAGATCAGTTTGCGCGTGGCGCTCGGCATGGGCAAAGGCCGCGACCGCGTTCTCACCTGCGATTTGACCAAAGAATATGTCGCAATTAACGGCGACTACCGGTCGTAAGAGCTCACAAGGCTGAAGCGCTGTGCCTGCAAAAATCGTCCTCGTTGCCGCCTGCGCCCTCGTCGACGCCGATGGCCGCGTGCTGCTTGCGCAAAGACCTGCAGGTAAACCGATGGCCGGCTTGTGGGAGTTCCCCGGCGGCAAGATAGAGCAAGGCGAACGGCCGGAAGAGACGTTGATACGGGAGTTGAAAGAAGAGCTCGGAATTAAAGTCAGTGAGGACTGCCTCGCTCCGCTGACTTTCGCCAGCCATCGATATCCTGATTTTCATCTCCTGATGCCGCTGTATGTTTGCCGGCGCTGGGATGGAATGATTGCCCCGACGGAAGGCCAGCGCGTCACGTGGGTAAAACCGAACCGGCTGCGCGACTATGAAATGCCGCCGGCTGACACGCCGCTGATCTCGCACCTGATGGCGCTTCTCTAGTCCTATTCCCGGCGTGCTCAGCGCTCCGGTTTCTCGCCGGCTGGTATTTCCCGCGTGCCGAGCGCGTCGGCCAGGCGCCGCGCCGCCGAGCCGGGCTTGAGCGGCTTCTGCTGGCTTTCGTGTGGCGCCCAACCTGACAGCCAGATGATTTCGAAACTTGCACGCAGGCGGCCGTCCGCATCGGCAAAGCGGTCAGCATAAATTGCTTCCACGCGCTGCAAGGTCGCACGCCTGAGTGGCCTGCGCCGGCGCTCGTGCATCACATTGGTTGCGCCCATGCGGCGCAGGTCGCGCATCAGCGCCCGAGCCGAGGCATACCGCACCGTCAATCGTTCGGAATCGACCACCGGCAGTGCAAATCCCGCGCGTTGCAGCAGCGCACCAAGTTCACGCGCGTCAGCGAAGGGTGCGACGCGCGGCGACAAGCCACCCTCGACCTCGCTTTCGGCTTCGGCAAAGGCCGCGCGCAGTTCCGCGAGACTATCGCCGCCGATCAGCGCTGCCATGAATAACCCATCCGGCCTCAGTGTGCGGCGGATCTGGATCAGTGTTCCCGGCAGATCGTTGACAAATTGCAGCGCCAATGCCGAAACAACCAGGTCGAGCGAGGCGTCGGCAAACGGCAACGCTTCCTCATCGGACGCAACGCGCAAAAACGAGTTATCGATACCGTTCACGTCCGTGACGGCTGCGACAACCGTCCCCGTTTTTCCGCTCGCCTTCAGTACGCGGCGCACTGCATCAGTTGGCGTGGCGAGGTCGACCGCAACATCGAAACGACGCAACACCGCGGAAAGCCGCTCGCCCAGTTCGGCGGCGGCATGATCGAGCAGGAATGATGCCGGTCCGAGTGTACGGGCGCGCTGCTGCCTTACATAGAGCAGCCGCCGGTCGAAGAGTTTGGGACCTAACGACATTGCTTTGTCCTGTTGCGCGCTCGTAACTCTGTCAGGCCCTCGTGCGCCCGTGTTACCGTTGCAGCATGAACGAGCTTACTTCAGCAAGGCCGGACGATGAAATCGTTTCGCCGATCGCGCGTATGCGTGGCGGCCTACGGATGGCACTTCGGCTCGCGCTTGATTTTGCCTTGCCACCGCTTTGCCCGTCATGCCGTGAGCCGCTCGGCGATGGAATTGGTCTGTGCGCATCCTGTTGGTCCAGGCTGTCGCTGATTGAGCCTCCGTACTGCGCACGGCTCGGCATTCCCTTCGTTTTCGATCCCGGCGCCGACTTGTTGTCGATGGAGGCGATTGCCAATCCGCCGGCCTATGATCGCGCACGCGCGGCGGTGCGCTATGATGACGTTGCGGGCTCGCTGGTCCATCAATTCAAATATGGCGACCGGCTCGACCTTGCTCCGATGATGGGCCGGTGGATGGCGCGTGCCGGCCGCGAACTGCTGGTCGATGCCCATGCGCTTATTCCAGTGCCACTGCATTGGCGGCGGCTATGGGCGCGACGATTCAATCAGTCGGCGACACTCGCCGGTGTAATCTCGGATTTGTGCGGCGTCCCGGTTATCCACGGCGGGCTCAATCGCGTGCGCGCAACACCTCAACAAGTCGGCCTGACGAAAACCGCGCGGGCAGACAACGTCCAGGGTGCATTCCAGGTGCCGGCCGAGCGTAAGGCGGCAATCACGGGGCGGCGTCTCGTGCTAGTCGACGACGTGCTTACATCTGGCGCTACCGTCGACGCCTGTGCCCGCGCCTTGTTGCGGGCCGGCGCGGGCCATATCGATGTGCTGGTTTTTGCCCGGGTTGTGGCGTCCTCGCGCGCTCCCATATAAACACCACCAAGCACACGTAGAACGTTATGCAACCCATCGAAATCTATACCACCCGCCATTGCCCCTATTGCCACGCCGCCAAGGCTTTGCTGAAGAAGAAAGGCGTCAACTTCAGCGAGGTTGACGTTGGCCGGGATTTGGAGCGTCGTGAAGAAATGATACAGCGTGCGAATGGCAGCACGACCGTGCCGCAGATATTCGTCGGCGCACTGCATATCGGCGGCTGCGACGAACTGCACGACCTCGAGCGCGCCGGCAAGCTCGATCCGATACTGGCGGAAGGCAAAGCATCGTCATGAATGCCGGCACCTTTAAAGCGGCGATGATCCAGATGCGTTCGGGGCTCAAACCCGCCGTAAATATCGATGATGCGGTTCGCCTGATTGGCGAAGCGAAATCGGCCGGCGCCGACTACGTGCTCACACCCGAGATGACCAATATCCTGGCGGCCAAACGCGAGCAGTTGTTCGCGGCCATCGTCGAGGAAGAGCGGGACTCGTCGCTTGCAACCCTGCGCGAGCTGGCGCGCAAGCTTGGGATTTACGTTCATATCGGCTCGCTCGCGATCAAGCTTTCGAATGAGAGAGCAGCCAACCGCTCGTTCCTGATCGACCCAAAGGGAGAGATCAGCGCGCGTTACGACAAAATCCACATGTTCGATGTCGACCTCGCGGACGGCGAGAGTTACCGCGAGTCGCGAAACTACCGGCCCGGTGAGCTCGCCGTGTTGGCCGATCTGCCGTGGGGCCGCCTGGGCTTGACGGTTTGCTACGATCTGCGCTTCCCCGCGCTTTATCGCGCGCTCGCTGAAGCCGGCGCCATCATGCTTGCGATTCCGTCTGCGTTCACCAGGCAAACAGGCGAAGCGCACTGGCACGTCCTGATGCGCAGCCGGGCGATCGAAAACGGCTGTTTCGTATTCGCAGCCGCACAGGGCGGCATGCACGGAAACGGCCGCGAGACCTATGGTCATTCACTTGTCGTTGACCCTTGGGGCCGTATCATTGCAGAAGGTGGCATCGAACCCGGGATTATCATGGCCGAAATCGATCCTGCCGAAGTGGCCAAGGCGCGCGCGCGTATTCCCTCGCTGCAGCATGGGCGGCGCTTTGAAATCGTCGAGCCGATGGCGGAGCCAACGCATCTGCATGCCGTGCGGAGCGCCGAATGATTCGTTACGCACTCATCTGCGAAAAGGGCCACGACTTTGAAAGCTGGTTCCAGGATTCCGCTGCCTACGACAAGCAGGCCAGGCGCGGGCTGGTGACCTGCCCGCAATGCGGCTCGGCCAAGGTCGAAAAGGCGATCATGGCGCCACGCCTGTCCGCGAATGCGAAAAAACGTGGCGTCCCCATCGAGACGCCGGCGCCAGCGGCCGATACATCCGCGACCGCGGCGTCATCTGCGCCCGTAGCGATGATATCGCCGCAGGAGCAGGAATTGCGCTCAAAGCTCAAGGAGCTGCGTGACCACCTCACGAAGAATGCCGACAATGTCGGCGCCAAATTTCCCGAAGAGGCACGCAAGATGCACTATGGGGAAATCGCGCACCGCTCGATCTACGGCGTCGCTTCACCCGAGGAAGCCAAGGACCTCTCCGAAGAGGGTATCGAATTTCATCCGCTGCCGCTTCTGCCGGACGAGCGGAATTAATACGCCCACACCAGAAGGGCGACGCCGATCACCACCAGCACGATGCCGGCGAGTTCGCGTTTCGTGGTCGGCTGCTTGAACAAGAAGCGCGTTACGCCTTGAGCGAACAGGACTTCGACCAGCGCCAAAGTGCGCACGTTGGCCGCACTCGTGATGGCGAAGGCGAGAAACCAGAATTCCGAGGCAAAGGCGCCCATGAATCCGGCAAACAGCGAGGGTTTCCAGGCCAGCGCGATGGCTTGCAATACACCAGGATCCCGCAACGCAAGATACGCAGACAGCAACGCCGCCTGAATCACCAGCCCGACGGTGACGGTAAAAGTGGCCGCCAGCACGAAATCCGGAAGGCCGAGCGACAGGATCGCGCCGCGATAGCTGATCGCCGACAGCGCGAACATGGTGCCGCCGCCAAGGCCAACCAGCGTCGAGCGCGTGGTGCCGGTCTGGCCTGCCCCCGGCTTCAACGACATCACGATCACGCCGGCAGTCGCAATGAGGATGGCGGCAGCGGCAAGCGGCGTAAAACGATCACCGAGAAAAATCAGTCCGAACAAGGCCACCTGCACCGGCTCGGTCTTGATGTAGGCGTAGGCCACGACAAACGAACGCTCGCCCATGGCGGACAGCATCAGCGCGGTGGCGGCGATTTGTCCGAGCGCGCCGCCGATCACCCAGGGCCAGAATGCCGGCGGCATTGCCGGCAGGTGATCGCCGGTGACCGCCATCAACCCGGCCAGAAACAACAGCGCGAACGGAAAGCCAAAGAGGAAACGCACATGCGTTGCGCCGACCGTGCCGAGTGTCGCGGTCAGCTCGCGCTGCATGGCGTTGCGCGCGGTCTGCGCCGCCGCGGCGATCAGCGTAAAGACGGCCCAGAGCATTTCCAGCCCCTCACACAGTCATGCCCGGCCTCGTGCCGGGCATCCACGTCTTGGTTTCCTTACTAATTCGTGGATGGCCGGGACAAGCCCGGCCATGACGGGAATCATTTTTCCTATGCTGCGGGGCGGATTTCAGCCGATTCGGGAAATTCGGTCACCGCGCCCTTCTCGTTATCGATCAGCAGGAACAGGTCGAAATAACGGATGGTGGGCGCGCCACCGGTACGCTTGATCACCGATTGCCGCCACTCTTCATTGTGCGCGCGTTTCGCGGCCTCGACAGACGGCCAGATGTAGACGCCGGCACCGGTCTTGCCATCAAGCTCGAGCAGAAAATGTTTGCGCAGCAATTCCTTGTTGGCGCGCCATTTCGGAATGACGTTGCGCGCCTCTTCAGCGACCTGTTGCCGGGTCCAGCCCTTCGGCGAATTGAATTCCACCAGCTCGAGAATCATGCGGCCTCTCCTTTGTGCTTCGGGCGTTGCGCGACCAACATATAATTGACATCCAGGTCGGATGATAACTGCCAACGATCGGCAAACGGATTATAGATCACGCCGCGTTCTCCGGTAACGCGCAGGCCGCTGTCTTCGATCGCGGTCTCCAGCTCGACAGGCGTGACGAATTTGTCCCACTGATGCGTGCCGCGCGGCACCCAGCGCAACACATATTCGGCACCGACGATGGCCAGGGCGAAGCTTTTCAGCGTACGATTCAGCGTGGCAGCGATCATCAGCCCGCCCGGTTTCACCATCGCCGCACAGGTTACGATGAACGCACTTACGTCGGCGACGTGCTCGACGACCTCCATGGCCAATACGACGTCGAACCTTTCCTTGGCAGCAGCCAGTTCCTCGGCAGTGGTGGCGCGATAATCGATCGCAACGCCCGTTTCCTCTGCATGCGCCCGCGCGGCGGCAATGTTTTCCTCGGCTGGATCGGCACCGACCATTTGCGCGCCCAGGCGCGCGAGCGGCTCCGAGAGGATGCCGCCGCCGCATCCAATGTCGAGCATGCGCAGGCCCTTGAGGCAATCGAGCTTCTTCGGGTCGCGGTCAAAGTGTCCAGCAGCCTGATCGCGGATATAGGCGAGCCTGACTGGATTGAACTTGTGCAGCGCTGCCATCGGCCCGCGCGTATCCCACCAGTCCGCGGCATGGCGCGAGAAACGCTCGACCTCGGCCGCATCGACGCTGGATACACGGGTTTTTCGGGTAACCATTCGGACACTCTTGCCAATTCGCCGCCGGCCGTTGTTGCAGGTGGGCCGACCCGCCGGTATGTAATACGCGCCTTTTGGGGCCGGCGCCGCAAGGCCAGATACCCTCTCGTCGGCCAATAGTTAGCGCCTTTCGGCGCAATCGGAAACGTCAGGTTCTTATGGCCCGGCTGGTAATGAAATTCGGCGGAACGTCGGTCGCCGATCTTGACCGCATCCGCAATGTGGCGCGCCACGTCAAGCGCGAGGTCGATGCCGGCTATGATGTGGCCGTCGTGGTCTCCGCCATGGCAGGCGTGACCAACCAGCTGGTTGCCTGGTGCCGCGAGGCGGCCGTGCTGCACGACGCGCGTGAATACGACGCAGTTGTCGCAACCGGTGAACAGGTGACCGCCGGGCTGCTTGCGATCGTGCTGGAAGGCATGGGCGTCAATGCGCGCTCCTGGCAGGGCTGGCAACTGCCGATCCTGACCGACAACGCGCATGCCTCCGCCCGCATTCTGGAGGTGAATGGATCCGAACTGATCAAGCGCTTCAAGGAGCACAAGCAGGTGGCGGTCATCGCCGGCTTTCAAGGCATGCACAGGGAGACCGGCCGCATCACCACTCTCGGCCGCGGCGGTTCCGATACCTCGGCTGTTGCAATCGCTGCCGCCATCGGCGCCGATCGTTGCGACATCTACACTGACGTTGACGGGGTCTATACCACCGACCCGCGCGTTGTGCCGAAGGCGCACCGCATGGACAAGATCGCCTACGAAGAAATGCTCGAGCTCGCCTCGCTTGGCGCCAAGGTCATGCAGGTCCGCTCGGTCGAGCTCGGCATGGTGCACAATGTTCGCATCTTCGTGCGATCAAGCTTTGAAAAGCCGGAGGACATCGACCCCGGGAAGCCGCCTTCCGGCACACTCATCTGCGACGAGGGAGATATCGTGGAACAGCAAGTCGTCACCGGCATCGCCTTTTCCAAGGACGAGGCGCAAATTTCCATTCGCCGGGTACAAGACAAGCCCGGTGTTGCCGCCGCCATCTTCGGACCGCTCGCCGATGCCAACATCAATGTGGATATGATCGTGCAAAACGTGTCCGCTGACGGCGCCACGACCGATCTCACCTTCACGGTGCCCTCCGCCGACTACGAGCGTGCCCGCGTCACCCTCGACAAGGCCAAAGGCGCGATCGGGTTTGAGCGGCTGGACGGAGCCACCGATGTTTCCAAGGTGTCGGTGATCGGCATCGGGATGCGGAGCCATGCGGGGGTCGCCGCCCAGGCGTTCAAGGCGCTGTCCCAGCAGAAGATCAATATCCTCGCCATCACCACCTCGGAAATCAAATTCTCGGTGCTGATCAAGGCTGCCCAGACCGACCTCGCCGTCCGTACCCTGCACACGCTTTACGGACTGGATAGGGCTTAGCGGCGGCCTATCGCCGGGCCCGTACATTTGACCGGCCTGTCCGGCGCTTTGGCTTGCCCCTTGCATGTGCCATTGGCTATAGCCTGAGGCGTAAGCGGCCGCAGATTCACGATCTGGCGGTCGCTATTCGTACATGATTTGGCCGTAGACGAGGCTGCGGCCAAAACCGTGGCTTGAGGACTTCTATAATGCGTGGTGCGCTCGGCGGTCCGCGCGTGCTGTTGCGCCGGCTCCGCGAAGTGATGGCGGAGCCCGTCAGCGCGCAGGACCGCCTCGACAAGGTGGTGGTGCTGATCGCCGCCAACATGGTGGCTGAGGTGTGCTCTGTCTACGTCCTGCGCGTAGACGGAACCCTTGAGCTATACGCCACCGAAGGCCTCAAGCGCGAAGCCGTACACCAGACGGTCCTCAAAGCGGACGAGGGCCTGGTCGGCCTCGTCGCCAGCGAAGCCAACCCGATGAACCTGTCGGATGCACAGGCGCACCCGGCCTTTTCCTATCGTCCGGAGACTGGCGAAGAGATCTACCATTCGTTCCTCGGCGTCCCCATTCTCCGTGCGGGTAACACGATGGGCGTGCTGGTGGTGCAGAATCGCGCGCGCCGGACCTATACCGAAGAAGAAGAAGAAGCGTTGCAAACCACGGCGATGGTGCTCGCCGAGATGATCGCATCCGGCGAGCTCTCTTCCCTCGCCCGTCCCGGCGCCGAACCAGCCGCGCGCCACGCGATGCACCTTACCGGCAGTTCGCTGTCGGATGGAATTGCCCTGGGCCATGTCGTACTGCACGAGCCACGCGTCGTCATTACCAACGTAATCGCTGACGACGTGCCGCACGAACTCAAACGGCTCGATGCCGCCATTGCCACCTTGCGGGAAGATCTGGACCGCCTGGTCGAACATCGCGATGTGGCTGAGGGCGGCGAACATCGCGATGTGCTCGAGGCCTATCGCATGTTCTCCTACGACCAGGGCTGGCTGCACAAAATACGCGAAGCGGTAATGACTGGCCTGACCGCAGAAGCGAGCGTCGAACGCGTTCAATCCGACACGCGTGCGCGCATGCTGCGTGCCTCCGACCATTATCTGCGTGATCGCCTGCATGATCTTGACGATTTGGCCAACCGGCTGATGCGCGTTCTGATGGGTCAGGATCATGCGCCGACCAAGGAGCAACTGCCGGAAAACGCAATTGTCGTGGCACGTTCCATGGGGCCGGCAGCTTTGCTGGACTATGACCGCAAGAGACTGCGCGGCCTGGTGCTGGAAGAAGCCGGACCGACCTCGCACGTTTCGATCGTCGCGCGGGCACTCGGGATTCCGACCGTCGGCGAAATCGAAAACGCCACCGGCCTGGTCGAACCGGGTGACGCCATCATCGTCGACGGCTCGACCGGGCATATCCACATGCGTCCGCCCCAGGACATCCAGGCGTCCTATGGCGAGCGGGTCAAGTTGCGCGCCCGCCGGCAGGCGCAATACCGGGCGCTGCGCGAACGGCCTTGCGTCACCAAGGACGGCCAGAAAATTGCGCTGATGATCAATGCCGGACTCATGATCGATCTGCCACATATCGAGGACACCGGCGCCGCCGGCATCGGTCTGTTCCGGACGGAATTGCAGTTCATGGTGGCCGACGCCCTGCCACGAACCGGCGAGCAACTCGCGCTATATCGCGCGGTACTGGATGCTGCGGGGAAAAAACCGGTCACGTTCCGCACGCTCGATATCGGCGGAGACAAAGTGCTTCCTTATTTGCGCAACATTGAAGAGGAAAACCCTGCTTTGGGCTGGCGGGCGATCCGGCTCGGCCTGGATCGTCCCGGCCTGCTGCGCAGCCAGGTGCGCGCGCTGCTGCGCGCGGCCGGCGGACGCGATCTGAGGCTGATGTTTCCGATGATCGCCGTGGTGGAAGAATTCGACAAGGCGAAGGCCCTGGTCGAGGTCGAATTGACCCATCTGCGGCGGCATGGCCACACATTGCCCGAACGGGTCCAGATCGGCACCATGGTCGAAGTCCCCTCGCTCCTCTTCCAGCTCGACGAATTGCTCGAACGGGTCGATTTCCTCTCGGTCGGATCAAATGACCTGATGCAATTCCTGTACGCCGCCGATCGCGGCAACCCGCGGGTTTCCGATCGATTCGATACGCTGTCCGCGCCGGTCCTGCGCGCGCTCAAGGACATTGCCGACAAGGCGAAGAAACACGGCAAGCCGGTCGCACTGTGCGGCGAACTCGCTTCGCAGACGATTGGCGCGCTTGCGCTCGCCATCCTCGGTTATCGCACCCTTTCGCTATCGCCATCCGCAATCGGCCCGGTCAAGGCGCTCTTGCTCGAACTCGATATTCGCAAAGGCGAGGCTGTTCTTCTTCCCTGCCTTGAACAGCCGGTCGGCAGCGTTTCCATCCGCGACAAGCTGGAGAGCTTTGCGGCGGCCGAAGGGCTACAGCTTTGATCGTCCTGCCGCAGCAGAAGCTGGATGCATTGCTGGCCCGCCACGCCTTGGTGGAAAGCGAGCTCGCAAGCGGATTGAGTCCGGACGCCTATGTCAGACTGTCGCGCGAATTTGCCGAACTCGGACCAGTCGTCGCGACAATCAAAGCCTATCGCGAAGCCGACAAGGAAATTGCCGATCTTTCCGCGCTTGTCGATGACCCAAAGTCTGATGCGGAAATGCGCAAACTTGCCGATGCCGAACGGCATGAATTGCAGGCACGCCGGGAAAAACTGGCGGAAGAAATCCGGTTGGCCCTGCTGCCGAAGGACGCGATGGACGACCACAATGCGATTCTTGAAATCCGCGCCGGCACCGGCGGCGACGAGGCCGCGCTGTTCGCCGGCGACCTCTTCCGCATGTACGAGCGCTACGCCGCCAAGCAGGGCTGGAAGACGGAGATCCTGTCGATCAGCGAAGGAACCAAGGGCGGCTTCAAGGAAATCCTCGCCGAAGTGCGAGGCCGTGGCGTATTCGCCAAGCTCAAATTTGAATCAGGTGTGCACCGCGTTCAACGCGTACCCGATACGGAAGCTTCAGGCCGTATCCATACTTCCGCGGCCACTGTCGCCGTTCTGCCCGAAGTGGAAGACGTCGACATCCATATCAATGAAGCTGATCTGAAAATCGACACCATGCGCGCGCAGGGCGCCGGCGGTCAGCATGTCAACAAGACCGAATCCGCCATCCGCATTACGCATATGCCGAGTGGCATTGTGGTTTTCGTGCAGGAAGAGCGCTCGCAGCACAAAAACAAAGCCAAGGCGCTCACGATGTTGCGGGCCAAGCTTTACGATCAGGAGCGCACCAAGCTGGACGCGGAACGCGCCGCCGAACGGCGCGGACAGATCGGCTCGGGCGATCGCTCCGAACGCATCCGCACATATAACTTTCCGCAAGGCCGTGTCACCGATCACCGCATCAATCTCACACTGCACAAATTACCGCAGGTGATGGAGGGTGAGGCGCTGAACGAGGTCATCGACGCGTTGGTGACCGAACACCAGGCCGAATTGCTTGCCGCCGAAGGCGCAACGTGAGAATCGTCCCCGGACTGAAGGACGGCGTTTCAGTTGCGGAAGCGATGCAGCTTGTGACGAACGCATTCAAGCTTGCCGGCATCGAAGAGGCGCAGGCCGACACGCGCTTGCTGATCGGCCACGCGCTGCATCTTGATCGTGCCCGTTTGATTGCACAGTCGGATCGTATCCTCGAAGCGCGCGAAATCTCCGTCATATCCGCGCTGGCCGCGCGCCGGCTGAAACATGAGCCGGTATCGCGTATACGGGGACAGAAGGAATTCTGGGATCTTTTGCTGCAGGTTACGCCCGACGTTCTCGTCCCGCGCCCGGAGACGGAAACGGTCGTTGAAGCGGCCCTGGACTTCGTTGTCCGGGGCGGTCTGCGCATGGAGAAGCTGCGTATTCTGGATATCGGTACCGGGTCGGGCGCATTGCTGCTCGCACTCCTGCACGAATTGCCAAACGCAATCGGTACCGGTACTGACGTCAGCGCTGCCGCATTGGACATCGCGCGCGCAAATGCTGCGCAATATGGACTCGAGTCCCGCTGCAATTTTGTGGTTTGCGATATTGCGGCGGGGGTGCAGGGCCCGTTTGATCTTGTGGTCTCCAACCCGCCCTACATTGCACACGATGAGATAGCGTCGCTCGCGCCAGAGGTGCGGAACTACGATCCAGAAATTGCGCTCGATGGTGGCGACGACGGGCTTGCTGGTTATAGCGCCATCGCATCCCAAGTCAGGCGCCTTCTGGCACCGGGCGGCCGGCTATTTGTGGAATTGGGCGCGGGCCAGGAAGCTGCGGTCCGCGCGTTGTTTACCAATGCCGGGTTAAGTGCCGGTGCCGCACGTCAGGATTTGGCCGGGATTCCACGCGTGATTGGCGCAGGTCTCCCGCCATGAATGGGTCGCATTCCCACCCGATGAAAATCGCAGAGCTCGATTATCTTCGAAAAAAAGCGCTTGGATTATGACCCGGAAACGACTAGCTTCCAGTAACGGAATCGACCCGTGACGGTTGCATCGCCGAAAGCCCCGGAACGAATAGCTCTGTGTGGTGCGGCGAAAGGCGGATGACCAAAAGCCGGCCTTTGAAAAGACGGCAAACGAAATCGTCAGATACGGGTTTGGACGCTTCACCGGTTGGGCGCATCACTTACGAAATCTAGGACGATGCGCGTAACGAAATGTTGGCAACGCTGCGACAAGATCGCGGCTAAGGGGTTGCTGCGACTATCGCGATAAAGAACACAACGTTTCGATCATTGGCGCGGATTACTGATGCAGGTCCGGCCGCGCAATGAGATTTGTATGGGCTTGCGATCAGGATTGAGCGTTCGGCGGTGAATGCCGAGTTAATGTGAAAGGTCGACGAACAGGCACATCATGAGAAACGGTCAGAAGCGCATGCGGGGACGCGGTAACAATCACCGCAAAAGCCAAAATCCGCTGACGCGCGTATATGAATCAAACGGTCCCGACGTAAAAATTCGTGGCACCGCTTCGCACATTGCAGAAAAATACATCCAGCTTGCACGCGACGCGCAGAGCTCCGGCGACCCGGTAGCAGCCGAAAATTACTACCAGCACGCAGAACATTATTTCCGCCTGATCGCCGCGGCGCAGGAGCAGTTCCGCCAGCAGAACCCCTATTACAACCAGCAACCGCAACAGCATGGTCAGGGCGGAGCGCCGCAAGGTGCGGCCGACGACAGCTTCGATGACGGCGACGATGACGGCCAGCCTTTCATGGGGCAGAACGAGCCGAGCTACGCACCGCAGCCGCAAGCGCAGCAAGGCCAGCCTTATTTGCCGCGTGATGCGCAGCCATTTCCGCCGCGCGATCAGCAGGTGCAGAACCGGCCGCAGCACCAGCAACAGCCCTATCAGCAATCGGGCCAGGGCGGGCACGATGGCGGACAGGAACCGGGCGGCCTACCTGCGTTCATTACCGGCGGCGGTGGCGGGCAAGCACACCAAAACACCGGTCCCAATGGCCACGATCAAGGCGAGCGCGGCCAGGATCGTTTCGGACATCGCCGGCGCCGGCGCCATCGCGGTGGTGGCGGCTATCGCCCCGACCGGCCTGAATTTACCGGCAACAACCCGCAGGGCGCCGCGCCACACTCCGATGAAGGTGGCGACGAGCCGCGGCAGCCCGACTGACCGGATTCTATCCGTCGTCTAGATGGTCTGATGCGAGATCAAGCGCCCGGTGAAGGCGCCAGTGCCGGTTCCAACGCCGGCACCAGCTGACGTTTTTCCCGGCGCGCCGGTATGGCGCGATAGACCTGCTTGGTTGCTTCCACCAGATGGACGCCGGCAAATGGCGCGGACAATGTTGCGCCAGTGCGCTCCCACGCCACGGCCGTTCGCAGGAACCATCCGCGAGCCACGGGTGGCACATAAAGCGCTTCGCTCCACCCTGTCGGAGTAAACCAGGTTTCGCGCAGCAGCTGATTGATCTGACTGCGCGAATACGGACGGCCGTGGCCAAACGGGGTCGTATCCATTCGCGCCCACAAGCCGCGCCGGTTCGGCACCACCGCCAGCAATCGTCCGCCAGCGGCCAGCACGCGCCACACTTCGCGCAGCAACGCGCCTGGATCGTTTGTCATTTCCAGGGCATGCACCAGCATGACGCGATCGACAGCCGCATCCGGGAGCGGCAACTCGTTTTCATCGACCAAAGCGGACAAGGCCGGACGCGTCGTCGGCCATTTCACAACTCCCTGCCCTGCCGGCATAAGCGCGAGACATCGCTCTGCCTCCTCGCGAAACAGCCCGAGATACGGCGTCGCGTAGCCGATCCCCAGGACACGCTGGCCGGCGGTATCACCCCACAAGGAGCGAATGCCACGGCCGATGAAGCGGCGGGCCACCACTCCAAGCCGTTGGCCGTAGAAATTGCGCAGGTCCACGACGTCGATCGACATGGGACGAAACTACCACGAAACTCGCAGTAAACAGCTAATGGAGCGGAACCTGCGGACGTGCATGATGTTTCACCGGCGTGTTACGGTTAACCAGTACCGGGATTTGATGAGGACCTTTATGCCCGCTGAAATCCGCCTGTTTCGCTGCCGATCCGACAATTACGGGGTGCTCTTGCACGACCCGGATAGCGGCGCGACCGCTGCCATCGATGCGCCGGAGGCTGCGCCTATTGAAACGGCATTGAAAGAAACCGGCTGGAAGCTGACCGATATCCTCGTGACCCACCACCACGCCGATCACACCGACGGCATCAGGACATTGAAAGACAAATACAAATGCCGCGTGGTGGCGCCGGCGGCAGAAGCTTCAAAAATTCCGGCGGTCGACGAGACTGTGCGCGAAGGTGACAAGGTTTCCGTCGGTACATTGTCGGCCAATGTGATTGAAACACCGGGCCACACATCCGGTCACATCGCATACTGGTTTCACGCGGACAAACTCGCCTTCGTCGGCGACACGCTGTTCTCCATCGGCTGCGGGCGCGTGATCGAGGGGACGCCGGAGCAGATGTGGCGCTCACTTGTGAAACTGCGCGACCTGCCCAACGACACCGAAATCTACTGCGGTCACGAATACACGGCCGCCAACATCAAGTTTGCGCGCACCATCGAGCCAAACAACAAGGCGCTGGCCGCGCGCGAGGCGGAAATGAAACAGCAGATCTCGCGAAACGAGCCGACTATCCCGGTCACCATCGGCGAGGAGAAAAAGGCAAATCCGTTCCTGCGCGCGGATGTGCCTGAAGTCACGGCCGGAATAGGCATGCAGGGCAAGTCGCCGGCCCAGGTTTTTGCCGAGATCCGTGAACGCAAGAACAAGTTCTGACCTCGCCTCACCCGGAGGAGCTCGCGCTGCGAGCGTCTCGAAGGGTGAGGCCGCGCCATGTTATTCCTCATCCTTCGAACCGGCCGCATTCGCGGCTTCCTCAGGATAAGGATAGAGACCTGCACCATGCCTGCGCCCACAGCCGCCGAAATGATCCGTGCGCTTGAGCTCAAGCCGCACCCGGAGGGCGGTCACTTCCGCGAAACCTTTCGCGATCCCCGGCTGGTTGACGGCCGTGCCGCCTCGACCGCGATCCTGTTCTTGCTTGCACGCGGCGAGCGTTCACACTGGCATCGCATCGATGCGGTCGAAATCTGGCATTATTACGCGGGGGCACCGCTGAAGCTGTCGCTGGTCGATGGCGCCAAGGAGGAGATCTTCCGGCTCGGCGCCGACATTCAGGCTGGTGATGTTCCGCAGGTGACGGTGCCGGCGCGCGCCTGGCAGGCTGCGGAAAGTCTTGGAGACTGGACCCTCGCCGGCTGCACGGTTGCGCCTGGATTTTCTTTTGAGGGCTTCGAATTGGCGCCGGCTGGCTGGTCGCCGGGCGGCTAGCCGTCATGGCCGGGCTTGTCACCAGAAGTCGGGTTTACCCGATTTCCGGAATTATATTGCGCAACTCGGGCAAGCCCGAGTTGCGAATGCCATTCACGTCTTGTTTCATGATCTAAAACGTGGATGCCCGGCACAAGGCGTGTGCTCGGGCCGGCGAAGCCGGACCCGAGTGCCGGGCATGACGAAGTGCAAAGGGGATGTGCCGTGACGATGAAACTTGATGAAGCGCGCGAACTGGTCGCCCGCGCCAACCGCATGATCGCCAATGAAGGCGTGCTCGATGCCTTCGGCCATGTCACCATGCGTCACCCAACCGATCCAAAACGTTATCTGATGTCGCGCTCGCGCGCCCCGGAATTGGTGCAGCCGGATGATATTCTGGAATTCACGCTTGATTCACAGCCCGTGAAGCCGACCGATGTCCGACTCTATGGTGAGAGGGTGATCCACGGCGGCATTTATCAGGCGCGGCCAGATGTGAATGCCGTGTGCCATCACCATGCGCCCTCGATTCTGCCATTTTGCATCTCCGGCATGGATCTCAAGCCGGTTTATCATCTCGGCGCGACGCTCGGAGAGAAAGTGCCGTTCTGGGATTCGCGCGATGAGTTCGGCGACACCACGCTGATTGTGGCGAAACCGGAAGAAGGCGCTTCGCTCGCGCGCGCGCTCGGACCGAACTGGATCGTCTTGATGCGCCGCCACGGCGCAACCGTCGCCGGCGTGACGCTGGAAGAACTTACATTCCGCACGATCTATACCGCGCGCAATGCCGCATTGCAGATCCAGGCGCATAGCCTGGGTTACGTGTCGCCACTCAGTGCTGCAGAGACCCGCCTTGCGGGCGAATATAATTTGCGGCCCGGGCCGGTCGCACGTGCCTGGGAATATTGGAACGTGCGGCTGGACAAGGCCGAAGGCAATTGGGCGGGGCAGAAAGCAAGAGCTGTTGCGACGAAAAAACGGCAGCCCAAACGAAAAACAAAACGCCGGCGCTGATCTTGAAATTACTTCGAGCGTTATTTACGGCCGTTGCGATGCATACAGCTTAAATACCCTTCAAGTGCACGACTTCGACGCACCTTGAAGCCTTCTCGTCGGTAGTATTTGGGAAATGCAACGCGACCTCCGTCCAACGTTTGCGTCGATTCAGGACTTTCCCGTGGACGTAACTTCAAACCCTCACGCTTGACGCCGACCGGAGGCGGAATAACCCGGCCGCCATTCTGCAGGGCACATTTACAGGCGACTTTATCGAACATCTCTGCGCATTGGGCATCCGTACCTTGCGCTGACGCCGACCATGCGATTAGCGGAACAGACAGGCTGACGACCGTTGCTCCGATCAAAAACGCCTTCATGGGCTAGGCCGCCGCCCGCTGACATGTGCGCATCAAATCTTGCCTAGACAAAATACTGCCCGCCGTTGGCCGAGAGCGTCGAGCCGGTAATCAGCCCGGCATCGTCGGATGCGAGGAACACAACACACCGCGCGATTTCCTCGGGCTCGCCAAGACGGCCGATCGGGATGAGTGGAAGGATCGATTTTTCCAATACGTCTTTTGGCACCGCCTGCACCATCTCGGTGTTGATATAACCTGGCGCGATTGCATTTACGGTCACGCCGGCGCGCGCACTTTCCTGCGCCAGCGCTTTCGTGAAGCCAAGCTCGCCAGCCTTGGCGGCGGAATAATTGGTCTGGCCGAGCTGGCCTTTCTGGCCATTGATCGAGGAAATATTGATGATGCGGCCAAACTTGCGCTCGCGCATGCCCTCGATGACATTGCGGCACATGTTGAACAGCGAATTGAGATTGGTGTTGATGACCGCGGTCCATTGTTCCGGCTTCATGCGGTGCAGCGTCGCGTCTCGAGTAATGCCGGCATTGTTGACCAGCACGTCGACCGGCCCGACCTCGGCCTCGACTTTTTTGATGCCATCGACGCAGGCATCGAAGGACGAAACGTCCCATTTGAAGACCGGAATACCCGTTTCGGCCTTGAATTTCTGGGCGGCCTCGTCGTTCCCGCCGTAATTGGCCGCCACCTTATAGCCTGCGGATTTCAACGCCTTGGCAATTGCCGCGCCGATCCCGCGCGTACCCCCGGTCACCAACGCAACACGCGCCATAATACCGTCCCTCCCAAAAATTTTCTCTTTTCATCATCGGCGGAGCGAGCCGTCGATGACGTAGATCAAATTCGGCTGCGCCGGCGCAGCGGCGCCGGCACACCACAATTCGCGCTAGCGCTCAACACACATCGCGATGCCCATACCACCACCTATGCACAGAGTAGCGAGGCCCTTTTTGGCGTCGCGCTTTTGCATTTCGTAGAGCAGCGTCGTCAGGACCCGCGCGCCTGAAGCGCCGATCGGATGACCGATGGCGATCGCACCGCCATTGACGTTGACCTTGGAGGTATCCCAACCGAGGTCCTTGTTGACCGCGCAGGCCTGCGCGGCAAAGGCCTCATTGGCTTCTACCAGGTCGAGATCCTCCTTCTTCCAGCCGGCTTTCTTGAGCGCAGCGCGTGAAGCAGGGATTGGACCGGTGCCCATGATAGACGGGTCGACGCCGGCCTGCGCCCAGGACACGATACGTGCCAGCGGTTTCTTGCCAAGTTTCGCGGCTTCCGATGCCTTCATCAGCACCACCGCGGCAGCGCCGTCATTGATGCCGGATGCACTTCCTGCCGTTACAGTGCCTTCTTTGTCGAACGCCGGGCGAAGTTTTGACAACGCATCCATCGTGACGCCTGACTTCGGGTATTCGTCGGTATCGACCACCACGTCGCCCTTGCGCGACTTGATGGTGACCGGGGTGATCTCGTCCTTGAACTTGCCGGCTTTCATCGCTGCTTCCGCCTTGTTCTGCGATTTGACCGCGAATTCATCCTGCTGCTGACGCGTGATCTGCCACTGTTTTGCAACGTTCTCGGCCGTGGTGCCCATGTGATAGCCATTGAAGGCAGCCCACAGGCCGTCCTTGATCATGTTGTCGACCATTTCGAACGAACCCATTTTCACGCCGGTGCGTAAATGCTGGCAGTGCGGCGCCATACTCATCGACTCCTGACCACCGGCGACGACGATTTCGCTGTCGCCATTGAGGATCGCCTGGTAGCCGAGTGCAACAGCACGCAACCCCGAACCGCATAGCTGGTTCACGCCCCACGCAGGTGTCTCGACCGGAATTGCCGCCGCGATCGAGGCCTGCCGCGCCGGGTTCTGTCCCTGCCCGGCGGTAAGTATCTGCCCCATGATCACTTCGCTGACACGCGCACCTTCAACGCCGGCCCGCTCCAACGCGGCTTTGATCGCTGCCTTGCCGAGCTCATGGGCCGGCAGGTTCGCAAATGCCCCATTGAAAGCTCCAACCGGTGTGCGGGCGGCGCTCACGATCACGATGTCGTCTTTCATCGAATAACTCCTGTTAGCCGAGTGCGGGGCAACTTAAGTTTTTTGGCACTGCCGCATCCTCGGCAGGCCCGGCAGGTCTGTCAACAATCCCTGCCACTCAGATATCGCTGAGAAATGGCGCTTTTTCGACGTTTGCGCAAGGCCGATCCAGCCGGCCCAGGCTCTGCCGCGACGCCACAAAACGGTGGCCCCGAGAAGCAGAAATTGGCTATGCTTGAAATCTGGGCAGGGGAAACGTGTGATCCAAATGGCAGAGGATAAAAAAGAGCCGGTTACAATCAAGAAATACGCCAACCGGCGGCTCTACAATACCGGAACCAGCACCTACGTGACGCTCGAAGATCTCGCCGCGATGGTCAAAACCGGCGAGGATTTCATCGTCTTTGATGCCAAGACCGGTGAGGACATTACCCGCTCGGTGCTCGCGCAGATCATCTTCGAGCAGGAAAACAAGGAAGGGCAAAGCCTTCTGCCAATCGCTTTTTTGCGACAACTGATCCGCTTCTATGGCGACAGCATGCAAATGCTGGTGCCGCGATTTCTGGAAGCCTCCATCGACTCGCTGTCAAAAGAACAAGGAAAGTTCCGCGAGCAGATGGCGCAAGCTTTCGGTGTCGGCGGTTTTGGGCCTCTTGAAGACCAGGTGCGGCGAAACATGGAAATGTTCGAAAAGACATTCGCCATGTTCGCGCCATTTGCACGCGGGCAATCAAAGCCGACCGACAAGCCCCACAGCTCGGGCAGCGAGATGGACGACCTCAAGCGTCAGCTCGACGAAATGCAAAAACGGCTGGATAAGCTCGGCGGCAAGGAATAGCCGCGTGTTCGGCTATGCCGATGCTGTAAGTTCGCCTTTGTCCCGCCGCGGCCGCTCGGATGTCGCAAGCCCGATCAAGGCGCCTTGCAGATAGTCGCAGCCCCAGCCTGCAAGCAATGCAGCGGTATCTTCATCCTGAACCCACTCTGCAACACTCTTGAGACCGAGCCGTCGCGACAGATCGACCAACGTGCGCACGAACGCCCGGTCGTCATTTGACTTCGCGATATTCGGTACGAAGGACCCGTCGATTTTCACAATGTCGACACCGAGTTTACGCAGATTTCGGAATGAGGTATAGCCCGCGCCGAAATCGTCAATCGCAATGCGGCATCCCAGATCCTTGACCCGCGTGACGAAACCCCGAGCGTCATCCAGATCGTGAATCGCGGCAGTTTCGGTGATCTCGACAATCAGGCGACCTGCGGCATCGCTATTGGCGCGCAATAACGCACCCAAGCCCTGCCACCAATGCGGATCAATTGCCGAATTTGGCGAGACATTGACACTCGCCTGTATGTCCGGCGCCGCGGTTAATTCGGCAACCACCAGTTCAAGCACCCGGAAATCAAGCATGCGCACAAGTCCGACTCGTTCGGCCACCGGGATGATCTCACCCGCCTGCGCAATGCTTCCATCGCTCCGGTTGATGCGCATCAGGCATTCGTAGAAGGCGACCTTACGGCTTTGCGCCTCGACCACGGGCTCGTAAGCGAGCGCAATGCGGCGCTGGTTCAGGGCCGCGACGATCTCGTCTGCAGCACGCACACTCTGCCGACGAACTGCATCGCGTTCGGCATTGGGCGCATAGGCAATAAACGAGCCGTGACGCTTGGCACGCGCAACCTGCAGCGCGTCCTGCGCGCGAGCCAGGACTTCGACGACGGTGCGCGCATGGCGCGGCGTCGTTACGCCACCGATCGTGATCGTCACGGCCATCGGACCGGCAGCCGTGTAGAATGGCTCGTCGCGCACGCCTGCCAAAAGGCGCTCGGCCGCAATTGACAACTCATCGGGCGTGCAGCTGGCCAGAACCACGCCGAACTTGTTACCTGAATACCGGCCAAGGGAATCCTTGCCGCGCATCCTGGCGCGGATGCGCTTTCCGACCTGTGCGATGACTTCATCGGCAACATCGAAACCATAAGCTTCGTTGAGATGCCCAAGATGATCGATTGCGACCAGCATAAATCCGCAGGAGCCTCGGAAGCGTACAGCCTCATCGAGCGCGGCACCCAGACTCTCCGTTAGATAATTGCGATTGAGCTCGCCGGTCAGTGGATCGAATTTCGCTCGCTGTTCGAGCCAGCGTTGGCGTTCATGCCGCTCATTGATTGAGCGCATGATGCCGTTTGCATATTTTGGCTTTCCATCGGGGCCGGCAAACCAGCGACCGGTATCCTCGATCCAGATTTTTTCGTCGCCACGCTTGAGCGAATATTGAATCTGGTAAGGCACACCCTTTCCGGCATCCCGCCTTGTCGACTGTTGGATAGCCTCAGCGCGGGATAGTCCACCCGCGACATCAACGTGGCGCGCAAAAGCATGCCCGCTCGCAATCTCCGCCGGATCAATGCCGAGCACATCAGCAGCATTGCCGCTCCAGACCAACCCATCGGTATCCAGCTGCCATTCATAGGCAACGTCACCGACCGACCGCAGGATTTTCGCGGTATCGAGGGAAGGAGACGATTGATTGAAGCGGGTCACTATCGCCCCTTTTTGGAACGGCAAGGCGCGCCTGGACGTTGATTGAATAAGGCTCAGAACTTACGGCTAACCGTTAAACAATTTGAGAATCGCCGTTTTCTCAGGGGTTGAGGGCCGTTAACGGGCGCGGCACGTCACTTGCTCGTTTGACAGCACAATACGTTTGAATGTCCTGAATTGAGACGGATATCGCGATGCGGCTCGGCGAAATTAACCCATCGGCTCCTCGGCACCATGGCTCGGCAGGTCATCGAACCGAGCCGGCTGGCGAAACGCACGCGTCCGAAGGCCGGGCGCTGGTAACGCTCGCACCCAACGCGGACGCTCCCGAGGCTCAGCCGGGATACCGTAACGTCGCTTTTCTCGCCCAGTTAATTGCCACAAAAGACCAGCACCCGCAGACACGCGAGCGGCGCCGTGCCGACCCAACCGACGTGCTGGCGGCCTACCGGGCCGCCGCAGCGCTCAGCAATCCCTAATAGCCGAGCGCGCAGCCGTCTTTCCGTGGTTCCGAACCGGCAATCAGCACACCGCGATCCCAGTCAATTTTGATTGTTTGCGCGCCGCCCCAGGGCGACGTCGCGAGAACCACGTCGTGCCCGCGCGCCTTGAGACCTTCGATGGTAGCCGCCGGCGTCCCGCGCTCAACATCTGTCTTTTCGCCTTCAAAGAAGAAGCGCGGCGCATCGATTGCCTGTTGGACGTCCATGCCGTAGTCGACCATGTTCATGATGATCTGTACGTGTCCCATGGGCTGATAGTGCGCGCCCATTACGCCGAAACTCATGTCGCACCGTCCGTCGCGCATGGCGAGCGCCGGAATGATGGTGTGCATCGGACGTTTGTCCGGACCGAACGTATTGGGGTGATCCGGTTCGAGCGTGAAGCA